>Ga0307374_10009504_pt1 | contig 14311 bp, 17 predicted proteins | sample OX3MG_FD_202532 | JGI IMG/M metagenome (GOLD analysis project Ga0307374, IMG submission 202532) | Soil microbial communities from Risofladan, Vaasa, Finland - OX-3 | ecosystem: Environmental > Terrestrial > Soil > Coastal area > Acid sulfate soil | place: Finland: Risofladan, Vaasa | collected... | reverse complement strand
CCGAGATGCGGGAAGATCTCGGGGTGCCGCGCCGCGAGCACCGCGCGCAGCGGCGTCAACTGGCTCGGCGTGTCCACCCAGGCAACGCGCAGCCGCACCGGCGCGGCGCACGCGGGGATGGCAAGAGCGAAGATGGCGACACATAGCGCCGCGATACGCCAACAAGATTTGCCGGGACCGGCAGGGGTCCTTCGACTGCTCGCCTTGCGGCTCGCGCTCAGGACGAGGAGGTTTCTTAATGCCATTAAAAATCCATCCTCACCCTGAGCAGCGCTCCGTAGGAGCGCGTGTCGAAGGGCTCGTGTTGGTTATGCCAGCCTCTGCGACCATCACTGCGGTGGGAACCGCTTCTTGGCTTCCTGCACCATCGACAGATCGACGTAACGCGGCGCGACCTCGATCCGTGCCGGCAGCATCTTCATCGCGACGGCGGTATCGATATCCTTCTGGATCGGCGGGATCACCGGCATCAGATCGGGCGAGCGATAGACGTCATCATGGGTGAAGACGTAATCGAGCGCCGGCAGCGATTGCTTGGTGAAGTCATGCGTCAGGGCGAGCGCCTCGTTGCGGTTCGCGGGATCGAGGAACCAGCGCAACGCCGCCATGTGGTCGGTCAGCATGTCGACAATCGCGGGGCGATGCGCCGCGATGAAATCCGCCTTCATCACCCAGAACAGCACCTGGTCGTCGCCGCCGACCGCGTCGCTGGTCGTGAACAGCGAGCGGTAATGGCCGGTGGCGACGAAATCGTGGTTGAACTGCGCCATCACCGGCGCGGCATCGCCCTTGCCGCTCTCCAGCATCGGCAGCATGTGGGCGAAATCGGCTTCGATCTCGGTGAAGTCATCATCGCCGACGCCGCTGCGGCGCATGGTCTCGCGCAGCAGCATGTCGGTGGTGGCGCCCTTGGCGTTGACGATCGCGGTATGGCCTTTCAGGTCGGCGAGGCGCTTGATCGGTCCGTCCTTCCGCACCGCCCACCAGGTCGAGTAATAGCCGTGCGAGCTGCCGTCCTGCGCGATGTCGGCGACGACGCGCGGATCGAGATGCGCGTTGGTGACCGAGAGCGCGAGCGCCGACGGCCCGAACGCCGCGATCTCGATCTCGCCCGCGGCGAAGGCCTGGATCTGCGGCGGCGAGCCCTGGAACCGCATCGGCTCGTAGGTGTAGCTGCGGCCGAGATTGGGAAAGAGCTCGGGATGGATTGTCGCCAGCGCGGCGACCAGCGGCGTAAGCTGCGTCGGCACCTGCGCCCAGCCGATGCGCAGCGGCACCGGATCGGCGGCGGCGGCGGTCGCGGACGATAGCGCGACGCCGGCCGCGAGCAGCGCCGCGATAATGATGGTCTGGTTCATCGGTTCCTCCCCGCCGCCCAGCTAACCGCAAACCGGCAGCGAGGACAACATCCGCTGGCCGGGCAATCGCTATAGCGGCGCTCGCTCACGGCGCCGGCGGCGGCGCGTGACCGGGGCCGGGACCCGGGCCTGGGCCATGACCGGGCCGGTGGCCGTGCCAGGGCGGCGGGCCTGGCGGGCCGAAAGCCTCGGTGGTGCCGTCGGCACCGATCAGCACATTCGCGTGGAGAAAGCCATGAGCGAAATAGCCCTGGACCGTGACGCTCTCATCCTTCGTCACCGGCGGGTTGCTGTCGCCGCGCGGGCCGGTGTCCACCAAGGTGCGGCCGCTGGCATCCTGGAGGATGAACTTGCCGCCATAAATTTCGGCAACTTGGCCTTTCAGCGCGACCGGCCCGTCTTTCCTCACTTGCGCGATGGGCGTTGGCTGCAACAGCAGCACGCTGTGCGGATAGCCGCCGTGGATATAGCGTGTGCCGGCAACGCCGCCGGCCGCGCCGATTGCAAGCACCGCGACCAGGATCGCGGCTTTGATCGCGGGCCGGCCGCGACCGAGGGGATGCCGCGCGTGCGGCTGGGTTGAATCGGTTGTCATCGAGCGCTCCTTTGTTGGGGTCGACGACGAATCTAAGCCGGTGCGACCGAACCCATGCTGAACCAATCGGTTCAGGTTGAGTTAAGCTAGGCTGGTCTATTGAGGCCTCCATGCGCGTGCTGCTTATCGAAGACGATCGCCTGCTGGCCGAGCAGATCGGCCACGCGCTTCGCGCCGAGAATTTCGCCGTCGACATCGCCGCCAATGGCGAGGATGGCCAACATCTCGGCGAGACCGAGGCTTATGACGCGGCGGTGCTCGACCTCGGCCTGCCGAAAGTGCCGGGGGTTGCCGTGCTGCGCGCGTGGCGCAAGAAGGGCCGCCATCTGCCGGTCCTGATCCTGACCGCGCGCGACGGCTGGACCGAGAAAGTCGACGGCTTCAAAGCCGGCGCCGACGATTACCTGACCAAGCCGGTGCGCATTGAAGAGCTGGTGATGCGGCTGCGCGCGCTGGTGCGGCGCGCGGCGGGCTATGCCGAGCCGCGGATCATTTGCGGGCCGCTGACCTTCGACGCGCAAACCGGCGTGTTCGAATTGGACGGCTTGCCGATGCGCGTGACCGCTCTGGAGTGGCGCGTGCTCGCCTGCCTCGCCTTGCGCCACGATGTCGTGGTCGAGCGCTCCGAGCTCAACGAGAAAGCCTATGACGGCGATGCCGATGTCGATTCGAATTCGCTCGAGGTGATCATCGCCCGGCTGCGGCGCAAGATCGGCCACGCGATGATCGAGACGGTCCGCGGCCGCGGCTACCGGCTGGTCTCGGCGCCGCATGCGCCGTAGCCCCGCCTCGCTCAATCGCCGGCTGCTGCTCGGCGCCGCCGTCTTCATCGCCGCAGCACTGATCGTGGCGGCCATTGCGATTGCCTTCATCCTCGAGCGCTTCATCACCGGCCAGATCGACGGTCGGCTCGACACGCAGATCGTTTTCCTATCGTCGCTGCTGCGCAGCGCGGGCGACGGTACCATCGCGCTCGCCGGCAACGCCGACGGCCCGCCTTTCGATCGCCCGCAGCGCGGCTGGTATTGGGAGATCATCGGCCCGCGCAATGCGCTGCTGTCGCACGCGCTCGGCGACACGAGCTTCGACGTGCCGCGCTTCCATCTGCCGCCGCGCGGCGATCGTCCCGCGCCCGCCGACGGTCCGGGGCCGGGCGGTCAAACGCTGCATTTCCGCATTCAGCCGACGACGGTCGGCGGCCTTCCCATCGTCATCGTCGCAACCGCGCCGCGCGACGCGGTGACCGCCCCCTTGCACGCGGCGATGCGAACCCTGGCGCTCTCGCTCATCGTCCTCGGCATTGCGTTGGTCGTCGCCATCGTCCTGCAGGTGCGGCTCGGCCTGCGCCCGCTCGAGCGCTTGCGCGACGCGATCGCCGAGGTACGCGACGGGCGCCGCGACACCGTGCCCGAAGCACAGCCGCTGGAAATTCTGCCGCTGGTCGCCGAGGTCAACGGCTTGCTGGCGCAGAACGCCGCCAATCTCGAGCGCGCGCGCGCGCATGTCGCCAATCTCGCGCACGGCCTCAAGACGCCGCTGGCGACGCTGGCGCTCGCGCTGGCCGAGCGCGGCCGCGACCCGAGCGGCGAGCTTCACGCGCTGGCCGGCGTGATCGAGCGGCGCATCCGCCATCACCTCAGCCGCGCGCGCGCCGCCGCGCTCGGCGGTCCCGTGCGCGCAAAAACACCGGTCGCGGCGCGCCTCGCCGATGTCGGCGTGGTGCTCGCCAAGATCTACGCCGACAAGCACATTGCGCTGGTTGCAAACGCGGCACGCGATCTCGCCGTCGCCTGCGAGCAGCAGGATTTCGACGAGATGGCCGGCAATCTGCTCGACAACGCGTTCAAATGGGCGCGCGGTCAGGTCCGCATCCGCGCAGATCGCGACCCGGGACGACAGGTGGCGATCGTCATCGAGGATGACGGGCCGGGCCTGCAGCCGCACCAAATCCGGCAGGTCCTGCGTCCCGGCGAGCGGATCGACGAGACCGCGCCCGGCTTCGGCTTCGGCCTGCCGATCACGCGCGAGCTCGCCGAGCTTTACGGCGGCGACCTCGATTTCGGTGCGTCGGATTTGGGCGGGTTGAAGGTGACGCTGCGCTTGCCGCGCGCCGCGTGAGGCGCGATCGATGCCGCTATTGTCGCCGTGCGGCGCCGCCGGTAAGGTGATGCGAAACGCTGGGGAGGGTCTATGGCCGCGCCGCATCGCATCGACGTGCATCACCATTTTGTGCCGCCCGCCTATCGCGACGAGATGAACAAGAAGCGGCCGATGCAGCCCTGCATGCAGAGCTGGTCGATTCAGAACTCGCTCGACGACATGGACCAGGCCGAGACGCAGATCGCGCTGGTCTCGATCACGACGCCGGGGCTGTATTTCGGGCACGTTGAAGAAGCAAGACGCCTCGCGCGCCTCTGCAACGATTACGGCATGGCGATGATTCGCGATCATCCCGGGCGCTTCGGCCTGTTCGCGGCGCTCCCTTGGCCCGATGTCGAGGGCTCGCTCAAGGAAGCCGAATACGCGCTCGACACGCTAAAGGCCGACGGCATCTGCCTCTTCACCAGCTATGGCGACAAATGGCTCGGCCATGCCGATTTCAACCCGCTATTCGAGGAGCTGAACCGGCGCAAGGCGGTCGTCTATGTGCATCCGCATGCGGCGGCATGCTGCATGAGCCTCATCCCCGAGGTCAACGAATCGATCATCGAATACGGCACCGACACCAGCCGCACGATCGCGAGCCTCGTGTTCACCGGCGCGAGCCACCGCTATCCCGACATCCAGTGGATTTTCTCGCATGCCGGCGGCACGATGCCGTTCCTGATCGAGCGCATGGTCAATCTCGCCAAGCTGCCGCAGGTCGCGGCCAAGCTGCCGAACGGCTTGATGCACGAGCTGAAGCGGTTTTATTACGACACCGCGCAAGCCGCGAACATCTCGGCGCTCGGCTGCCTCAAATCGGTCGTCGGCACCGGCCAGATCGTGTTCGGGACCGACTACCCTTATCGGACCTCGATCGAGCATGTCGAGGGCGTCGCCGGCACCGGCTTCACGAAGGACGAGATCGCCGGCATCGACCGCCGCAACGCGCTCCGGCTCCTGCCGCGGCTCGGGATGCTGGCCACGGCTTAACGCTTCTCAAAGGATGACAGAGATGAAAAAGCTTTTCGTTTTGACCGCTGCCGCGCTGCTGTTGGCGGTGCCGCAGGCTCGCGCCGCCGAGATCAAACTGCTGTTCGGCACGACGCTTCCCGCCGCGGTGCATCTCAATGTCCGCGTGCTTCACCCCTGGGCGGAGCGCATCAACCAACAAGGCAAGGGCGTGCTCCATATCGACGTCCGCGACGGCGAATCGATCGCCAATCTCAGTAATTTCTATTCGCGCGTTCAGGACGACGTGATCCAGATTTCCTGGGGCCTGCAATCGAGCATCGGGGGAAAATTTCCCCGCACGGCGGTCGGGGGATTGCCGTTCGAGGTGGAGAAGGCGGAGGATGGCTCGGTGGCTCTGTGGCGCCTCTTCGCCCGCGGCCTGCTCAAGCCCGAATACGATACGGTTCAGCCGCTGTTCCTGGTGACCTTCCCGCCTTCCGGCTTTCACATGGCGAAGCCGATGAAGACGCTCGAGAACCTCGACGGCCTCAAAATCGCCACCGGCTCGAAAACCGGCGCCGACACGATTGCGCGGCTCGGCGGAGCGCCGATCTCGATGGTGACGAGCGATTATTTCACCGCGGTTCAGCGCGGCATGGTCGACGGAGTCCTGGTGCAGTGGACTGCGTTTCAGCCTTTCAAGCTCGAAGAAGTAACCTTCTATCACGTCGATGCCGCGCTGGGCGGCGCGACCGGCATGGTCTTCATGGCGAAGCAGAAATACGACGCCCTGCCGGCGGCGGCGCGCAAGCTGCTCGACGACAATTCGGGCGAGGCCGAGAGCCGGACCTACGGCGCTTTCTGGGACGACGTCAATCGTGAGGGGCGCGACATGGTCAAAGGACTCGGCGCCAAGCACGAGATCGTCGAGGCGCCGCCCGCGGTACAGGCGAAGTGGCGGCAGGCGGTTGCGCCGGTGGTCGACGACTGGGTGAAAGCCACGCCGGACGGCGCCAAGGTGCTGGCGGCATTCCGCGCCGAAACCGCGAAGCTCAAAGCCGCACGATAGGGATACCGGCGATGACGACGCCGCATCGCATCGACGTCCATCATCATTTCGTGCCGCAGGTCTATAAGGACGCGCTGATCGCCTGCGGCGATGCGTGCCCGGCGCCCGGCTATCAGCCGCCGTTGCAGAACTGGACCGAGGCGCGCACGCTCGACCAGATGGACCGGGCCGGCATTGCCAGCGCGCTGCTGTCGGTGACGACGCCCGGCATCCATTTCGGCGACGATGCGGCGGCGCGCAGGCTCGCGCGGCAATGCAACGAAGCCGGCGCGAAGATGGTCGCCGACCGGCCGCGGCGTTTCGGGCTCTTCGCCGCGCTGCCGCTGCCCGATATCGAAGGCAGCCTCGCCGAGATCGCCTATGCACTCGACCAGCTCAAGGCCGATGGCATCGGCCTCTACACCAATTACGACGCGCGATTTCTCGGCGACGCGAAATTTGCGCCGATCCTCGAGGAGCTCGACCGGCGCCGCGCGGTGGCGTTCGTCCATCCGACCTCGTGCCTCTGCTGCTCCGCGCTGCAGCCCGAGATCGCCGATGCGATCATCGAATACGGTACCGACACCACGCGCACAATCGCGAGCCTCGTCTTCGGCGGTGCGGCGGCGCGCCATCCCAATATCCGCTTCATCTTCTGCCATGCCGGCGGGACGATGCCCTATCTGATCGAGCGCTTCATCGACTTCACTGGCCGCGACACCGCCGCGATGAAGGCGGCGATGCCGCACGGGATGATGCACGAGCTGACGCGATTCCACTACGACCTGGCGCAAACCGCGCATCCGGCGCCGGTCGCCGCCTTGCGCAAGATCGTGCCGGTCGAGCAGCTCCTGTTCGGCACCGATTACCCTTATGGCAAAGGCTGCGTCGGTCAGGTCGAAGGCGTGGCGCGTTGTGATTTCTCGGCCGTCGAGCACGCCGCGATCGACCGCGACAACGCGCTGCGCCTCGTGCCGCGGTTGGGATAAGGCAATCGCCGCCGGTCAGCCTTGCTCCAGATAATCGGCGTGAACGATCCGCAGGTCGACGAATTCCACATCGTCCGTGCCGATCGCGGACAGCTTCTTGCCGAATTTCGCGTCGGGAATCCGCGGGACGATCGCAAGCGGCGACGATTCGGTTTTCGGCGCGCGATACCCGATCGCCACCCAATCGCCCGACCACAGCCGCGCGCGCAAATATTTCTGGCCGGCGCCGATATCGATCTGATATTCCGCGATCGCGAGGATGCCCCAGAGCAGATGGTGGATACTCTCGACCGCGCTGGTCGCGCGCGTGACCGGGGCCGAGTGGCCCCATAGCTCGGCGATCGAATAGCCCGCATCCCAGGCGGCTTGCAATGAGCCGATGCGGTCGTTGGCGGCTTTCATAAGCTGGCGGCCCCGCGATGGCTAATCGCCCTTAACCTTAAGCGATTTTCAGGTCGAACGGCGGTTCGGCGCAACGAGTTGTTGACGCGCTCTTGCGACCATCCAGCAAGACCGGCGCTCGAGGCACCGCCGCCGGTCGTCCTCGATATCTCGGTAAAGGAAAGTTCGGAACGATGTTCAAAAATATCTATCCGGCGCGGGCGCTGACCATCCTCGTCGCCTGCGGCATCGCGATCTCCTACGCCTCGCAAAACCAAGCCGATTACGATCCCCTCTGGCTCGGCGTCTGCACGCTGCTGTTCGTTGCCGGATGCGTCTTGGCGTTCAACATCATGCGCGGGCTGCCCGCGCCCGCGATCCGCATCGCGATGAGCCGCGCGACCTGGCTGCGCGCGAAATACCGGCTCGGCATCGGCATCGCCTGTCTCCTCGGTGCCTTTGGCTGGCTGTTTTGGAGCCCGCAGGCTTTCGGCGACGGCTCGTGGACGCTGGCCGCGATCATCCTCGGGCCGACGTTGGCGCTCGGCGCGCTCGGCATGCTCCTGATCTATCACTGGCTCGGCCTTTGGGCGTTCGGCAAAATGCGCGACAACGCGGAGGAATAAACCGCGCGCCGCGGTCAGCCGCCCGCCTTCAGCGCCTGCTCGAGATCGTCGATCAGATCCTGCGGGTCCTCGAGCCCGACCGAGAAGCGGATCAGCGCATCGGAAATGCCGAGCCGCTCGCGGTCCTCGGCCTTCAGGGTGCGGTGCGTCGTGGTCGCCGGATGGGTGACGAGGCTCTTGCTGTCGCCGAGATTGTTCGAGATGCGCGCGAGCTTCAGCGCGTTGAGAAAGCGGAAAGTCTCGGCCTTGTCGCGCCCGATATCGAAGGTGACGACCGTGCCCGAGCCGGTCATCTGGCGCCGCGCCAGCGCATATTGCGGATGGCTCTCCAAGCCGGGATAGCGCACGCGGTCGATGCGCTGATGCGCCTCGAGGAATTGCGCGATCGCCAGCGCGCCGTCGCACATCTGCCGGACGCGCAGATCCATCGTCTCCATGCCCTTGAGCTGGATCCAGGCATTGAACGGCGACAGCGCTGGGCCGGTGTGGCGCAGGAACGGCGCCAGCGTCTCGCCGATGTATTTCGCCGAGCCAAGGACCGCGCCGCCGAGGCTGCGGCCCTGGCCGTCGATATGCTTGGTCGCGGAATAAACCACGATGTCGGCGCCGAATTGCAACGGCTTTTGCAGCAGCGGCGAGGCGAAAACATTGTCGACGATGAGGACGCCGCCCGCCGCGTGGGTGAGGTCGGCGACCGCCTCGAGATCGACCAGCTCGAGCCCGGGATTGGACGGGCTTTCGACGAACACCGCCTTGACGCCGGGCTTTAGCGCGTCGCGCCACTGGTCGAGATCGGCGCCGTCGACCAGCACGGTCTCGACGCCATAGCGCGGCAGGATGTCCTGCAGGATGAAGAGGCACGAGCCGAACAGCGCGCGCGAGGCAACCACGCGATCGCCGGCCTTGACCAGGCAAGCCAGCGAGGCGAACACCGCGGCCATGCCCGAGGCGGTGCCGCGGCAGGCCTCGGCGCCTTCGAGCAAGCGCAGCCGCTCCTCGAACATGCCGATGGTCGGATTGGCATAGCGCGAATAGACGTAGCGCGCGCCCTGGTTCTTGAACGCCTCCTCGGCTTCCTCGGCGCTCCGATAGACGAAGCCCGAGGTCATGTAGATCGCCTCGCAGGTCTCCTCGAATTGCGAGCGCAGCACGCCGCTATGAGTGAGGATCGTGCGCGGGCGCCAATTCGGGGAATGCTCGGGGTTGATCACAGCCATGTCGCCCTCCTTCGCGTTTCCAACCGGCGAGCAAAACGGACTCAACAAAAAAGCCCCGCCCGCGAAGGGTCAGGGCTTCGACGAAGCCTCCGACCTTTTAGCGGTTGTTTTAACGTGGCCGCAAGCCGGTCGGCTTCAAATCAAATCGCCACGAGAAGGGAGAAAATGCGCGCTCGAGCGCGGACTGTCAAGCGGGCCGATCATTTGCGTTGCGATCGTCGGCCTCGTGCGCGGCCCGCTGATCGAATTCTTGCGCCAGCGCTTCGAGCGCCTGGGAAACCGCGGGATTGGCGAAGGTCAATTGCGCCGCGAGCCGCCGCGCGCGCTCGGCCTGCGCGCGATAAAACGGCAATTGGGACTTATTCTCCGCCACACCGCGCCCCTGGAACGCTCAAATGACGCCGCCAAAATCCCCCGGTGCCGCCACACACCCCGCCTATCTGTTGACGAGGGAAAAACCACCGCGGGCTCGACATCATGCTTGGCTCCAAGGACGAGGCGCATTTTTTGTTCAGCAATGCGGCGAAAATCAGGTCGATGGCGCGACAGGGTCCCGCGGCGATCCGGGACGAGCTCTTGACGCTTGCCCGCACGCTCGAAGCGCGGGCGACCGAGCTGGACGCGCGCGACCTCGCTGCCGGCAACCCTGACGAGAGCGAGGCGAAAAAAACCTACGACGGCCTGGCGCGCGACGGCCGCGACCAAGCCGAGGACGACCGGACGTAAATCATCCGTTTGCGCGAACGGCAACGCGCGCGATCATCGCTTGGGCAGGAATTGCTCGGTGTAGAGCGGCGCCATCGCGGGCTCGGTCGGCAGCAGTTTCAGCTCGACCGTGGCTTTGCGCACCACCGCGACCGCGGCGGGATCGAAATGCCCGTGGCGCGAGAACATCGGCATCACGGTGTCGTAGGTCCGGCTGGCGATGCCCGGGTCGGTGATGCCGTCGGCCGCCATGTCGATCTTCACCGTCGCATCCTTGTTCGCATGCATGTAATCGATGGTCGCGAACCAGGCGGCGAGGAACCGGCGCAGCACGGCGGGCCGCTGGGCGATCATCGTGTTGCTGGCGAAGATCGCATGGGTGATGAACACTTTGACGTAGTCGCCGAAATTGGCGAGCACCTTGCCTTGATGCTGTTTCTGGAGCTGGTAGGCGACATCGATCCCGACCGTCAGCCCGTCGACCTGCTTGGTCTTCAGCATCGCGATGTTGGCGGCCATGCCGCCGCTGACATAGATCTCGCGAATCCCGTCGAGGCCCCAGCCGAGCTGGTCCGAGAGATGCCGCGTCAGCCAATAGACCAGCGAGTTGGGCGAGGCGACCGCGATCCTCTTGCCCTTCAAATCCCGCACCGTGGCGATGCCGCTGCCCAAGCCCCCGAAGATTCCGTAGGCGAGCGGCGGCCCCGCCATCGCGGCCACCGCCTTCTCGGGCACGCCCTTCACGATGAAGGCCATGTCGGTTCCCGAGGCGAGGCCGATATCGACGTCGCCGGCGGTGATCCCCTGTTGCAGCTTGGCCGAGCCCTGGAAGCCCAGGATCGTCACGTCGAGGCCGTATTTCGCCATGATGCCGGCCGCGACGCCGACATTGATCGGAACGAACGCGAACGAGGTCGGGAACGCCTTGCCGACGACCAGCTTGTCGGCGGCCGCAGCGCGGCCGGCGCCGAGCGCGCACAGCGCCGCGCCGAGCGCGACGACGGAATACCGCATGGCGGTTGCAATGCGCATGAACCCTGCCTCCCCTGTCTCTGCCGCCCGCATCGGGCTTATGCCGTGCGGTCAGCTTAGCACACCCGCCTGGACTCGCGCCTCTGGCGTTCGGCACCGGCGGGAGGCAAGCTCGCGCTCTCCCGGAGAACCGCCGATGCGCGTCTTTGCCGACATTGCCGAGCTGAAACGCGCCCTCGCCGCGAACGATACCGCGCTGGGCGTCAGCGATTGGGTCACGGTCGATCAGGCGATGATCGACCGCTTCGCCGCGGCGACCGGCGACCATCAGTGGATTCATGTCGATGTCGCGCGCGCGAAAGCGTCGCCCTTCGGTACCACGATCGCGCATGGCTGGCTGACCCTGTCGCTGCTGGCGCGGCTCAGCAACGAGACCTATCGCGTCGAGAGCCTCGCGGCGCGGCTCAATTACGGCTGCAACAAAGTGCGCTTCACCGCGCCGGTGCCGGCGGGCAGCCGCATCCGCGCGCGCTTCGCGGCGTTGTCGCTCGATGAAGTCGCCCAAGGCGCGCGGCTGACCAGCGAGGCGGCGGTCGAGCGCGAGGGCAGCGCCAAGCCGGTCTGCATCGCCGAGCTGGTGGGGATTCTGATCCCGGCGAAAGTCTAGCTCGATCGTCACCCGCCCCCGAGCCGGGCGCGCAGCGCGACGCTGGTGCGGCGCTCGGAGCCGCTGAGCCATTCGGGCCGGCCGGGCATGCGCGGATCGAGCAGGCCGAGATGCCGCGCCAGCGCGTCGAGCGCATAGACCTTGTCGTAGAGCCGCAGCCGCAGCCGCGCGCCGGATGGGGCGCCGAGGCTTTCGATCGCGGCGGTATCGTCCGGCGCGAGGCGCCGCCGCGCTTTGATGCGCAGGCGCTTGGCATTCCAGGAAGCGATGCGGCCGATATCGGCAAAGGCGACGCGCGCATATTCGGCGAGCACGCGATCGGCGGCGGCGCGGATCGACACGCGCCGCGCCTCGATCCCGGCTTCGATCGCCGCGGCGACGCGAGGATGGCGCAGCAGCGCCGTTGCCCGGCTGCGTGCGCCGCCCGGCGCATAGCCGGCACGGATCGCGGCGGCGGTACCGGCGAAATCCTCGACATATTCCGCGGCGAAGCGGCGCTCGCGCAGGGTGAATTGCGGACGCGCGGATTTCTTGGGCGCCGGCAGCACGCGCGCGGCCGGCTCGGCCGCGAGGCGAAACCGCGCGGCATCGGCACCGTCGAGAATGCGTTGCAGGCTGCGCAGCGCCGCCAGCTTGTCGAACAGCTTGACGCGGTGCAGGCCGGCGCGCGACGCATCGCCCTCGACCAGCTCGGCGACGGCGCGGGTATCCTCGGCCGAGAGCGCCGCCGCGCCGCGAAAGCGCACGCCCTTCGGCCCCCAATCGGCAAAGCGCCGCAGATCGGCAAAGGCGATGAGCGCATATTCCTCGAGCACGCGCGCGGCGGTGATGTCGGTGCGGGCGGCGCGGGCCGCCATCGCCGCGCCGATCGCCGCCTTCACCTCGGGGCGCCGCAGCAGCCGCGCCGCACGCGAATGGGCGTCGCTCGGCGCGTAGCCGACGCGGATCGCAGCCTCCTTGCCGTTGAGATCGATGAGATACTGATCGATGAAGAGACGATGGCGCGGCTTGAGCGGCCGTTTCGGCACGAGTTCGGGAGGCATGGGCGCTTAGGCAACCGGGTCGCGGCCGATGGCCCTCGGCGGACGACACCGACCGCGAGGCAGAACGCGCCGCGCACGCCCGTCGCTCAGCGTCTCAGAGCGCCTTGGCGATGCCGATAGCGAGGCCCGCAACGGCGATACTCGTCAATACCAGCCAAAGCTTGAGCTCGGTGCCCAGCTTTTCGATATCGGCCTTCGACGCGAGTTGCGGAAACACGTAATGCGCCATCGCCTCAGCATGCGCTTCGGCCGCGTGACGGTCAATTCCGGCGCCTTCCAGGTGTTTCGCATAAGCCAGCGTAGCGATTGCCATGCGTGCCCCGCAGCGGCTCAGAGTGCCTTGGCGACGGGGATCGCGAGCGCCGTGAAGCCGAGAAGCATCCCGAACAGCCGAACGGTGAGCGTGTGCTGCACCCGCTCGATCTCGCGCAAAATCTCGGCCTTCATCGCGCCGCCTTCGGCCTGCGTGAAAAGCTGCGGGAACACATGCTGGACCATTGCCTGAGCATGGAGCTTCCGCCAGAGCACGGTCAATTCCGGCGTTCTCCAGGTGCTTCGCATAAGCCAGCGTGTCGATTGTCATGCACCGTACAGACTAGAACAAACAAGGAACATTGTCAAGGATTTTCTGGTCGCGTGAAATCTTGACCGCTCCCGCCGAACGACCAGCCCACTCATCCCTGCCCTCAAAGGATTGCTTGGAAAAACGGCAGCGCCCTATTAGCGTTTGGCTCCAGTTCGCTGGGGGAAAACAGATTCGCGGATCGCTGTACACACGAGATTTTCTCGGCGAAGGCATTTGCGATACCGCCGCGTGGAAAGCCATCGACGATAGCGAGATCGCGAAATTTCGCCTGGCTATTCGCGCGATCTATGACGCCTTTCCAACCACCGCACATCCGAACGAGGCGACGACAGAGCAGGACCTGATCTTTCCTACCCTGCGGGCTCTCGGCTGGGACAATTTTCTCCCGCAACAAAGCGCTTCGCATCGGCGCGAGGACGTTCCCGACGCTTTGCTGTTTGCCAACACCGAGGCAAAAGCCGCAGCCAATCGCGAAAAGAAGAGTCCCGCACGCTATCGTCATGGAATCGCCATCGTCGAAAATAAAGCGTGGGATCTGCCGCTCGATCGCGGCCCTCCCGATTTGTTCAATCAAAATGCTCCTTCGACTCAAATGCTGCGGTATTTGAGCCGCGTCGAAATCGAATCCGAGCGTGCGATCCGCTGGGGCATCCTGACGAATGGCCGCCTCTGGCGGCTTTACTACCAAGGCGCGCGCTCTCGTGCCGAAGAGTTTTTGGAGCTCGACCTGCCGCTATTGGCGGGCGTACCGGCGATTGAACCTGACCTTTTCTCCCCTGCTTCGGACGAACGCGCACACTTTTTGAAAGTTTTCTTGCTGCTGTTCCGGCGAACAGCGTTCCTCCCGTCCGCAGACGATGCCCGCAGCTACCACGACCAAGCTCTCGCGCTCACGCGCGAATGGGAAACGCGAATCAGCCAAAACCTCAGTGAAGCGGTTTTTGGCCAGGTCTTCCCGAACCTCGTGAACGCGTTGGCCGCTTCCGATCCGCTCGCGCCGAAGCCGCTTGACAGCATATATCTCGAAG
>Ga0307374_10009503_pt1 | contig 14311 bp, 13 predicted proteins | sample OX3MG_FD_202532 | JGI IMG/M metagenome (GOLD analysis project Ga0307374, IMG submission 202532) | Soil microbial communities from Risofladan, Vaasa, Finland - OX-3 | ecosystem: Environmental > Terrestrial > Soil > Coastal area > Acid sulfate soil | place: Finland: Risofladan, Vaasa | collected... | reverse complement strand
GGTCCATCGCCCCCGCTCCATCGGAGATGGCGAGGGGGAGATGGGGTGAGGCCACGCCTTTGCTCAGATCGCTTCAACGCGGACCCCCTCGCGGACCGGGCGCGCCACCGGGACCCGCGCTGGCTCGGCTTCGGGCCAGAGCGTGATCAGCGCGCCGATCAGCAGGACGATACCGCCGACCCACAACCACATCACCAGCGGATTGACGAAGACGAACAGGTTCGCGCTCCCGTCGGGCTGCCAGCCAGCCAGGACGACGTAGAGGTCGTCGAGCGGTGTGCTGAGCAACGCCACCTTCGAGTTTGGCTCGGTCTCGAAGTTGGTGTGGAACTGCTTGGCCGGATCGATCGTGCCGACGTCCTGGCCGCTCTGACGCACGCTCAGGTCGGCCCAGACCTGCCGATAGCCAGGGAACGCGGCCTCGTGTAACTGGCCCATCGTCAGGTCGTAGCGCCCGATCGAGACGGTCTGGCCGGGCTGGAGCGCGGTATTTTTTTCCAACTGATAGAACTGAGAGCCGGTGATCGCGATGGCGATCAGGATGATCCCGACGTGAACGACGTAGCCGCCGTAGCGGCGCCGATTGGAGCGGAGCAGGTTCACGAACGCCAGCAGCGGATTCTGCCCCGCCCGCAGCCGCACGCTCGTTCCCCAGACGAACTCTTGAGCCGTCGTCGCCAGGACGAAGGTGCAGAGGAAGAGTGCGAGGTCGGCGGGCGCGAGCCGAACGCCGATCGCCAGGAGCGCGGCCGTCGCGACGGCGGCCACCGCGAGCGGAATACCGAAGTTGCGCTGAAGCGTCCGCGTCGACGCGCGCCGCCAGGGCATCAGCGGACCGATGCCCATCAGCGCGATCAACACCAGGAAGAGCGGTCCATCGACTCGCTGGAAGAAGGGCGGACCGACGGTGAGCTTGACGCCCTTCAGCGCCTCGGTCACCAGCGGGAAGATCGAGCCCCAGAACGTGGCGAAGACAATGCCGAGCAAGATCAGGTTGTTCAACAGAAAGCTGGCCTCGCGCGAGAGCGCCGACTCGAACTCGTGCTCGCCCTTCAGCTCCGGCATGCGATAGAACAGCCAGCCCAGCGAAAAGACGAGCGAGAGCGCCAGGAACGAGAAGAAGTAGGGCCCGAGCGACGATTCGGCGAAGGAGTGGACCGACGAGAGGACGCCGCTGCGCACGATGAACGTCCCGAAGATCGACAGGTTGAAGGTGATGATGATCAGCGCCAGGTTCCAGACCTTGAGCATGCCCCGGCGTTCCTGGATCATGACCGAGTGGACGTAGGCCGTGCCGACGAGCCAGGGCATCAGCGCGGCGTTCTCGACCGGGTCCCAGCCCCAGTAGCCGCCCCAGCCGAGCACGTGGTAGGCCCACCACATGCCGAGCAGATTCCCCATCCCCAGCACTGCCCAGGAAAACAGGGCGTACTTGCGCGTCGTGCGAATCCATTCGGTGCCAAGCTGACCGGTGATCAGCGCGGCCAGCGCGAAGGCGAACGGCACCGACCAGCTCATGTAGCCGCCGAGCAGCACCGGCGGGTGGATCAGCATGCCCGGATCTTCGAGCAGCGGGTTCAGGCCGAGTCCATCCGGCGCGGTGAACGGCAGGCGAACGAACGGATTGCTGACGAAGTTCAGCATCAGCAGGAAGAACGTCTCGATGCTGAGCAGAATCGCGGTGACGTAGGGCATCAGCGCGACGTTCTTCCGCCAGTTTTGCCAGATGACGACGCCGGTGTAGATCGCGAGCGTCGTCGCCCAGTAGAGCAGCGAGCCTTCCTGGCCGCTGTAGAACGACGCGATGGTCAGCGGCAGGCTCATCTCGCGGCTGGAGTGCTCCGCGACGTACTGGACCGAGTAATCGTGGGTCACGAAGGAGTAGATCAACACTGCCGCGGCAATCACCAGCAAGGCGGTCACGCTGAGCGCCGCGTTGCGGCCGCTACGGACGAGCGTCGGATCGCGGCGCGCGGCCCCGAGGACGCTGGCCAGGATGCCGTAGAGCGCCGCCGCTACCGCGAGCAGCAGCGCAACCGTTCCAAGATCTGCCACGTCAGTGGACCGAAACGGGCGTCGGGACGGCCGCGGTGAACTTCGACGGGCACTTGGCGAGCAAGGTGTCGGCCTGGAAGAGGCCCCCTGCGGTGTAGTGGCCTTCGACGACGACCTGAATGCCGGGCCCGAAGATGTCCGGGACCATGCCCTGGTAGACCACGGGCAGCGAGCCTCCCTGGTCGGCGATGGTGAAGTGGACCGTCGCGTCGTTCGCCGAGCGCACGACGGTATTGGCCTGGACGATGCCCGCGACGCGGACAGCCCCGGCGGCCGGTCCCTTGGCCTTCAGCTCGCTGACCGTCAAGTAGTAGACGGTCGTGCTCTGAAAACCAGTGTAGATCAAATAGCCGATGGCCGAGACGACGATCAGCACGGCGACTACCACGCGGACCGAGCGAGCGCGGCTGGCCGGACCGGGCTCCAGGCGACGCGGCGCGCCACTCCACCCGTCCGCCCCCGGCCCGGCGGTGGGGCGCGTGGGCGAAACGGCGAAGGGGCCATGAGTCCCATCCACCTGCCGGCTTACCGAGTCGCCCGTGCGCTCTCTCGCCCTTTCGCCCACCCGTTCGATCGTCTGCTCGCTCATTGCAGGAGCTCCTCCAGGGGTACGGTCAACTGGCTTGGGTCCACCGGCCCGACGAGCTTGCGCGCGATCGTCCCCTGGCGGCTCACGACGTAAGTCTCGGGAACCCCCACCACCCCATAATTGATCGAGACCGCGCCGGTCGGGTCCGGCGCCATTGGATAGCTGGCTCCGAACTGATGGATGAAGGCGAGTCCATCGTGCGGGGTATCTTGAATGTCGATGCCCAGGAAGACAACCCCGCGGTCCTGGTAGCGCTGCCAGAGCGTTTCCAGCGCAGGCTGCTCGTCGCGGCAGGGGACGCACCAGGAGGCCCAGAAGTTGACCACGACGACCTTGCCGCGGTAGCTTTTCAGCTCGATCGGCTGGCCGCTGTAGGTCGTCAATTGAAAATCAGGGGCGACAGTATCGGGTTTGGGTGTGATACCGGCCTGCAAGCGTTGCGTGGTGAGGCCGTAGAAGAACAGCGCCAGCAGGGAAGCCACCGCCAGCCACGCCACGAGCGGGACCACGCTCAGCCGGCCACGCGTTCTGGACTGATCGCGCGTGACGCCAACGTCGGCCAATTTGTCTCAACCTTTTACCAGGGCGCCCCAGTAGTTGATGTTAGGGGAGCGCCATGGATTTGTCAAATTGAGCTGCGCCGAAGCACCGCGCGGCTGCCTACTCCTTCTCGAATCCCAGGCTCGTGAACTTTAGGGTGCGGCAACCTGTGCCCTTCACTCCTAATAACACGCGGAGCCGACCAGTTGTGAGGAGATGAGTGCCACGCTTCGGGAGGTGCGCCTCTCGGATGCCGTAAAACGACATCCGCCCCAGGCGTGCGGTTGACACTCGCGTGCCCGGAGCTTCGGGGGCGTCGGGCTGGCCCTACGGCTACTCGCCGGTGAGGACAGCCGCTGCGATCCTGCGGACGCGTTCGGGGTCGGCGATCGCGTCGATCCCGACGATCTTGCCCTCGGCGACGGTGAAACCCATCACGGCAAAGGGCCGTCCACCCACCGTGACGACCACGCCGGCTGCTCCGTTCACCAGCGCGCGGCGCAGGTGGGCAGCCCGGAGCGCGCCCGTGAGCGCCTGCCTGGCAACGGCCGCTGCGCCATGAATCACCCTGGAGGCTCCGGGGCGCTTGGCGCCAAAGTCGGCTCGCAGCACGACGTCGGGATCGAGTAGGGCGACGAGGGCGTCGAAATCGCCCCCATGCGCAGCCAAGAAGAAGGCGTCGACCACGTCTCGTTGACGAGAGAGATCGGGGTCCGGAACCGGTATCTCGGTGCCCTTCACGCGGCGTCGTGCCCGACTGGCGAGCTGCCTCGCCGCCGCGGAGGTTCGACCAACCATGGGGGCGATCTCCTCGAAAGGCACCTCGAACATGTCATGGAGGACGAACGCCAACCTCTCGGCCGGGGCCAGGGTATCGAGCACGACGAGGAGAGCAAGACCGACCGAGTCGGCCAGCAATGCCGCCTCCTCCGGTTGGAGCTCCCCGTCTGGGCTGATGACGGGGTCGGGTAAGTGCATCCCGAAGGAATCCTCGCGTCGAGCGTTGCGCGAACGCAGCATGTTCAGGCACACGCGGGCGACGATCGTCGTCAACCATCCGCCGAGGTTCTCGACCTCGCCCGCCCCTGATCGGCTGAGGCGCAGCCAGGTGTCCTGAACGGCGTCGTCGGCTTCGGTGAGCGAGCCCAACATCCGGTAGGCAACCGCCCGCAGATGGGTTCGGTGCTCCTCGAAGCGATCCGCCAGCCACTCGTTCTCGTTCATCTGTCACATCCTTCCGTTGCGAGGTGTCATTATAAGTGACCCGCAGAACACGATCGATGTGACAAGGAGACACGATGACAGCTCGGATGGACAACCCCGCGATGAGCGTACCCGGCGTATTCGAGGCGCTTCAGGCGCTCGGGAAGGCAGGCGCACAAGGGGGTCTGCCGCAGAAGACGATCCTACTCGTTCTTCTGCGTGCCAGTCAGATCAACGGGTGTAGCGTGTGCGCTCACATGCACGCCCGCGACGCAAGGAAGGCCGGCGAGACCGACGAGCGTCTCTCCACGGTGGCGACCTGGCATGACTCTCCGTACTTCAGCGACGCAGAACGCGCTGCCCTCGCCCTGACCGAGGCTGCCACCAGGCTCAGTGACCGGGCCGACCCGGTTCCCGACGCCATCTTTGACGAGGCAGCCAAGCACTACGAGCAGCCGGCGCTGGCAGCGTTGATCGTCAACATCGCCATCATCAACGCCTGGAACCGCCTCAACGTCACCACTCGGCAGGTGGCCGGGGAGTGGGCCGGCTGACTGAACAGTACCGCTCGCGGCGCAGCCCCGGCCGCACCGGGTGAGTGCGTCGTGAAGGCGCGAACGGATGAACGAGTCGAACACCTTATTATGCAGGGAGGAGTCAAGCGCGATGAGTGTGATGATGGTTCGCTCCTAACTCACGCACGAAAGCGTCGCCTCGGCCGAGCTGATGAGGCGCGCGACGCGGACGCACGTGCCCTCAAGCTCGCACACAATGAACCCGAGCGTCGCCTCCTGCAGCGCCGTCTGGCAGAGGTCGGCGCCTGACTGGTTTTCGGCCTTGGCGGCCGGCGGTCCTCTGACGGGCTTCCCATTCGTCGGTGTTGCGACAATACGAGAAGGAGAACGGAGATGACGGAAGTTGCACTGGTCACTGGCGGCACGGGCACCCTCGGGCGCCTCGTCGTCTCGCGGCTGCGGGACGCCGGCTGCACGGTACGGGTGCTCAGCCGGCGCAGCCGCGAGGCCGGGGACGGTATCGAGTTCGTGACCGGTGACCTGGCCACGGGCGAGGGGATCGACGCCGCGGTGGAGGGGGCCGAGATCATTGCGCACTGCGCGGGCAGCAGCAAGGGCGACGAGGATAAAGCTCTGAACCTAGTCCGGGCAGCGTCGCGGGCCGGGGCGCGGCACCTGGTGTACATCTCGGTCGTCGGCGCCGACCGGATCCCAATCGTCAGCGGCGTCGATCGCGCCATGTTCGGCTACTTCGCGTCCAAGCTGACCGCTGAGCGTGTGGTGGCCGACTCCGGCCTGCCGTGGACAACGCTGCGCGCCGCCCAGTTCCACGACCTGATCCTGATGGTGGCGCGGCAGATGGCCAAGCTGCCGGTGATACCGGTCCCGGCCGGATTCCGGTTCCAGCCGGTCGACGCCGGCGAGGTGGCGGCGCGGCTCGCCGAGCTGGCGCTCGGCACGCCGGTCGGGCTGGTGCCCGACATGGGCGGGCCGCGGGTATACGGGATGGCCGATCTGCTCCGCGGATACCTGCGGGCCAGTCACCGGCACCGGCCGATCATTCCGGTCTGGCTGCCAGGCAAGGCCGCACGCGCGGTCCGGGCCGGCGCCAACCTGGCCCCCGGGCGAGCTGTGGGCCGGCGGACCTGGGAGGAGTTCCTGGCCGACCGGGTGAGTTCGTCAAGCGACAGCAGGTCTAGCCTGCCTTAGGCGCCACCGTCCCGGGCGGCGAGGTTGTCGCCACAGCCATCGGCGTGGGCGTCGGCGCCCGCCCAACGGCCACCGTGGCAAGCGCGATGACCAGTTGGAAGCGGCCGTCTGTCGCTGGATTACGGCGGAGACGCGCGCAGCCCAGTGGCAGGTATTTGCAACGTTGGACGATATTGCGGCGGACCTCACCAGAGAGGCCGACGTCCGCCTGGCGTGGCAACAGCAGTTTGCGGGAGAGGAGGCAGGTCGCATGAGTCGTAGCCACCCGTGGGAACCAACCGATGCCCTGTGAGAGCGGGTTCAGCCACTCATTGCCCCCCGACCGCCCAAGCCCAGGGGCGGACGGCCGCCGCTGGATGCCAGTTTCGTGCCATGCTTCACCGCGTCGGCGTTCGTGGGCTTGCCGACCCTTACCGTGAAGGGTAGCCGCCGCCCTCAACCACGGGCTGGACGTAGGCTTCCTTACCCGGCTTCGTCGAGAGCATGAACGTGGACGCGAGCGGCACGTCCACCTGCGCGAAGGCCGGGTTCGGGCTCTTCACCGTGCGTGCCCAGAGCCAGGCGATTACGGTGAGCTTGCGGCCCACGTATGGCTTCAGGTCCGGCCGCTCCTTCGCCATCTCCGCCGTTACCTCGACCTTCGGGTAGAGGTGGCCGATGCGCTTTTCGGCCTCGTCGCGCATCCAACGGCCGTAGTAGCGCACGTCCTCGGCGAGGCCCGCGGCTCCCTTCCAGCCGCCCGGCACCAGCGCGGCGCGGTCCTTCGGGTTCACCGGTGGCCGACCGGCGAACTTCGGCGGGATCTCGATCATCGCCTTATCGATCAGTACCGCGACCGGATTCAGGTCGCTGGCGTAGGCTTCGAGGCCAAGTCGCTGGGCCTCGAGCGGCAGTGAACCGCCGCCGGCGAACGGGTCGTGGAAGGCGGGGAGCTTGTCGGGGTTGAATAGTTCCCTGGCGCGCGGGTGATCGGCGTTCTCGGCGCAGGCGCGACGCCAGCTCTTCCAGATCTCGTCGCGCGCTGGTTGGAGCACCGCCTCGTTGGTCGTGTTCTCCCAGAGCACCAGTTGGCGGATGATCTCGAAGAGTCGCTCGCGCTCGACATCAGCGGCGCACTCCTCGAGGCTCGGCTCCGGTCCTGGCTCGGGCGCGGCCGGTTCGCCATCGCGTCGTGCCTCTTGAAACTTTGCCGCGCGCTCGTTCCACGCCGCGCGCCGCGTGGCGAGTTCGCGCGTAGCCGTCTCTCTCGTGACCGAATCAGCGAGCAGCTCGTCCACGTAGCCGGACGGGTCGTCGACCATCTGCGAAAAAATGACCGCCCTGGCAGCGGCCAGCGGGCGCCGGGCCCACCAGAGGTGGAGCGTGCTCGGGTGGCCATGGCGGATAGACTTTTCGCGCGCTGATGCCTTGTTGATCGCGTCGAGCGGGAGGGCGACTTCGATGAGCTTTTTGCACGCGATGTTCATCTGGCCATTCTCTCTTGATTGAGTCCGGAAATCCGTCGGTCGACTATCGGTCGACTTCGCGTCGGACTGTTCCGACGGAGCATTGGCATGATACTTGGCCAATCCGAGAGGGCCAGTCCGGATCGAAACTCGCGTCCTAACTTTCCTCACGGCTGGCGACCTGCCTAAGATACCTCGTTACGCGTCCCAAATCAAACTATGGTTCTCACGGTACATTCACGCTATAATGTGCCTGTCTACCCGTTGTTCACAACATGAAAATGTGGAGAATCGGCCGCCGTGCAGTTCACCCAAGACCAGGCCAGGAGCCTCGTCGGCATCTCCGCCGAGACACTAAGGTATTGGCGCAGAGTGGTGCCCTATCTGGCGAGCAAGCCGGGCAAGCCTGCTCGCTTTAGCTTCGCTGACCTTGTTGCTTTGGCTGCCACTCGCGAGGCGGTCGGCTCACTCGGGCTCAGAATTTCGAGGATTAGTTTGGGTGTCGATGCTCTCTTCCGCCTCTTCGCAGAGGCTCCCTGGCATTCCCTAGATGGCGCGGTGGCGGCGCTCAGTCCAAAGGCCGCTGAACTTCATTACTGGGACGACGTATCCCGGATGGGGCTTGCTGGTCCTACTATCTTGATTCCTTGTGGACCGATGGTGCAACGCCTCCGCGATGAGCTCCTGCCAAGCGCCGCGACAGAGGTCCAGCAGTATCTACCCTTTCCGCCACAATCAGTCAGGAGCGCCTCGCAATGACTGGGCTTGCACTCACGGATGTACTGGAAGCGACCGGCTACCTTATCGGGGGGGAGCGTGCGCCTGGTGTCCGACTGAACGAGGAAGCCCGCGCCAATCGTCGTGGTCGCCAGTTCGAGCCGGACGCGCTCTGGCGCAGTCCATCTGCGGTCACGGTCTACTTCAAGTATGTGGAGGAGGAGCCGAGCAAGGATCACATCGCGGAATGGCGGCGCGAGATCTGGAACGAGGGCTTCGCCCCTTTGTTGTGGGTTATTTCCCCTCGGCGGATCGATCTCTATAACGGGTTCGGCCGCCCGGTGCAAGCGGACGATGCCCTGCACCACCTTCTTAGGACCTTTGGGGCCATTGAGCAAGAGCTCCAACACTTGGACGCGCTAGCCGGTCGGCTCGCTATGGAAACCGGCCAATTTTGGCTCCAGGCTGAAAAGATAGACCCGCGAACGAGTGTAGACCGGGCACTGCTTGCGGACGTCTCCGCGCTCGAGCGCGACTTGTTACAAGCACATCTTGAAAGACCAGCGGCACAGGCGCTTATTGGCCGCTCGATATTCACTCAGTATCTGATCGACCGGGGTATCCTCGACAGCGCCCAACTTGCCCGCGCCTGCGGTTTCTCCACCTTTCCAGACGCATTACGCAATCCCACTGCGGCGAAACGTCTCTTCGAATGGATGCGCTCTGTGTTTAACGGAGACATGTTTCTCGGCGGAGAAAAGGGCCTGGAGGCCCGCCATTTCTCGCGGATCGCTGACTTCCTCCTAGCAACCGACCCGGCATCAAGGCAGATGTCCCTGTTTCCTTACCGCTTTGACGTCATCCCGGTCGAGCTAATCAGTTCAATCTACGAGCAGTTTGTCCACTCGGCGGCTGGAGTGGCTAAACCTCAGGCGCCCGCTGGTCCCTCTGATGCCAGCGAGCCTGGACCGCTGGGCGTTCACTACACTCCCTTACCTGTCGTCTCCCTTATGCTCGACGAGGTCATGGACGGGCTGTCGGGCCGAGAGACAGTACTCGATCTGACGTGCGGGTCGGGTGTCTTCCTCGTCGAGGCATTACGACGGTTGGTAGCTCTCAGGGCTGGCGGGGCTAATCCGAGCCGGGAGCTCGTCAGGGACGTGCTGTACAATCAGATCTTCGGGGTTGACATCAGTCATGCCGCCATCCACGTGGCGGCCTTCAGTCTATATCTCGCAGCGCTTGAACTCGATCCTGACCCCCGGCCGCCGGAAGCGCTTAAGTTTGAGCCACTCATTGGTCGCACCCTAAATGTGGGGGACGCCCTTGAAATCGACGGTGCGAAGGACGCAACAGTCTTGTCCGACAGCGAGGGTGGACTCAAACGCTTTGACGTAATCGTTGGTAATCCACCCTGGGCATTCAAGGGCAAAGCAGGCACGGCAAGGCGACGAGAGCGGAACCGGTCTGGCGCGCCAGCCCAGCCACGCGGTGAGGGCCAAGACTTTGTGCGAAAAGCATTGGAGTTCGCACATCAGTCAACCCGATTCGGCATCGTGCTCAGCGCAATGCCCTTCTTCAGCGCAAGTGGTACTGGCGCTGCGGCAACCCAGGACATCGTGCGAGGCATCGCACCGGCGACCCTCGTCAACCTGTCAGCCTTGTCGCCCTGGTTGTTTCCCACGGCCAAAATGCCGGCCATGCTGCTTCTGGGGCGTTGCCGGCCTCAATTCCCCGATCAGATGACCCTAGTGAACGTTCGCTGGTCCCCAGCCGGCGAGAAAGCAGGCACGTTCGAAATCTCGCCGAGCGACATTACCTCTGTTTCGGTAGATCAGTGGAGAGAGGAGCGCGATCGACTCAAGGGTGCGGCATTCGGGAAAGGTCGCGACATTGCGCTCTTAGACCTTCTCCGATCTCGCTGCTCGACTCTCAAGGACTGGCTACAGTCGGTCGGCAGTGACCTAAGGGTCGGATTGATCCGGGGGGGATCTAATGTGCGTACCTACGACGCCTCCGCCCTGAAGGGCTTGCCGCTGCTTCGGAAGGGGAAACTGAAGCCATTCTCCGTCCCGGAGGTGCTCCCATTATTTGATGAGGAATCCGCAGAGAGGCCGCGAGAGCGACGTGCATATCATGCACCTCTGCTGTTGGTACAAGAATTCGTGCAAAGCGGCGGACGGGCGTTGACGGCGGTGGCCGATCGCGATCTCATTTATAACAACGCCTATTTTGCGGCTTCACTGCCTCACCAGCAGAGAGAGGCGGCCGACCTCCTCGCAGCGATCATTAGCTCGGCCTTCGCGTCGTGGTTCTTTTTGATGACGGCGTCCGAATTCGGTATCTGGAAGCGGCGGCTGCTAAAGCAAGATGTATCACGTCTTCTTCTCCCGGATATGGCCAAGGTGCTTGAGCGAAGGACGGCAAGCCGCAAGCTGCTGGAAATCGTAAGGGGGATTCAACAGGCAACCCCTGGTGCTGAAGACTGGCGAGCACTAGATACAGCGGTCTTCGATCTCTATGGACTCGACGACGCGGATCGAATTCTCGTGGAGGATGGGCTCACCCGAGCATCCTGGCAGTGGCAGAAGGGTCGCTTATCATCGGCGGCGCCAGCCGAAATGGAAAACGATCTTCGCCCCTATGCTGGGGTTTTTGTGTCAGCCATCGATAGGTGGCTTCGCACTCGAAACGTTCGGCACATGCACGCCGAAGTGTTCGATCTTCCAAACGCTGTTCCGCTGCGGATCATACGTTTTGTGCTGATGGATGGCCCCGGGCCGTCAACCGTCGGCATCTTTCGACCTCAGGAGGAACTCGCCCAACTGCTCGACCGCATTGGTAAGCGCCTTGAATTCAAGCTCGCGCGGGCCATCGTGGGCGAGCGCGAGCTGCGAGTTCACAGCACCACTGAACTGGTGGTCGTTAAGCCGAACGCTCGGCGCTTCTGGATGCGCTCTGCTGCTCTCCATGACGCTGACGAGGTCATAGCGGAAAGCTTTTCCGGGGCCTCGGCTTGAGAATTCCACGCCGCCAACGGATGGCGGTCGGCAATCGATTCATAGATCTCCGCGCGGAGGTCACAGCCGCCATCCTCCAGACTATCCGGGCGGGTTGGCAAATTCTGTCCCGTGAGTCGGAGGTACAGGCCGATTGGCTTGAGGTTCCAATTACAGAACGCCTCCGAGATAGCATGCGTGAGGCATTGCGCGACCTGCCTTGGGGCAAGAGTATGGTTGTCCTTCCTGGCACCGAATCACGATCGAACTCATCCGTCACCGTCCCTGATGGTCGACTAGATATTCCAGTGTTTCTAATAGAGGTGTTCGTTGGTCAAAAGGAGCACGATCCACACGCGATCATTGAGTGCAAGCGAGTCGGCGAGGGAAACGCGCATTTATGTAGGCAATACGTCGTAGAGGGTGTCGATCGATTCCGGAGTGGGCGATACGCCAGAAATCACCGAACAGGCTTCATGATTGGCTACGTGATTAGCGGTGGCGAAGCGGGTGTCGTGAGTAGCATCAACCGCTACTTGTCGGACAACGCGCGGGCAAGCGAGCATTTGCAGCCATCCAAGATCCTGGAGGAAGGCTGGGTCTGGCAGAGCCTGCACACTCGGCAGGGACAATCGGTCCCGATCCAATTACACCATGCGTTGCTCTCATTTGTCGTGGCCTCTGTCCCGTAAGCCTGTCCCTGACTCCGGGGGTATCGTCTACCGCTCCAACCTTAGACGTGGCTTCAGTGCCCACGTCTGGCAGCGGCCAGCGGGCGCCGGGCCCACCAGAGGTGGAGCGTGCTCGGGTGGCCGTGGCGGATGGACTTCTCGCGCGCCGAGGCCTGGTTGATCGCGTCGAGCGGGAGGGCACAACTTCGATCAGCTTTTTCAGGTGATGCGTCACGGTAACTGAATCTCGCAGGTTTCAGCAATGTGGCGGGCCAAAGTGCGGAAATCGCTAGAGCATTCCTGTACCGCGTAGGCGTGGCCGCCAATCGCGCCATCGGCAGCTTTCAACAAGAACATGGGCTTGCGTGCCTCCTGGGCCAGCGGCATCAAGCTACGATAGTGTTTCAGTGTCCCGAGGTTCGCGGAATCGTTGGCGACGCTCGACGGCGCGATTCCCCCCGTCTCGCCGAGGACCGACTCGCGGTATACGCCCGGGATCCGGTTCATCCAACGCTCAGACGCCTTGACCGGCCGGTCGAGGCGCACGGCGTGCTGCATGACCGCGTAGCCGGCTGGTGTCATTGTTCCCGGCGGGATCGACAAATCGCTCAACGGATTGCGAGCGCGGCGATCGGCCCACTCCTTTCGCCACCGCCGTAGCGCGGGCCCCAGGTTCTTGAGTCCCTGAAGCGAGTAAAGATCGGGTGCGAGGGGGACCACGACGTGTTCGGCCGCGATCAACACCGCGCGGTTGATCGCGCCTAAATTGGGTCCAACGTCGATGAGGACGAGTCTCGCCTCGCGAGAGTGGGCCGCGAGCTCGAGTGTGCGCCAGAATGCGGAGATCACCCTGAAGGCGCGAGGTTTGCCATCCAGGCAGCCAGGCTACTGACTATTCAGCTCATCCTCGGATGAGGCCAGGGCGAGATCGCCGGCCAGCAAGCCCAAGATCTCGGAGATCGGCTCGACGTGGGGGAGCGCGATGTCGCCGGTCCCATCCAGGAGCGGCTGTACCGCACCGTCAATCGTGCTTGGGTGATCGCCGTCCGGCCAGGGCTCCTCCAGCCGCTCCTCATCCAAGAACATGCTGGTCAGGTTGGCCTGCGGGTCGAGGTCGGCGGCCAGCACTGGCAGGCCGAGCTCGGCGTACATCCAGGCAAGATGATAGACCAGCGACGTCTTTCCGACGCCGCCTTTGTTGTTGAATAGGGCAATTGTCTTCATGTGGCCGCCTTCACAATGACGCCAATAGTCGTCGGCTGTACGTCGAACTCGGGCGGAGGATTGCCATTCCTCGCGAGCTCGCGCCGAGCGGTTGGGATGCCGAAACCGTACTTTGGAGTAATAGCTCGTCCGGGATGACCAGCCCAGCCGGCGATCCATCATCGCGCGCACCGATGAACACGACGCCGGCTCTTCGATGGTCGGGAAGATCGTTGGCGAAGGCGCACACTGCCTCCCGGACAGCGGTCGGCGCGTCGCCGCGAAAAGACTCCTTACGCTCGGTCGAATCGGACTCGATGTCGGCAAGCATGCGCTCCAGATCTGTGTCGGTGTAGGTCGTGATTCCGCTCATCGTGGCGCCCCCGCCCGTTTCAATAGCTCAGCGAAATCATAATCGATTGATCTGTCGATGACGAATCGTAGCACGGCCGGCAGTGGCTACGGCGCGGATCCTACCCGCCGACGAGGGGATTGCGGGTGCGCAGGCCGGAGAGACGACCAAAGTCGCGGTCGGCCGTCCACAGCTCGCGCACGCCGTGGCGCCGGCAGATCGCTGCCACCCGGGCGTCGTGGACCCGCGGTCCCACCGTGCGGCACACCTCGAGCAGGTCGCGCAGGTGGGGCCAGTAGCCCACCGGGTTCGGTCAGTACGACGAGACCGGGCGATTACGCCCCGCGGCCCTCGTGGGCGAACTCGCGAAAACGCTGCCACGCCGCCGCCACGTCCGGCTGTAGTCCCTGTCCGCGAAACCTCGCCCGGCGAAGTCGGAACGGTCAGCGCCGCTGTCGCTCCTCGAGCACCTGCCGGAGACCGTCCTCCACGAGCTCGCGCAGCGTCACACCTTGAGTCGCGGCGACCTGCGTGGCCCGGGTCAGGAGCGGCTCGGCACTATCGATGGTTGTCTTCATCTGGCTCACCAAACCATCCGAGGGCGCGGCTGACAAGGCGAGATAGACATCGTAGCGGGCGGAACGTCCCGAACGAGGCGGACTCTTCCCGTGACGGGACTGTCGCCGGGGTGCGCCCCACAATAGTGGAGTTAGGCCGCCTGTTTTGCGAGGTCGCCCGGGGGAGCGCGACGGTGACGCGGAAAGACCGGCGGGCGACGGCGCTGCGGATGGGTCCGCCAGAAGCTGGGCCAGC
>Ga0307374_10009501_pt1 | contig 14311 bp, 11 predicted proteins | sample OX3MG_FD_202532 | JGI IMG/M metagenome (GOLD analysis project Ga0307374, IMG submission 202532) | Soil microbial communities from Risofladan, Vaasa, Finland - OX-3 | ecosystem: Environmental > Terrestrial > Soil > Coastal area > Acid sulfate soil | place: Finland: Risofladan, Vaasa | collected... | reverse complement strand
GGCACGCTCGCGTGGTCGGCCGTCGCGGCGAATGCCGACCACGCGGGCGGGTCCTCCGTCAGCTCACCCTTGGCGCGAGCCGCGATCGCATCGCCACAGGCTCGCGCCTGGTACTTTCCCATATGGGTCAGCAGCGCACGGTGGTTCACATCTCCGACGGCATAGAGCCAGTCGCTGTCCTCGACGCGGCAGGTGTCGTCGACGGCGAGCCACATCCCGGGACGCAAACCCACCGTGTCGAGGCCGATATCGTCGGAACGGGGTGACCGACCCGTGGCGATGAGCAGCTGGTCGCCGGCGAGGGTTCTGCCGCCACTGATCTCGACGTTGATCTCGCCGCCTGCCGTTCGCGTCACCTTTTCAGTCGTCACGCCGAGGAGCACCCAGATGCCTCGCTGCTCAAACGACACGCGGACGGCCTCGCCCGCGAAATCCTCCGTATTCACGAGGAGGCGCGGTTCCCGGACGATCAGCGTGACCTCCTCGGTGCCGAGCGTCCGCCAGGCGTCGGCCATCTCGCAGCCGACGACCCCACCCCCGAGGATGAGCAGGCGCCGCGGCACCTCCGTCGCGCTGGTCGCCTCGCGGCTCGTCCACGCCGCGGCTGTCTCGAGGCCTGGGATCGGCGGGATCGATGCCTTGCTCCCCGTGCAGATCGCCACGGCGTGGCGAGCCTTGAGCGTGAAGGGCTCCCCGGCTGCCGGCGCGACGCTCACCACCTTCTCGCCGGTCAACCGGCCCCTTCCCCGGGCGAGATCGATGTGCGCGCTCTCCAGCCAGCGAACCTGGCCGTCGTCGTTCCAGTGCGAGGTGAAAGCGTCGCGCCGGCGGAGCACCGCGCGGCTGTCGATCTCACCCGTCACGGCCTGGCTCGCGCCGTCGACTGTCCGCGCGGCCCGCAGCGCCTGACCGCTGCGGAGCAGTGCCTTGCTCGGCATGCATGCCCAGTACGAGCAATCACCGCCGATCAGTTCGTTCTCGACGATGGCGCAGGTCAGGCCGCCTCGGACGACTCGCGCGGCGACGTTCTCGCCGCTCGACCCGCCCCCGATGACGATGACGTCGTACTCAGCGCCGCGAGTGATGGCGGGCATGGCTGCGCCTCCCTGGGTGATGGTTGGCTGGATCGGCCGGGTCAGCCGGCGTGGATCGGCTCGCGGGCCGTCGGCGATGGCGATCCGACCATGTCGAGCGGCTGGATATCCGTTTCGGGTGGCTTGCGGCGCCGGAACAGCAGCGAACTGCCGAGGCCGGCCACCGGCAGCGAGACGGCAAGATCGATCGCCTGCAGCGTGAGACCGGCGCTCACCGCCAGTTCGGCGGGGACGCTTTCAAAGACGAGCGCCCCAGCCCACCAAGCCTGGCCCGTGCCGATCCCCGCGATCCCCTGGACCGGGATGGTGAGGAGGAGCGTCCTGATCGACAGGACGAACCAGGTCTGCGCGATTCCGAGGTTGACGCCGACCATGTGCATGAGGGCGGTGTACTGGATGACCGTCGCTACGCGGCAGAAGGCGGTGCTGCCGAGGAGATTCGCCCAGCGGGCCCGACTGTTGAGCTCATCCAGCTCGGCCTCGGCACGCGCCGCAAGCCCCGCGAGCTTCGGGATCCGGCCCGCCAGACGGGTCATCACTGTTCGGGGACCGGGGATGATCATGGCGAGCAGCACCCCGACACCGACGACGAACACGCCGGCAGCCAGGAGCAGCACCGGCGGCGGCTCGTTGTATGCCGTGAAGAACGACGCGACAACGGCGATGAGCGCCAGGCTGACGGCGTCAAGGATTCTCGCCACCACCGCGCTGCCGGAGCCACGGGCGACCCCGACGGCGAACCGGGTCCGCGCCAGGGCCACGAATGTGACATCGGCGGACGGGCCCGGCAGAAGCAACCCAGCCCCCCACGATGCGGCCGTGGCGCCGAGCAGCTCTCGGGCGCTTCCGTCGCGGCGCTGCAGCAGCGCCCCGAATCGCCATGCGCGCCCGATGAGGAAGCAGGCGGCGCCGAACGCGGCCATGAGCACGGACCCGACCGACAGGTCGACACCGTGCCAGGTCACCCCGTGGCCGAGCAGCCGCCAGACGACGACGAGCACCAGGACCGTGACGACACTGGTGATCGCCGCGCGGATCAGAAGCCCGCGGCGAGCAGGACCGGAGATCGACACGAATGAACATTCTCACTCTTTTGCCCGCTCTTCGAGTCCTTGAAGATGGCCAGTGGGGGCACCGTGTTGACATAATCCGACTCGATAACCCCGTAGAAAGGTCTTCTTTACGAAGGTCGCAGGGGTATGAACAGTCTCAGGAGCTTCTTGCATGCGTGACAGAACGGTGATCGTGCTCGGCGGGGACGGCTACCTCGGGTGGCCACAGGCAATGCACCTGTCCAGCGAGGGGTACAAGGTCATCGCTATCGATAATCTCGTTCGCCGCCGTTGGGATCTCGAATGCGGGACCTCGTCGCTGATCCCGATCTCGACGATGGAACGGCGTGTGGAACGCTGGCGTGAGGAGGGCAAAGGCGACATCGAATGGCGCAACGTCGATCTCACCGATGCCGATGCGCTGACCGAGTTGATCGCCTCCACCAAGCCAGACGCCGTGGTGCATTTCGCAGAGCAGCGTTCGGCACCATTCTCGATGATCGACCGCGAGCACGCGGTCATGACCCAGCTCAACAACGTCGCCGGCACGCTGAACCTGCTCTTCGCGATCCACGAGCACGCTCCGGACTGCCATCTCGTGAAGCTCGGCACGATGGGCGAGTACGGGACGCCGAACATCGACATCGAAGAGGGGTACATCACGATCGAGCACAACGGCAGGTCGGACACGCTGCCGTACCCCAAGCTGCCAGGCAGCTTCTATCACCTCTCGAAGGTCCACGACAGCCACAACATCCATTTCGTGTGCCGTGCCTGGGGGCTGCGGGCGACGGACCTCAACCAAGGCGTCGTCTACGGCTGTTCGACAGAGCAGACGGACCGGCATCCCGACCTCGCCACCCGATTCGACTACGACGGCGTCTGGGGCACGGTGCTCAACCGTTTCCTCGTCCAGTCGGCGATCGGCAAACCACTGACGGTGTACGGCAGCGGCGGCCAGACTCGCGGCTTCCTCGACATTCGCGACACCATGGCGTGCGTGCAGTTGAGCATCGAGCATCCCGCGCAGCCGGGGGAGTTCCGCGTGTTCAATCAGTTCACCGAACAGTTCTCGGTCCTGCAGCTCGCGGAGTTGGTCCGGGACGCGCGCGCGGCGCATGGTGGCGAGACCACCATCGACCATCTGCCCAACCCGCGCTTTGAGAAAGACACGCACTTCTACAACGCGAAGCATCAGCTCCTCGTCGACCTGGGCCTCAAACCGCACCAGTTGCGCAGCACCCTGATCGACTCGGTGATCAAGCGAGTCGAGGAGCACCTTGATCGTATCGACCCCGCTCACATCGGCGTGTCGGACGTCGACTGGGTGACCGGTCAGGCACGCGCGGCGACGGGCAAGGCGCAGGTCGCGGCTCCAGCGGAGACGGTGGCGTAGCGCCGGTGGCGCTACCCGAGGTGGACGTCAGTCTCACCATCCCGGCCCACAACGAGGCCGAAAACGTCGAGCGCGTCCTGCAGGACGTGATGAAGGTCCTGTCCGAAGGCGGACGGACCTACGAGATTGTCCTCGTTGACGACGCCAGCCACGACGACACCGTTGCCGCCGCGCGCAGTGCAATGGGTGCAGACGCGAGCAACCTCACCGTGGTTTCGCACAAGGCTCAGCGCGGTTACGCGATCACCGTGTGCGACGGATTGCGCGCGTCGCGCGGCAGGGTGCTCGCCTTCATGGACGGCGACGGACAGTTCGACTCGCGCGATCTCCGGCGCCTCATCGCAATGCTGGACAAGGCGGATTTCGTTGCGGGCATCCGCAAGCGCCGTGCCGATCCCTGGTACCGGTCGTTCGTCAGCGGCGTGTACAACCGAGTCGTCCGGCTCTCATTCGGGATCCGCGAGCGCGATTTCGACTGTGGGCTCAAGGTGTTCACGCGCGAGGTCTGGAACGGCGTGACTCCGATCCAGGCGCGCTCAGCGGTGTTCAATCCCGAGATGTTCTTCAAGGCGCATCGACTCGGCTTCAGCGTCGTGCAGACCGAGGTCGAGCATCTGCCGAGGATCGCGGGCGTGCGCTCGGGCGGTCGCCTCATCCCCGTCGCACGCGCGATGCGAGATGTCATCCGGTTGCGGATCTGGCTGGCGATGCACTGGCGACCGGAGGGTGCCCGCCCGGAGCGGTCGTAATGATCAGAGTGTCCAGGTCCGCCGTGCCTGGGTTGCTCACCCTCGTGGTGCTGCGGCTGCCGTCGCTGATGGAGCCTCACTGGTACACGGACGAAGCCGGCTACGTGAACGTCGCGCGCTCCTTGCTCAACGGCAGGATCCTCTATTCGCAGACCTGGAACAACAAGCCGCCGTTGATGCTCTGGACGATCGCCGGCGAGGTGAAATTGTTCGGCTCGAGCGAGACCGGCCTGCACGTCCTCACCATGATCACCGGCTTGCTGGCCGTGGGCGGCGTCATCTGGGCCGCGGAACGCCTGTACACGCCGCGCCGAGCGATGGTCGCAGGAATCATCGCGGCCGTGCTGCTCGGCATGCCGATCCTCGACGCCGAACTGGCGATCCCCGAAAGCTTGATGATCGCGCCACTCACGTGGGCAGGTGCGGTCGTCCTGGTGCACATCCTGCGCGGCGACAGCACACCACCGGCGCGGCGAATCCCGCGCTGGCCGGTGGCCGTCGGCGTGCTCATGGCCGCGGCCATCGCGTACCAGCAGACGGCGGTGGCCGAGACGTCGGCGTTCTGCCTCGCGATGCTGGTCGCGCCAAAGCTGCTGCGCCGTGACGCGTTCATCTTCGGCGGGACGGTCGCACTCGTCACCGCGACGTGGCTGATCGCCGCGATCATCACGGCCGGGCTCGGTGACGTCGCGTTCGCACTCGCCGGGTTCTACGTGGGCTACACGCAGGTGGTGCTGCCGTCATCCACGTCGGGCGTCCTTGCGCACTTCGGGCTCGCGGGTCTTGCGACGCTGCTCATCGCGGCGGGGGCCATTCTCGCTCGAGGGAGCGCGCGCCTCGACTGGGTCCTGCTGCTCTGGGCAGGCGCGACCCTCGTCGTGACGGCCGTCGCCGGACAACCGTATCCGCACTTCCTGGCACCCGCCGTGGCGCCGCTCACGCTGCTCGTGGCAGGGGTCTCGACTCCGCTACCCGCCCGACTCCGGAATGGCGGCTGGAGGCCGGTAACAGCTGTGGCCACCGAGATCGCCGGAGTCGTCATCGCGTCGGTCATGGCGTCGGTGGCGGGTCTCGACTGGATCCCACCGCTCACCTTCGCACCCGGCCCAACCCACACACTCAGCCAGTACTACGGTGGCGCCGTGCAGGCGGCGCTCAGTTCCACGGACCGAGCACAGTGGGATGACAACTTCGACTTTCGGGTTGCCGGAGACGCGGCCGTCGCGGACTGGATCGGCGAGAAGGGCTTGACCGGTTCCACCGCCGTGGTCTGGTCGTCGGACGCCTGGGTCTACGCACTGGCCAACCTGCAGATCGTCCTGCCGACGCCGCCCATCTACAACGACCAGGTTCTGCTCGGCTTCAGTGGTCCCGTGGCGCAGGCTGTCGCGAATGCCCGCCCCGTCGTGATCGTGACGTCGCAGGACTCGGTCGAGCAGTACCCGGAGATAGCGACGCTGCTCGACGGCGTCCAGTACATCAATGAGTTCCAGAGCTATCCGGACGCCGTGTGGGTGCGTTCCGACGTGGCTGCGCATCTGTCGTGAGCGCTCGCGTGGCGCTGCTCCGCCACGGCCGCCGCATACCGTGGATGGTGCTCGGCGCGGTCATCGCACTCTTTGTGGCCTTCGCCATCGTGTACACCCGGATCACGCCGATCGGCGCGTCGCCGGATGAGCTCTCGCATCTGGGCTACATCCGCGGGATCGCTGACCACCTCCAGCTCCCGCCGGCGAGCCAGGCGGAACGCCAGCAGCCGCCGCTCTACTACCTCCTGGGTGCACTCCTTGCCAAGCTCACCGGTGGGGATCCGCGTCTCATCCGCCTGCTCTCGGTGGCGCTCGGTGCGCTCACGATTCTCACCGTCTCTCTGATCGGCCGGCGGTTGTTTCCGGGTCGCCCGGCACTCGCCGTGGGCGCGGCGGCGATCTTCGCATTGTTGCCGGAGGCCCAATACCTTGCAGGAGCAATCAACGACGACGGCCTTGCCTGGCTCGCCGGTGCAGTACTCGTGCTCGCCGGCGTCGTCGTGGTCCAGAGCGACGTCCTGACCGATCGCGGTGCGTTCGGTGCCGGGCTCGTGCTGGCGTTTGCGGTGCTCGCCAAGGAGACGGTGTGGCTGATCGCGCTGCTGCTGCTTGTGCTTATGGTCGTGCGCTACCGGTCCCGGATCCGCGCCCTCCAGGCAGGCGCACTCCTGCTGCCGTCGGTGGTCCTCGCCGGTTGGTGGTTCGCTCGCAACGCCGTGCAGTTCGGCAGTCCCCTGCCACCGCTGCATCCCATCACCAGCCAGCGTCAGGTCTTCGACTCACTCGCTCAGGTCCGCGGCTATCTCGCCGCCACGGCGGTGAGCCTCGTCGGCATGTACGGGAATGGGGCGCACTTCACCGCGATCTCCGTCCTCGGGCTGCGACCGCTCCCCAGCGTTGTCGCTGTGGTGGCGATCGGGCTGCTGATCATGGCCGCCGCTGTCGCGACGCTGCGCTCCTGGCCGCGGTGGAGCACGATGCAGCGGCGAATCGCCGTCCTCCTCGTTGTCGTGATCGTCGTCGCACTCACGCAGTCGGTGCTCAACTCCGCAACGTTCGACCTCCAGCCCCAGGCGCGGTACCTCGTGGTCGCCGTCGGTGCGGGGGCGCCGATCGCCGCATGGACGCTGGCGTGGCGGCGGTCCGGCCCTGTGACGGCGCTGCGCACAGCCGGGATCGCCTTGCTCGTTGCGGTCGCCCTTGTCCTCGACGTGTCGGGCTTGATCACCGCCGCCCACATCGCGGCGTGATCAGCGAACCCGAGCTCGGAAACTCTCGAAGGTTCGCGCGAGTCCGTCCTCGAGGCAGACGTGCGGGTGCCAGCCGAGGAGATCTCCAGCACGTCTGTTGTCGAGCGCGCTGCGGGTCACCTCGCCGGGCGGCAGTGCTTCGGCCTCGGGCTCGTCGCTGTAGCCGGCCAGCTCGCAGAGGCTCCGCACCAGGTCGCCGATCGCCGTCTCCCTGCCGGTGCCGATGTTGACGGCGCCGGTCGCTGTCGAGTCGAGCCCCAGCAGGTTGGCCGCGACGATGTCGCCGACGTACGTGAAATCCCGCGTCTGTGACCCGTCGCCGCGGATGACGGGGGCCTGACCGGCGAGGAGACGCGAACTCGAGATCGCGACCACGCCCGCCTCGCCGGTGCCGTCCTGACCGGGGCCGTACACGTTGCCGTAGCGAAGCGCGAGCGCGTCGAGCGCGCCGGCACGCGTGAAATGCCCGAGGTAGTGCTCGATGCAGAGCTTGGCGGTGCCGTACGGCGACCGTGGTTTCGAGGGCTCATCCTCGGGCGTCGGCAACCGGCCGGCGGCTCCGTACAGCGCTCCACCGGAGGACGCCACGACCACCCGACGGCATCCCGCCGCGATGGCCGCCGACAGGATGCTGACGGTGCCGAGCACGTTGATGTGCGCATCGGCGGCGGGTTCTCGCCATGAGCGGTTCACGCCGCCTTGCGCGGCGAGATGGAGGATCGCTGCCGGCCGCCACGCGACGATCGCGGCGCGGGCCGGCGCCTCGGCCACGTCCGCGTTCTCGAGCCGGGCGGCGGCGGGAAGTGGGCGATGTGACGCATGCCGGAGATCGTCGATGACCATGACGTCGGCGCCCGCGTCGAGCAGTGTCTCGACACTGTGCACACCGATGAAGCCGGCGCCGCCGGTGACGACGACGCGCCGGCCGATCATGCTCGCCGCCATCAGGTGCGGCTCATCAGCGCGCGCAGGAAGAGCGCGGTATTGGCGGGTCGCTCGGCCATGCGGCGCATGAGATACCCGTACCACTGCACGCCGAATGGCACATAGACGCGGACGGTCTCCCCATCGGCGGCAAGTCTGCGCTGCTCGTCCGGACGGATGCCGTGGAGCATCTGATACTCGTGGGGAAACCGCGCGCCACCGATCGCCGCGACCATGCGTCCCGTGGCGTCGATGAGCTTCGGATCGTGTGTCGCCGCCATCGGCACTGCCCCGCCTGTGATGAGCAGGCGCAAACAACGCAGGTACGCGGCACGGATATCGCCGGGGCGTTGCCAGGCAAGCGCCGGCGGCTCCTGGTACGCGCCCTTGCAGAGTCTCACCCGGGAGCCGGGGAAGCCGAGCGTCCGGCAATCGTCTTCAGATCTGCGCAGTGAGGCCTGCAGGACGGCGCCCGTGGTGGGGAAGTCCTTGCGCAAGAGAGCGACCGCGCGCAGTGTCGCATCCGTCGTGGTGTGGTCCTCCATGTCAATCGTCACCGCTGCGCCGGCAGATCGGGCGGCTTCGCAGATGAGCCGCGCGTTGTCCAGCGCCATCTCCTCATCGAGCGCCTGGCCGACCGCGGACAGCTTGACGGACATCTCCGATTTTGACGCCAGTCCATCGGCCGAGAGCCGCGCGGCGAGGGTGCGGTAGGCGTCGACCGCAGCCTGGGCGGTTGCTCGGTCGAGGGTGTCCTCGCCGAGGTGATCAAGCGAGACCAGGAGCCCCTCCGACGTGAGCTCGCGGGTCACCCGGAGGGCGTCGTCGACGGACTCACCCGCAACGAAGCGGCGGACGACGCCGCGAGTTACCGGCGCCGCCGTGATCACTCGCTTGATCTGGCGGCGCCGGGATGCCCAGAGCAGGATGTGGCGGAGCGCGACTGCCGGACTCGGGCGCGCGCTCGGGGCTTCGCTGCTCACCGCGGGATTATGTCCTCGCTCGGCACCGGGCTGATCAGACCGCCCAGCGGGGAGGACGGCGCTCGAGGAAGGCCACCATCCCCTCGTGCGCCTCCTCGGAGCCGAACAGCCGCGCGGAGAGCTCCACCATGCGCCCTCCGTCGGCGTCGATCGCCGCGCGCACACGGCCCGTGATCAGGCGCTTCGATTCCGCGAGGCCCTGCGGAGATCCCTTGAGCAACTGTGCTGTGATCGCCGCGGTCGTCGCAACGGCGTTGTCGGTGGCGATGGTCACGGCGCCGATGCGCACTGCCTCTGCGGTGTCGAACGTCTCGCCGGTGAGGAAGTATCGCGCCGCGGCGCGCTCGCCGAGACGGGGGAGGAGGGCCACCGAGATGACCGCCGCAGCCAGTCCCAGGCGCACCTCCGTGAGCGCAAAGGTGCAACGGGGGCCGGCCACCACGATGTCGCAGGCGCCGATGAGGCCAAGGCCGCCGGCGCGCACGTTCCCGTCGATACTGGCAACAACAGGCTTGGAGGTGTCGATCAGCCCGCGGATCAGGCGCAGCAGTGTCGAGGCTGTCCCGGTCATCGAGCCACTCCGCGCTTCGGAGAGATCGGCTCCGGCGCAGAACGTGGTGCCGGTGTGGGTGATGACGATGGCGCGGACGTTCGCGTTCGCCTCCGCCGTGTCGAGTCGTTCGGTGAGCTCGCTCACCAACTGCGTTGAGAGTGCGTTGCGGTTGTGCGGCGAGTCGAGCGTCATCGTCGCGATGCCACCGTCGACGGTGAGATGGACGAGTTCTGTGTCGGTCATAGCAATCCCTCTGGAATGTCGACGAGGCGTGAGCGCAACCATTCTCCGAGCGCCTTGGCCTGCGGATCGAAGCGTGTCGACGACGCTACGCCCTCGCCGAGCAGACCGTCGATGACAAAGTTGAGCGCTCGAAGATTGGACAGAACATAGCGCCGGACCGTCAGGCCGGTGGTCTCCGGCAGCAGCAGCTGCAGCGTCTCGACGGTCAGCGCGTGGGCGAGCCAGCGCCATCCCTCATCGGTGCGAGCCCAGACGCCGACGTTGGCGTCGCCCCCCTTGTCACCGCTGCGCGCACCGGCGACGGTCCCGAGCGGCCGGCGCGACGTCCGTCCTGGCTCCGGCGGCGGAGGCAGCACGGGTGCCGCAACGTCGGGGGCAACCACCGCTGCGGCCCCGTGCGGCGCCGGTGCGACGTCGAATCGTGTTCCGTCCGCGAGGACGGCTGTGTGCTCGACCGCTGCGGCGGGAACGAAGCGACCGCTGTAGATGCCGACCGGCGAGGCGTCGGCGGGTGGCGCGGTCAGGTGAAACCCGGGATAGCTGGCGAGCGCGATCTCCACGGCCGCGGCGCTGAACGCACGCCCGACTCTCGCCGGATCCGGGTCGCGCACATCGCAGTGCAGGAACGCGCTCGCCGCTTCCTCGGCGGCGGAGTCGTGGTGATCGGTCCGCGCGAGCGTCCAGAGAACGTGCTCCGGCGGCTGAGACACGAGTGCGGCGTCCATCTGCTCGCGCACCAGCGCCGCCTTGCGCTCGACGTCGAGCCCGCAGAGGACGAACACGACATCGTTGCGGTACCCGCCGAGCGTGTTGCAGCACACCTTGAGCGTCTCGGGCGGTGGTTCGCCGCGGGTCCCACTGATGCGGACACGATCGTGTCCGTCCGCCGCGAGCGTGATCGTGTCAAACCGGCTGACGACATCAGGACCGAGATAGCGCGGCGCCCCGATCTCATACAGCAATTGTGCGGTCACGGTCTCGACGGTCACCGCGCCCCCGCTTCCTGGATGCTTCGTGATGACACACGAGCCGTCCGCGTCCATCTCCGCAATCGGGAAGCCGGGATGTCGAACGTCGATCTCCGTGAAAAAGCTGAAGTTGCCGCCGGTCGCCTGCGCGCCGCATTCCAGAATGTGGCCGGCGACCGTTGCACCCGCGAGTGCATCCCAGTCATCACGTGCCCAGCCGAAGTGTGCGGCAGCGGGTCCGACGACCAGACTCGCATCGGTCACCCGACCGGTGACCACGATATCGGCTCCTGAGCGCACGCACTCGGCGATGCCCCAGCACCCGAGGTACGCATTCGCGGTGAGCGGACTCCCGAGACCGAGGTCCGCTGCTCGTGCAAGGACGTCGTCGCCCTCGACGTGCGCGATCTTCGGCCGGAGCCCAAGACGACCGGCGAGCGCGCGGAGCGCATCCGCGAGACCGGACGGATTGAGGCCACCTGCATTCGTGACGATCGTCACACGACGCTCGAGCGCAAGTCCGAGGCATTCCTCCATCTGACGCAGGAAGGTGCCCGCGTAGCCACGTTCCGGATGGGCCATGCGCTGACGGCCGAGGATGAGCATGGTCAGCTCGGCAAGATAGTCGCCCGTCAGAACGTCGAGGTTGCCGCCGTCCAGCATCTCCCGGAATGCCGAGAAGCGGTCGCCATAGAAGCCGGAGGCATTGCCGATGCGCAGAGGGGTGTCCACAGGCACGGGAAGGCTACCCCGCATGGCGGGCGACACGTGCATGCTTCAGGGAACCGGCAGCGCGCGCTGCAGGAAGTCGTCAAAGAGTGGAACGGTGAATGCGGTGTCCCCGTGCGCCGGGCTGTAAATGATGCCCTTGCCGATGAGCGCCGAGCGACGTGGTGCAATCGACTCGACGCGTACGCCGAGCTGTGCCGCGATGTCGCCGGAGCGGTGCGGTCCCGGCCCGAGCGCGGCCATGGCGACGAGGTACTCACGCTCCTTCGGGGTCAGTCGGTCAAGCCGGACGAGGAAGAAGTTCTGGTCGAGTTGGTCCTGAACTCGTGGGGCGGCGCGCTCGACGTCGTCAGCGGTGATGGGGCTTTTGGACGCGACATTCCAGACGTGGTACCCCCATTCCTGCAGGAAGTACGGGTAGCCGTGCGACCGCGCGACCATGATGTCGAGCGCCGCGTCGTCGATGGATGCGCCACTCTCCAAAGCCGGTATCGCGAGGCTCGAGCGAGCCGATCACCGGAAAGTCGAACAATCGCTCGGCGTAGGACTTCGCCTCGCCAGCAAGGCCGCGGAGTTGTGGGAGCCCCGCTCCCGTGAGGATCACGGGCAGGTTGAGCTGGTTGGTCCTGTGGATCGCGACGATGAGCGCGGCGAGTTCGTGGGCTCTCAGGTACTGCAACTCGTCGATCGCGAGGACGATGCAGGTTCCCCGGTCGCGCGCCGCCTCGCCACACGCCACCAGCAGATCGGTGACGTCCTCCGCGAGGTTCCCGGAGTCCGCCACCCCGCGAAGCGCCTCGACATCCACCGAGACCCGGATCCCGTCAGGGAGTTGCAGGGTGAACGTCTTGAGCACGCGCAACGCTCGTGTGACCGCCGTCGACACGACATTGGTGCTGAGCGGCAGCAGGATCCGTCGCAATCGCGCAGCGAGGAGGGTGGGGAAGTGGCCGCGCTCGGGCGCCTCGATGAGTCCAACCCGGAATCCCTCCTGCTCGGCGATCTCCGAATAGCGGTTCAGGAGCACCGTCTTTCCGGCTCCGCGAAGTCCGATGAGCATCAGGCTCTTGCCAGGCCTACCCGCGACAGCACGGCGAAACGCCACCCCGAACCGGTTGATGAGATCGTCGCGGCCGGTCAGTGCCGGCGGGGGAGTGCCTGCGCCGGGCCGGTACGGGTTGGCGAGCTCATCCATGGTTGAACGTATCTTATCGAGACTTATGCAACTTATGCTCGTGACGATAAAACACTGTCAAAGCAGCTCAGGCGGCGAAGGCGTCCGGCAGCCGTGAGCGGTGCCTGACGCCGTCGATCGCGAGAATCGCGAGCGCGATCCAGACCAGCGCGAAACCGCAGAGGAGTGCGAACGATGTCGACTCACGAAGGATGAGCACGCCGATCACGAACTGCATCACGGGAGTCAGGTACTGCAGGAGCCCCATCGTCGACAACGGCAGGCGCGTGGCGGCGCCGGCGAAGAACAGCAGTGGGAGTGCCGTGATCGGTCCTGCTGATATCAGCAGAACCAGATGGCCGACGGTGGCGTCGTTGCCCACCCATGTGGCGTTTCCGGACATCGCAAGCGCTCCGAGGAGCGTGAGCGCGGGGAGCGTCAGCACGGCGCCTTCAATCACGAGGCCTTCAGGTGGGGAGGCCCTGACGCCCTTCTTGATGTAGCCGTACGTCCCGAAGGAAACAGCCAGCGAAAGTGCGATCCAAGGCGGACGCCCGTAATCGAAGCTCAACACCGTCACGGCGACCAGCCCCAGCGCCACCGCCGCCCACTGCACGACTCGCAGTCGCTCGTGGAGGATGACCACGCCGAGGCCGATGGTGAGCAGCGGATTGATGAAGTAGCCGAGGCTTGTCTCGATGACGTGCCCGTTGTTGACACCCCAGATGTAGATGCCCCAGTTGGCGGCGATGGCGATGCCCGCCGCGCCGAGCCGCAGCAGCGTGCTCCGATCGAGAGCGCGCAATCCGCGCAGTTCGTGGCGCACCGCGAGGATGATCGCCACGACAACGAAGCAGAACAGGACTCGACAGGCCAGGATCTCGAGAGGGTTCGCCGGCTCGAGCAGTGGCCAGAAGAGCGGGAAGAGGCCCCAGGACGCATAGGCGGCAACGCCATACACGAGCCCGGTGGCATTTGAGGTCGGGCCCTGGTGCTGTGGTGTGCTCATGTCCGGACCGGGACCACAGTACCGTGCGGCCGCACACTCGCCGCCCGAGGCTAATCGAGGTCGACGAGACCCTCAGCGACAGTGCGGTCGCGACCTTTTGCTATCGCCTGGTCGAGGCACTCGCCGGCGCGCGCGACAAGGTCGTCAAGACCATCACTCGCGCGATACGACACCAGACCGGCGGAAAACGATCGACCTTTGGGAGTTTCCTCGCGGAGGCGCCAGCACAGCTGCACCGCGCTGACCGTCTGGCAGTTCGGCAGGACGATGGCAAACTCGTCATGGCCCCAGCGGCCGAACAGGTCCTCGGCGCGAAGCACCGTGCGCCAGCGTGCCGTGGCATCGCGCAACGCCTCGTCGTGTGCCGCCGCGTCGTCCCCATGGTCCAACTCGTCGAAGGCGACGAGCGCGAAGCAGAGCGGATGTCCGTTGCGGCGGGCGAAGGCGACATGACGCGTCGCCTCCTCCTCGAAGGAGCTGCGACCGGGCAGGGACTCGAGGGTGTACGGCGCATCGCTCCCGGAAATCGAGGGGGTGAGAAAATCGGCGTCCTCGTTCTCGAAGATGGCGAGGTCCTCGTTGCTGAGCGCTTCGGCGCGCCGGCCGGCGATCCTCATCGAGGGAGGCCCCAAGGAAATCGGGCGGTGTCGGGGCGTGG
>Ga0307374_10009500_pt1 | contig 14314 bp, 15 predicted proteins | sample OX3MG_FD_202532 | JGI IMG/M metagenome (GOLD analysis project Ga0307374, IMG submission 202532) | Soil microbial communities from Risofladan, Vaasa, Finland - OX-3 | ecosystem: Environmental > Terrestrial > Soil > Coastal area > Acid sulfate soil | place: Finland: Risofladan, Vaasa | collected... | reverse complement strand
TCGCGCCCGCCCGCCTTGAGGTGCTCGAGACCGAGCGAATAGCGCAGCAGCGCCCCGTCGCGCGGCGTGCCGAGCAGCTTCTCCAGGTTCGCGATCAGCGTCGTGCTCATTTCGGCTAAGATAAACGAAGCCGATCAGGTTGATTCTACTCCCGCGAGCGCGCATGAAGACCGCCATCCAGACGAGCGACGCCCCCGCCGCCATCGGCACCTATTCGCAGGCGATGCGCGCCGGCGACACGGTCTACGTTTCGGGGCAGATCGCACTCGATCCCGCGACCATGCAGCTCGTCGACGGGATCGAGGCGCAGATCCACCGCGTGTTCCGCAATCTCGCGGCGGTCGCCGCGGCCGCCGGCCTCGGCCTCGACGCCGCGGTGCGCATGACCGTGTACCTCACCGATCTCGCCCACTTCGCCAAGGTGAACGAGATCATGGCGCAATACCTGCAGCAGCCGTACCCGTCGCGCGCGGCGATCGGCGTCGCCAGCCTGCCGCGCGGGGCGCTGATCGAGATCGACTGCATCCTGCACGCCGGTTGAAGCGCGCGCCCGCTCCCGCCGCCAAGCAGCTCGCCAGGCTCGGCCTGCGCACGCGGTTCGACTTCATCCTGCATCTGCCGCTGCGCTACGAGGACGAAACCGTGCTGTGCGCGCCGCGCAGCGCGCCGCCGGGCAGGCCGGTGCTGGTCGAGGCGCGCGTCGAGCGCAGCGAGGTCGCATTCCGGCCGCGCCGGCAGCTGGTGGTGCACGCGCGTGCGGGTGACGAGCCGCTGGCGTTGCGCTTTTTCAATTTCTACCCGAGCCAGCTCAAGCAGTTCCAGCGCGCGATCGACGAGGGGTTGCTGCTGCGCGCCTATGGCGAGGTGCACCCGGGATGGTTCGGCGCCGAGATGGCGCATCCGCGCTACCGCCTGGTGGCCGTGGGCGAACCGCTCGCGCAGGCGCTGACGCCGATCTACCCGACCACGGCCGGCCTGGCGCAGGCGCTGCTGCGGCGGCTGGTGCTCGAGGCGCTCGACGCGGCCGAGCTGGACGACACGCTGCCGGAGGCGATGCTCGCGCGCCATGCGCTGTGGGGTTTCGCGGCGAGCGTGCGCTACTTGCACCGCCCGCCCGCGGACGCCGACCTCGCCGCGCTCGTCGAGCGCACCCATCCCGCATGGCAGCGCATGAAGTTCGACGAGCTGCTCGCGCAGCAACTCTCGATGCGCCTCGCGTACCGGGCGCGCCGCGAGCGCGTCGCGCCCGGTCTGCCCAGCGAAGGCGCGCTGCTGCGCCGCTTCCTCGGAGCGCTGCCTTTTCGGCTGACGCGCGCCCAGGCGCGCGCCATGGCGGAGGTCCTGCGCGACATCGCGCAGCCGCATCCCATGCAACGCCTGCTGCAGGGCGACGTCGGCAGCGGCAAGACGATCCTGGCGGCCATCGCCTGCCTCGCCGCCGCGGATGCCGGGTGGCAGGCGGCGGTGATGGCGCCCACCGAGATCCTCGCCGAGCAGCACTTTCGCAAGTTCTCCGCCTGGCTGGTGCCGCTCGGCGTGCAGATCACGTGGCTGCACGGCGGCCTGACCAGAAGCGAGCGTCAGGCGGCGCTGCAGGCGGTGGCGAGCGGGGCGGCGGCCGTCGTGGTCGGCACGCATGCCCTGTTCCAGCGGGACGTGGCGTTCAAGGGGCTTGGCCTGGTGGTGGTGGACGAGCAGCACCGCTTCGGCGTGCAGCAGCGGCTGCAGCTGCGCAAGAAAGGTGAGGGCGCGGCCGCGAAGCGGCGCGTCGTGCCGCACCAGCTGATGATGAGCGCGACGCCGATCCCGCGCACGCTGTCGATGAGCTATTACGCCGATCTCGACGTGTCGGTGCTCGACGAGCTGCCGCCCGGGCGCAGGCCGGTCGCGACGCGCCTGGTCTCGAGCGCGCGCCGCCAGGAGGTGCTGGAGCGGATCCGCGACGCCTGCGGCGAAGGGCAGCAGGCGTACTGGGTCTGTCCGATGATCGAGGAATCGCCCGAGCTCGACCTGCAGGCGGCACTCGAGACTCACGCCGAGCTGAGCGCCGAGCTGCCGGGGCTGCGGGTGGGCCTGGTGCACGGGCGCATGCCGCCGGCGGAGAAGGCCGCGGCGATGCACGCCTTCGCCAGCGGCGCCACCCAGCTCCTGGTCTCCACCACGGTAATCGAGGTGGGCGTGGACGTGCCGAACGCCTCGCTCATGGTGATCGAGCACGCCGAGCGCTTCGGGCTGGCGCAGCTGCACCAGCTGCGCGGCCGGGTCGGCCGCGGCGCGCGCGACAGCGTGTGCATCCTGCTGTACCAGGGGCCGCTCTCGCCGGGCGCGCGCGCGCGCCTCAAGGTGATCTTCGAGAACGCCGATGGCTTCGAGATCGCGCGCCAGGACCTGCTGCTGCGCGGCCCCGGCGAGTACCTCGGCGAGCGCCAGAGCGGAGCGCCGCTGCTGCGCTTCGCCGACCTCGAGCGCGACGAGCGGCTGATCCGCGCGGCGCGCGAGGCGGCCGAGGAGCTGCTCGCGAGCGCGCCCGAGCGCGCCCGGCGCCACATGGAACGCTGGCTCGCCGGACGACAGGACTACCTGCGCGTCTGAGCTATCCTAGCGCCGTGGACCTCGCCCTCATCCTCAAGCGGCTCGACGCCTACGAGCGCCTGACGCGGCTCGACAAGCCGATCGGCACGCTGCTGCTGCTGTGGCCCACGCTGTGGGCGGTCTGGCTGGCCGCGCGCGGCACGCCGCACCTCGACGTGGTGATCATCTTCGCCCTCGGCACGCTGCTCATGCGCTCGGCGGGCTGTGCGGTGAACGATTTCGCCGACCGAAAATTCGATCCGCACGTCGAGCGCACGCGCGGGCGGCCGCTCGCCGCAGGGGAGATCGGGGCCGCGGAAGCGCTCGTCGTGGGCGCCACGCTGGCGCTGCTCGCGTTCTGCCTGGTGCTGTTCACGAACCGCTTCACCATCCTGCTTTCGGTGGCGGCGCTCGCGGTCGCCGCCACCTATCCGTTCACCAAGCGGTTCTTCGCGCTGCCGCAGGCTTACCTCGGCATCGCCTTCGGCTTCGGCATTCCGATGGCCTATGCCGCCACCCTGAACCGGCTGCCGGCGGAGAGCTGGGCGCTGCTGGCGGCGAACGTATTCTGGGCGGTCGCCTACGACACCGAGTACGCGATGGTCGATCGCGACGACGACGCGAAAATCGGCATCCGCACCGCGGCCCTGACCTTCGGGCGCTTCGACGTCGCCGCGGTGATGCTGTGCTACGCGGCGGTGCTTGCGATCCTGACCGGGATCGGCGCGGCACTTCGCCTGCGCTGGCCGTATTACGGCGGTCTCGCGGTCGCCGGAGCGCTCATGCTCTATCATTACTTCCTGATCCGCGGGCGCTCGCGCGGCGGTTGCTTCAAGGCTTTCATGCACAACAACTGGGTCGGCGCGGCGATATTCGCCGGCATCATGCTCTCGTTCCCCATTCGTATCGTCTGGCGATGACTCCGATGACGCAAGAAGACGTAGTCAGCACGTTCGATTTCCACAGCGGGCCGCTGCGCGGAGCCCGCTTCGCGCTGTATCCGGCCAGGCTCGTATATCACGCGGGCGCCTGCATCGAGAGCATCCAGCTCGGTGCCGTCGGCGCGGTGCGGGTGGCATTCGAGCGCGAAGGGCGCAAGCTCGGCTGGGCGGTGGTGCTCGCGCTGATGGCGCTCGTGCTGTTGCTGGTTTCCAGGCCGCTCGCCGCGTGGGGCAACGGCGCGGCGGCGGACGTGCTCCAGCAAATGCACCAGGGCCGCAGCGGCGCCGGGCACGGCGTGGGCGCCATCCTGCTGAGCGTGCTGCGTGCGCTCGCCCGGGTGGCGGACCTGTTGCCGGCCGCGGCGGTGCTGCTTGGCGCGTGGGCGCTCGCCTGGGTGATCCTGGGCTGGATCGGTTTCACCACGCTGACGCTGATCGTCGGCCCGGTGGAGCGCACCTACGCGGTGCGCGGGCACAACACGAAATTGATCGATTTTTCCGAGGCGATCAGCGCTTGCGTCTCCCAGTTGCGCCGCTAAGGCGATGCGCTACGGCGATCTGAGGGAGTTTCTCGCGCAGCTCGAAGCGCTGGGCGAGCTGAAGCGCGTAGCGGTGCCGGTGTCGCCCCGGCTCGAGATGACCGAGATCTGCGACCGAGTGCTGCGCGCGGGCGGGCCGGCGATCCTGTTCGAGAAGCCGACGGGGCATTCGATCCCGGTTCTCGGCAACCTGTTCGGCACGGTACGCCGCGTTGCGCTCGCGATGGGCGCCGAGGATCCGGCTGCGCTGCGCCAGATCGGCACGCTGCTGGCCGCCCTGCGCGAGCCCGACCCGCCGCGCGGTGTGCGCGACCTGTGGGACAAGCTGCCCGAGCTGCGCCAGCTCGCCGCCAAAGTCTTCGACATGGCGCCCAAGACGCTCTCGAGCGCCCCCTGCCAGGAGATCGTCTGGGAGGGCAAGGACGTGGACCTTTCGCGTCTGCCGCTGCAGATCTGCTGGCCGCAGGATGCCGGACCGCTCATCACCTGGGGGTTGACGGTCACGCGCGGGCCGCACAAGCCGCGCCAGAATCTCGGCATCTATCGCCAGCAGGTCATCGGACCGAACCGGGTGATCATGCGCTGGCTCGCGCATCGCGGCGGCGCGCTCGACTTCCGCGACCACGCGCTGGCGCATCCAGGCACGCCGTTCCCCGTGGCGGTGGCGCTGGGTGCCGACCCGGCGACGATTCTTGCCGCGGTGACTCCGGTGCCGGACACGCTCGGCGAGTACCAGTTCGCGGGCCTGCTGCGCGGGGCGCGTACCGAGGTGGTCGGATGCCTGGGCAGCGCGCTGCAGGTGCCCGCGAGCGCCGAGATCGTGCTCGAGGGCGCGATACATCCGGACGACACGGCGCTCGAAGGGCCGTTCGGCGACCACACCGGCTACTACAACGAGGTCGAGCGCTTCCCGGTGCTCACGCTCGAGCGCATCACCATGCGCCGCGAGCCGATCTTCCACTCGACCTACACCGGCAAGCCGCCGGACGAACCGGCGATGCTCGGCGTGGCGCTGAACGAGGTGTTCGTGCCGCTGCTCGCCAAGCAGTTTCCGGAGATCGTGGACTTCTATCTGCCGCCGGAGGGATGCTCGTACCGGCTCGCCGTCGTGAGCATGCGCAAGCAGTACCCGGGACACGCGAAGCGGGTCATGTTCGGGGTGTGGAGCTACCTGCGCCAGTTCATGTACACGAAGCTGATCGTGGTGGTCGACGACGACGTCGACGTACGCGACTGGAAGGAAGTGGTGTGGGCGCTCGTCACGCGCGTCGATCCGGCGCGCGACACGCTGATTGCCGAGAACACGCCGATCGACTACCTCGATTTCGCGAGCCCGGTCTCGGGGCTCGGCTCGAAGATGGGCATCGACGCGACCAACAAGTGGCCGGGAGAAACGACGCGCACCTGGGGCCGGCCGATCGCCATGGATGCGGAGGTGAAGCGCCGCGTCGATCAGCTCTGGGGCGAGCTGGGGCTATAGTCGCCGACCGAAAAGAATCGCGCGAGCCTGGGGCTTGTGGCCCCGGCTCGCGCCCAAGGCGCCGCCGCGCGTTGGGAGGAGGAAAAAATGCGGCGGCGAAAACTGTCAGGCGCGCCGGCCGATCACCAGGCCGACCAGCACTCCGACCGCAGCGGCGATGCCGGCGATCTTCCAGGGATTCTCGTGGACGTAGCGGTCGGTCGCCGCGGTGGCCGCGCTCGCCTTTTCGCGCACCGCATGGTCGGCTTCGCTCAGGCGCTGGCGCGCGGCGCGCACGCTCTCCTCGAGGCGGGGGCGCAGGCTCTTGACGCGCTCGCTGGCGTCGCTCGCGGTGGCTTTGAGCAACTCTTCGGCGTCCGAGATCACGGCCTTCACGTCGCCGACCAGCTTTTCTCGGGTCACCGTTACGGTATCCATCGCCTCGCTCCTCGCGTTCGAATTCACTGACGAGCACTCTAGGGTCGTTCGCGCGGTCCCGGTTTGACCAGGATCAAACGGCATGCGCGGCCCCTTCAATGCGGCGCGCTGACGCGGACCCAGTCGAGCAGTGCCTCGATCGCGGGCTCGGCAGCCGCGGCGTTGGGAGCGTTTACCAGCATGACCACGACATGGCGCTCGCCGGTGCGGCCGAGCACGTAGCCTGCGATTGCGCGCACGCCGTCGAGCGTACCGGTCTTGATGTGCGCATACCCGGCGGCCGGATCACCGTGCATGCGCCGTTTCATGGTTCCATCGACCGCCACCACCGGCAGCGAGGAAGCGAGCTCCGGCATCACCGGGCTGCGGTACGCCGTCAGCAGCACCGCGGCCAGGCTGCGCGCGCTGATGCGCTCCACGCGCGACAAGCCCGAGCCGTTTTTCATCACCAGGCCGGGGAGCTCGAGGCCCGCTTTCGCCAGCGCGGCGCGCACCGCGGCGAAGGCCGTCTCCGGCGTTGCCGGCGGGCCGGCGGCGGATTCGGCGCCGAGCGTGAGGAAGATCTGGCGCGCCATCACGTTGTTGGAGAACTTGTTCATGTCGCGCACGACGTCCGCGAGCGGCGGGGACTCGTGCGTGTAAATCAGGCGCGCCCCGGCCGGGACCGTCGCTTCGCGCAGCGCGCCTTGCCAGCTGCCGCCGAGCTCCTGCCACAGCTCGCGGAACACGCCCTCCAGGTAGCGGGCATGCGTGAACAGAGCGACGTACGAGGTCTTGTCGCCGCACTGCGCCGCATATTCACCGGTGAACTGCGCGCGCACTGGGCCGCCGTCTTCGCCGCCGCTACCGAACTGCGCACCGAGCCTTTGCTTCCAGTCACCGCAGGCGCCATTCGTGAGCCGCAGCGTGCTCACCACGTGCAGGTCCTCGGGGTGCGGCTCGGCAACGACGCGCACGGCGCCGCGCTTCGGCTCGGGCACGAACTCGAAGCGCACCGACTTGAAGTTGAGCAGCAGCGCATCGGGCCCCACGTTGTAGGGGCGAAGCGGCTCGTCGTCAAAGCCCGCCGGGTCGTGTCCCTGCACGCCGAAATAGCTGCGGTCGAGCACCAGGTCGCCGCGCACGTCGCGCACGCCGCGCGCACGCAGGCTGCGCAGCATCATCCAGAAACGCTCGAGCGTGAGGTCCGGATCGCCGTAGCCCTTGAGCACCAGGTCGCCGTGCAGCACTCCGTTGCTCAGCTCGCCGTCGGTGTAGGCCTCGGTCTTCCACCGGTAGGCCGGTCCGAGACGCTCGAGCGCGGCGAAGCTGGTCACCAGCTTCATTACCGATGCCGGGTCCATCGGCACGCCGGGGTTCAAGCTCAGCGCAGGGCGGCGCGCACGCACGCCCTGGACCACCACCGCGACGCTCGACTGCGGAATGCGCGCTTCCTGCAGCGCCCGGGCCACCGTAGCAGGTAGGGGCCGTGCGTGGGCAGTCGGCGCGAGCGTCGCCGCCACGCTCCAAAGCAGGCCCAAAAGAAGGGGGAGGGTACGTCGGCGCACGGGCGAATTCTATTTTAGTCGCGAGGGGTTAGCATGTGAGCGTGCGCTCACACCGAGGTCCTCGGCCGGCGCACCCACCGCGCCCCGCCGCGATCGTCCGGGCACTCGAGGCGCCGATGCTGCTTGAAAAAATAGCCCCCTGCCGCTATCATTGGCACTCGCGGGCGGTGAGTGCTAACAGCTTCCCGCTTCAGTCCAGTTTCCGAAGTCAATCGATTGTTCTTAAATAAGATTTTATGAGTGGAGACTCGTATGAAAATCCGTCCGTTGCATGACCGCGTGATCGTCAAACGCATCGACGAAGAGCGCAAGACCGCCTCCGGCATCGTGATTCCCGACACCGCCGCCGAAAAGCCCGACCAGGGCGAAATCGTCGCAGTCGGCAAGGGCAAGAAGACCGATGACGGCAAGCTCATTCCGCTCGACGTCAAGGTCGGCGACAAGATCCTGTTCGGCAAGTATTCCGGCCAGACCGTCAAGGTGAAAGGCGAGGAGCTGCTCGTGATGCGCGAGGAAGACATCATGGGCGTGCTCGAGTCCGCCTGAGCTCGCGAACGAATTAATCTAGGAATCTAGGAGAAGGTAATGCCAGCTAAAGAAGTACGTTTCCACGAAGGCGCCCGCACCAGGATGGTCCACGGCCTGAATATCCTGGCCGACGCCGTGAAAGTCACCCTGGGGCCGAAGGGCCGCAACGTGGTGCTCGAGCGCTCCTTCGGCGCCCCCACCGTGACCAAGGACGGCGTCTCGGTGGCCAAGGAGATCGAGCTCAAGGACAAGTTCGAGAACATGGGCGCGCAGATGGTGAAGGAAGTCGCCTCCAAGACCTCCGACGTCGCCGGTGACGGCACCACCACTGCCACGGTACTCGCCCAGGCAATCGTGCGCGAGGGCATGAAGTACGTCGCCTCGGGCATGAATCCGATGGACCTGAAGCGCGGCATCGACAGGGCGGTCGGCGTGGTGGTCGAGGATCTGAAGAAGGTCTCCAAGCCCTGCACCACTTCCAAGGAAATCGCGCAGGTCGGCGCCATCTCGGCGAACGCGGACAGCGTCATCGGCAAGACCATTGCCGATGCCATGGACAAGGTCGGCAAGGAGGGAGTGATCACCGTCGAGGACGGCAAGTCGCTCGAAACCGAGCTCGACGTGGTCGAGGGCATGCAGTTCGACCGCGGCTACCTGTCGCCGTACTTCATCAACAATCCCGAGAAGCAGATCGCCGTGCTGGAGGATGTCTACATCCTGCTGCATGACAAGAAGATCTCGTCGATCCGCGAACTCCTGCCGGTGCTCGAGCAGGTCGCGAAAGCCGGCAAGCCGATGATGATCATCGCCGAGGAAGTCGAGGGCGAGGCGCTCGCCACGCTGGTGGTGAATAACATTCGCGGCATCCTGAAGACCATTGCGGTGAAGGCCCCGGGCTTCGGCGACCGCAGGAAGGCGATGCTCGAGGACATGGCGATCCTCACCGGCGGCACGGTGATCTCCGAGGAGCTCGGCCTGAAGCTGGAGAACGCGACGCTGAAGGACCTGGGCCGCGCCAAGAAGATCGAGAGCGGCAAGGAAAACACCATCATCATCGACGGCGCCGGCGACAAGAAGCAGATCGAAGGGCGCGTCAAGCAGATCCGCGTGCAGATCGAAGAGGCGACCAGCGACTACGACCGCGAGAAGCTGCAGGAGCGCGTGGCGAAGCTGGCCGGCGGCGTGGCGGTGATCAAGGTTGGCGCCGCGACCGAGGTCGAGATGAAGGAGAAGAAGGCACGCGTCGAGGACGCGCTGCATGCTACTCGCGCAGCGGTCGAGGAAGGCGTGGTCCCGGGCGGTGGCGTGGCACTGGTGCGCGCCCGCGCGGCCCTGGCCAAGCTGAAGGGCGAGAACCACGACCAGGAGGCCGGCATCAAGATCGTCATGCGGGCCCTGGAAGAGCCGATGCGCCAGATCGTGGCCAACGCCGGCGCGGAGCCCTCGGTGGTCATCAACAAGGTGCTCGAAGGCAAGGGCAACTACGGCTTCAACGCGGCGACCGAGGAGTATGGTGATCTGGTCGAGATGGGCGTGATCGATCCGACCAAAGTGACGCGCACCGCGTTGCAGAACGCGGCTTCGGTGGCGGGCCTGATGCTCACGACCGACGCCATGGTCGCCGAGTTGGTCGAGGAAAAGGCCGGCAAGGGCGGCGGCGGCATGCCCGATATGGGCGGCATGGGCGGCATGGGCGGCATGGGCGGGATGGACATGTAATCCCGGCTCACGCCGAGTCAGCAAGACCGGAAAGGGGCGCCCGAGCGCCCCTTTTCTTTTGCGCTACGGGCCGCGTTACCAACTGTTACAACCTTTACGCGTTGCGGGCCCGTCTTTACGGGGCCTTGACGAGACGCGCATCCGCGGTCGGTAGGATGATTGCGCAAGCGAGCGACCCGGCGGCTGACGCCCGTTCAGCGTCGATCGGCAGGTATGCGCCGATTCGGCTCGATGCCCTTTGCGCGCGGCACGAGTTATAGTTTGGCGACGGATGAAGCGGTGCTTCACGAAGCGAAGTCGTTGTGCCGGGTTCGAGGCAGACGCCGGCAGACTCACGCAGGCGGGCCGTTCCCCGCGCCCGGTGATTCGCCGAGCCGGACATGGGATCAGACTTCCCCTATCTCGACCCACTCGCGCCGGCCGACGCGATCTGCTGGCGCCGCGCATTCGATGAATCCAATGGAGATCCATTCATGCTAGATATCGCTCAATCCTGGCAGGTGCTGCGCTTCGGCGGGCCGGTGGTCTACCCGCTGCTGGCGCTGGCGGTGCTCACGGCGGCAATCATGATCGACAAGGCCTACGTGTACTGGCGCTACGCGCAGCCCTCGCCGCTGCTGGTGCGCCTGGTGAACAACGGCGAAACCGGCTGGGCCGAGCTGGAGCGGCAGGTCGCGATCGCCGATCCGCAGCACCATATCGCGCGCTTCCTGCGGGTGATCCTGCGCAATCGAGACGAGCCGGCGTGGTGGGTGTCGTCGCGCGCGGGCGACGAGGCCCTCGAGATCGAAGGCTCGCTCGCCCGCGGGCTGTGGGTGCTGGAGACCATCGTGACCGCGGCGCCGCTGCTCGGCCTGCTCGGGACCATCTACGGCATGATTCACGCCTTCAACCTGTTCGGCAGCCACGGCCTGGTCGATCCCAAGGGGGTGACCTCCGGGGTGGCCCAGGCGCTGATCGCCACCGCGCTCGGACTGCTGATCGCGCTGGTGGCGCTGTTCGGCTTCAACTATTTCTCGCGCCTGCAGGCGCGCACGCTGGACCGGATGGAACGCATCGGCACCCGGCTGCTCGACCGGGCGCGCCTGGAGCGCCGCAAGGCGGCGGTACGGACATGAAGCTACCCAGGGGGCGCGCCTCCCGCCGCGGGCGCATCGAGATCATCCCGATGATCGACGTCATGTTCTTCCTGCTGGCGACCTTCATGCTGGCATCGCTGTCGATGCAGAATCTGCATTCGCTGCCGGTCGACCTGCCGCAGGGCAAGGCCTCGACCTCACAGCCCAAGGCCCCGGTCACGCTCACCGTGACGCGCGAGGACCGTATCTACCTGAACCAGAAGCCGGTCACTCTCGAGACCCTGGCAGGGGTGCTGAAGCCGATGCTCGGCGATCAGGATCGTTCGGTCATCGTGGCGGCCGACGAGTCCTCCCACGATGGAACCGTGGTGCGCGCGATGCTCGAAGCCCGCCAGGCCGGCGCACAGCACTTTCTGCTCGCGATTCGCCCCAAGTGAGCGTGGCAGTGGCCTGGGGCTACGAGCTGCCCCCGGACGATCCGGCGCGCCGCGCCATCTGGGTGCTGCCGCTGGCGGTGGTCCTGGTGTTGCTCGCGATGCTCGGTTTGGGACGGGTGCTGCGCGTCGCCGCGCAGCGCGTACCCCCGCCGCCGCCCCCGGTGCAGGCCGAAATCTACGAGTTGCCGGCGGTGAAGGGCCCGGTGCCGGCTCCAGAGGTGCGGCAGCAGGCTCCCGCGTCGGCAGTGGCGCCTGCGGCACCTGCAGCTCGCCCGCGGCCCGAGGCGCGCAGGCGCGTGCGGGCGAGGTTGCCGGCGGCAGCCGCACCGGAGACGAAGGTGCACGGCCGCGCTGTGCCCAAGGCGGCGTCCCGTGCCGCGCCGGAAACCACGGCGTCACCGCCGGGCATCGACTGGAGCCACCTCGGCCAGCAGGTCGATTCCGCCGTCGCCTCGACCGTGCGCGAGTCCGAGTTCCAGCGCGTGCGCGACCCGAATTCGCTGGTGGCCCGCTACTACCTGGCTTCCGTGCTGCGCAAGCTCGAGCGGGTAGGCGAGATGTCCTACCTCGGCACGATGGTCGGAGAGGTCACGGTGCTGATCGTCATCGGCCCCGACGGCGCGCTCGACAACCTGCGGGTGTGGCGGTCGTCCGGCAATCCGCGATTGGACGACTACGCGCAGCGCATCGTGCGCATGTCGGCGCCGTTCGCGCCGTTCTCCGGCTCCCTCGAGCGCCAGACCATGCAGCTCAAGCTCACGGTCAACATGATGTTCGAGGGCTACCGGGAGGTCGAGGCGCAATGAGCCGTCGGCCGCGCGAAGGAAGCGCGCGGCCCGGGTCTTTGCTGTTGCACCGGCGCTGCGGCTCGGTCCCTTCAAGGCCGGCGCCGGGAAAGTGACTGGTTTTGGTACAATCGCGCCTCTTCGGATTGCGCATTCGGTGCCATATCCCCGGCACGTGCGCAATCGGGGGCGTGCAAACGCCTGAATCCAGGACGGCCAAGTAGCTCAGTTGGTAGAGCAGAGGACTGAAAATCCTTGTGTCGGTGGTTCGATTCCGCCCTTGGCCACCAATCTTCACGCCGGTTTTTCGGTAAGCCCGCGCTCTCCGCTTTCTACTAAATCCGCCTCTTCTTCTACAAACTCGCGCTCGACCGGCTCGACGAGTTCACCGCGGCGACGGCCTGCATAGTGCTCCGTCATCGCGCGGCGCTTGTGCCCGAGAAGCCGCTGCGCGTGTGTGAGATCCGGTAGATCGGTCGCGGCCTTCGCGCGCAGGTCGCGAAACTGGAACGACGCGCGCACCTTCTCTCGCACGGTGTCGAAGCGCGAGCGCAACGCGAAGTAGGTGAGCGGCTGGCCTCCCTCATTCTGAATCAGCGCGGCATGCGCCGAGCGCGTCGAGCGCGCGAGGATGCGCTCGATTACCTCAGCGAGCTTTCCCTTGATCCGCACGCGGAGCTTCTGACCGGTCTTACCTTGGGTGATCCACAGCGCGCCGTCGCGAATATCCGAACGCTTCATGCGGAGCACGTCGCCTGGCCGCTGCGCGGTGTAGTAGGCAAGGTCCATCGCGTCGCGCAGCGCGTCGTCGGCCTTCTCCCACAGCGCGAGGTACTCATCGTCTGTGACGTAGCGGTCGCGGCCGGTCTCCCTGTGCCCCTTCACGCCCTGGCAGGGGTTCGCCTTGTCGGTGTAACCCCACTCGCGGGCGCAGTTGAATAGATGGCTTAGCAGCGCCTTCTCCCGGTTCGCTCGCACGCGCGCCTTGAGGCCGCGCTTATCGAGGTACTGCCGCACGTGGTGCGGTTTGATCGAGTCGAGCGGCACGTCGCCGAACACCTTGAGCAGATTTTCTAGCTCGCCTTCGTTCATGCGCTGCGTCGCGTACGCCTTGCGCGGCATCACTTCGCGCCGGTAGCGCGCGGCGATGGCACGGAAGGTCACATCGTTTTCAGGGTACTGCGTGCCCTCGATGTCGGCATAGAGTCGCAGCGCGAGCGGGTACTCGCGGGAAAGCTTGGTCCACTTGCGCGGCGCGCCGCTCGTCACGTGCCAGAACGTGCTGCCCTTGAGGGTCATCCTCAGGGGCAGGTTCTTGTTGACGGTGCGCCTACGTCCCACGGCGCGCCATCAGGTGTCGAGCGCGGCGAAATTCGGCTCGGGATGCTCTGAAGCCTGTCGGCCGGCGAGGCGGTTCTCGACGTAGGCGCGCGACACGCGAGGGTGCCCGTTCGCGCCGATGAAGAACGGCACGCGGTTTCGGCGCAGCCATGCGACCTGATCGGCCTTGCGCTTGCGCTCGGTCAGTTCTTCCAGCTCTTCGCGGCTGATGAACACGCGAACTACCTCGCTCTCGCCACGGTCAGCCGAGCAGATCCTGCTTTCTGCCTTCGACGAGCGACTGCATGTTTTCCTCGGGCACGCCTATGAAGCGGTACAGCAGGTCCTCGTAGCGCGCGAGCTCGACTTCTATGCCACTGGCGATCATTCCATCCCCGAACGACTCCATGAAGTGGGCGAGCGCCTGGATACACCGCTTTACGTCTTTCCGAGAGAAACTGAGCACCACCGGCTCGTACTCTTGTGCGGCAAAATCGCCTTGCATGAACGGCAGCGTTGTCGGCATCGTTGTCTCCTTTCACCCTTCCCATGGAACGCCGTGCGCCGACGCGGTGATCGCGTCGGCCACGGCAAAAATCAGCGCCTCGACGTCGCGGCACTCCTTCAGCTCACTGAGGAACACCGCGACTAGGCGCCGCATGCACTCATCCCGGCGATGCGCGGACCCGTGCCACGAGTCGCGCACCATCCAGGCGGCGTTGTAGATCGAGGGGAAGCACTGCATGCGCTCGCGGAGCTTCGCCGCGCGCGTGCGTTTGCTCTCCCATCGGCCCTCGAAATTGACCGGCGGCATTTCACTGTCAAACGGCAGAATCGGCGAGTTGGTCCCCGCCCTCGGGCTTCGGCCGGTACCTGACCAGCGCTTACCCGTAGCCGGGTTGATCGGCAGGGGTCCGTCGCCGAACTTGAGCCGCGCGGCCTGGCGAGCTG
>Ga0307374_10009499_pt1 | contig 14314 bp, 12 predicted proteins | sample OX3MG_FD_202532 | JGI IMG/M metagenome (GOLD analysis project Ga0307374, IMG submission 202532) | Soil microbial communities from Risofladan, Vaasa, Finland - OX-3 | ecosystem: Environmental > Terrestrial > Soil > Coastal area > Acid sulfate soil | place: Finland: Risofladan, Vaasa | collected... | reverse complement strand
TGCTCCGTCAGGCTTTCGCCCATTGCGGAAGATTCCTCACTGCTGCCTCCCGTAGGAGTCTGGGCCGTGTCTCAGTCCCAGTGTGGCTGGTCGTCCTCTCAGACCAGCTACCCATCATCGCCTTGGTAGGCCGTTACCCCACCAACAAGCTAATAGGCCGCGACCCCGTCTCGAAGCGATAAATCTTTAGACCGGTGCGGATGTCCGCTCCGGGCCACATTCGGTATTACCCCTGCTTTCGCAGAGCTATTCCCAACTTCGAGGTTGGTTGGTCACGTGTTACTCACCCGTCCGCCACTCGGCCTTACGGCCTCGTTCGACTTGCATGTGTCAGGCACGCCGCCAGCGTTAATCCTGAGCCAGGATCAAACTCTCCGTCATTACCAACTCGGCCGAAGCCGAGGAGGTGGCAAAGAATTTGTTTGGGCCCCTTCCCAAGGGGCATGTGGATACAGAATCGTCTCCACTCTTCAATTGTCAAGGTACGGACGGCCCCTCCCGGAAGGGAGGAACAGCGCTCTACCCGAGGGCTTGGCGCGGACTGTGAAGTATAGAGCTGGGCCTGGCTGAGGTCAAGGTTGATCTCAGAGCAGCCTCAGTGCCGGCTCAAAGGAGCTGTCGGCCAGAGAAGGCCCTGGCAACGGTCCGCTCGTCCGCGTAGGCCAGCTCGCCGCCGACTGGCAGTCCGTGCGCGAGCCGGGTGACCCGCGGTGGGGTCCCGTCGAGCCGCCGGACAAGGTAGCCCGCAGTCGCCTCCCCCTCCACGTCGGAGTCCGTGGCCAGGATCACCTCCTCCACCTTGCCCCCGATGACCCGGGCCACCAACTCATCCGCGTGAATCTCGGATGGGCCGATGCCGTCCAGGGGAGATAGCGCCGCTCCCAGCACGTGGTACAGCCCCCGGAACTCTCCGGTACGTTCGATCGCCAAGACATCGCTGGGATCCTCGACGACGCAGATCAGCGCCTCCTGGCGCCCGGCCTGACGGCAGATGGCACACAGCTCCCCGCGCTCACTGAGGAAAAAACATACGGGGCAGCTCCCGACCGCCTCCGCCACCAGACGGATCGTCCCAGCCAGCCCCTGCAGCGCTGGCTCCGGCCAGTGGCAGGCTTGGAAAGCCATCCGCTGCGCGGTCTTGGGGCCAATCCCAGGGAAGCGCGCGAATTCCTCCGCGAGCCGCTCCACGGGTCCGGGCAGCAGCGCCAACGCTAGTACATGGTCATCAGAGGACGGATCAGGGCATCCCCGGGGGCAGCATTCCCGGTGGCATGATCGCCTCCATGGATCGCGCGGCCAGCTCGCGGGACCGGTCCATCGCGTCATTGACCGCCGCCTGAACCAGGTCCCCGACCATCTCGCTACCCTCGTCGAAGACGGCGGCGTCGATCGTGACGGCCGTCACTCTCTGCTGACCGTTGCAACGGACGAGGACTGCGCCTCCCCCCGCCGAGCCCTCCACCTCCTGAGTGGCGAGGTTCTGCTGAGCCTGCTCCCACTGACGGGCCATGTTTTGCTGCAGCTGGCGCAGCTGTTTCGGATTGAATTGCGGCAATAGCTTCCCCTGATACTGGATCGAACTCATTCTAGGGGGCGGTCGGCGGCGGACGACCAGGTTCGTGAAAGTCGACCTTGCGAACGGTGCTTCCGGGGAAGTACTTCATCGCCAGCCCCAGGGCGCTGGGTTCCTCATTGTCAGGCGGCGGCTCTGGCGACTCCTCACCAGCCAGCACCAACTGGACCTTGAATGCCCCTCCCAGGATGTCCCGACAAGCCTGCTCCAAGATCAACAGATTGGCGGGAGATTTGAGCTGCCCGAGATGCCACGGGTAGCGTACCTCGACGGTCAGCCGGTCATTGCTCAGCGCACTCGCCCTGGTCTCGCGTGCCAGCGCGGCGAAGGGACCGTGATGATGCTGCTGGGCCCACTGAATCACCTCGGGCCACCGCCGCTGCCAGTCCGGTACAGGTGGAGTGTCCGCAGACGCTGCTGTAGCAGCCGAAGGGGCAGAGGAGAGACGGCCTGGGTCGTCGTCTGATGCAACCATACCCACGACCTCCGGCGGGCTCGCGGGCGATGCCTGGCCCTCTGCCGACAGCACTTGCGGGGATGGGGACAGCTCTAACTGCGCAACCGGCTCAACCACGGTCGGCTCTGGAGTAGCGCCAAGCGGCGATCGGGGCCGCTCTGAATGCGCAATGGGCGCAACCACAGCGGGTGCGGCAGGGACGGTCACGGAGTAAGCGGCGCCTACCTTAAGCAGGATCACCTCGAGCGCCATCCAGGGGTCGTCAGCTCGCCGCAGTTGGTTGCCACCCTGGGAACAGGCGTCCATCAGGTCGAGCCAGCAGCGCCCACCCCCACCGCCTGCCGCCAAGAGGGCCCACTGCCGGTCGCGGGCGAGCGCACCGAGGGAGCGCAGGAGCTGGCGCGGCTCGACCCCAGCCACCGAGAGCTGATGCAGCTCATTCCAGGCGACCGCCAGGTCACCGGAAGCGATGGCGTCGGCAAGTCTGCCCAGGGCTCCGGGGTCAGCCATGCCCAGCGCTGCGCGCACCAAGTCAAGGTCGGAGAGCCCCTCGTCGGTACCGATCAACCGGTCAAGCAGCGATTCCGCATCCCGGAGTGAGCCGCTGCCGGCCTGCGCCACAAGGTTCATCACGTCAGTCGTGGTGGGAACGCCCTCCTGCTCGCATATCTTGACGAGATGTTCCGCCATGGCGTCAACCGGTATGCGGCGAAAGTCAAAGCGCTGGCAGCGGGACAGGATGGTCTCGGCCAGTCGATGGGGCTCGGTCGTCGCCAGGATGAAGCAGGCGTGCTCGGGGGGCTCCTCCAGCGTTTTAAGAAAGGCGTTCCCCGCCTCGGTCGTCAGCATGTGGGCCTCATCGATGATGTAGACCTTCATGCGCAGCTCACTGGGGAGGAACTGGGCTCGTTCCCTGAGGTCGCGAATCTCGTCTATCCCGCGATTGGTGGCAGCGTCGATCTCGATGACGTCCAGACTGCGTCCGGCGGCTACCGATTCGCAGGCGCTACAGCGACCACACGGCTCACCGTCCTCAGGCGTCACACAGTTGATCGCGCGGGCGAGAATCCTCGCCGCCGAGGTCTTGCCTGTCCCGCGGATGCCAGTGAACAAATAGGCGTGCGCAAACCGGCTTTCGCGGACCGCATTGCGCAGCGTCCGCGCCACCACCTCCTGTCCGACCAGGTCGCCGAACCGCTGCGGTCGGTATTTAAGGTAGAGGCTCTGCCGCACCGAGTTCATGTTGCTCAAGATGATCGCGCACCCCTCTTCGTTGAGACATCCCCGGCGCTTACCTCACCCCGAGCTAGACCCGGGGAGCCCGACGACACTCCAGTCGCTCCGCGTACCGCTGCTTCCTTCCGGACCTGACGGGGTTGGCGGTGATTGGCTGCGCCGGACCCGGATTTCAACGCCCGGAAATGAGGAGCCGACCCGATGACACCTCCCCTCCGAGGGGAGTTCGACCCCGCTGTAGCGGATTGCGGGTACAGGGCACCGCTAACTCCCCGTCTAGCGCGATCAGGAAGATTCTAGCGCACGGGCTGCTACAGGCCTCTCCGGCAGCATCATGGGGTCGGCTTGTGAGCTCTCAAGGAGTAGGAGAGGGGGATTTGGGGGCGGTCCTGCGGGAACTTCCAGATCCCTGGGCTGGACTCAATCAACTCCGGAAACCGTTGAAAGTAGGTCTCGTCCCTCTCCACCACCTGCTCTATGACGAGCCCGGCGTGGGCGATCGCCGTCACCACCGCTCCCAGCGGATGAACCCATTCGACGGTGTCATTGTTGAGGGTCGCAAGCTCCCGGTCGGTGTAGTCGCCGGGGCTGCCGTCTAAGATCGCCGATCCCTCCCGATAATCCGCTTCGAAACACGGCAGTTCACCCGCCATGGCATCCGCCAGCGGGTGGAACTCCGCCAGGTACAGCCGGCCCCCTGGGCGCAGCAACCGACTCACCACCTCCGCCCATCGGTCGATGGACGGAAGCCAGATGAGGGCTCCCCTGCCGGTGTAGACGATGTCGAACTGCCGACCGAGAGCTTCGGGCGCATCATCCACCGCAGCGACCACAAAGTCGGCCACCAAGCCAATCTCTTCAGCCAAACTCCGGGCGAACGCGATGGCGGGGGGAGAAAAGTCCAGACCGGTAGTGAGAGCACCCAGCCGCGACCAGGAGAGGGTGTCCAGCCCGATATGGCACTGGAGATGAAGGAGCGTCTGGTCGGTTACATCGCCCATCTCCTCCAACTCGAACGGGAACAAGGTGGATCGTCCGGCTCGGAAGCCCGGAAGGTCATAGAGGGCTGACTTGGCATGAATCGCGGTGCGCTCATCCCACCAGCGTCGATTCGTATCCAAGTGCAGCTCGTCCACGGACCCAAGATCGCAGATTCTGATACCCCGGTGGGCGGCTTGCCCCCATCGCCGTCAGAGATCCATCCTCGCCAAGTTGCGATGTCCAGCCCTCAGAGCTGCCAGCGAGGCGACTCCAGCGACCAAGCCACAGGTCAGCAGCGCCAACGCTTCCGACAGGAAGCTGGGCTGGCTCGTGATGAGGAGCGCCAGGGTGAGCGCCACCACGCAGACGGCGATGTAGGCGGCGCCCACCACCATGAACAGGATGGCCATCCAGATGCCCACCGCCCGCCTCGGGTCCGTCCAGTCTAGACGTGGCCACACCGCCCCCAAACCGGTGGACAAGGAGCTCAGCCCCAGCACGCAGACCACGAGGAGGGTGGCAGAGAAGGCCATCTGCCCCACCGGGGCGCCAACTCTAATCTCGGCGCTGATCATCAGGACAAGGCTGGCCCCTGTCGCCACCAGGGCGGGCAGGGCGAGCTTGCTCAGCAGCAGGGTGCGAGCCGACACCGGGGCGGTTTTGAGGCACCAGAATTGGCGGCCCTCAGAGCCAACCGCGCGCAGCCCAAGTCCACTGGCGGCAAAGAGCGCCGCGAACGCCGAGGTGGTGAGGGGACCGTACCAGATCGGAAAGCGCTGGAAGGCACCCAAGCCCACGCCCCGACTGCGCGGAGCCAGCAGATAGACCGCGAAGAGGCCGATCGGCAAAAGCAGTTGGATCAATTGGGCCGGATCTCGCCGGAGCATTCGCCAGTCCTTTCGGACCACGGCCAGTGCTGGCGGCAGACGCATGAACCTAGGGTTCTGACGCTGCCTACGCCCGATCGCCATCTGAGAGCGGAACCAGCCTTCCCTCAGCATAGGCCCGGCGAGCCAAACCGCTCCCGCGGTCGCGCACACCCCGAGCACCAGCTGCGCAAGCATCAGGAATGCCGCAGGCTCCCACTGGCTTCGCACCGAGTCGACGAGGCTCATGGCCGCCCAGGTCGACGGCAGCCAAACGGGGGTGTGGATGCCCTGGGCGACGTTGCCTATGCCAAACCCTGAGATGCCGCCGCTCCCAACAGTGGCAACGATGTCCACCGCCGCCACCCCGATCCCCACCAGGCCGACCAGGATCGCGGCCGCGTCCTTGACGCGGCTCGCTGGCACCAGCCGCACCAGGGCGACGACTGCTAACAGGGCGAGAGCCATCGGGACGACCAATAAGGAGCAAAGCACCACGAGCGCCATCGGTATCAAGCCGGGGCTGCCGTACACCACTGCAGCCCCGAGGACCACCGGGCCACCAACTGCAGTCCCAACGCAGATGCCCAAGAGGAGTTGACACGACAGCCTATAGGTCAAAAACAGCCTCGGGCTGATAGGGGTCAACAGCAGCCATTCGACATCGCGAGCGAAGTACACCGCCGCCAGCGCGAAGCTTACGGAGGTGCCAAGGGTGAATGCGACAAGTACCACCATCAGGGCAGAGAGCAGTCCCAAAAGGTGGCCCGAGCGCCCGAGATCGGCGCGGCGGAGGAGATGCTCCACCACCGGGGTTGCCCCAACCCAGATCAGGATGCCCACAACCGGGGCGCCCATGGTGGCCAATCGGCGACCGGCGCCACTCCGCCAGCGGGAGTTCCAACTGCTTCGAAAGCCGGCGGTGGCGAGCCCAATCATCTGCGCCCGGGCAGTGGGTCGGCCTTGGGCGAGCCCAAGGACCGGTGCTGGGGTCAACACCGCGCGCTCACGCGCTTAGCGCTGAGATCAACCAGGACGTCTCTTGGTCCCGTCCGCCAGTGACTTTCATGAAGGCGCTCTCCAGAGCCCCGGGGACGCCGGTCCCGGAACCCGCGGCGCGCTCCAGCTCGGGAACTGTACCAATGGCCACCAGACGGCCTTCGTTGAAGATGCCCACCCGATCGCACAGCACGCTGGCGATATCGAGCGCGTGGGTGCTCAGAAAGACGGTGTGGCCGGTCGCACACAGGGTGCGAAGCATCACCTTCAGCTGCCGCGCGGCCTGGGGATCCAGCCCCACTGTGGGCTCATCCAGAAACAGAACTGCGGGGTCGTGCATCAGGGCCGCACAGAGTGCCAGCTTCTGTCGCATCCCGCGTGAATAGGACTGCACCAATTGGCCCGCCGCCGCCTCGAGGTCCAGCGCCTCCAGGAGCGCCGGTATGCGCCGCCGGCGGCGCTCCCGGCTGATCCCGTGCAGGTCCGCCGCCAGCTCCAGCATCTCTAGCCCGGTCAGCTTCTCGTACAGCGGAGCGCTGTCAGGAACGTAGCCGAGCCGCCGCCGAGCCGCCGTGCCATCGCTCTGGATGTCGTGTCCGCAGATCAGAATCCTGCCGGTGGATGGCCTGAGCAACCCGACGGCCATCTTGATCGTCGTGGTCTTGCCGGCGCCATTGGGGCCGATCAGGCCAAAAAGTTCTCCGGGTCGGATCGACAGATCGAGTTGCTCCACCACGACCTGGTCCTCGAAGGTTTTACCGATGCCTTCGAAGACGACCGTGGATGAGGTGGGGAGGTCGTCTGCCACAGAGCCGATTATCACCCCCCTCACATTTCTCCCATCGGTCGATGCGACGTTGTAACCTCGGGGGATGACCACAACCACCTCGTCTCAGCGTTCGGTGCCGGCACGGTTCCATCTCGACGACCTGAACCTGTCCCAGGGCAAGCTAGCTCGTCTGCACACACTCCTCTATGAGCACGGGCCCGGCAACGGCACTCTGCTCCTACTACCTCTGGACCAGGGGATGGAGCACGGTCCTGTCGACTTCTTCTCGAATCCCCCTTCCAAGGACCCCGAGTTCCAGTGCCAGCTGGCGGTGCAGGGGAACTACTCGGGAATCGCCCTGCAGATCGGATTGGCGAGCAAATATCTGCCGTCCTATGCCGGCCGGATACCCCTGGTTTTGAAAGTCAATGGCAGAACCACGGTGCCCAGCTCTGACGACGCCTTCTCGCCGCTTACCTCTTCGGTCGAGGATGCGGTGAGGCTGGGAGCGTCGGCGGTGGGTTACACCTGCTACGTGGGCTCGCCTGCCCAGGACCGTGACCTCCGCCAGATGAACGAGGTGCGTCGCGATTGCGAACGATTCGGGATGCCCCTCATCTGCTGGTCCTACCCCAGAGGTTCGGCCATCGCACAACGAGGGGGTCAGGACAGCCTGTATGCCATCGATTACGCGGCCCGGGTGGCGGCCGAGATGGGGGCTGATGTTATCAAGATCAATATACCCCGCGACCACAGCCCTGCCGATGCCTCCTCCCCCGCCCCCTACGACAGCCTGGTGGAAGACCGCCGAGAGATGCTCGCCAGGGTCATCCGCTCCGGGGGCCGCTCTCTGGTCATCTTCGCGGGTGGCAGTAAGCTCGGGGACGAGGCGCTCCTGGGGAGAATCGAAGACTGCATGGCGGCCGGTGGGACGGGATTCATCTTTGGACGCAACATGTGGCAGCGCCCCATGGACCAGGCGCTGGCGATGACCTCCCGGGTGCACAGCATTCTGGCCGGCTACGGGGCAGGCGGCTGACCGGGAGTCCTTCAGGGGCCGAACAGCGGCGGAACGGCGGCCCGCGCGGCGATCCCCATGAGCGGGCCCAGGGCGACCACGAAGCCGAGGAACGTGAGCGCGCAGAGAGTGACCCCGACCATCACAGTCCGGCCCGGCAGATCGAGTTCCGGCCCGTCCACTCTGCTGTCAAACACCAGCAGCATCCAGCGAAAGGCTGCGGCCAGCGATAGCACCCCGGACACCAGCGCGACCCAGACCAGCCACCCGAACCCACCTCTCGCGGCCGCCTCTAAGGAGAACAGCCGGCCGAAGAACCCGGCGAGCGGAGGCACCCCAGCCACCGCAGCTAGCAAAAGCGCCAGCAGCCCGGCCAGAACGGGCGAGCGCGCCCAAAGTCCGCGGATGGCGGATGGATCGTCGCGCTCGCCCGCGACCCGAAAGGACCCCAGAAGCCCAAGCGCCGCGGCGGCGGCGGGTACGACGCCCAAGGACAGGTAGAGGATGCCAGCGGTGGCCGTCGCCGCCACCACCGTCATGGCCATCAAAGCCAGCGCCATCTGAGCGATGAGCAGATAGTGAACCACGGCCAAGAGTCGGCGCTCCCGCAGCGCCATCAGCGGAGCACCTAGCAGGGTGAGTCCGGCCACCACGGCGACCGTGACCGTCCAGTCACCGGGAGCGGAGGCCAAGGCACCCGGAAGCAACCGCACGAGTGCGGCGAGCGCCGCGAGTGCGATCAGCACGGTGCGAGCGACCGCAGGCATCAGCGGGCCGGTCAAAGCCTCCTCCACCCGCCAGACCCCCATGGGGAACAGGCCGATCTGACCAGAGGCGCCAATCACGATCAGAAGGGCGGCCAGAGCCAGCAGAGCGTCAACCGGAAGGGGTTGACCCGCGATCGCGCTGAGACTGGTTGCTCCCGTCACTCCCGCCAGAATCCCCTCCCCCCCAATGAAGACGACGAGCAGCAACCCGCTGAAGGTGAGGGATCGCACCGCCGTGCGCATGGCGGCCGGATCGGTCTTACGCAGGCCCAACGCCAAGGAGAGGGGCATAGCGGTCATGGCTAAGCCGACTGCGAGGCTGACCAGATCCGCGGCGGAAGCGGTGAATATGACACCGCCGGTGGCGACCAGCAACAGCGCGTGGTACACGCCGACGTGGGGCTCCAGCTCGACCTCAGCATCCGCTCCGCAGACAACGACCGCACCGGCGGCGGCTATGCCAGCGGCATAGAAGAAGAGGGCAAACCTGTCGATGAGGAAACTGCCATGCTCAATGTCGGGCGGCGTGGCTCCATACGAGGTCCGCCAGAAGCCCACGCTCGCCAAGAATGCCAACGCGAGCGTGGCCAACGCCAGCCAGCGACTCGGGGGACGACCCCAGGCTCCCGAACCGTGCTCGCGAAGGTCCAGACCGACGCAGCCGGCCGCCCCCAACGCCAAGATCCCGATCGGTGCGAAGTCCTGCAGAAAGACCAGATTCATCGGTGAGCACCGGCGGGCGGCGGAGGGGGTGCATAGCTGGAAATCCGGGCCGCGACCAGGTCGGTACCGTGGACGGTGTAGGGCACAAAGTAGCCCGCCGAGATGCCGAAGGCGACCAGCAGACTGGCCAGAATCCAACCGGCGTAGAACTCCGAACCGTGGGCATCCGCGACCTCAGTCGCCTCCGTGGTCCCGGGGGCCCCGCCACTCCAGAAGAGGACGGCCCCCAAGCGCCAGACCCCGGAGATCAGGACTAACAGCCCCAGCACTGTGAGCGCCGTGACGAACCGATGAGCGACGAAGCTGCCCACCAGGAGCTGGAACAGCGCAGGGAAGCCCGCAAGAAAGGGGACTCCCAACAGGCTGGCGACCGCGATCGTGAAAAGCAACCGCAGCCTCGGCGCCGACTGGGCGGCCCCCAGCAGCTCCTTGAGCCGCTCGTGGCCGCCGCGATCGGCCACTGCGCCAATGACCAACAGCAGCAGCGGGCCGAAGAGGGCAGCGGCAAAGGCCAGCCCCAACGCCCCCGCGATCGAAGTCTCTGAAAAGGCTGCCACCCCAAGCAGAACGGGACCCCCAACGGCAACCAGACAATAGGCCGCGACTCGACGAGGTTCCCGGCTGCCGCGCGCCGCCAACCCACCCCAGAACAGGGTGATCAGCGCCAGAGCCAGCAACGGGACCACCAGCTGGATGGAAGCCACTGGGTCCATGTCCAAAAGAACCCGGACCAAGCCGTACGCACCCAGCGGCAAAGACGAAATTGAAAGCAGCATCCCGACCGGTGTGGGAGCGGTCGCCACCCCCTCCACAAACCATCTCTGGAGGGGGAAGATGGCCATCCTGCTTCCAAAGGCGAATAGCAGCAAGACGGCGACGATGAGTCCAGGAGCCCCCTTCAAGGGATTGACCGTCGAGAGTGTCAGGAAGTCAAAAGTGGTGTTCCCGCTCCGCAAGAGCAGCAGGAGCATGGCGGCTACCAGTGCCGCTACCGACAGGGACTGAGACCAGAGCACCCGGCGGCCGGCCGCGGCCCCCCCCTCCCCAAAAGCTACCAGCATGGACAGCGGCAAAACCGGCATGGCGAAGAAGATCGCGAAAAGGAGGAGGTCCTGGGTGGCGAGCGCACCGGTAAGAGCCACCTCGGACACCAGCAGCAGGGCAAAGTAGGTGCGGTATCGGCCCCGGTGCCGCCAGCTGGCGAGCACCAGAGCCGGAAACACCGCGGTAACCGCGAACAGGAGCATCAGATTCAGGCCGTCCGTCCCCAGGTGGTAGTCCATCTGAAAGAAGAAGTGCCGGAGCCACGGAGCATCGAACGATGGCTGAGGCAGCGCCCCCTGTGCCGGATTGCCGACCTCGCCCAGAAGGTCAAAGATCGCGATCAAAAGTGACAGCAAGGTGGCGAACAGCGCGGTAGTCCGGACGCGAAACCGCTCCAGATCGGAGCGCACCGGTAGCGCCAGCACCAGGAGCGCCGCCGCCCCAGGGATGAAGACGATCAGGCTCAAGCTGATATCAGCTGGCATCTACGGCACCCCGACCCCGCCCGGGTGGACGACCGCGACCCAGGTCAAGATCCCTGCTGCGATGATGACCGCCGCCAGCGTGGCGGTCGCGGAGCGGAATCCCCGGCTCATAGGCCGGTCGGGCTTGGGCCCCGCCAGCTCAGCTGTACGAGAGATCGCCTGGGCGGCGGAGTCGGACATCGGCTGGACAACTGTCTCAGTCAAGAAGTCGACAGCTATCCCAGGCCAACCAATGATGATCCTCTCCGCCCATTCAAAGAGAGCTGACCCATCAGTCCAGTCCCTCCAGCCGGTCCCGAAAACACCCGCTGGCCCGCCGACGGGAGCCACGGCGAACCCGAGGGCAGCCCCTGCGAGCGGGATCAGCAGGGCGAGGGCAAGCGCAATCCAGTCGAAGGGAAGCATATTGACGGCCCGATGAGGGGAAAGGAAGGCTCCCAGCCCATAGTGAATCCCGGGCAAGCTTAGGAGGCCGCTCAGAAGCGCCAGCGCCAACCCAATCCTAAGAGTGATGACCTGATTCCCAGTCCGGGCCTGCGACAGATGACGACGCGCGGCCCGCGCTTCCCGAGGATCAGTCGACTCCGCACCGCTGATGGCAGCCTTCGCGACCCGGCCGAATGCCGCTCCCAGAAGCACCCCGGCCAGCAGCAGTCCGCAACCGCCAATGAGACGCGCCACCCCGCCGGGTCCGGTGAGGCCCGCGCCCGGGCCCGAGATCGCTGCCGCAACCTCCGCGGTCCGCCCGAAGAAGGTACCTGTGCCGACCACTCCGGTCGCCGCCGCAAGGCCTCCCAGCAGCAGCACGACTGAGGGCCTGGCGAGCCGCCAGGCTGGCCCCAGCCGAGCAACGGTATCCACCCGAAGGTCCCGACTGAGATGGCTAGCCACTCCACAGAGCACGCTCACCACCAGGATCGACGAGATGGCGAACGCCACCCCGCTCGCGGACGATCCCAAACCAAAGCCCACCAGCATGCTACTGGCAAGGCTGCCCGCGGTTAAGGCGGCCAGACGCCTGACACGGCCCTCGCGAAAAGCCAGCCCGGCCAGCACAACCGCAGAGATGGCGGCTAGGACGGTCAGGGTGGGAAGCACCGCGGATGCCAGCGCCAACAGGGTGTAGGTTTGCGCGAGGAGAGCGGCGCTAAGCGCCACCCCGACTATTGGAAGAAGCACTGCCGCCGCGGCGCCGGGGGCGCTGCTCAGTCCTCGCCAAAGCCCGTGCAAGGGAATCAGGCCGCAGGCGCTCGCAGCCGCAACCGCAATCAGAACGGCCGCTAAGGTGAGTGTTCGACCACCGACCCCGTGCACCTGGCCGTGGGAGGCCGCGGTCCATATCGCCGCGAGCGCGGAGAGGTTCAGCCCGTAGGGATTGGGGGGCACCCCTTTGCGAGCGGTGCTGCTTGCGACCGCCTCAATCTGCCCGGCGAACTTCACGTAGATGAAGACGGTCGCCAACAACAACGACATCGCTCCCACCCGCCAGCCGAGATAGGCCCGGCGGGCGATCATTCCCATCCCTGACCCAGCCGATGCGCCAATGACCATAGCGGCGACGAGCCCGCATAGTTCGAAGCCGAGCACAACCTGGAACAGTCCTGGCGCCATGATCATGGCAATGGCACCAAACGAGAGCATGGCGGTAAGGCGCATAAGCCCTGGCAGTCGTGGATCGCTGCGGAGCTGGCTCATTATCTGGCTCTGCCCGAGCAGAACTACCAGCGCCACGGCCACCGTCAGGGAGGCCGCCATAGGGGTCGCGGCGTAACCAACCCCTACCTCGAAGTTTGCCGCCAGCAGGGTGCTTGAGGCGGCATTGAAAGGGGACTGAGTCACGGGGAAGCTCCAGAAGGTCAGCGTCGCCTGATGGAATCCGGGCGAGGCTGCTACCGCCCCGACGAGGACCGCTAGAGCCGCCGCTAGAGTCAGCCATGAGGCGCCCACCACGGCCATCGCCGCCCCCCGTCTGGTCTCGGTCAAATAGCTGGCTCCGGCGCCGGCCGCTGGGAAGAGGAGAAGAGCCCAGGTAGCGTCCAGAAGGTGCACCTCAACCCGCCTCTTCGGGATCGGGCACATCAACGCTGCGAGAGGGCTTCGACTCCTCTGGCGCAGTCTGGTCTACAGCCTCGGGCGAGTCCTCCTGATGGTCGGGACGAGGACCCGCGGAGCGAGCGTCGGAGAAAGCGGAAGACTGAGTCAGAAGATCTGCCCCGGTGCGACGCCGGAGCACCACGGTGAGACCGACTCCAACCGCCACGGACAGGCAGCCGACCACCTCGACCGCCACCGAGAAGGCCTGCAGCTGAGCCGCCGCGGCGGCGGTCGGAGCAGCGCCAGCAAAGCCGACCAAGGCCGTCGCGACCGCGGCAAAGCCCAGCGCAACCGCCGCGATAGCCCCAAAGGCGTCGCGCCGATGGATCAGCGCGAAGAAGGCCACGCCAAACAGGCCGGCTGCCAAGATCAAGACAGCGGCGGAGCTCTGGTTCACCGGACGTCCCGCCGTCGGGCCTGGCGCGCGGCTTCCCGGGCTGCCTCTCGTTGCCGGGCTCGCCGCCGCTGCTCCGCGGCGCGACGGCGTCTGGTTGCCTCCGCCTGGTCCTCGGCTAGCTCTCGGCGATCTCGCTTGACCAGAGCCGTCATCCCCACCATCAGGGTGGCGGTGAGTACGAGCAGCCCCAGGACGGATACGCCGGTACCGAGGAGGATGTGCCGCCCGACCAAAGCTATGGACGGCAGTTCCGCCGGGGAGTGGTGGAAGTCGGAGCGCGCCGAAATCCCAAGGACAATCAAGACGGCGACTGACGCGACGGCCACCGCCGCCTCCACCGCCACCGTGCCCGTGATCAGCTGCTGTGAAGAGCCCTCGGCCGTGGCCGGCCTTGGCTGGTCCGAGCTCACGGGCCAGAGCAGAAGGGCAGTTGACAACCCACCCATGAGAAGCATCCCCAGAGCCGGCAGGGGTGCCCCGACCACCCCGAACGCGACCGTAAGCGCCACCGCGACGAGCCCTAGCGCCATGAGCTGAGTGATCCGCTCGCGACGGACCATGAGGAGCACCGCAGCTCCGAGAGCGATCCCGCCGAGAACCGCAACCGCGATCATCCGGGTCTCCTTCGAATCAGGGCGTGGGGACAGCCTAGCCGCCTCCGGACAAGCTGACGGGCGGACGAACAGGGCACGGCCGGTCATTTTATGGGAGTGCGATCTCTCCCCCGGTGCAACGGGTCGGTCAGCGGTCGCGAAGCGTCAGCCGATCGGCGAATCGTTCCATCCTCAAGCGGACCGGCGTGGGCAGGGTGTGGAGGCTGGCTAGTGCCTCAGAACTCCACCCGTCAGCCACCGTCCGGGCGGTGGCCAAGGCGCCGCCGTCGCGAACCAGGTCGAGCACCTGCT
>Ga0307374_10009497_pt1 | contig 14320 bp, 11 predicted proteins | sample OX3MG_FD_202532 | JGI IMG/M metagenome (GOLD analysis project Ga0307374, IMG submission 202532) | Soil microbial communities from Risofladan, Vaasa, Finland - OX-3 | ecosystem: Environmental > Terrestrial > Soil > Coastal area > Acid sulfate soil | place: Finland: Risofladan, Vaasa | collected... | reverse complement strand
GGGCAATCAAGAACAACATCCCATCAGCTTCCTGGTGCTCGGGGTGTTTTGGCCGCCGGACCGTCCAACCCAGGGGGTCCTCGAGCTATGACCAGCCGGTTTGCCAGTAGGGACGCCCCAGGCGACGACCGTGTCATGTCGGGTCGGATTTACAGCATCGGCTACGAGGGCCTTGAGGTCAAGGGATTCATCGACCGCCTGGCGTCGTCGAAGGTGTCGCTGGTCGTGGATGTCCGTCTGAACCCGTTAAGTAGAAAACCCGGTTTCTCGAAGAGATCCCTCAGTGCCGAACTCCAGCAGGCTGGCATCGGCTACCGACACGAAGCTGACCTTGGTAATCCACCCGAGAATCGAGAATCTTTTCGACAGGGCGACGGTGAAGAGGGACGACGCCAAATGCGGGCGCGCCTCAGTAACGGATCTGGCCCAGCGCTCCTGAGATTGATCGAGGACGCTCGGAAATTGCGAGTCGCTGTCGTGTGTGTTGAACGAGATCGCCAGAAATGCCATCGCCAAGTCATAACTGAGATGGTCCAGGAGATGGATCCATCGATTGAGGTTCTCCAGATCCAGTACTGAGCATCGTACCTACGGCGCAACCAAACATGAACTGGACCATCCCTAGGACGAGCTGATCTGCGGGCTTGGGACGTTGTCTGCAACTCCGGCGCAGTCGCTCGTGTTCCACGTTCTAGTTCCTAGTGGGCTTCCCTCACCTCGAGCACATTTCCTTCCGGATCGAGACATCGGAACCGTCTCCTGCCCCGGTCACCGCTCAATTTGTCCACCACGCGAATCCCCCCTCTGTGGACACGGAGCCAGAGTTCGTCGATGTTCGTGACGTTTACGTAGACCGCTACTCGAGATGGGCCTTGGGTTTCTAGCTTCTCCGACGCCGAGAGCGCGAGAACGTCGTTCAAAGTGACGAAGTCAGTGCCGATGCGCGTCGCCGTCATCCCGATGATGTCCTCATAAAACGGCCGCATCACCGCCAGTTGGCTGACTGCGACTTGGACTCCGACCCGACTTACGGCTGGAGAAGAGGAGCCTCGAGTGGGTCTGCGCGTTTCGGTGAGGGGGAGCGAACCTTGGTTTGCGGTAGCACTCGCAACCGGAGCTTCCTTATGAATTCGGACGATCTGCAGAGTCTGACCGTCGTCGGAACGCACGTGGAAGGCCTCGACGTGCATCGACTGCGACTTCGATCGCAACGTCTCCCGAGCGTCCAGGGTGACAGACCTTCCGTCTGGCAAGGACAGCACTTCCCCAGTCTCGATGCTCTCGATCGACGAGAGGAAACGCTCGGCGCCGGATTTGGTAACCCGGTGAGCCTCCTCGCTCATTTCGCGCTGGAGGAGTATTCGTTCGGCCAGGTCAGCTAGGTAGGGAGCATCCTGTACCTGACTGGCAAGAGGCATCATCCAGTCGCCACCCGCAAGGGCCCCCAATAGGCTTGCCGTCATTGACGCAAGTGTGTCGGTGTCGGCCTTGGGCAGATACGCGGCGGCAAGAAGCCCGGACTTTGGGTTGGCTGCAGACCTTGAGGCCAAGTAGATCGCCCCTACTGCGCTAGCTGTTCCAGACCCAATGGTCTTTACGGCAGTGCAGCCGAGCTCCTTGAGGGTATCTTGCTCGCTTGCCAGCGCGCCCGAGCCCATGCCCTTTTGCGCGATCAAAAGGAGCGACCTCACCTCATCGACGGTGGTACGCCATGTTTCCTCGAATGCGTTCCGCACGGTCGACTTCCATGCTGCGACCCATCCCTCCGGCATTGACTTCAGATCGGGAATGGTCGCCCACTGAGACGAGTCATCTAGAAGGGACTGGATGAGCTCCCCGTATCCCAGCGTCCCCCCCATTGTCAGGCTCATATGGAGTGCAGCCGCATGCAGCGCAGCGCCAACGCTGGCACGGGGGTGGCCGTGGGATGCACCGACGTCTCGAAAAAGTGCATTGACTCCGAGTGGCCTTCCAGCGCCCACGGCGGCGACAACGTGAGGAAGGATCCTCATCGCGCCGCCATTGCCCCCCGCCTCAAAATACGCGCGAGGTTCGGTCGCTTTGTGCTCCTGCCATGGAGGGACACCTGCCGACCAGGCGCGACTGGCTGCGAGCAGTGCTCTTCCTGCGCCACGCTGGTAGATAGGGAACGATGGCAGCTCGACGGCGGTGAGCCATTCGTGCCATGCACTCCCTCGTAGAAGGCTGCGGGCAACCGCGCAGATCATTTGCGTGTCATCGCTGTACGTGCCTGCTGCGACGGGTTCATCGTACGCGTTGAATCGGCCTCCGCTACGCCGGAGCCAAGCTCGAAACGCCATCGACGGCTGCGGAGTCTTGCGATCCACGTTGGAGGAACGATTCTCTTGTGGCCAACCGAGGGCATCGCCCACGGCCGCACCCAGGAACGCGGCGGTCGCTCGGGAGGTCACGTCACTCACTGGCTGGGCTCCTCGCGTGTCCATTGGGTTTCGTTGGGCCTGCGTCCGGACTGGAGAGCCGGGGCGAGCTGGTAGGGGCGGAAGAAGGTCGGTGCAACCACCCATGTGACGCTATCGATAGGTAACGACGCCTGGGCAAGCCTTGCAACCTCAGTTGCTGCCTGATCGTCTGTTTCGACGACGATTGCCTGCACCGCAGCGAATTCGATGGGGGCCGGCATCAGCAGCTCTGCCTGGAGATCAGTAGGGCACGCCTGGAGATGTGACGCACACCGAGTGAAGGTGCGGCCACGGCTACCTTCAACGGAGGCGGCGTAGAGCCCCTGCAGCCCTTCGAGGCCAGGGCGTGCCGTTGCACCGCTCAAGCGGGACGCGTTCCCGGTGCAGAAGAAAGTGCCTGGCTGGGCGGCGACCTCGGGGTCAATGAGGAGTACCACCCAGTCGGGAAATAGGCGAGCCTCACCTTGTTCTTTGGCCTTCGCCCAGTAGTACGCGTTCGGGTACTCGATCGTGCAGCACACGCGATCAGGGAACCCGTCGAGGCGAGCGAGGTCGGTTGCAGCATAGACGGCCCTCACATCCTCAGAAAGGTCCTTCGTGGCGCGGATCTGCGCGTCACGAATGATGTGGGGCAGGTTGCGCGACGGCGTGAAGTGGCAGAGCCGATGGACGTCGCAGCTACGAAGGAATTCAGTGACGGCAGTCATCGGGCTCAAGCGTTGCTCTTGTCGTACAACTCGGGACTTGTGGGGAAAAGGGGGCTGAGCGCACCCGAATGGGTGATGACGAGCCCCGCCTTTGCTCTGGTCACACCGACGTAGACGAGACGGCTCTCGCGACTGAGCGCCTCGTCCATGCCAAAGGCTTCGACGACATCAGGATCTGGGAGGCGTTCGGCGCCGCAGAGGGGCATCAACACGTGGTCGAACTCAAGGCCCTTCGCGGCGTGATACGTCCCGTAGAAGACGCCGGGACTCGGGTCCCACCGAGCCATGTCCTTGTGCAGCTTGGTCGCCGGACGCAGGCGGTTTGCGACGAGCCGTTCATCAGCTCGGTTACGGAACAGGACCGCCACCGTATTTGCGCGGCGGAGCGCCTGTGCCTGCCGTACGACTAGGTCAAGCTCGGCCTGGCGGTCCGTACAGCGGACGAGTGCGGGTTTCGGCCCGGCCGCCACGGGGTTGTTCGGCTCCACCAGGTCCGAGGAATCCCGAAAGTGAGGCATCTCGGACATGGCCAGAGCTAGCCGGGCGATTTCCGCAGTGTTGCGGTAGTTTTCCTTAAATTCGTATACGTCGCGGACCTTCAGGCCGAACGACTTCCAAGACATGCGTTGTCCGTAGATTTGCTGCGCGTAGTCGCCGAAGAACGTCACCGAGCCTGCAGGGTCGGCAGCGAGAACGAGTGATCGGATCATCTCGGGTGAGAAGTCCTGGCCTTCGTCGATGACGATATGGCGATATCGACGCTCGTCGGTGTCGGTTTGGAGTTCGGCGCGAACTGCGGAGGCGAGGTCATCCCAGTCGTAGAGTCGGTGATTTGCCGTCCGCAGCATGCGGTACTTCTCGGCGACCTGGAAAACCAAGCGCCGCTGGGGTCGCTGAAGAGGTGCCGCGCGGCCATAACGGGCGGCCTCGAGGTAGTCCGCCAGGGTGGTGATGCCGCTGCCGGCGATCCAGCGCACTTCGTCGTCGAAGAAGCTCACCGGCCGATCGAGCACTGGGGAAGGGTCCGCAGACCGCTTGACCTCATCCAACGCCTCCGCGAGTAGCGGCTTTCTGTCGTCGAGGATCTGGTTCCAGCCCATGAGGCCACGGTGGGCAAGGTACCCACGAGCGAACAGGTGGTAATTCTCGATCCGTAGTTGGGGATGCCGGCCCGCCGCCAAGTGATTGAAGTACGTGACGAGCGCCTTGTTAAAGGTCAGCAAAAGGGTTCGGCCGTTGCCCGGCACTGCCGGGTTGGCCAGGTGCACCGACCTGTGGACGGCCATCAAAGTCTTGCCAGATCCTGCCGTCCCGAGGACGACGTTATGACCTTTCGGGTCGAGGTAGAGCACGTCGTGCTGACGCCCGACCGGTTGCGGGAGCGTCATCAGGGAGCTGACGTCGGGTATATATCCAACCAGTGTACTTCCAATAGGCGTATACTGGCGGGGTGCCGAAGGCAACCGTGTACCTCTCCGGCGACCTCTCTGCCGCTGCACGCAAGTACGGGATCAGCCTGTCGCCCATCTGCCAGCGGGCAGTCGAAGAAGAGCTCCGTCGGCAAAGGGCGGCCGAAGAGGCCCGAGCCGATCTGGCCGCGGTTGCAGACAGGTTGGTGCGCACCAAGGCCGAGGGCCAGGTTCGGGACTTTGTGGCTGGCTTCGAGCTGGGAGCGCGTTGGGCTCGCGACCACGCCGATCTGCCCGAGCTTGAGGATCTCGTCGAGATGGTCGGAGCGGGCGCCGTCTCAGTGGTCCTCGACGAGGATCACTCCCTGGCGGTTTTCCTCACTGGGGAGTTCTGGCAATCCGACCCTGCTCCCGACGCCTTTACCCGCTTGGGCGAGCAGGCGTTCGACCGTGGCATTCTGGCTGGAGCGGTTGAGGTGTTCGAGGCCGTGAAGCCATACCTCGACCTCGCCAATAGTGGGGTCCGCTAGTAACCCGATTTGCCTCCGCTCGCATCGTCCGATCTGGGTGGGGGACAAAGATTGGCAGTCGCGAGGATGCCCGCTCGATTGACATGCATGAGTTCCGACGCCGACGCCCTTACTCTGCCCGGTTCGCCGGCGCTCCCGTTCTCGTAGTCGCCCGCCGCAGCATTTACACCATGTTCCAGGGCTTCATCAGGCGGAGGCAGCTCCCGCGACGTCAGGACGCCACCGGGACTCTTGGCCTTCGCGAGACATGCTCAGAATGTGAGTCACACAGTTGCACCGCTGGTGCGGCTGACCCCGCAGAGCCCGACTGACCTGATCCTGGGGGCATCACCTGGGCTACGGCTGAGAGACAAGGCGCATCCAGGCCGGCTCGGACGAGCCGGCCTCATCCATGGTGTCCCCGCTGATCTCCGGGCCCTCAAGGCACGGGGGCCACTCGTGTCCCCCTCGGCTACGCCGGCCTTGACCGCCCTGGTGAGGGCGGAATGACGTTTTCTTTCCCGATGTCCACAGAATTGTCCGCAGCGGGGCGCGCGAGGGCTTTGACGTGGTGATTTGGACGACACCGACGTTCATTGGGTCTTGCCGGGCCGTTCAAGATCTGTGGATTGTGGACAATTCCGTGGACGTTCTTGTGGACATTGGGGGCGCAGCATCAAACCCATGCACGCAACTGAGACACCCACGTCAACCCCGCTCGCTGAAGGGCTAGGGGGCTCATCGAGTCCTCTTCCTGAGGTCGGGAACCTTCGGCCTCTCGGCTCGCTGGGCGCGGACCGGTTGGTGCTCACCGTGGCCGAGGCCGGCCAGCTGCTGGGGATCTCCCGGGCCTTCGCCTATGAGTTGATCGCCCGAGGCGAACTGCCGGTCATCCGGCTCGGCCGCCGGGTGGTGGTGCCCAAGGTCGCCCTCCTTGAGATGGTCGGCCTTGGCGGCCGCCACAACTGAGTCGCGGCACCAATCTCGCCATGCTCTCCATCGGCAAGATGGTGGTCGGTGCCGAGCAGTACTACCTCGGCATGGTGGCCCACGGGCGCGAGGAGTACTACACCGGCTCGGGCGAGTCCCTCGGCAATTGGATGGCGAGTGGAGGGAGTTCCCTCGGCCTCGACGGCGAGGTCCAGCCCGACGATCTTCGCCTCCTCTTGGCCGGCTTCTCGCCCCAGGACCTCTCTGCTCTTGGTCTGCGCCGGCCCGCTCATGCCGGGAGGGTGGCCGGCTTCGACCTCACCTTCTCGGCACCCAAATCGGTCTCCCTCCTCTACGCCCTCGGCGCCCGGTCGGCTTCGTCTGCTGTCCGGGTGGCCCACGACCGAGCGGTGAAAGAAGCCCTCTCCTATCTCGAGGCCCACGCCGTGTTCGCCCGCCGCGGAGCAGGAGGCGAGAACCGGATCGAGACAACCGGACTGGTGGCCGCCGCCTTCGTCCACCGGACCTCTCGGGCCGGGGATCCCCAACTCCACACCCACGTGCTGGCGGCCAACGTCGTGCTCGGTGCCGACGGCCGCTGGTCGGCGCCCGACGCGCGATTGCTCTACTTCCACGCGCGCACCGCCGGCTTCGTCTACCAGGCGGCCCTGCGGGCTGGCCTTGTCGAGACACTGGGTGTGCGATTCGGCCCGCTCATGCGGGGGAGTGCCGAAATCGAGGGGATCAAGCCCGCGCTCCTGAAGAAATTCTCGACGCGGCGGGCCGAGATAGAGGAGTACCTCTACCTCCGAGGCGAATCATCGCGCCGGACCGCCGAACTGGCCGCGCTCGCCACCCGGGTACCCAAGACGAGCTCCGACGTTGACGGTCCACCTGTCGACCTGCGCGCCAGATGGCGCGCTCGCGCATTCGAGCTCGGCGTCGACCCAGAAGCCCTCTTCAGCGAACGGGGTCGGCCGCGGCCCGTCGCCGCAGCTCTGGCTTCGGCCGATCAGTTCGCGACAACGTTGCTGAGTTCTGAGGGCCTGACCGCCCAGGAGTCGACCTTCGAGCGCCGCCACGTGGTGATGGCCATAGCGGGCGGACTGGTAGACGGCGCGTACCTGTCCGATATCGAGGCCGTGGCCGACCGAGTCCTGGCCGCGCCAGACGTGGTGGATCTGACCGCAGTTGGTCGGGGCGGCGAGCGCCTGCACACCACCGATGAACTGCTCGCCATGGAAGCCGCGCTGATCGACCAAGTGCTGGCCACTCCCGGCACGAGTGCCGTCCCAGTGGATCCTCAGTTCTGTACTGCTGTGCTCAGCCAGCACCCGCATCTGTCGGCCGAACAGAAGGCCATGGTGCGGCGGCTCGTGACCAACCCTGCCGGCATTGATGCCGTCGCGGGCAAGGCCGGCGCCGGCAAGACCACGGCCCTCGCCCTCACCCGCGAGATCTTCGAAGCCGCCGGTAGCAGCGTCATCGGCACCGCGTTGAGTGCCCGGGCGGCCGAAGAACTCGAGACAAGTGCGGGGATCGAATCACGCACCCTGGCTCGCTTCCTCGGCGAGATCGATAACGGTACCCGGATGCTCGGGCCGGGCACCGTGGTAGTGGTCGACGAGGCGAGCATGGTCGGCACTCGGACCCTCGGACGCCTGGTCGAGGTGACCCAGGGGAGGGGGGCCAAGCTGATCTTGGTGGGCGACATGCGCCAGCTCCCTGAGATCGACGCTGGCGGTGCCTTCGGGAGGCTGGTCGCCGGCCTCGATGCCATTCAGCTCAACGAGAACCGACGCCAGCGCGAGCTCTGGGAGCGCGCGGCGCTCGATCAGCTGCGCAGTGGCTCGGTCGAGGCCGCCCTCTCCGCCTACGACGCGCATGGTCGCATCCATGTGGAGCCGACCATGCACGAGGCCCGCTCAGTCATGGTGCAGCGGTGGCTCGGGGCCCGAGACGTCGGCGCACAGACCGTGATGCTGGCGGTCAATCGGAGGGACGTCGATGCCTTGAACGACCTGGCGCGGGCCGAGCTGCGCTCTCGGGGCGAGCTGGGACCCGACATCGTCACGACGGGCACAGGAGATATCGAGCGCTCTTTCGCCGTCGGCGACCGCGTGATGTGTCTGCGCAACTCCTCTCGTCTTGGCGTCCTCAACGGCACCCGGGGCCGGGTCGTCGGACTGGAGGGAAAGGGCCTGGCCATCGAGACAGTGACCGGCCCGCGGACGCTCACCTCGGACTATCTCAGGCGGGGTCATCTCGGGCACGGGTACGCCACCACGGTCCACAAGGCCCAGGGCGCCACGTATGACCGAGCCTTCGTGTTGGCGACCGACGCCCTGACCCGCGAAGCCGGGTATGTGGCCTTGAGTAGGGCCAAGGATTCCAGCGAATTGTTCGTCATCAGAGGGCCCATCGAACATGGTCTCGGCCCCGAGGACGACACTGAACCCCTAGCCAAGGTGGCCGCTCGCCTCAACATCTCTCGGGCCAAGCACCTGGCCAGTGAGCACGCAGAAGGCGTGCCCCAGTTGGGGGGCGACCCCCAGCGACCTCCACCCGAGATGTTCAATGGTGGGAGGGGAGAGGGGGAATCGGTGTCATCCGCAGTGCCGCTTGCCATGCCGACCGCGTTGCCGTTGGGCGCGGGGAGCTTTTCCACTGACTTCGCTGCGCCGCCGCCCCCCGAATGGGTACAACGCGCCCTCGGGTCCCGGCCGGCCTTCGTCGACGAGCAGCCGGCCTACGACAAGATCGCTGACGCCATCACGACCTACCGGGAGCGCTACGGCATCGAGGGTGACGAGCCGCTCGGGCCCCGGCCCTTCGAGGCGTTTGCCCGCCTGTCCTATAACTCGGTCGCCGAGCAGATTCGTTCCTACGAGCGCTTCCGCTGGCACGAGTTCGAACCACCGACGCTCGACACCGGGCTCGAGCGGTGAGGCGACGCTCGAAGAAGGCCGCGACAACACCATTCCCGCCCCTCATGCCCGTGGGTACACCGGGGCGTCCCTGGTGGGGCTGTTACGTGGGGGAGCGGACCCAGTACGCGACTCCACCCAAGGGCTTCCTTCCCGTCTCCCCCCTCTACGCCGGCCCCGAGTCGGCGGTCCTCGTCGTTGGGCCCCCGCGATCGGGCAAGACCTCGACCCTTGTCATCCCGAGCGTGCTCGATGCTCCGGCCGCGGTCGTCTCCACTTCCACCAAGACCGATGTGCTCGAAGCGACCGCCGTGCACCGCAAGAGCCTCGGCCGAGTTTTCGTCTTCGACCCGACCCGAAGCGTCGCGGTGCCGTGGTGGGTGACGAGGCTCAACTGGTCACCGGTAGTGGGCTGTGAGAGCTTCGACCGGGCAACGCTGATGGCCCATGCCCTGGCCAGCGCGGCACGACCCGGCGCATCGCTCACCGAGTCGGCCCACTGGGTCGAACGGGCAGAGGCCCTGCTCGCCCCGCTTCTCTTTGCAGCGGCCCTCCGCGGCGTGCCCATCGGGACGCTCTGCCACTGGGTGCTCGCCCGCGACCTCCGAGAGCCACTGGCCGCCGTCGAAGCATCCGGACACGAGCTGGCCGCGGCCGTCTTGGCGGGCGTGGCCGCCACCGACGAACGGGAGCGCTCGGGCATCTTCTCGACCGCGGCCGGACTGCTCCGGGCCTATCGCTCCGACACAGTGCTCGCTGGTGCCAGCCAACCCAACTTCGACCCGGTCGCTTTCGCCGCCTCCTCTGATGCCGTCTACATCTGCGCACCGTCGGGTGGCTGCCCCGAGGCCATCCGGGCGGCACACCAAGCAGGATGACGTCGAGGTGACCAAGAATCCCTGGTTGGCCAGGGCCTTTGATCCTGGCCTGCCTCCAAGACCTCTCCCAGGCCCGTGTGCGCTCGACGAAGGTGCAGTCGATCCGCTCTGCGGCCAGTGGTAACAAGTACAGCGCGTGGAGTTACGATCCCCAAGGACAGCTGACGGCAGCCGCCAACTCGGCTGGGACTGTGGGGTACGCCTACGACTTTGCCGGGGACAACACGTGTGTGGCCTATCCGATCTCGACCAACACGAACTGCGCGAACATCGCGAGTCTTACCAACACGGTCGTGAAGTACGGCTACGACGCCGATGGTCGCATGATGTCGATGGCGGACTGGCTCACCAACTCGTTCAACTTCGGCTACGACATCCGTTCGAACTTGACCTCAATCCAGTATCCGGCTTCGACCACGTGGACTGAGACCTTCGGGCCCTACGACCCGGCCAACAACTTCCCCACTTTGAAGTTGACCTCACCGACCTACGGCACTTCCACCGCCAGCTATACGTACAACGCAGACGAGTTGTTCTCCAACGAAGTGGGAACGGCTTATACCTACAATGCCAAACTTCAACTTAATGGCGCGGGGACTCACGGGTACGGCTACCAGCCCAGCGGGGCGATCAACAGCGAGAGCGCTCCGGGTTTGTCGACCGTCTTCAACGTCAACGGCGACTCTGAGCTGACCAGCAAAGTCACCAACGGCAGCACCACGTCCTACGCCTATGATGCTAACGGCAACCGATGCGCGGCAGCCGCCGGCACGACCACACCGAGCTGTTCGTCCTCCACCGCAATAGCTGGCGTCTATGGCTATAACGCTTTCAAGCAACTGTGTTACTCAGGGACCCAGATCACCGGCGTGGGCAGCTGTGCCGCACCCCCTTCAGGTGCCACGAAGTACTTCTATGACGGCGAAGGACTGCGCACTTCGGACACAGCCACCACACTCGGAACTTCGCAGAACTTCGTCTACGACACCCAGACCCGGTCGGGTCAGCCCCTGATCATCGAGGACGGCACTAACGCCTACCTCTATGGCCCAGGCAACTTCGGTGCCGGCACTGCGCCCATCGAAGAGATCCCCCTGGGTGTCGGTGTCGTGACTTATCCGGTCAACAGCCCCATGGGTGTCTTCGCGCTGTTCTCCGTGGCGGGGCTCACCGTCGGCACCGCGTCGTACACGACGTACGGGACGAGGACAACGACTGGTACTACGACTCCGTTTGGGTTCCAAGGCGGGTATACGGATTCGTCCGGTCTTCTCTACCTGATCAACCGTTACTACGACCCGAGTACCGATCAATTCCTAAGTGTCGATCCTGACGTGGCCAAGACGGGTCAGCCTTACGCATTTTCAAGCGATGACCCCATAAACATGTCCGACCCTAACGGCTTGCAGCCGACGCACGTTCCGGTCACGTATGCCACGATCGTTGCCGCATACTGCGCAGGGGTTACCCGCCAAGTCAAGAGAGGAAATTTCAGCGGCGCGAGCCTGCTGGCTACGGGAGTTCTGTATAAGACTGGCATTTCATGTCCGGTCGGTCATCCTCGAGGGACAGTTCATGTGTGCATTGGTGCGACCATCTCTATTCTGTTTGGAGGAACTGCCTCGGTATGCGTGGTCGCTGGTAACGGAAAGATCGGGACGACCGAGACGGCCGGTCGAGTTACAGGCCTTTATGGGGGCGGTGGGGTATCCATCGGCGGCTCAGATGCGCACAACATCAAGCAACTCAGTGGACCATTCAAAACCGGTGGCGGTGGAATAGTGTTCGGTGGAAGTGGCGAGGCTGGGAATGGAGTTCACAGCGGCAGCGCCGGTGTCTATGGCCCTGGGTACGGGTTTTATAGCGGCACAACGTATACATCAACCCAATCAACGGGTTGAGTGAGTGGTCGGAAGATGAATCCTTCGACCGGTTCAATAGTGGTGGCTCGAAAACGCCATCTTGGATTCAGCAAGAAGTTGGGGACGACACTCATAGTCGATGGACAATCACACGGGCGACTCCGGCCTGGCGAAACGGTGGAAGTCGATACAAACCCCGGACCACACAGCGTGCTGGTCGTGGTACGCGGCGACAGCTCGAAGAAGCTAGTTGTGGATGTTCATTCCGACGAGCAAGTGGCTCTCATCGTCTCATCCTGGCCCGGGCAAGTCTGGTTCAACGTATTGCTCCTTGGACGTGTGACTCACATTCGTCTTCGTACGGTTCAAAAGGACTCAAGAGCATGGAAGAGGGCACAATTCAAAGCCCTGCGGGTTGCAAGTGGGAGTTGAGCCGCGAAGTGGCTGGTATCTAGACTCAAGCGGCCGATTGGGTTCGTTTTTGGCTTAATGGTCAGACCGTCGAGAACGAACGACCCGAAGAATGCCTGAAGGTTCATGAGAATCCGAGAAAACTCCAACGAAATCAGTTTTGGATCTGAGTAGCGTCGATCCAGGCAAAACCTATGACTCTCGTATAGGGCCAATTCACAGCCAGAATCATGCCGACTCGGACGAACCACCCAACACGCAGTAGATCATCCAAATGGGTCTCATAACCCGATCGTCGTCGTTTGTTGGACTCGCGCAAGGGCAGTGTCAGTTACGTGCCGACAAGGGGATGGTTGGCGTGGTCGCTCTCACCCCAGGGGCTACAAATCGCCACGTCCGCGGTCCTGCTCGCACGACCGATTGGGTGCGTACGCCTTTCCGGTCGTTTCGGTCGTGCCGGTCAGTCCGTCGAAGATCCAACCGCAGTTTGAGCGGCCCGGACCGGCGAACCTGGTGACGAGTTGGAGGACCTCAGTAGTCGCCAGGGAGGCGACGACGCCGTTCAGGGTCACAACCGCCGGGTCGGGCAGAGTGGCATCGCCGGCGTAGCCGGGAGGTCGGCCACCTCTTTCGCGTTCCAATAGTTCGTCGCTGACCACCCCTTGGCACCGGAGGCAAGGGCCATCGGGGAGCACTTTGGTCACCCGACCGGGAACCCCGGCGATCTCACCTGGTCGACCCCTGTCGAGGGCAATCTCGATGCCGATATCGATCATGGGGATGAGATATCGCTTGCAGAGCCGATTGAGATCATCTCGCACATGGAGACGGTCCACGCAGGCGACCAGGATGTCGACGCCTCGGAGGGCTTCGACAGTGGCGGTCGTCGGGAAGACCTCCTTATGCGTGCGAACCTCGATCGTCGGGTCGATTTGGCGAATCATCCGCTCCATGACCTCCACCTTTGGGCGACCAACGTCGCCGCCACGCTGGCGGTTCGTGAGGCGGTCCAACCAGGAGCAGGATACGGATGCGGGGAATGCCCCGATCAGTCTGTTGAGGTTTGTTTCCTCCACCAAGTCAGGGTCGACCAGGACCAATCCTCCAACGCCGAGATATGCAAGTTGCTGAACGACGTGGGAGCCTCCGCCGCCGCATCCGATCACTCCAACGACAATCTGCCGAAGTCGAGCCTGCGCCTTGGGACCAAATCCACGCACCAGTCTGTCGTGGCGTTCTTCCGAAAGGGGTCGACTGTGGTTAGTGAACTTGGTGCGCCAGGGGTCAAGAGCGTGAGAGCACACCGTGTAAGCGCTCAGCATCCCGACTTCAGTGCCGTCTTCGAACGCAACGGCGTTGATCGCGTGGTCACCCACCACTCCGAACAGATGCGGCCGCCCGCCCGCCTCCCTGGACAGGAAGGGCATGGGTATACCCGAGGGGTGCGACAAGCATTCTTGCCACCGTCCTGTTGCCCATCTAATTGCCCAACTATGGACCCATATTTGGTCCTACTAGACGTGACAGGCCGGACGGCGTTACCCTCCTGACCAGGGTAAAACGATACGGATCAGAATCCAGTGGACCAAGCTGCCCGCTCTCTCAAGGCGGCTGCAGGTGTCTACTACGTGGACTCAGCGCGCTGGGGCTTTTCGATATGTGAATCGATCAAAAACCCGGCAACTGCGAAGGCTGCGTTGACGGCGAGTTTGGCGTGTCGAGACGCGGGGCCCACCGACCTCTTACCCCGACCATGGGAGTCACTCATGCTGTTCCGAAGGGCTGCCAGACCGCTAACGACTGAGGTGACCCCCGATAAGATCTGTTTGATCACCTGCTCCGAATGTTGATCTGGAGCAATGTCCATCGCTCCAGCGGCCGTTTTGTACAGTCGACTGAGGTCCCATCCCGATTCGTATGCGACCGTTCTCTCGTCGCAGATGTGCTTACAGACGGACTCGAGCATTGTTCGTGCAGCAGTGATGGCGCCATCGGGGTCACTAACGACCTTGTCGAGCGTGGCTTTCCAAGCTCGTTGGACGGCATTCCAATCCGCCAGGTCTGTTAGTCGGTCACCGATCAGGGCGGCGCCCGGACTTGCATACAGTCCGCCTTGTTCGCTGAATCGATCAAGTAGACGGATTAGGTCGGGATCGCCATACTCATCAATCACGGCTTGCCCGATTGTTATCAGTTCGTCCCGACGTCGTCGCAATAGTCGAGACTTCACATAGACACGCTTGCTA
>Ga0307374_10009496_pt1 | contig 14320 bp, 12 predicted proteins | sample OX3MG_FD_202532 | JGI IMG/M metagenome (GOLD analysis project Ga0307374, IMG submission 202532) | Soil microbial communities from Risofladan, Vaasa, Finland - OX-3 | ecosystem: Environmental > Terrestrial > Soil > Coastal area > Acid sulfate soil | place: Finland: Risofladan, Vaasa | collected... | reverse complement strand
GCTCAAACCGTGTCTCGAACCTCGCGCTCGCTTGTCATGCGTGCAATCAGGCCAAGGGCGACCGCACGGCGGCGGAATATGGCCATCCTGGGGTACAGACCCAGGCGGGGAAACCGCTGAAGGATGCTGCCGCCGTCAATAGCACCCGCTGGGCGCTCTATGAGCGGCTGAAGCAGACGGGGCTGCCCGTCGAGAGGGGAACGGGTGGCAGAACCAAGTGGAATCGCACCCAGCGCGAGTTGCCCAAGACCCATTGGATTGATGCAGCCTGTGTGGGGACGAGCACGCCAGCAATTCTCCGCGTGCAGGGTGTGATTCCACTGGCCATCCAGGCGACGGGGCGGCACAGCCGACAGATGTGTCGGCCCAATGCGTTCGGGTTCCCGGACAAAGCGCCCAAAGCGACGAGTGTGGTGGGAGGCTTCCGCACCGGCGACATGGTGCGCGCCATCGTGCCTCCACCCAGCATCAAAACGGGGACGTATGTGGGGCGCATCGCCATCCGAGCGACGGGGTTTTGCAACCTCAAGACGGCGACGGGGACGATCCAGGGCATTCACGCGCGATATTGTTCTCCCCTTCATCAAGGAGATGGTTATGCCTATCAGAAAGGAGACGGCGCTACCTCCCCAGCCTTGAAGGGCAGAGTCTCCGCGCCGCATGTTAGATGAACCCGCGTCCAGCGGTTCCATAGGATCACCGAGAAGCAGGAGGAGGCGCACCAACTAGCGCGATTGATTGATGTCAAAAGGCCCGAAAGCAACTGTCGATGTATCGGGCAAAGCGTAACGGATCCCAAGAAGAAAGAGGCGAGGAATGGCGAAACGGCGTCGAAATCGGCGTGGGATGATTGTTGCCACTCTACAACGCAAAGGCGGCAACTACAAAACCACCACGACAGTGGCACTTGGCACCGAACTAGAACAACGGGGGGACTCAGTTCTCGAAGTCGATATCGACGATGGAGCAAATCTGACGGATCTCAATCTGCTTGAAGACCAGATCGAGCGTGTGAATGATGCTTTATCTTCCCGTCGGCTCTTCGATCACCCTGAGGCGTTTCACGATCAGCTGGCGTGGCACATCGTTACAGAGTACAACGCCCTAGACGATGACGGCTTCGAACGATACAATAGAGAAGCTCTGCTTCGGACGTACAGGCAACGGAGCTGGCAACCTGGACAGGGAGAGCTTTGGGTGATTCCCGGTCACGAATCGCTACGTGATGTGGGCGTGGCCTTATCCAATCGGTATCGTGCGAACAGCAGCTTGCCTCGCCCGGAGACCGTTTTGGACATTGCGCTGTCGAGGGCGCGCGACGAATTCGACTGGATCCTCATCGACACACCCCCAGCTGATACGCTCGAAACAAGAGCAGCTCTCTACGCTGCGGATATGGTTGTGGTTCCCTTAGCGTTTGGCCGCTATCAACTTAGGGCATACAATCGCCTCGCCACCCGAATGGCACAAATTTCCGATCTGCGTCGCCAAAATGGCAAACCTGATGTCCCGTTGGGAGCAGTGATCATGCACAAGTACCCCTCACGCACGTATTATCGCGACGAGGAAAAGTACCTAAAGAGTAAACAGGACGCCGATGATCTTCGGGTGGAGTACCGCAAACAATTCGGCGCTACGCTGATTGACTTCCCAGTCCCCTACGACGAAACCGTTACCGAGGCTGAGGATGCCGCTGTCCCCTTGCAACTCTATGCGCCTGAGTGCGATGCAGCCGTGGCTTGGGCGCAAATCATCACCCCGTTCTTGGAGCGGGCAGAGTACGTGGCAGCTCACCGCTAGTTTCGATGCGCTTGGAGGTCTGGATCGTCTTGACTTTGGATGTCGTGTAGGCCGCAACGCGGAAACCTTCTTTGTCAAGACGATCCAGACCTGAACAGTCAACGCTTGGTTTTAGGTCAGTGGTTTGGCTGGCAGTTGCCCAGTGGGGCTTCGCGCTCCTCCAAGAAAAGTAAAAGAGGTTGTATGTCAACGCCAGATTCTTCCTCATCTTATGAGAGCCGTTCGCAAGAGCGTCGCCGCGCACGTCGAGCGACTGCTTTAGAGACCCCTATTGTCCGCGCGCTCGAACCGGTGGATGAGGAGACACGACAGAGCGTACTGAATGACCTCAACATCATCTTCAGTAAGTCGAAGGTACCTGGACTTGGGGGGGGGAAAGATAGCTCCTTTCATGCCGTTATTGAAGCTATACCACTGAGCCAGATCGCTACCAACCCAGATCATCCCCGTACTGGTTGGGACGATCCCAATGATCCTGAAAACGAGGAACTGGATCGATTTATCCGCGAACGCTTGGGCGCAGATGGCATCATTCACATACCACCGCTGGATTTGACACCTCTCGAGAGCAATGATCCTCGTGTCGACCGCTACCGAAAGGTCTACCAATGTTTTGATGGAATGCGTCGTTACGCTTCATGTATTCGAGTTTCTGCGGGCCAGGGATTCCCAAAGATACCTGCCCTCGTTCACACACACGGGGATCAAACCCCACTAACCCTCTTTGAGCAAATAGGGTACTGGCTCGCGACGCAGCGTTCGTTGCCAGCGACTGAGGAAGACAAATTTGTGGCCTTCGCAACCATGCAGGATGAATTAGTCAGTATGGCTGCGGCTGAAGGGCGAGACGTTGAGTATCTCACCAGCGGGCAAGGTGCGGCGCTCTTGCACATCAGCCGGACACAGGCGTATTGGTATGGACAAATGATGCAGGGCCCCAAAGAGGTGGTGCGCGCTTTTCGGCGCCGCGTGTTTCAGCATGTGGTCGTACGTCGGCTTCATGATTATATTGCTGATTCCAATCGACGTATCGAAATCCTCATGGAGGCGCTGGATCGGTACGCGGGAGAGAAACTGATCACCTTTCAGATGATTCAAAAGCTCTTTCCAACCGAACTGACGCCAAAACCATCTATCCCCTCGTCGCGGCAGTTGCCTGCGGGATTGAGAGGACTTCATCTCACCGATCTCCTCAACAAACGTCCCGATACACATCCCGCCATGCAAGTACTTGCGCTATCCCTCGACATGGTTGACCTCTACCAGAAGGCGGTAGAACTTGAAACAACTGGTTTCCCATCGCAAGTCATTTCCGCACTCCAACAACTCTCAGAACCCGATTTCATGCGTACAGCCCAGCAGATTCTGGAACAGATTGATTCGGTTGACGCTTCGGCCTCGACGAGCGGCCTTCTGAATGAAGCAGGACCGATCCTGGACGACGACGATGTGAGCGATATTGACGCGGAAGACATGGATGTGGAGGGTTTGGATGAGCAAATGCGAGTTTGATTCCCAAGCCTCCCCCTGGAAAGACTATTCCAGGGGGAGGCGATCGGCCCCTGGCAGCGCACCACGTATACAGTTTCCGTTTTGGAACTCCCATCGCTTGATGTTTACATGTAAACATCAAGCGATGGGAGTTCCAAAACGGAAACTGTTGATAAGGTTCTTGATGAGACATCAATACCAGGTTTTTCACGTACTACATATTACTAACATGACTACAGAGATTACTATTCTGCTTGCTCCAAATCGCAAACCGCATTGCTGGGCCGCGAAAATAAGCGACCACCTTCCTTTTCAATGCCAAAGAACTGATCCCGCCGATCCCAATAAAGTTTACTGCCAATCCCAACGGACTTTACTGCGGATCCTGAATGCGTTTACTGCCGATCCTGAGATGCCTTCGAGTTTTTCGAGTTTACTGCCGATCCTAAATCGCTTTACCCGGATTCGACGGTTCGTTTGCACGGCGCAGTGCGTTGTTCCAGGATGCTGAGCCATGAACAGAGAGGTACACCATGAGCAAGAAGAACGCATCGGCGTCGGCAAGCCACACCATGCGCACCGATGCGACACAACGCCCTACGCGTGATGAGGCGACCGTTCACCCCAGTAAGGCGGGCGCCAGAAAATCGCGCAGCACCAGCCCCCAGGCCAATGCTTCATCCACGCCGGGATTCCCCGGAATGCCTCCACAGGACGGCATACGTCGCGTGTATGCGGAGTTTCACGCAGGCTATTTTGCCGCTGATCGGATTGTCTACATCTATCGCCCGAACATCCATGAGCGCCATGTCTGGGAGGTGGATGCGCGGGGCCATATCACGGCGCAGTTAGAAGAAACGACGTCTGATCGGGTCGTGGATGGCGCCGTGATCGAGCGACACGACGGGCGAGACAAACCTACCCCAGATGGCTCTGCCACGGCGGCATCAGAGACCTCGCCAGGTGACGAGGCAACGTACACATCGCTCACTGTACCAGAGACGCGTGCGGAGGCTCGTGCAGCGGTAACAGCGATAGAACTGGGTGATCCAATGGAGTCGACCGAGTCAGGAGCGCCGGGAGCGTCTGGGGAGACGCATGCAACATTGGTCCTCCTGGATGAGCGTCGCCGCCCGTTGACGATCCCGGGACAGTCAACACACGACGGCCAGGCGGAGCGCGACATCATGGTGTCATCAGCTGTCGAAATTGCCCACGAGGTGGAGGGCGAGGTCGCCGCGCGCCTCGTCGCCATTCTGTATCGCATTGCCAGCGACCCGCCGTATTGGCGACACCCCTTGATCACGGTGGAAACCAATCTGCTCCTCGACCAATTAGGATATAAACGCAGTAAAGACGGCTACCACGAGAATCGAAACCGCGAGGTGGTGCGCGACACCCTCATCGGCTTGCAACGCGTCGAAATCCGGGCGCAGCGGTTTGATCCGGTGAGCCCGACCGGGCGGGCGTTATACCGTGCGCCGCTCATCTACCTACGGGGAGGTCAGTACAGCATTGAGGAGACGAAGGATATCCCATTGTCCACTCTGCTCGAACGCGGCCTCCCCACGTCACTGACGATTGAACTTGGGTGGTATGCCGGGGTACGCCAACCCGATGGTAGATTGGGGAACAACTATGCCTTGCAACCGCGCTCCAGCACTTTTTTTGGCCAGTTGACCGCACAACACGGGACCGCAGACGCTCTCCTCGAGTTCCTGTACCTGATGCGTTCCTTGCGCATGAACACATCCCAGCCGCTCGTGATGACACGCGGGGTCGCCTTGACCCGCGCCCATATCCATACCCGCAACGTGACCCGCGCCCGCCAGATCCTAGAGGCAGCGTTGAACCGGCTCATAGAACGTGGCTATATCATGAGCTTCACCCCGATTCCATCGCGCGCGACGGACACGTTCGAGGTCACGTTGAGCCCGGCGCCTCCCGCAGCGGGACAGCGCAGAGTCGGAAAGCCCACTGCGACAACCGATGCTTCAAAGGTCGCACATCATGCGGTAGCAGGCGACAAAGCGGATGGGCAGCCGAAGACGAGGCCACCAGAGTACGGCACTTCGCGACCTGCGAACGGCCAGCGCACAACGAGGCGCGCCACGTACCGATCGCCGACACATCGGGAAATGATGCCTTCCTTATGGGACGAACCTCATCCGCCACAACGGGACGAACAAGCTCTCGATCATGGGGAAGAACAGCTCTCCCAGAGCGAGGTTGACGGGAAGCAGACGCCGGTGGATAGCGCCACGGAGGCATCAGCAGGATCTGTGCGAGAAGACCGAGAGGACATTGATGCGTTCATTGATGCTGAGACTGGGCGGATGGGATGGTATACCGAAACACTGGCTATTCGTGGCGTGGCCAGGCGTGCCAACGATGTGTGGCGTCTCGTCCGCGAGCGTCTCGAACACCTGAAACCAGCGCCTCCGATGCTCATGACACTCCTCCACTCGACGCACGTCCGGTGGTGTACAACACAACTGCCCTCTGGAGACCTGCAACCCTGGTTCGTCCTTCGCCTTCCCGCTGGGTTGGCGCATTTAGGTGAAATCAGCTTGGTCTCTCCAGTACAAACGGCGCTCGATCAGTATTGGCCTGGAGTGATCGGTGTTCGCATCGAACACTTGCTTCCTGGCGAAGAGGAATGAGGCGACGCCCATGAGCGCCATCGTCGTCGATCCAAGTTCAGCCTCCCCAATACACGCGGTGTGCCGTAAGCTGTATACAAACCATCCCCTGACGGCGCAGCTGCAGGATTGCGTTCAGATGCTCCTCCCTCTTCGAGCTGATGGTATCCAAACGGCGTTAAATTGTTTAACGCCGTTTGGATACCATCAGCTCGAAGAGGGAGAACGATAGAGTCAGGCAAGGTATCTGACTCTGAAGCTGGACCATCCTCGTCTACCGCCAGCGCTGAACATACGCTACCCCCACGCACAGAAGCATTAAACACAAACAGCCCACAGGTCCTGGTTATTGGTTGGACCCGTGTAGTGGATCACATAGGTTCCCGACGGAACCACTCCAGCGTCAGCGCCGACATACTCCTGGTCCCCACTGTTCGGATTCGGTGTCTGGGCGCCCCATTTTGGTCCATTGACGACCTGGCCGCTGGACGATGTGATGGCAATTGTCGCGGGCCGCCCTTGATGGCCAAAGAAGGCGAACGCGGTCAGATCGCAGGCATACTGGGTGGTGATGGTAGACACATCTCCACTATGCAGTGGTCCCAAATCCACTGACACCTCCTGCGGTGGGGAGAGCCGGGGATCCCCAGCATGATAGGGGACCGTGGTGGGATCCGCGCAGCCATTCACGGGCATCCCAAGGGTGGGCGCCGGTTCCATCGGCGGCGCGTTGAAATTGGGGTCCCACACGGGGCCGGGTCCCCCGCAGTCGCTGGCCATCCTATCCCCCGGAGCACCTGAGTTCTCCTCTGCGTAATCCTTCAACGCCTGGCTTCCAACATCACTGATCCGACACAGATAGAGCGCCCCAGGGTGGGCATGGCGCGTGAACACGCGCCCACCCGTGGTGATCGTGCGGAGCTGCGCGATCACCTGTTTGCTGGCGGTCTCCAATTGGATCAGCCAGGAGCCGCCCGAATAGACCTCACACCAGACCGCCGTCCCCGCCGCCCGCACCTTGAGGTAGTAGTACCCGTTCCGCGCCACCCCGTTACCAGGCGCATCGCCGACATTCGGATCGCCGTGGGTCCAGACGTGCGCCGGATTGGTACTGTTGTCGTGACCAAGCGGATAGTCGGCCAGGGCCACCGGGGCGCTGGCCGACGACTGCGCCAGCGAGCGCCCAATCGTGGGCGCCACCGTCACCAGCAGGACCCCCAGCAACGCAACACCCAGCGCGGTGGCCAGGCAACGTGTCCACCCTCCCCAACTCATCCTGGATCGTGTCCCGGAGCTCATTGGTCTCCACCCCGGATCGCGCGGGTGTCCTGCGGGTGGCCGCACCCCTGTTGGCCGTAGCGGTCGCATAGCGGGCTCCTTTCGCTGTGGATGACTGGCGGATGACCGGCGGGAAGACTGCATGTGCGATGCAGCTGGCGTCTAGGGCGATCAGCGGCGCCGCGCTCACGCTGCGCGAGCGACAGCAAGTGCGGTGAGGTGGATGCACAGGCCGTTGGGCGCCAGGAGCGCGGACAGCGCGAAGAAGGACCAGCTCAACACCAGGAGCGCCACGGTGGCCAGGCCGCAGAGGATCGCCGCCACCACCAAGGTCACCACCTGAAACCGGAGGAGCCAGCCGACACACGTAGGAACCTCGGAAGCATCGGAAACGCCAGGCGACGCGGGAAGGACCACGGGTCCACACGGCGGGGAGCTGGGGCGCGCGCCAGGGTCATCGCAGCGGTTCACTCGGTTCTCGTGACCTCCATGATCCGCTAGATCCACTTGGTTAGCACGATCGGTTGCCATATCCGTCATGTATGCGCTCCCTCAGTCCTCATTCGTCCCCACCAGTCCTCACTGCGGCGCTCACCACGCGCAAGGCATCGAGCACTACCGAGCGCCAGCCAGCGCCCGCGAGAAAATCGCGCCGCCGTGACCAGAAGCGGAGAACAGGCAGGGCGGAAGCAAGCAGCACGCTTCCGCATCCTCTGGCCACGACGCGCTCACACCCACTGTAGCGCCTGTGTCGGGTCGGCGATCACCAGTAGCGCATGCGCCACCGCGCCACTGGCGCAGACGCAGAGGAGCCACTGGCGCAGACGCCTACGCACCGTTGGCGCAGAGATCGGCGCGCCGTTGGCGCACACACCCAACGCCACTGGCGCATCATCAGCAACTGCGCCACTGGTTCTCCACACCATGCGTCAGGCGTCTCACGCGCCGCCGCCCATCAACTAGACTTGAACTACGCGCTCGAACGCGCCGGGGCCCCCCACCTCCGTGGCGAACACCACGCGAACGCTAGGCGTTCGCCACGGAGGCGCCAGGCGTCCCGGAGCTGTAGTGCGCGGCACGTCGTGCCCGGCGGTCATGCCAACCCGTCGACCCCAGGCGCGTTGTCACGCGCAAAGGTGGACGGACGAGGGGAGGGGAAAGTGTTCCGCCCAATCCCCATCGCACCCCCACCCCATCGTCCTCGTGTCGTCCCCCAAAGACGGCCGCACATGGCGTGGAACCCGCGCCATGTGCGGCGTTCACCCTCACGAAAGGAGAAACCAATGTCGAATCCTGTCACAAACCTGGCGCAGAGCATTCGTCGGAAGGTCGTTTGGTCGCTGGGGTGATGCCCAACGCTCCGGGGGAATCCTGCTGAACTGGCAATCCGTGTCCCCGACAGGATCCCCCCTGCCCACTGCGTCTACACCACGTCCACGACGGCGACGATCCCTCACTACGGGTCTCCCGCCCTGGTTTGGAGGGAGCGTCGCCGTCGTGGACGTGGTGTAGACGCCAACTGCGGCGCCCGCTCGCCACCGATTCACGGCGCGCTGCCGTGTGAGCCGACATGTGACATGCGAAAGGAGAACGCATATGGGGAGCCGCTGGGGACTCGTGGGTGCGATCGTCAATGACCTGGAGGCGCTGCATCGAGCCGAACCCGCCGAGCCTGCGGCAGGCGCCCCCCATGTGGCCTGGGTGACCAGCGTGGGGTCGCAGCAGAAACACGCTGGCGCGCTCTCCGCAGGGCGCCCTCGGCCGACGGGGAGTCCCCATCGGCGCTCCACGACGAGCGCTCCAGGCTGCACACGCCTGACACACCTGACACCCCAATGGAGCGCTATCTGCAGGGCCTGCGCGCTGGCCGCCGTCGTCGTGCTGTGCGTCCTGTGCGCCGTCGGCGCGCGCTCCTTTGCCATGCAGTACCGAGCCACTGACGAGACCGCGATCACACACGCTCAGGTGGGGCAAACCCATCCGGTTGGTCTGCACGCCGCGACGGAACGCCATCCGGTGATCCCCGTCGCGACCCCAGCGGCCAGCCATCCTCCCCGAACTCCCGGCATTGCGCGTCCAGCTCGTCCAGGCATGGGCGTCGTGCTCACCTCCGACCCCCCCGCGCTGGCGCATCAGGCAGGTGCGGCGTACACGACGAGTTCGAAAATCGTGGAGCTGGTGGAGGTGGTAGGAACGGCGCCGACAACGTCAACCGCTGGCGGCGGAACCGCGCTCCCGACCTGCCCGGTGGAAGTGGGACCGGTCCACACCCCCATCGATCCGTGCAAATGGGCCACGCAGGCGGTGCTGGCGGTGGTGGGCTGGCTGACCGACACCACGATCACGAGCCTGGACGGCATCATCGGCGCGGTCGTCTCGAGTCAAGTGCTTTTGGGCACGCCCCACGTCCTCACCGACCAAAACCCGGCGGTCGCCAATCTGCTGGCGCTGCTGACGGCGCTGGCGCTGGGATCGCTCGCGCTCATCATCGGCGTCCAGGGCTATGCGCTCATCCTTGGTCCGCATCTTGGGGGCGGCTTTCGCTACGCCGAGGCGCGCGAGGTCCTGCCTCGCCTGCTCGTCGGCGCCGCCGCCACGGCGGTCATCCCGTGGGTGATTGGCCAGTTCATCGATTTCTCGAATCTGCTAGGCAGCGCCGCGGTCACCAACTCGTTTGTGCCGGTCACCGCGCCCAGCCTCGGTGATCTCGGCAACGGCTCGAATCCCGCCATCGAGGAGCTGGTGCTGGCGTTCGTGGTGCTGGGCTACACGGTGTTTGCCCTGCTGGTGATCCTCCAAGTCTTCGTGCGTCTGGCCACGCTCGACCTATTGATCGTGCTCGCGCCGCTGGCGATGGTCTGCTGGATCCTGCCCCAAACCCGCATCTGGACCGAGCGCTGGACCACGCTGCTGTGTGGCGTCTTGCTCGCCCAACCGCTGCAACTGCTGACGATTTCGTTGGGCTTAGGTCTGGCGACCAATCTGCCCGCCATTCCTGGCTTCGGCCAATTGTTCGGGGGCCTGCAGGCGACCCTGGCGGAGGGATTCCTCTGTCTGGCGACCTATTATGTGGCATTCAAGATTCCGCGTCTGGTCAGTCAGATCGGGTTGGGGTCCTCGACGCTGGGCGCGGCGCTGGATGGACTGCGGACGGGCGGGCAACTGCTGCGAACCGGCCTCATGGTCGCCGGGTTCTTTTAGGGGGTGACTCTTGGGCTGACGCACAGCGCGCGACGGCGCGCGGGCGACTCCCCATGCGGTCGGCACAGGTCTGCGTTCGTCACCTCCGGGCCACCAGCGGGCCACCAGCGGGCAAGGTGGTCGGCAGCGGGGACGAGCGGACAGGAGCAGATACGAGCGGAGGCCTGGAGCCGAGCAGCGGACACGAGGAGGACACGAGGAGGACACGATGAAATGGGCCACGGGTGGATGCGCCGTCGTCGCCCTGCTCCTGATCGCCGTCCTGATCGGCGCGCTGGTCGCACCGCTCGCGGCGCTCCTGGCGGCGGACAGTGGCGTGGGTGGGGGCAGTGGGCTGCCACCCATCTGTCAAACTAGCCAGGCCCGTCCGATCCGGTCGGCGACACTGGCTGCAACGCCCGCTGCAACACAGGCTGTAACGCCCGTTGCGACAACGACCAGTACACCGGAGACGTGCGTGGATCCCAGCGCGAGTCTGCTCGTCGCGTGGGCGCTGGCGATCGGGCGCCACCTGGATCGCTGTCCCACGGCCACGGGGATGGATGTCTGTTACGACTCCGGCATTCCACCGCAGGCGATCCGCTGGTGGCAAACCACCTGTCCCGGCTGTCAGCAGTGGCAGAACGGGGACCTGCAATGCGTGATGCTCATCAGCGCCGTCTATGGCCTGGCCGGGATCCCCTTGCGCTGGGGACCGCATGGCAGCAACGCCATCGACTTCTGGGCGAACTTCGCCAACGCCGGACCAGGGTGGGTGGAGATTCCCTCGGCCTGGGCGACGACGCCCAGCGCACGGGGGCTGCCCGCGCCCGGCGACATGATGGTGTGGTGGGAAGCGTTTGCGCCCAGCGAGGGCCATATCGCCATCGTCCTGGCGGTGACGCCGCCTAGTGGGGGGCGCGACGGCTCCCTGACCTTCGCCGAGGCGAATGGTCCTGGCGCCTTCGTCCAGACGACGATTCTCCCCGATCGTACGGTCACCACCTGGCGCGGCGGGGAAGTGATTGGGTTCATCCGTCACCTGTGACGGCTCGTCCAGTGCGACCCATCTGCGACCCATCTGCGACCATCATCGCACAGAATTGTGCCGTTTCGCGCCTTCCTATGGCGCGAAACGGCACAAGAAAACACTTGAGAGAAGAAGGGGGACGCTGTCATGGCAGCATTTATCATCCAGATCAACGCGCTCATCACTTCCATCCTGGCCGTCATGACCGCCATCGCGGTCGGGGTGACGGCCATCGCGGTGGCCTGGGCAGGCTTTGCCTTGATGACAGCGGAAGCGAATCCGCGCCGCGTGGACAGCGCGAAGTCCATGTTCTGGCTCGCCCTGGTGGGCTTGTTTCTCGTCCTCAGCGCCGACGGGATCGCCAGCGCGGTCCAAGGCGCGATTGCCTGACCACACGGAACGACGGCTCATACGCGGCGAACGTGGGGTCCCCTCCGGGTCGCGTGATGGCTGTTTCTTAGCTGTTGCTTACTCGTGTGCGTTGCATGCAGCGTCCTGTCCAGACAATCACAGGCAAGCTCAGGCAAGCTCAGGCAAGCTCAGGCAACAGGAGGGAGGTCACGACTGATGTCCGACGAACCGACGGCGCCCAAACGCCATGAGATCCCGACCCATTTGGAAGTCGCGGACACCATCATTCTGCGCCTGACGCTCCGGCAGGTGACGATCCTGGGGGGCGCCCTGATCTGTGCCTTCGTGCTGTGGCGGACGCTCAGCCCGCTTCCCCCGCAACTGGCGCCGTCGGCTCGAACCGGAGCGAGCGTCGCGACGCCCTTCACCACGGTCCTCCCCACCGTCCTTGGCATGCCTAGTCCGGTTCCCACCGTCGCGACACTCGCGCCAACCCCACCGACCGGAGATGGCCGGGAGACACCGATCCCACCTCCCACACGGACGATCATCCCTACCCCAGTCGCCCCCCCGGCCGGATTTCGCGCTCCTATTTTGTCTCCTGCCGCCACGGGATCCGCCACGGGATCCGCATGGCGCACTGGACGTTTCCACAGGAGCGCCAGGATCGCGGACGCGCCCTTGCTTCGACCAGCCGAGACGGCTGTCGCGGGCGCCGCATCCCCGACCAGCGCCCCAAGTCCGGTCGCGTCGCCGGTCGCGTCGCCGGTCGCGTCGCCGTCGCCTGCGTCGCCGCGCCTGATCCCTGCGCATGGCGGCGTGGCGTGGCCGCTGCGACTGGTGATCGCCGCCCTCCCCGTCGGGCTGGGGGGGCTGCTCGCCTTCGCGACGATCCGCGAGCGCCCACTCGAAGTCTGGGCGTTGGTGGCGTTGCGCTATCTCGCCCTCCCCCGACGCCTCATCTGGCGCCCTCAGCGGCTCGTTCCCCAGCGCGCCGACGCGTGGGATGGCGGGAACCGCGACGTCGCCCCCCTCATCCCTCCGTAGCGCCCACAATGGACGTGTCCGACGTGTCCCCTGGACACGTCCAAATGACGTCAGTTGACAAGCGTCCCGCGCGCAGCTCGCCCACGCTCATACATCATGCTGCACCTGCATGCTGCACCTGCATGCTGCACCTGCATGCTGCACCTGCATGCTGCACCTGCGTTTCGCGCACGTTCCACGGAGTGTTCATCTCGACCGCACGGAGGTCCCCATGTCGCGCCAACGACGGTTTCCACCAACTTCCTCAGCGCACGCTTTGCCCGCTGCTGCAGGTGCAGCGACGGGCGCCGTCAGCGCGTCGATCACGCAGACCGCGACCACCCTGGCGGCGACCACCGTCCCAGTGCCAGATCCGGCGCCTGATCACTGGACGGACCAGCCGCCTCGTCGCCGACGCAGCCACACCGACTCCGCCAGCAGATCCAGCAGATCCAGCACTGCTGCAACAGACGATGCCACCGGCGACACGCCGGGAGTGCGCGCTGCTGAGGCGCCAGCCAGTCCGCCGGTCAGTTCGCAACCAGCGGACCTGCTGGACCCAGTGGATCCGGCGAGCCCGGCAGTCCCGTCGCGCCAACCAACGCCTGCGCGTCGGAGCCGACGTCACCTGCCGCCGCTGCCTCCTGGCGAGACGCCGACGGCGCGCACGGGGTTGGCGCCCCCTGACCCGACACACACCTCACCGGATGGCGATGCGGGTCTCGATGCGGGTCTCGATGCGGGTCTCGATGCGGGCGTAGCGTCGCCGTCCGCCGCGTCGCCATCACCGCAGCGGCTCTTGGCGCGCCTGGCCGACTGGATAGGGAGGTCTCAGCGGGCGCCGTGGACGTGGTGGAGAGGGCGCACAAAGCGGGATCAGCCAGGTATGGCCCCTCCGTCCGACCCTCCCGCCAGGCCACAAACGTCGCCAACGTCACCCGGCACATCGAGCGCCAGCGGAACCCCCGCAAGACAGCAGGCGTCTGAGCCACTCACGCCGGTGGATAGGGTAGCTGGGGTGGATGAGATGGCTGGGGCACATCAGCCCGCAGCGCGACGTTCAACGCGACGTTCAGCCCGGGCAATGGCCTCTGCCACTAGCTCCACCCCTGTAAGGTCCGCTGGAAGGTCCGCGACGCCTCCACCGCGACGAGTGGATCCGGCGAATCGGGCGGCGGAGCGGCGCGCCGCCCAGATCGAACGCGCCACGCGCTTGCGCGCGTGGCGCGCCTGGCAGCGGGAAGAGCGGCGCTCCGGGCGCCTGGGCAGTCTTCAGCAACGGCTGCTGCCGGTCAAGGAAGCGCTCGCGGATGGGACGGTCGTGCTCCGTGGTCCCGGCGATCAGGGTTCCGACACGGCGCCCGCGCCCGCTGATCAGTATGTCGCGGTCCTCGAAATCGGGTCCGTCAATTTCCACCTCCTCTCGTCTGAGGAACAGGAGGCGGTGATCGACCACTATCAACGGCTCATCACGGCGCAGCCGACCCCGCTCCAGATCAAGGTGCGCCTCCAACCGATCGAT
>Ga0307374_10009495_pt1 | contig 14321 bp, 10 predicted proteins | sample OX3MG_FD_202532 | JGI IMG/M metagenome (GOLD analysis project Ga0307374, IMG submission 202532) | Soil microbial communities from Risofladan, Vaasa, Finland - OX-3 | ecosystem: Environmental > Terrestrial > Soil > Coastal area > Acid sulfate soil | place: Finland: Risofladan, Vaasa | collected... | reverse complement strand
ACCATCCGCCAAGCCAACGCGCGACGCGAAGCTAGAAGATCCAAAGAAATCTTCGCCGGAAAAGGTCTCCGAACCGGCAGCGCCGCCAACAGCACAGTCGCTGAAGCAAACGCCTGTCATCGTGAAACCAAGTGTGATTGCCGCGACGCCGCCGACGCCGGCGACTGTGCCTGCTCCAATTCCCGTTCGCGAAGAAGTGCAGGGCAATCTCTACATCAACGACACATACGGCTTTCGCATGTACAAGCCGCCTGATTGGAACGTCATCAACGGCGCGCGCGCGGCGCTGCCCGGCGCGGTCGTCGCGATGGGCACCTCCGACCAAACTACCTATCTCATCATCGGCCTCGAACCATCGAGCGGGACGTTGCAGGCGCACGTCACATCGACGAACGAACGCTTGTCAAATATGTTCGAGAATTTTCGTCCGCTGGCGGCGAGGCAAACCATCGTTGCGGGCCTGCGCGCGTACGAATATCAATTTCAAGGAATGGCGAACAATCAGCAGTGGAGCGGTACTGTGGTCGTGCTCAGCCGCGGCGATAATTTCTTCACGATCTTCGGAGTCACGTCCGCCAATACAGACCTGGTGCAAATTCAGCAGAACGTCATCTCGCGCACAATTTCGAGCCTGCAATTCATCAAGCCCTGAATTTTGCCAACTGTCTGCTGCAAAAGCCGCAGTCTGAAATTCGAAATTCCGATTTCCAATCTCTGACATCCAACATCACATCTCTAAAACTTTGTCACCTCGCTGAAGTGGAAGTCGCGGACTTTCATTGCGGGCACGACCATATCGAATGACTCTTCGCCGGAAGCGCGCACGGCGGGGCCGAGCATCTCGACGTTCGAGAGCATTTCGATGATGCTTTGATTGAAGCGAAAATTTCGAACAGCTCCGGTGACGCGCCCATTTTCCACCAGGAATGTTCCGTCGCGCGTCATGCCCGTCAGGATTTTCTGGTACGGATCGACTTCGCGGATATACCACAGCCGCGTGACGAGCAGCCCGCGCTCGGTCGAGCGAATCATTTCGTCCGTGGGCGCGCTGCCGCCCGCAAAAACCAAATTGAATGGGGCCTCGCCGTCTTCGCTCGGCAGTGAAAAACCGTGCCCCGTGGGCTTCGTGTTCGCTTTTTTCGCCGCAGCGCGCGAGTAAACCAGGCTCACGGGTACCCCGCGCTCGACGAGCGCCACTTTTTTTCGCGGCACGCCTTCCCCGTCGAACGGAGCGCCAAGTTGCAGCGGGTGATATACATCGTCCCAAATCGAAATGTTCTCGCCGAAAAGTTTTTTGCCTATGCGCCCGGTGAGGCAGGAACGCTGGTCTGCGACGCATGTGGCCGCGAAGTCGTAAAACAGAAATCCGACGAGGTCGAGCACGGCGGCGGGCTCCAGAATCGTCGTATAGTGGCCAGCCGGAATTTCGCGCGGGGCGCGCGAGCCGGCCGACTTCTCGCTCGCTCGCAGAGCCAAAGCCTCGGGATCGATATCGCCGATGCGCGCCGAAGTGGCCTTCGCCCAGCCGGAAGAATCCTTTTCGAGAATGGTGACGGAAAATTCCGCGCGCGTGTCATCGTAATACTCAAAAAGGCCGCGCGAATTCGCCAGCGCAATCTCCGCAAGCCCCGTCGAGAAAATTCCCGCCGTCGTTTGCTTATTTTGGTCCGCCATCTGGCAAACGGACGTAACCGCGCGCGCGCGGTCGGCGGGCGTTGCGGCCGCCGTTTGCTCGACAAAGCGATCCACTTTCGTCAGTTTCTGCGGCCCGAGCATGGGCAAAAGCTCAGGATTGCGCGGCTGCACGCGGGCGAGGTCGAGCGCCGCGGAAGTCACGCGCCGCAGTGATTCGTCGTCTGTCTTATTCGTCGAGGCGCGAGCCGTGCGGCCATCAACGACCGCGCGCACGGAAATCGTCAGGCCCTGCTCGGCAACATTCTGATGAATTGTGTTATTGGCGAAACGCGTGAGCGCGCTCGTCACGGCGCTGATATCGACTTCCGTTTCTTCCGCTTCGCTGAGCTTGAAAATCTTTTCCGCGATGCGGCGCAATTCCGCGGCACCCAGACGATGCTCCATCGCAACAGCGTGGCCGCGCCGCGGAGCCTTCAATGCGGCGCGCTTCCTTTTTCGCGTTGTGCCGTGCTTTGGCATTATTTCGAGAATGCAACTCCTACTTTCACATTGCGAAAACGCGCTGGTGATGCGCCGTGGCCCGTTCCCATCGTTTGCATGGGCTGGCCCTTGCCGCAATTCGGCGTGCCCCACAGAGTCCAGTAATCGCGCGAACAAATCGCATCGCAGCTATTCCAAAATTCCGTGGTGATGCCGCTGTAGCTGGGATTTTTGATCATGCGGGTTCTCTTGCCGTTCTTGATTTCCCAGCCAATCTCGGTGGAGAACTGGAAATGATAGCGGCGGTCGTCGATGGACCAGGAGCGATTCGTTTCCATGTAAATCGCGTCGTCCGTATCGGCGATCAAATCTTCAAAGCGGCGATCTCCCGGCAGAATGCTGATATTCGTCATGCGAATAATCGGCAAGCGATTCCAGCCCTCGGTGCGCATGGTGCCATTCGAGCGCGACTGGCCAATGGCGGCGGCCGTTTCGCGATTTGTCAGATAGCCGGTGAAAAGTCCATCGGTGATAATCGGCGTGCACTGCGCCGGCACGCCTTCGTCATCGTAGCCGAACGTTCCAAGCCCTGGCCCGTGCGCGAGGCGCGAGTCCGCGACAACGTTGACGATGTCCGAACCGTAGCGAAGCGAATTTAGCTTCTCCAATGTGAGAAAACTCATGCCCGCGAAATTCGCTTCCATGCCGAGGACGCGGTCAAGCTCGATGGGATGACCGATGGATTCGTGAATCTGCAAACCGAGTTGCGAGCTATCGAGAATAATTGTGCTCTGCCCTTCGGGGCACCGCGCGGCGCCGTGCAGCGCGACGCATTCTTCGGCGACTCGCGGCGCGTGCCCCACAAGGTCGACTTCCTCAATCAATTCGTAGCCGCGCAACATGTGCTGGCCGCCGAAACTATTGGGATACGAGCGCTTCTGAATTTCCTCGCCGGCAAAACTGGTCGCGACGATTCCCGCGCCGGACTGCATTTTGATTTGATGAATCACGGAACCAATGCTGGAAACAAAAAGCTGGTCGATTTTCCGGAATGACATCGATCCCTCAGCGAGGGTAATTCCCTTCACTTTGCGCATTTCGGAATCGGCGCGGAGAAGCACGGCGATTTGCGTTTCAATGGGAATGCGAAATGGATCCTTGATGAAAGGATTTTGCCACGTGTCCACGTAAGACTGCTCCGGTGCGAGAACCACATCGTGGCGCTTGGCCATCGCGGAGGCTTTGGCAATGGCGACCGCTTCCGCAACGCACGCTTCGATACCTTCGCGGCCCAGGCGATCCGTCGCGGCAAATCCCCACGCGCCGTGAGCAATTACGCGCAGCCCGATGCCGAACGATTCGGCTTCGACGGCGCGGCCAACCTGGCCATTTTTTGTGGCAACGTCGCGATGACGAATATCCATGACGCGTGCGTCGGCATAAGTGGCGCCATGCGCCAGTGCTTTTTCGATCGCCGAATTGGCCAGCTCTCGCATTTTTTAATTTCGCGGCTGTTGCGCCGCCAGTTTTCTGCATCGCGCGCGCTTGCAAACTAGAATTTGCCGCGGTTCTCTTTGGCTAGAGGTTTTTGGCCTCGCCGTCGCTTTACATAAACTGCATTTTGTACCGATTAGAACGTCACGCCGCGCTGTATTTTCAACAACTTACGCGCATTTCTAATAATTTGTTGGACCGATTAGAAATGGCCTCGGTCTGCTCTGACTCATCTCAAAACAGTCCATGAACTGCGTCCGCATGTTGCTCGCAAATTTTATCCGCGACGCTAATCCAGAGAACGCCGAGGAAGCCCGCGAAACGAGCTCCGCTGCTGCCTCTCGAGCGACGAAAAATTCGGGGCTCGTGGCGCTTTACACAAATTGCATTTTGTACCGATTAGAACGCGACGCCATGCTGTGTTTTCAATGACTTACGGGCATTTCTAATAATTCATTGTACGATTAGAAATGGCCTGGGTCCGGTCTGAATCGTCTCGAAACCGGCCCGAATTGCCCTCATCCTGTGCGGCAAATTCCACTCAAACATGGTAATACACAAACGCCAATATGCAAGTATGAGTGACTGTAAGAATGAGGATCTCGGACGAAAAACATAATGCCTCACACAGCCAGCCAAAGGCGCTGGCGGGACCGGCCACGCACGGGGATAAAGTTCAAGCCGAGGTTGCGCCCAAAGGCGCGGGCGTGCATCCTATGACGAGCGCGGGACGAGCGGGCAAACGGCCGCGATACCGCAATTTTTCCATATCTGAGGAGGAAGCGATGGCGATACGCGACGGAATTTTACCGGAATTTGATCACGAAGTGGCGAATACACGAAAGACGCTCGAGCGCGTGCCGGAAGGCAAGCCCGACTACAAGCCGCATGAGAAGTCGATGCCCATGGGGCGGTTGGCCGGGCATCTCGCGGAAGTTCCCGGCTGGGCAAAGGAAACAATTTTGCGAGATTCGATCGAAGTAGGCCCGGGCGCGCCGCAGCAGCAGGGTCCGCTGGTGATGGCCTCGCGGAAACAATTGCTGGAGGAATTCGACAAGCGCGTGGCGGCGGGGCGCGTGGCGATTGCGGGCGCGAGCGATGAAGAGCTGATGAAGCCGTGGTCGCTGATTACCGGAGGGAAGACGATTTTTACCTTGCCGAAAATCGCGGTGCTGCGCGGGTTCGTGATGAACCACATGATCCATCATCGCGCGCAACTGGGCGTTTATCTGCGGCTGAATGATGTGGCCGTGCCGTCGATTTATGGGCCATCGGCGGACGAGCAGGTATTCTGAGGAGACGTGAGCGGGCGGGATAAACGTCGCCCCTAAGAACGGCAACGAAATGCAGCCGGTCAACGTTGGGAGCGAAAGCGGGCGGCGTACCCTTCGCAAAACCACGCTCAGGGCAAGAAGCCGCCGCGACAACTGCGCGTGCCCCGGCATGCGACGCGCGGCCATGCCAAAGGAAAAAATAGGACTACGGGCGGCGTTTCTGCGCGCGGCGGCGTTCGGCGGCCCAGGCGGCAAAGCTTTTCATTCTGGCGCGCTCGCGCCACATGAGATGCAGGAATTTGCGCGCGTCGAGGTCGGCGGCTTCCACACCGAAAAATGTTTCCATGCGCCATTGCAAATAGGGGCTGCGCCACGGGCGGAGACGGTAGCCCTTGGCAACGATCCAGTAATAGCGCAGGGCGTCAAGCATCGCCGCGGTAGTTTATCCGGAGATGCGGGGCGAAGATAGCTCCGAGCTTCTTCAGGAGCTTCTTCAGGAACGTCTTCGCGAACTTCTTCAAGAAGCTCGTCCCGGACTGGTGCGGCAGGCCCGGCGCAACGAAGGGGCGTACCAGACCGCCCCTTTTGAAATTGCCCAGAACCGCTATACGGCGGTTCAGAGCTACTTGGCGCAGTGATTGATTTCACGGCGATGGAGTCGCCGGTCAAAGTGCCGGTGACTTTCACGTTGGCTCCGGCGAATTGTCGCGGAGTTTTCTGGTCGCTCAACTGGAAGACTTTGCCTTTCGGATCGACCAGGACGAATTTGCTGCCGTCCCCGACGCACTTCAAGGTGCAATTCTTGGCGCTGCCCGGCATCATGTGCGACGCGCCGCACATACTGTCGCTGATGGCGCCCGTAAACGTTTGCTGCTTCGGACTGGCGATCGCCAGACCGGCCAACATCAATAGCGCACTGCACAGCAATCCTGCTTTCCTCATGATCAATCTCCTAGACAGTGAGATAAAAACCAAAAGCCGAGCTATTTCCCTGGGCGACTAGAATCTACCTGACTCTATTGACATCCTCCGCTCCCGGCCCATTGAACGCCCGCAGTGAACTTTGCGGGCATGCTCGCGGGCAGTCTCCACCGACGCTGAAAAAGAGAAAAGAGCCGGCGGGACGCCGGCGCTACGGGAACCCGAATTGGTTCGCGGAAAATCAACATAGCCAGATGACTTCTGAAGTACGCGGAAAGGCGGCGCTTTGGATTTAGGCGAATTTTCACTTTTTGGCCGCGACTTTCAATTCGGCAGCGGCGGCGGCGAAAAATTGCTGCATGATTTTTTTCGAGGCGGCTTCGATCATGCGCTGGCCGACGGATGCGATCACGCCGCCAACCTGCGCTTCGCCTTCGTATTTCACCTCGGTGACGCCGCTTTTTTCGCGCAGCGAAATGGTGCCTTCGCCCTTCATGAAACCCGGGACGCCGCGACCCTCGACGCGCATTTTCAGCGACTCGGGCGGCTTTTTTTCGGCAAGCTCGACGGAACCCTGAAACTTTCCGGAGAATGCAGCGATACCGAACTTCATGGCAACTTTATAGCGGTCAGGGCCGTCGGGTTCCAGGCGTTCCGCGCCCGGAAGGCACTTCGCGAGGCGCTGCGGATCGGTGAGGAGCTCCCAAACTTCGTCACGCCTCGCGGGTAGCGACGCGGTTCCCTGCACCTTCACTTGATTTTGCCTTGCGCGGCGCCGGCGGATGGGCCGGATGCGCGCCCCATGGCTTTTTGGAGCGCGTCGGTGATGGCTCTCCGGGCAAAGACGCTTGCCATTTCGCGGCGATAGCCGGCGGAGGCAAAAATATCGCCGAGGGGATCAATTCCCTGCGCCGCTTTCGAGCACGCATCCGCAATCAGACTCTCGCTGGCAATTTTTCCACGCAGCAATTTTTCGACCGCGGTGGCGCGATACGCTTTCGAGCCGACGCCCGTCATGCCCAGCGCGATGTCGTCGATTTTGCGGTCTTTGCCAGCGGCGACGCGGGCCGCAGCGCCGACGATTGCGAAGCCCGACGCGGGTTGGTGAAACTTCTTATAGGCCATGCCTTCGCCGGGGCGTTTCATGGGGACGCGAACCTCGGTCAAGATTTCGCCGGGACGGATTTGCGTGGTGAGCAAGTCGACGAAAAATTCGGTGACCGGAATCGTGCGCTTGCCGGAACTGGATTGCACGATGATCTCGGCATCGAGCGCAAGGACCGTCGCGGGATAATCGGCGCCCGGATCCGAGTGCGCGACGCTGCCGCCAATCGTGCCGCGATTCCGCACTTGCATGTCGCCGATTTCCGACGCCGTCTCGGGAAGCAACGGGCACTTCGCGCGCAGCAACTCGGACGTGACGATTTGCGCGTGCGTCACCAGCGCGCCGATGGCAATTTTGCCACCGTCCTCGCGAATGTAATCCATGCCGCGCAAACGGCCAATGTCCACAATATAGCGCGGAGACGCGAGACGCAGCTTCATCAGCGGCAACAAACTGTGGCCGCCAGCGAGAATTTTGGCTTCGTCGCCATGGCGTCCGAGTATGCGCAGCGCTTCGTCGAGATTTTTTGGCGCCTGATATTCGAATTCAGCAGGGATCATCGCGCCCTCCCAGACTTCGCATTGACGCGTGGAGCGGGTTTCTGCAACATGCGCCAGATGCGTTCGCGTTTGATGGGCAAATCAACGTGCGTGATGCCGAGCGGAGCGAGCGCGTCCACGACCGCATTGACGAGCGCGGGCGTCGCGCCGATGGTGCCTGCCTCACCGACGCCCTTGACGCCCATCGGATTCACGGGCGTAGGCGTCACCGTGCGCGAGGTCTCCATTCGAGGCAGATCCGCAGCGTGAGGCAAAGCATAATCGGTCAGTTCGCCGGTGATGAGCTGGCCTTCGGCGTCGTACACAGCTTCTTCGAAAAGCACTTGGCCGATGGCCTGTACGATTCCGCCGTGAACTTGGCCCTCGACCAGCAACGGATTGATTACGTTGCCGCAATCGTCCACCGCGACGTACTTCTTGAGTTTGACATCACCTGTATCCCGGTCGATTTCGACGACGCAGATATGCGTGCCGAAAGGGAACGTGAAATTCGTCGGCTCGAAAAACGTGGTGGCTTCCAGGCCGGGTTCGAGTCCTGGAGGCAGCGTCTTTGCGACGTATGCAGCCGTCACGAGATCGCCAAAGCTGACGGATTTCTTCGGATCCGCCTTGGAATAAATTTTGCGGTCGCCAAACGCTACTTTCTCCGGAGCGACTTCCAAAATGTGCGCGGCGATTTGGGACAATTTGTCGCGGAGCTTTTCCAAAGATTTGTACATGGCCGTGCCGCCGACAGCGGTGGCGCGGCTGCCAAATGTTCCGATGCCGTAAGGCACCTGGCTGGTATCACCGTGGACAACGAGCACGTCGTCGGGCGAGATGCCGAGCATATCCGCGGCAATCTGCGCGAAACTCGTCTCCTGGCCCTGGCCGTGGGGCGAAGAGCCGGTCAAAACTTTTACTTTGCCGGTAGGCTCGATTCGGACTGTGCCGCTTTCCCATCCGCCCGCGGGCATCGCGCTCGAGGGGCCCATCGCGCAGATTTCGACGTAGGTCGAAACGCCGATGCCGATCAACTTGCCGGTTTTCCGCGCAGCCGTTTGTTCTTTGCGCAATTTCGTGTAGCCGGACGCCTTTGCCGCAGTATCCATGCACTTCTCATAATTCGCCGTGTCGTAAATCAATCCCGTGGGCGTGGCGTAGGGAAAATCCTTCGGTTGCGGGAAATTCTTGCGGCGGATTTCAAGCGGGTCTTTTTTCAACTCCGCCGCGACAATATCGACGGCGCGCTCGAGGAAATACGTTGCTTCGGGACGCCCCGCGCCGCGATAGGCGTCCGTGGCCATTTTATTTGTGAGCGCGCCGGTGATTTCGATGCGGATCGCGGGAATTTTGTAGCAGCCGCAGAGCATCAGGCCGGTGAGCGTGGGAATCAGCGGGGTTAGAAGCTGATAATACGCGCCCAGGTCAGCGATGATTTTGTAGCGCGCGCCGAGGATGGTGCCATCGCGCTTGACGGCTAGTTCCACGTAATTGATGAAATCGCGGCCGTGAATCGTGGCTTGGAAATTCTCGCGGCGGGATTCGATCCACTTCACCGGCTTGCCGATTTTCATCGCGACATGCGCGCAGAGCGCCTCTTCCGCGTAGACGTTCAATTTGCTGCCGAATCCGCCGCCGACTTCCGGAGTGATGAGGTGAACGGAAGTCTCGGAAAAGCCGAGCATTGCGGCTACTTGCGTGCGCACCAGATGCGGAATCTGCGTAGAAGTCCAGATGGTGAGCTTAGGCTCACCTGGGTCGAACGTGGCGACAACGCCGCGCGGCTCCATGGCCATGGGAATCAGGCGCTGATTGACCATGCGCTGCTTGATGATTTTGTCGGCTTTTTTGAATGCGGCCGGTACGTCGCCGCCTTCGAGTTCCCAGCGATACGCGACGTTGTCCGCGAAATTGTCGTAGAGTTTCGGCGAGCCTTTCGCGATGGCTTTCTCCGGGTCGACGACCGCGGGGAGCGGCTCGTAGTCGACTTCCACGAGATCGACGGCGTCGCGGGCCGTGTAGCGTTCCGTTGCAACGACGACCGCGACCGGCTCGCCGACAAAACGCACTTTGTCGGTGGCGAGGACGTTGCGGACCGCGGGCTTCATGTCCGGGATTTGCGCCGCGCACGGGACGGGGCCGATTATGCCGCGCACATCTTCACCCGTGATCACCGCGACGACACCTGGCGCGGATTTGGCCTTTGAAACATCCACGGAACGAATCCTGGCGTGCGCGTACGGGCTGCGGATCACGCCCATGTAGTGCATTCCCGCAAGCTGAATGTCGTCGACGTAATGCGCGAGACCCTGAATCAGCCGCGGGTCTTCTTTCCGCTTCATTGGTCTGCCAACGTATTTCGCCGCCGTCGCCATGTGTTTGTCCTCCCGGCTCGGAAACTCCGCTACTTGCTTTTTGCTACCATTTTTTTCGCCGCGTACTGAATCGCGTCCACGATATTTTGATAGCCCGTGCAGCGGCACAGATTGCCGTTGAGGGCGCCGCGGATTTCGAGATCGCTCGGATTCGGATTTTCATGCAGCAGGGCAACCGCCGTCAGGATCATTCCGGGCGTGCAATAGCCGCACTGCAAGCCGTGCTTCTCCCAGAAACCTTCCTGCATGGGATGAAGGCCGCCATCTCCATTCGCGCCGTTCGATTTCCACGTAGCGGCCAAGCCTTCGATGGTCGTGATTTCCGCGCCATCCGCTTGCGCGGCCAGCATCGTGCAGGATTTTATGGCTTTGCCATCGAGAAGCACGGTGCACGCGCCGCAGAGACTGGTTTCGCAGCCAATGTGCGTGCCCGTCAGGCGCAGGGTGTCGCGCAGATAGTGCACCAGAAGCAAACGCGGCTCGACTTTGCTTTCGTACTCCTTGCCGTTCACGCTGATTCGGACGTCGATGGCCATGGCGCCTCCGGAGATGATTCGTCGGTTGCTTAATTTGCCCTCTAAATGGGAATTGAAAGTTACTCCGTGTTCGCGAAAATATCAAGGCGGGGACTATTCGTTGCGCTGCGATGCGAGAATCAAGACGCGCGCCTACGAAAGGTGGGATTCAGGCCGTCAACGTTGAAAAAGCAAGGACGCCGCCGAGACGGCGGCACTACGGCGGGCGCACATCTGGTGGAGTTATTTCCGGCGCGAACGCGTTGTTGACCGCTAGTCTAGCGAGGCTGAACCTGGTCTGAGGTCCTGGACACAAGGGTCGAAAAGCAAAGATCCCACCCTCCGCAAACATACGCCGCCCTTTTTTCCACGTTGCGAGGCGGAGCAGCCCTTCGTCGGGGTTGGCCAAAGATGGGGGCCGGGGTGAACCCCGCACATACGAAAGTCGGGATACGGCCCGTCAATGCTGAAAAGGCAAAAACGCCGCCGAGACGGCGGCGCTACGCTGGCGTGTCGATGCTGGCGCGGACTTGTTGCCAGCGGCGCGGACGGCGTTTGGCGTCGAGGACTTTTTTGCGGAGGCGAATTGATTTGGGCGTGATCTCGACGAACTCGTCGTCAGTAATGAATTCGATGGCCATTTCGAGGGTCAGAATGCGGTGCGGTACAAGGCGAATGGCCTCGTCGGCGCTGGAGGAGCGCATATTGGTTTGCTTTTTTTCCTTGGTGACGTTGACGTCCATGTCCGCTTCGCGCGCATTTTCGCCGACAATCATCCCTTCGTAGACCTCGACGACGGGCCCGACGAAAAGCTCGCCGCGCTCCTGCAGATTCCATAACGCGAAGGCCGTGGTTTTCCCAGGGCGATCGGCTACAAGCGCGCCTGTATTGCGCGATGCAAGCTCGCCCGCATATTCCGTCCAGCCGTCGAACAAAGAATGAAGCAGCGCGGTGCCGCGCGTGTCGGTCATCAACTGGCCGCGCAATCCGATCAGGCCGCGAGACGGGATTTTGAATTCCATGCGCACGCGCCCGGAGCCGTGATTCACCATTTTCGCAAGCTCAGCGCGGCGACTGCCAAGCGTTTCCATCACCACGCCCACGAATGTTTCCGGACAATCGACGACGAGGAGTTCGACCGGTTCGAGGCGGCGTCCATTTTCAGTACGGACGACGATTTCAGGCTTGCCGACCATCAGTTCGTAGCCTTCGCGGCGCATGGTTTCGATGAGGATGGCAAGCTGCAACTCGCCGCGACCTAAAACTCGAAATGCATCGGTGGTTTCCGAATCTTCGACGCGAATGGAAACGTTGGTAAGCAACTCTTTTTGCAGGCGCCCGCGAATATCGCGCGAAGTGACGAATTGGCCTTCGCGGCCCGCGAGGGGAGATGTGTTGACGGTGAAAATCATCGCCAGAGTCGGCTCGTCAATCACCAGCGGCTCGCAAGGGGCGGGATTTTGAAGATCCGTAATCGTCTCGCCGATCTGGATGCCCTCGAAACCGGCGATCGCGACAATGTCACCAGCGACGACTTCGTCAGCTTCATCCCGATCGAGGCCGCGGAACGTGAACAATTTCGTGATCACCGTGGGAATCATATCGCCATGAAGTTTCGCGATGCCTACTTCCGAGCCGCGGCGCAGCGTGCCATTGAAAACGCGGCCAATGGCAATGCGTCCGAGAAAATCGCTGTAGTCAAGATTCGTAACTTGAACTTGCAGCGGGCCGGATGGGTCGCCCGAAGGCGCGGGAATTGAGGAAACGATGGCCTCAAACAAAGGCTGAAGATTTGTCGAGCCGTCATCGAGCGTGCGATGGGCCACGCCTATTTTTGCGTTGGTATAAAGCACGGGAAACGAAAGCTGGTCTTCGGTGGCGTCGAGATCGATGAAGAGATCGTAAATCTCGTCGAGGACTTCCTTGGCGCGCGCGTCGGCGCGGTCAATTTTATTGAGCACGATGATGGGAGGAAGATGGGCTTGCAGGGCTTTTTGCAGGACGTAGCGCGTTTGCGGCAGCGGCCCTTCGCTGGCGTCAACGAGAAGGAGCACGCCATCGACCATGCGCAAGGCGCGCTCAACTTCGCCGCCGAAATCGCTGTGACCGGGCGTGTCGACGATATTGATTTTCGTGTCGTGATAAAAGAGGGCCGTGTTTTTCGCGAGGATGGTGATGCCACGTTCGCGCTCGAGGTCGTTCGAGTCCATAACGCGCTCGATGACAACTTGATTCGCGCGGAAGATGCCGCTCTGGCGGAGCATGGCGTCGACGAGCGTCGTCTTGCCGTGGTCCACGTGGGCGATAATTGCGATGTTACGAATCGGCTGCGCCATGCTTGCCTTAATCTCCTTCATTGTTGCGCACTGCTGGTGAATTTAGGAAACTGCCGCCAAATTCGCCGATAGTTTGGCTAGCGTCGTCTTGGTACCGGTGCGGGGCTTCGCTATCTTTGACGAACCCCGGGGACGAACCCTGGGACGAAGCTTGGCAGGGGCGGTGCAAACCGAATTCGGGGATTGTTACGTACCCGCTGACTGCGTTTCCGCTATTCCCACTGCAACATCAAAAATAGCACAGAAAGAGCCAAAATGGCGGTGAATATGCGGGGCAATTGCGCTGACTCGGTACTGCGGCAGGCAAATGCGCCGCTGTAGGGCGCGGGGGCCGCGCGACCCCTAAGCTGCGCTGAATGTGGCCGAAGGTTGGAGCGCCGGAGAAACATTTTCGGAGGACACCTCGACGCGGTTGCGGCCGCCCTCTTTTGCGCGGTAGAGGGCGATATTGATGGCGCGCAGCGTGGACTCAGGCGTGGTGGAATCACCCGAGCCCGCGGAAAGCACGCCGAAGCTCGCGGTAAGAGAAACGGGGCGCGCAGCGGTTCCGAGGGCTGAGCCGCCGATCGCCTGGCGAATTCGTTCGGCCGTCGCGCGCGCTGCAATAGCGTCGCAACCGGGAAGCAATATAAGAAACTCGTCGCCGGCAAACCGGCCAACGACATCGTAGGTGCGAACGGAGGAAAGAACGCGCAAGGCCGCCGAGCGCAGTACTTCGTCTCCGGTGAATTGCCCCAAGGTGTCGTTGATATTCTTGAAATCGTCGAGATCGATAAGTATCAAGCCGAGGGCACGGTCTTCGCGTTTGCCGCGGCTGAGTTCCCGCGCCAGCATGTCGAGCGTTGCGCCTCGGCTCCAAGCGCCCGTCAACAAATCGTGGGTGGATTTGAAGCGCACGAGTTCGCGCGCTTGGATCAGGTCGGCTTGCATCTGCAAAATGCGTTCCCCTGTGCGAATGCGTGCACGAAGCTGCGAGGGATTGCAGGGCTTCGTCAGATAATCATCGGCTCCGGATTCAAGACCTTCGATAACATCCCGCTCATCGCTTCGAGCCGTGAGTAAAATAATGTACGTGTATGGCTCGGCATGACGGGCGCGAACTTTCTTGCACACTTCCAGGCCGTTCAAGCCGGGCATGATCCAATCCATCAAGACCAAATGCGGACATTCGGCGGCCTGAAGAGCGGCCCAGGCTGCGGCACCATCTTGCGCCACCTGAACGTCGCAACCCCATTTATCCAAAAGCGGGAGAAGCATCAGGCGGGAAACTGGATCGTCATCGACGAGAAGAACTTTCACCGAACGGCTCCTTGGCAAACGGGGAACAAGAAACATTACTGGGCACGACGGTAGCCAAAGGTCGGGAAGCGCGATTTCGTTAATGCCGTGCAATCTGCGTCATAAGGAATTGTTTTGGGGAGTTCGCGGGATCAGCGATCCAGGGATGTATCAAGAGCACGGGGCAGGTTCAAATCGGAACACCAGGTATGCGCGGCATGCGCCATGAAAAGGTGCGCCACCCCCAAAGAAACGACGTGCCGCACCGAGTGGGGCTTGCCATCTATGCTATGCGGAAATTAAATCGCTCTGCGATGTAGAAGGAACAACCTCGCCACTCGATCTCTGCAAAAGCGAGGGCTTGAT
>Ga0307374_10009494_pt1 | contig 14321 bp, 15 predicted proteins | sample OX3MG_FD_202532 | JGI IMG/M metagenome (GOLD analysis project Ga0307374, IMG submission 202532) | Soil microbial communities from Risofladan, Vaasa, Finland - OX-3 | ecosystem: Environmental > Terrestrial > Soil > Coastal area > Acid sulfate soil | place: Finland: Risofladan, Vaasa | collected... | reverse complement strand
GGCGACCGCCTAAAAAACGGAAGGGGACCGCCGTAACGGTCCCCTTGTTGGAGATTCTAGGATTGTGAGTCCCAGCCTTCCTGCTGGTTGAAATATACCAGAAGAGCCGATCTCTGTCAAGTGTCTTTTGGGTATCCTAAAACTGCGCCGGTCAGGAATCGAACCTGAATCTCCAACTTAGCAGGAAGGTATTCTATCCATTGAACTACCGGCGCAACCTTCAACGCCGCGCTCACAACGCGGCGTCCCAAAAATCATAACAGCAGGGATTTTTTTGTCAAATCTCGCGTGAGCTTTCCGTGAGGATCGCGGCCCTGGAGGCCGCGGCTTTTTGATCCCCCGCGCCCGGCGGCCTCCAGGCCGGGCGCGGGGTCCGGCAGCCAAGGAAAGCGGGGCTCTTTTAGGAGCTCTCTCTCAGGACTCCGGGAAACGGGGCTGATCCGGCACGGGTCGCGTCAGGCCCGCGTCAAGCCGCGGTCCAGCGGCTCCCCCCTCCGCCCTTTGGGCCACCTGGCCTACGGCCAGGACGGCCGCACTCTCCGGAAGAATCCCCTGAAATAGGATAGCGTCCTTTTACGCCGTCCCGCGTCCTCCGGCGCGGGTCCGGCGAGGGGGCTACCCGCCCCCCTTCCTCCGCGGCGGCGAAGGGCCGGCCACCAATCGCGTCCTTCGGCGCGCCCCGGCCGCGAGCCGGGCGCCGACAGCCAAGGGCTGTCGGTGTTGGGTTTCCCTAGCCCCTTTGGGGCGTCCGAGAGCGACGTGAAGGCTCCCGGCAAGGAGACTCACGACAATGCAAAGCCAAACCGAAGCAACGCCGGTCCGGTCCCGAATTCCGTTGTACCAAGTGAAGTTGGAGCGCAGCGGTTCCGTCGTCCAGGACGGCCGCGTCGCCGATTGTCCCTATCGGGCCGAGGCGATTTTCCGCGAGATGGTCGCGGACTCGCCTAAAGAGCGGTTTCTTCTCATGTGCTTAAACACCCGCAACAAGGTTATTGGGATTTTGGAAGTGAGCGTCGGAACGCTCTCCGCCTCGCTGGTCCATCCCCGCGAAGTCTTCCAGCCCGCGATTCTTTTAAACGCCGCGGGGATCATCGTAGGGCACAACCACCCCTCCGGCGATTGCTTACCGTCCCAGGAAGATAAGGACGTGACGCGCCGGCTGCAGGACGCCGGGGCGCTCTTGGGCATCACGCTTTTGGATCACGTGATCATCAATGGCGCGGGGGACTTCTTTAGTTTCCGCGAACGCGGTCTTATGCCGTCCGACGCGAACCGGCGGGCCGACTAGGCCCGCCGCGTTTTTTGGAAAAGGAGAAAATCATGAACGACAACGGCAAGAACGAAAACGAAGAAGACTCAAGCCAGCGGCCCGTCGTCTACCGCTACACCAGGGCGCAAGCCCTGGAAGACGGCTTCCTGGTGGACCTCTCCCAGCTCGCCCGTGAGGCGGGTTTTAAGTTTCCGGTCGCCGTGACGGATGGCGTTTGGAAAATTATTAACGCGCCCGGTCCCTTGGAGGCCGTGGGCCAAAGTTGGCGGGGCCGGGCATGGGACATGCTGTTTGTCCTGCGTCTTGAAATTCGGCGCGGCGGAAATTCGGACGAGGTGCATTTTGCTCCGCTCTTTAAACGCGAGCGCGGCGGTCCGGCCGTGCCGGTCAAGATGTGGAGCAAGTGCGGGCCGGGCGATACGCCCGCGCCGGTCATTACGATTATGCTTGAGGGGGAGGACTAAAATGAAAGAGAAAAGATTGCCCCGCTTGGCGGGGATGGCGGGCCGCATCCAAAAAGCGGCCGAGGAATTCGTTGACTCCATTGGGCCCCAGCCGGATATCTGGCTCAACGCCGGCGAGGCCGGAGGCTCCGCCTTCTGCGGCTGCCGCCTGGTGGCGGACGAGCAAGGCAGCGGCGACCCGGCCTTTTACTTCTGCGCGGTCCATCGCGTCAGGGTCCTAAAGGTTCCGGCCAGGCGTTGAACCATCCCCCTGTCTCGACATTGATGGTGTCGAGGCGGGGGGACTTTTTTTGCTCGCGGCCCAGGGCCACGTGGCCCTGGGCTTCCGGCTTTTTAGCGCGGCGGCGCGCCGCTAAAGCGCCAGGCCGCCGTTCGCGGAGCCATCGGCCCCTGGCCTCCGGCCTCGCCGCCGTCAATCCGTTTTTCGGAAGCTGTCTCATGAGACAGCCCTTTATATTTATACTCGCAAGAGACTAAGGAGCCGCCCGCATGAAACGGCTTACGGCTACGGATTTGAAGCATGCACCATTGCACATAGTGCTGAACCCTGCTATACTGATCCCGTTTTCATGTTAATCTCAATGAAGCTCACCGGCTCGGCCAAGGCCTTAGCCGCTTACCACGCGAAGGAGGAGAATTATTACTTCGCGCAGGCGGGAGGGGTCGAGGCCGCGTCCGAAGGCGCGGCCCAAGGCCACGTCCGCGTCCACGGCCGGCTGGCCGTCCGGCTTGGCTTTACGGACGGCCAGGCCATTTCCCAGGCCGACATGGAAAACCTCCTGGCCGGGAAAAACGCCGCGGGAAAGCAGCTCGGCCGCGCGGATAAGGTCATGGGAATCGACCTTACGTTCTCCGCGCCCAAATCGGTTTCCGTGGCGGGCTTGTTAAGCGTCAAGGACGCCCGCATCATCGCGGCGCATGACCGCGCCGTTCTGGAGACCATGGCGGAAATCGAGCGCTACTGCGCGGGGACCAGGCTGCGGACCAAGAGCGAGCCCAAGCCCGTCATGACCGGCAACATGGCCTACGTCACGGTCCGGGACGGCTTCAACCGCGAGCATGATCCGCACCTTCACACCCACGTCGTGGTCATGAACATGACCGAACACCGCGGCAAGATCATGACCTTGAACGGGCGCAACGTCATGCGCCAGGACTTCAACAAGATGTGGGGGGCCTTTTACCGCCACCTGCTCGCGGCCTACCTTCAAGAAGCGGGCTACGACATCAGCTACACGGAAAAAGGGCTGCTCCGCATGGACGCGGTGAGCTTGGAGGTGGAGAAGGACTTCTCCACGCGGCATCAGGAAATCGCGGCCGCCAAGGATAAGGGAATCAGGGACATGGCGGCCTGGCGCTTGACGCGCAAGGACAAGAACCCGGAGGTTGAAAAGAAGGATGTCCTGGCGGCTTGGCAAAAGACCCTGGCTCGGAGCCAGGCCAAGACCGCCCAGGAAAACCGGGCGGAGAACGCCCAGCGCCGCGCGGCTTGGTACCGGGAGGCGGCCTACTCGGTCGAGGCCCGGCAGGAGCTCTCAGGGCGCCGGGGCAATGACGAGGCGTCTAGGTGGCGCGCGGCCGCGCGGCGGGCCACCGAGCAGCAGGCCGTGGTCACGGCCGAGGCCCTCATCACGGAGTATCTGGCCGAGGTGGGCCGGGGCGAGGTCTGGGAGCGCTTTGACTACGCCGAGGCCAGGCGGCGCTTGGACGCGGCCGTCCTGGCCGGAACGCTCATCAGGACCGACGCCGGCGGCTTTACGAGCTGGGACATGGTGGCGGCGGACCGGGAGGCGGTCCGGGAGAAAAGTCTAACGGTTAGACTTTTCTTGGACCGGGCCGGGGAAATGCTCGGGCGGCGGGCCGAACTGGCGGCCGCGCGCGGCGGGCGGCGGCTCTCTGGCCCGCAGTTCGAGGCCGCGCGGGAAATCCTCTTGCGCCGGGAGGGCCTCATCATCGTCCAGGGCGACGCCGGCGCGGGCAAGACCACGATGCTCAAGGCCGTCCATGACGCGGCCGCCGACGCCGGCTGGGAGGTCCGCGGCTTGGCGGTCCAGGGCGCGGCCGCGCGCAAGCTGCAAGAGGAGTCCGGCATCGCCTCTCAAACCCTGGCCTCCTACCTGGCGCAAGAAGGGGCCAGGTCCGGCAAGGGCCACGACCGGGGGCCGAGGCTGGTGGTGCTGGACGAGGCCTCCATGCTGGGCAGCCGCGATCTCGCCAAGCTGCGCGCCGCCGCGGAGGCTTCGGGGGACAAGCTGGTGCTGGTCGGCGACCGCAACCAAATCCAGGCGGTCGGCGCCGGGCGTCCCTTCGACCGCCTGGTGGACCAGGCGCGGAACTCTGGGGAGCTGCTGGAGCTCTCCGAGAACTTCCGGCAGCGCGACGCCAAGCTGCGCGAGGCCGTTGACCTGGCGCGCGCCGGCGACATGAGAAAGAGCCTTGACGTCTTGAACAAAGCCGGCGACGTGGCCCAAATCGATGATGCCTACCTGCGACGTCTGGCCGTGGCCGGCCACTACGATAAAGACACGCTCATCATTACCGGCAGCAAGGACAGCCGGCGGGAAATTAACCGCCTGATCCGCGAGAACCTGGTCCAGGCCGGCGAGCTTGACCCCAAGACCGCGCGGACCTACGAGCTGGCGGTCCGGGACGCGGACGGCGTGCGCCAGGACGTGCGCCGCGAATTCGCGGCGGGGGAACTGGTGACGTTCCTTGAAAACGAATACAAGGATTACGACGTTCGCAACGGCGAACGGGGGCGCATTATCGCGGCCAAGGAAAAAAGTCTAACCGTTAGACTTGAGGACGGCCGGGACGTTAATCTTGACCTGGGAAGGTATTCCGCGCTTGATTATGGCTACGCCGTGACGACCTATAAATCCCAGGGCCAGACCTTTAACAAGGTGGTGGTTGAGGCCGACACCGCGGCCGCGGCGCTCCAGGACCAGCGCAACACCTACGTTCAGATCACCCGCGCCCGGGACTCGGTGAAGATTATCACGGACGACAAGGCCGAGTTGCGCGAGCTGGCCGGCGTTTTGAACCACAAGGCCGACACCCTTGATCTCAAAATATCCAAAGAACAAGCGAAAACCGCCGCGGAGCGTCTGGCGCGGAAATTGGAGGTTGGCGTGAAAGAACGAAAGGAACTCTATGTCGTATCAGAGACGCCGCCTGATGAAAATGGTAAAACAACCAAAATTCGTATTATCCAAGACGTTATTGATAAGAAACCAGGTCCGGCAATGCTTGAGAAAAGAGAACTTACTAAAGACAGCCAAGGCCGCGCCGTAAGCGGAAAGGTTGTGTGGTCCATGTCCGAAAAAGACTTTGCCGCCGTGCTAGGTAATAAAATTCCCGCATCACTATCCGAGAATGATTTGGCGCAAATTAAAGAGAAACAATTTCAAATCAGAATCGTCATGACGCCGGCGCGGACGTGGAATACAGAGAATACGAATGTGCTGGAACGAGATAGAAAAAGAGAACGCGGCGGGCCGGAGTTAACGCTTTAATTTATGGTCATAGTTCTTTTTTTATTTGGAATCATGCCAGTTATGATGGGAGTGATTGCTTACAACGCAAGTGCAACACCGTGGGGCCTTGGTGCATATTTTGCGCTGGATGCGATCTCGATTGCGGTGCTGCTTTTCCATTCGCCAGTTTTTTTAAAGCGCCTAAGAAAATACGCGAAGCATTTGCGCTGGGCCGGTTTTGGCGTTATTCTCCTAACGTTTATCACGGCGGCCAATATTGGCCGGGCGTCGTTTCTGGCGGTGTTCCATTTTTTAAGAATACGCGAGGCGGTCAATCCTGGTTGGTTTACGACGTTATCCATTGCTCTTGCTTTGACGGCTGGGGCGGTTAATTTTCTGGCTGTTCTGCTTTGGCTCCACCGTCTCGGTATAACAAAAAATATTGAGCTTAAACGCGGCATTCATATACTCCCTCCCCATCTTCCCGAAAACGAGCAAGCAATTACCGTTGGGGCTTTTTGGCCGGGCATTCTGCCGCCTGATGTTCAGTCGTTCGCGGCGGCAAAACATGGAGACGCGATATCCATACCGACCAAGCTGCTTACGCACGGCATATCTATTTTGGGCGATCCGGGAACGGGGAAGAGCCGCCTCATGAGGCGGCTTCACGACGGCATCAGGCGTTACTATCCGGATATCCCCGTTTTAATTCACGATCCAAAAGGCGAGTGGCTCAGAACCTACTACAACCCGGAGACGGATATCATTTTCGCGCCGTATGACAAGCGGACGGTCACCTGGGACATCTTCTCGGAAATTAAAAATAATCCGCAGATTTTGGCAAGCCTGGTTTCCACTGCGGTCAACCAGCACATGGAGGGAGACGGCGAAAGCAGATTTTGGATAAATTCAGCGGAAGCCCTTATTCGGGAGCAGCTCGAACTATCGGACGATCTCATCTCCTTCCGGGAAGGATTGGTTAATTGGCGGGACCAGCGCGTCAACGACAAGACGGCGCTCTCGGCATACGGTTCCGCCAGGCCGGCGATTAGGGATATCGCGGCAATCGCGCTCGCCGAAGGAAACGGCCGCAAATTAACGATGGAGCAATTCCTAAACCATCGCGGAAGGATTTTCCTTCTCAATAACCCGATGCAGTCGGCCGAGCAGAGCGGCGCGTTCGCGATCTTTTTATCCGCCTTTATGCTCTCCTGCCTCTCGCGATCGGACACACCGAGCCCGCGGGCCTGCGCCATTATTGACGAAGCCCTGACCTTCCATCTGCCTTCGGCTATTGAACAAGTGGTCAGCGCGCAGGCCCGCTCGAAGGGTCTTGTTACGATCTCCGGCGCGCAATGGATTCCTAAAGACGATCGGCGGCTTCTGACAAGAGCGGAATTTATATTCGGCATGAAAGTAGCGGATCTCCACACCGCCAAAACCCTCTCGGAGCTTGTCGGCCGCGTAATTTACGACGAAGAAGTAAAGTCAACAAGCACGGGCGGGGTTGGACGTAATAGCTCATCATCAACCACAACGTCAATGCAGGAACGCCAGCGAGAAATTATAGGTCACGAACATTTCAGAAGCCTGATTCACCGCGCTTTCGTTGTTTTGCATCGAGACGGCATCGCACCCGGAGCTACCGCCGCGGTGGATGGTGAACAGCGCGACAACATTGCCGCCTTTGATTATCGCCCGCAGCCGCTGATCAGCGAGTACATGAAGGTTTTATAAAGAAACCTCTTCCCACAACTTAAACGTATAAAGGTTGAGGCGGGGGAGGGAACTTTTTACCCCCTCGTTCGTATATAAGGTATGAGGGTGGTCTCTCTTAACCACAATCGTCCGGGAGACGATTGATTGTGCCGCGCCGCGGTCGCGCGCTCGATGCCGTGGTAAGTCTCGTCCGCCGGCGGGGCTTTCGCCGCCTGGTGGGGCGAGACAAGGATTACCTGCTTGAGCTGGTTGTCCGCATGGCCGTCGGCGAGAAGTTTAAATCCGCCCCACCCTAGGCGCGGCGGCGCCGAACCCGGAGCCTCCCAGCGCGCAGGGTAGGACCGGGCGGATTTCTCCAATGGTTCCCCCGGAGCAGTTTCCCCTGCTCCGGGGGTTTTCTTTCTGGCTTTTTCCCGACTCCGCGGCGTTTCGAGGCGGTGGATATTGACCTTTGAGTCTAACGGTTAGACTTGGAGCTTTCTAAAAAAGAAAGGGGACCGCCGTAACGGTCCCCCCACGGACGAACGCCTGCCTACTGATTGGAGTGTAGCCCCCAAACCTCGTTCCGTCAACAGCCAGTGGTCCGCCTGGCGGGCCTTGAAAAATCCTGTATTTAATGTATAATGATATCACTATGAGACGAATGGCGATAAAAAAACAAAACGTGGCGTTTCGTGTTCCGCCCTATCTTGTCCATGAATTGGACAAGATAGGCAAAGCCGTCCACCGATCTAGAGCCTGGCTTGGAGAAGAGGCCCTGCGCCAGTATGTCGAGGTCCGGCGCTGGCAGCTTGGGGAAATCAAGGCGGGCCTGGCCGACATCGAGGCCGGCCGCGTGGTCCCGCACGATAAGGTCAAGACGTGGCTTAGTTCGTGGGGCAACCGAAACGAAAAACCCGCGCCTGGCGCATGATCGCCGTCACTTGGTCGCGGCGAGCGATTAAGCACCTCAAAGCCATAAAGAGATACATCGAGAAATTCAATCCCGGAGCGGCCCAAAGCACGGCCGAGAAAATTCTAGAATCGGTGGAAACGATATCCAACCACCCTCTCATCGGCCGCATCGAGGAAATCGACGACCAAACCCGGAGGTTCTCGGTTCCGGGAACGTCCTACATCATCTTTTACCAAGTGCGCGACGTGGTTGAAATCGCTGCCGTGCTTCATGGCGCGCAAATGCTTGATGTTAGCGATGACTAGCGGCCGACAAGCAGCAGCGGAGCGGAACCTGGCGGCGATGTTTCCCAAGATCGCGGCGGAGTGGCATCCGACGAAGAACGGCGAGCTGACGTCGGATCAAGTTGCTCCGTACTCAAACAAGCGCGCGCATTGGCAGTGTGCGCGCGGGCACGAGTGGGAAGCGATAATAGAAAATCGAACCAGGCAAGGTCATAGGTGTCAATTCTGTAGCGGCCGCCGAGCATCGCCGGAGCGGAACCTGGCGGCGATGTTTCCCAAGATCGCGGCGGAGTGGCACCCGACGAAGAACGGGAGCCTGACCCCGGACAAGGTTGCGCCGTACTCTGGCAAGCGCGCGCACTTCCAATGCGCGCGCGGGCACGAGTGGGAAGCGGTGGTAATTAGTCGGACGCAACTAGGGGCCGGGTGCTTAAAATGCAAATCCAAGACATCTCAGCCCGAACTTCGTCTCTATACGGAACTTAAAACCATATTTCCCGACGCAGAACATCGAGCAAGGATTTGTAAACAGGAGCTGGACGTATTTTTGCCATCGCTTAAACTCGGCGTTGAATTTGATGGCAAGTGGTGGCACTCAAAAAATACCAAGCGGGATCGCGAGAAGGTTAGAATTCTTAAGCGGGAGGCAATAAAGGTAATCCGGCTTCGAGGAAGAGGTTTGCCGCGACTCAGCAAAAACGACGTCTTTGTTGATGAAATAGCCGCCCCCGTATCTTTTATTAAAGCGGCCTTGTCTGCAATCCGCGATCAAGTTAAAATTCCATCCGCCCAGGCAGAACATATCCAGAGATATATTAAAGCTGGGGTTCTGCAAAACGAAAAAGAATACCAGGAACTTTTATTCATGCTTCCAGGCCCATTGCCAGGGAAATCATTACTTGACTTATATCCCAAGATCGCGGCCGAGTGGCACCATACAAAGAACGGTAGCTTAACTCCGGATCGAATTTTCCCATTCTCGCACGAACACGTGTTTTGGTTGTGCACACGAGGACACACGTGGCTAACGACCATAGCAGATCGAACCAGGCGAGGAGGTGGATGCCAGTTTTGTAGCGGCCGCCGAGCATCGCCAGAGCGGAACCTAGCGACGGAGTATCCCGCCATCGCGGCGGAGTGGCACCCGACGAAGAACGGCAGCTTAACCCCGGACCAGGTTCCCCCGTACTCAAACAAACGCGCCGATTGGATGTGCAAGTATGGGCACACGTGGCCAGCAGTGGTAAGTAGTCGAACTCGGCAAGGTCTTGGGTGTCCATTCTGTAGCGGCCGCCAAGCAACGCCGAAGCGGAATCTGGCAGCGATGTTCCCCAAGATCGCGGCGGAGTGGCACCCGACGAAGAACGGCAGCTTAACCCCGGACCAGGTTACGCCGTACTCAAGCAGACGCGCGCATTGGAAGTGTGCGCGCGGGCACGGGTGGGAAGCGCCTGTAGCACATCGAACCGGGCGGGGGGATGGGTGTCGGTCCTGCCGCGTTCAGCGGCGGCTTAAGTCAAAAAGCAGTAATGTAGAGGTCTAAAATCATGATCATCGCTTTCGCGAACCAAAAAGGCGGCGTGGCCAAGACGACGACGTGCGTCAACCTGGGCGCGGGCCTGGCCCTGCGCGGCCACTCCGTGCTGCTGGTGGACGCCGACCCCCAAGGGTCCTTGTCCCGCTACCTGGGAGCTGCGCCCGGCCCCAGCCTTGGCGACCTTCTCCTAAAGCGCCGCGCGGCCGAGGACGTGCTCCGGGCCTCCGGCTTTGCGGGCCTTTCCTACATCGCGGCCGCGGAGGAGCTGGTCGCGGACCAGGCCAACATCGAGCAGGACCGGATCAAGGCCATCCATTATTTACGCAAGGCCCTTGAGCCATTGCGGCAGCGCTTTGATTTCATCCTAATCGACACCATGCCGAGCTTCACGACCTTGTTTGCCAACAGCCTGGTCGCGGCGGACAAGCTCATCATCCCGGTCAAACTTGAATGGCTTTCAGTCCAAGGCCTGGCCCCCCTCATCAGCAAGGTCCGCGACGTCCAGACCGACATTAAGGATATCGAGATTTTGGGAATTTTGGGGACCTTCGCGCGGGAAGGCGTGACTGAAAGCCAAAACTGCCTTGACGAGCTGCGGGCCAACGCCGCGGGCGTTCCGGTTTTTTCCACGGCCATCCACCTCAACAGCAAATTGGCCGAGGCTTGTGGATCGGGCAAGCCCATCCAGCACTACGACCGGCATTGCCGCGGCTTCGAGGACTACGAGGGCTTCGTCGGCGAAGTATTGGCTCGCTGCGGCGCGAAATCCAAGCTGCCCGCGGCCGCCAAGGCGGCGGAGGCGGCATGATCGCCAAAAAAGCAATCATCAAGCCGCTTGAGGGAGACAAGGCGGCCGAGGATGAGGCCTCTATCGCGGCATACCTTGAAATGCCGCCGGATGAACGGATTAAGGCTATGGTGAGACTCAGCGATGAGCTTTACCATCTTAATCCGCGCAATCCGTCCTCCCGGCGCGTCCTATCCGTGGCGAGGTTCGTTTAATGACTCCACTTAATAACGATCCAACCAGCGACCAGCGGGATTTGGTTAAGTGCTTAAATCAGCGTCAGGCGGAGTATATTATCGTCGGGGCCTACGCCCTTGCCGGAGCGGGCATCGTCCGCGGTTCGGAGGATTTCGACCTTTTGATTAACCCAACGCCCGAGAACGCCGCGCGCGTCGCCGCGGCCGTCAAGGACTTCATCGGCGTGGACGTGGACGCCGGCCAGCTCGCCAAAGAGAAGCAGCGCGTGGTGCTGGGGCAGGAGCCAAACCAAGTGGACATTTTAACGACCATAACAGGTGTTTCCTGGGAACGGGCTTGGCGGGAACGGGTGCAGGGGCGCATCAAGGATCAACCGACGGCCTTCTTATCCCCTGCCTGCCTCATCGCGAATAAAAGCGAAAGCGGCAAGCGCGCCGGCAGAGAACAGGATTTGCTCGACGTAAAAAAATTATTAATGGCGGAACAAGTCCGCCAAAAACAAAAAGAGCGAGGATTTGAACGATGAGCGTGGAACAAACCCGCAGACATTCTTTAGAGCTTTTAGGCGTGGAGGCCGTGGGCGTCGCCGCGGCCGAGCGCGTGGTGGATCTCGCGGTCAAGGATATCTCCCCCAACCCATTCCAGCCCCGGACCGACTTCCCGGCCGAGACGATTAAGGAGCTGGCCGACTCGGTAAAGGCTCACGGCCTGCAGCAGCCCATCATCGTGCGCCAGGCCGGACGGCCGGCCGCGCCGGGCGGCAAGGCCGCCGGCGCCGCCTACCAGCTCGTCGCCGGCGAGCGGCGTTTGCGGGCTCATCAATACGCGGGCTTAAAGACCATCCGCGCCGTGGTCCGCGACGTCCAGGACAAGCAGCTCCTGGCCCTGGCCTTGGTTGAGAACATCCACCGCGAGGACCTTTCCCTAATGGATCGGGCCGTGTCTTTCTGCAGGTTCCGGGATGAACTCTGCGGCCGCAAGACCGAGGCCGCGGCGGCGCGGCTTGGAATCTCTCGCGCGAGCGGTTTTAACTACGCGAAAATCGGCGACGCTCCGGAGGAGCTCCGCAAGGCCATCGCCAAGAACGGCCTCGACACCCGCGGCGCGAAATTTCTTTTGGGCCTCCATGAGAAGGTCACAAAAGAGCAGCCTCAAAAGCTAGAGGATTTCGAGACCGCGATTTTCAAGGAGCCCATCGGCTTTAACGCGCTCAAGGAACTTCACGAAAAATACTTCCCCACGGCCGAGAAGCCGGCCGTGGTCGAGGCCGACCGCGCCGGCGCGAAGGCTCCGGAGAAGTCCGGCTCTCCGGAGGAAGGCTTTTGGCGGACCGTCGGCGGCGGTTACCGCCTGAAACTTGAGCTTGAACCGTACGCCTCGACGAACGACCTGCGTAAGGCCGCGCGCGCGGCCGAGAAATTCTTCAAGGCCGCCGGATTTAAGAAGGTGAAGATTGAACCGTAATTAATGCTCAAGACGAACTTTTATTCCGCACTGAGGTTAAAATAAATGTCATATCAAAATTATCCTGACGGTCTTTATTTGGCGAAGCAGACTTCATCTGCAAAAGGCGTGGATCACTATGGAATTATTGATATTGGTAATCGAATCCAGCATACTAATGTTGATGGAATTAACCCAACAGTGATTCATGAAACCCCTCCTACTCTACGAATAGATTGGTTGCAAAATACTGGGGCCTGGCAGGTTCTCGGCAGGATTACTGATGAGACGATGGCAAAACAGAGGCTTCAAGCTACCGCAAAAACGCCTAATTACAACCTTTTTGGTAATAACTGTGAACACTTCGCGCGATTCGTCGCGACAGGGAAGCGGGAAAGCACTCAGCTCCAAGCCGTGGGTTTCATTGCGGGACTTGCCACTCTTGGGCTCATCCTATTCGGGGCCTAAAGCAATGGTTCCTTTGTGCTAAAATCTCCCTCGATGGACTCCCCCTCCGCCCCCGTCCTGGACGTCCCGGCTCTCCGGACATTGCGCCCGCCGCTCCAACAAGCCCGGCACGATCCGGCGCATTGCCTGGCCCCCGGACTCTTTCAAAGCCTTGCGCGCGGCGACCGCAAGGGCCGCAACCTTGATATCACGTATCACTACAACGACAATATTTCCGTGCGCTTCACGGGATATAATCCGCTCGGCGCGGAGGAATTGCGCCTTTTACAGGGCCTCCTTGCCATGGCCGCGCAGTCAAAGACGGCCGTGGACCTCAATAATCCCATCAGCGATCCCGCCAAGCAACTCGTGAGCCTCATTAAGCCCGAGGACGACGCGCTGCTCTACACCGCCGCTACGATAAAGACCACCATTCACCGGCTTATGGGCGAGGTTGGCTACAAAACTGACGGTGGACAGACGCGCAAGGACGTGATCGAGAGTTTAACCCGGCTCGCGGGAGTCGCCATCCACGCCCACGCCGCCGCGGACAAGCGCCGCGTCTCAAGCCAGCTCTTGAGTTTTTACCTGGATGAAAAGACCGGCGAGCTGCGCGTCGCCTTAAACCCGCGCTTGACTCAGGCTATTATCGGCGGCGACGGCAACAGCTACACGCTTATTGACATGCGCGAGGTCCGCGTCCTGCGCGGCGACGTGGCCCGGCTTCTCCACCAGCGCCTCTCCGCCATAGTGCAAGCCGGCCGCGGCTCGAAGCGTTTTAAGCTCAATACCATGCTCTCCTACGTTTGGCCGGGCACGGCCGAAGGCTCCACTCTGCGGCGCCGCCGGCAACTTCTTCGCCAGGCCTTCAAGGAGCTTGAAGCGACCGGAGGATGGCTCATTAAAGAAGAGGCGGAAGGCCTTTGTGTCGTCACGCGGCGGCCGATTGGTTATACCATGGCGTTGCCGCGGCCGGAACCGGTCTAACCGACACTCCCATCCGTTCTATCGTGAACGCTTACCCGTCCTAACTGTCGCGTTCACTCTAATATAACGCGTTTTTCACCCGTTCTAACGTGAACGCCGACCCGTTCTATCGTGAACGCCGACCCGTTCTATCGTGAACGCCGACCCGTTCTAACGTGAACGCCGACCCGTTCTAACGTGAACGCCGACCCGTTCTATCGTGAACGCCGACCCGTTCTATCGTGAACGGCTTCCGTTCTAACGTGAACGCTTTTCCGTTCTATCGTGAACGGGCCATTATTGATTAAGCATTTAATTATTAGCCTTTTTACACAAAACGACTCGGTGATCTATACTGATCTATAAATAAAGCAAGGAACACAACGGCGGGCAAAAACGTCCTGAACGGCGAAGCGGACCAGAACCGTAACGGCGGTGACTTCCCGCCGCGCGGCTCCCCCAACCAAAAAGTCTAACGGTTAGACTTTTTGACTTCCAGGAGCCTAAAGGGCCGCTGAAAGCATCCGGTTCAAGGCGAGCTGGGCCAGAACGACCTCGCGCCGCGCCGGGGCTCCCCCTGCCTTCACCGCGGCCGCCGCGTTCACGATGAAAGACTCGCGCAAAGCGGCCAGGTCCATCGCGTTTCCCGTCTTCCCGTTCCCGGCTTCCGTTTTTTTCATATCAGCGCCTCCGCCCACCCGTAGGGCGAAAGCCCCCGAGGCCGTCCGGCGCGGACGAGGATTAAATGGCGGGCCCCTGTCCTGGGATGCCGAGCGGTTGGGGCGCGGCGGGGGTTGGGCCGGCCGCGAGGCATCCCGACAAGGGAGGGCCGTTT
>Ga0307374_10009492_pt1 | contig 14325 bp, 12 predicted proteins | sample OX3MG_FD_202532 | JGI IMG/M metagenome (GOLD analysis project Ga0307374, IMG submission 202532) | Soil microbial communities from Risofladan, Vaasa, Finland - OX-3 | ecosystem: Environmental > Terrestrial > Soil > Coastal area > Acid sulfate soil | place: Finland: Risofladan, Vaasa | collected... | reverse complement strand
CGGCCAGTCGGTACGGACTCGCGCACAGGCAGACAACCGGTAGAGGATAGGCAGACGCAGACCACCCCAGCGCAACGAGCCTCCCAGACGGCGGCCGATGAGCTTTGGGACGAAGTGAGACGCGCGAATCGGCTTGTTGAGCGCGTTCTAAGGGGATGCGTGGGACGCGAAGCAGCCGACGGCACGGCAGCGAAAGAGCAAGAAACAGGCAAGACCCCAGCCCCCCCTGCCGCCCGGACAAAGGGGGCAAGAAGTGGGTAAGAGTCTCCGCACGCTCCCGCGGCGAAACAGCGGCGAAACAGCGGCGCTGAGCCCCCCTGGGTGGCGGGTCTCAGGCGTCCCAACAGCGACAAAAGGGCGACAAAAGGGCGACGCCCAGCGGCCCCTTCGGGCGCGGTAGCTGACGGTCGTACAAGGGCCGGGAACGGGCCGTAAGACCCTCTCTCTCTCTTTGGGCGACGGCCGTGAGACGCCCCTGTGCGACGACGCGCTCCGTCCCGAAGAGCGGAGCGCGCGTGCGGCGGTCTCCTTGTGGCGCTAGCTGTTGCTGTTGGCGGCCGGCGGGTTGTCGCTCACGAACCCGTCGAGGTGGTCAATCTGCTCGAGCAGGTCGTTGTCGACAAGCGCACACAGCTGCCCGAACACTGCCGGCAGGCTGTCGAGATATTCGCAGACGACCTGCGGCAACGTGTACGTGCCGAGGTCGCCCGTGGCATACAGCCGTGCGACGTCGCGGTGCCGGTCGAGCTCGTCTGCGAGGCCCATCAGGTCCGCGCGGAGAACTTCGCGGCGATCGGCCTGGGCCGGCTCGGCGCAGGCGGTCGGACTTGCGGTGCTGTCGGTAATCTCGTCATGCATGTGGATCACACTCCATGTGCCGGGGCCGGGGTGTTCATAGCACCGCCGGCCCGCTCTCTTTGTAGCCCCGATCGTAGCGGGCTCTGGGGTTGAAAAGCAAGCCAAGACCGCGGAAATCCCCTGCTAATCGCCAACTTGGCGCGGTTTGGCACGCGTAGCCGGGCCGACCACGCTAACTCGCCAAGTCACGCCATCTGCGCGCCAACTTGGCACTGGATTGTGCGTCGGCCGAGCGCGCGACGGACCGTGCCGGCCATGACGTGCAGAACCGGGCCGCCGAACTGGCGGTACGGGCAAAGATTCGCGCCGGTGAAATCACGGCGGCGATACCGAAGGCAACGCCCGGTGCATACCAAGGCAAAGGGGACAGCGTGTCCCCTTTGCCCAAGAAAGACGTACTCGCCGAGGCGGGCATCGAGGCCGCTCCGCCAGCGGCCACGGTGCGGCGGACGGTGCGGGACACCAAATCCACGGACCGGGTGTGCCAGTTAGCAGGGGCTTTCGCTCGGCGAGCAACGGACTGCACGTCCGGTGCACGTGTGCTGAAAGGCTAAAGCCCCGCTAATTGCGTCCGTTATCACTTTCGCCTGAGGGTCTCGGCGACAAAGCCGAGCACGATCATCACGACGAGAGGATCGACGCGATGATGTTGGCCGTCCCGGATCCCCACTTTGCCCAGACCAGCAGCCACACGAAGCAGATGGCGATGATTGGCGAGAGAGAGCCTGTTCATACTGAACCTTATGCCAGAGCGGTCACGCAATGCAACATCTCTTGTGGATTCGCGCCATACGATGTAGCATCCGCGCCCATGGATCAAGACCCGTTCGCCGTGATCGCAGAAGTGCTCGCCTCCGGCTACCTGGAAGCCCTGAGCTACAGCCGCCAATTTCAGGAACAACACGGCTCGCCGCCGACAATCCTCGCGAAGTCCCACCACCTCCGGTCGGTCGTCCAGGCACAGATTCAGGAGCGAGAGGGCCTGGAGCTAGATCCCGCGTACATCGAGTTCGGCCGCGTAGAGATCATCGTCACATCGGGAACGCGGTACGTCCTGCGAAGCGACGCGAGCCTTGCGGTCGAGCAGATGTTTCGTCAACAGGAAGCGCTCTTCGACTCAAACGCTTACATCCGGTCCGACAGGATGATTCTGGTCTACGGCTTCGAACAGGACGGCGTCACGCTCTGCTTGGCCGGGGCAATCCGACGGCCTATTGGGCGACGACTCTTTGCCTCCGGAGAGCCCGCGTTCGTAGGACGTTGGCCGTACGACCAGGAGCGCTCGCAGGCATTTGATCAGGACGAGTCCCGTGACGTCTTCGGCGATCTCGGCAACGTGGACATGGATCTCGGGGACGAGCTGTCGTGAATCGACTCCGGGCCTACCGAGCGATCGAGGATCTGAATCAAGAGGAACTGGGTGCGATCCTGAACCTCTCGCCGCAGATGATCTCGGCGATCGAAAGTGGTCGACGAACGTTTGCCGGTAGCCTGGAGCCGCTCGGCTACTCAGATCAGCGCATGGAGCTGCCCGATATGTCTGAGCCCCTCCATCGCCAACGAGCCGCGACGAAGGTAACCGCCAGGCGTCGCGCGCAGGAACTATTGAGGTTGGCCGGCGAAGTGTTCGTCGAGCTCCGCGATCGGACCCCGGGAGCTCCCCGATTGGCTCTGGAGCACCTCGGTCCAGCTGCTACCCCGGACGATCTCGAGGATCTGGCGCTCGAAGTCAGGGCCGCAGTGCGGCATGAAGAGACTGGGCCGATAAGGAACCTTACGGCCTCGGTCGAGGAAGCCGGGGTGTGCATCATCCCAATCGTCGGCTTGCCGGGCATCGACGGATTGTCTGCCTGGGTGGCGGGCGTTCCTGTCATTGGAGTTGCCCCCAACGTTTCAGGAGATCGATTCCGGCTCACTCTCGGCCATGAGCTTGCCCACTTGCTCGTTCACAGGCGCAAGACGGACGCAACCGAAAGTGAGGCCAATCGATTTGCGGGAGCTCTGCTGATACCTCGCGACGACTTCGATGCCGCGATGCCTGCGAGGCCTCAATTGCGGGACTTCATCGCGCTGAAGTCAGCCTGGGGTGTCTCGGTGGCGGCGCTCGTTTACCGGGCTCACGAGCTGGAGTATGTGGACGATAAGCGGTACCGAGCGCTTCAAATCCAAATGGCGAAATGGCGGAGAGTGGAGCCGGGGCGCTTCGATCCCGTCCCTGGTGCGCTCTTGCGCAGGCTGATTGAGGTCAACCAGGGATTGACTTCCGTATCGAAAACGCTGGGCGTCAATGTTCGTCATCTTGGTGAGCTGACGAATTGGAGCCACTTACGCCTCGCGTGACCACCGCGCTTGTGCGGCTTTCCGCGCTGCGGAGCTGCGCTCCTCGGGCGTCATCTTCTCGGCTCGCGCCTTCCCGCCTTTGAGTCCACCCCTGCGACCCAACTCCACGGCGGCAGGGTTCTTGTCACTGGCAGGCGACGTGGGCTCCTCGGCCTCGCCGGTCGCCAAATCCACGACGAGCTTCCCCAGTTGGCTTGGGTCGCGAGGGCGCGTGCGTGATCGGTCAGGCATGCGCCTAGCGTAGCGCCTCGGTCAGGAAACGCGCGGTGGCCCGGGGTCGAACTGAGACACTACCCTCGTCCGACCTCAACAGAAGGGGTGCTAGCAAGGCACCATCCGCCTGCGTGCTGGGCGCGCCTCACCCCATTTGCGGGGAGCGCAACCCCGTCCTTCTAGAGGATGTCCACGTCTTTACCGAGGCTCATCGCTTGTCCCCTTTCCTTGTGGGAGGAACCTTTGACGGACGAACGGCTTCCCCCTACCGCCCTCGAAGCTTAGCGGCAATTGCGCCGGTTGTCCTCTCACTGGCTCGCATCCCACTCGTCTGCCATCTTCGATAGATAGGCCCACGGTCGGTCATCTCCATGAAGATCAGAGCGAGCCGCCTGCCGGCCATCGATCAGAAACCTCCACTTACGACGGTAGAAGGCCATCACGTGCCCGAATATCGATTCCAGGACCTCGCGATCCGCATACCCCTTGTCTACCGTTTCGGCAATCTGCTCTAGGGCATTGAGCACCATGAAGACCTGGCCCCTGCGTAGCCGCTGGTCCGCAGTACCGGTCTTTGGTAGCGCTTGGAAGGCAGCGAATCGTTCACTTCGCATCGGATGGGCTCGCTCTAATTGCACCAAGAACTCGCTGATGGCGATTTGTGCTTCGGCCAAGTCCTGGCTGTTCCACCACGACTCAAGAGCGAATCGCCTCTCCAGCCTCGACACGCGAGAGAACTCAAGAAGCGCGAGGACCGCGACAGCGAGTGCCCATAACGTCAGCCAGACGATGGCGAGGCCGACCCAAACGGCTCCTGCACCGCCGCCGTCTTCGATCACGGACAAGGCGCATAGAACCCCCAAGACTACGACGATGACCGCTAGCACGGAAATCCGGAGCCAATGGGGCCAGAAGGAGATGCTTCGCCGGATTACTCTTGGAGCTGACTCGCGCGTCATCGCCCAATCCAACGTCGACGATCGGTTCCCACGCAGACGAGCGCGACCACTCCCCAGCGCGCGGAGTGGTCGGCGTGAACATGCCACGCCCGCCTCGTGCGGACAACAGACCTAGCGCGCGTTCCCTTGCGAGCATCGATCAGCCCGATGTGAGGTCCTGAAGGTGCGGATGGCAACGTCAAGAACTCCATCGACGGCAAATCCGAAGGCATGAGGTGGACGTAGGTCCGCAGTGTAAACGCGGGATCGTGATGGCCGAGTATCAGCTGATCCGCTGGGGCACGTCGTACCGTTGTGGCACCCCTGCTCGGCATGGCGTTGGGCGGGTCCCCAGACAGGCGGGCCCCCGATTCCCCGCACCGTCTCCCGCACCGTCCGCGACGGCTTCCGCACCGTCTCAGACCGCGTCAGACCGAACTCTCGTCGTGAAGTGCATCACGCCTGCGAGTGCCGAAAGCCCCGCCTGAACGGGGCTTTCCTAAACGCGCCCGGCTGGATTCGAACCAGCGACCGACAGATTAGAAGTCTGTTGCTCTATCCAACTGAGCTACGGGCGCATCCAACGACCGCCACGTTACCGCAGCGCGCGGCGCACGAGCGCGGTCGATGGCGCGATGTCGTCGGAGCGTCCTGGCGCTCAACGACGGGTGGCGCGCAGCGGCGCCGGACGCGTACCCCACGGCACGCGGACCACGCACGTGGCACGGGGTGGCCGGTCGACCGGCCACCCCGTGCCACGTACACGAATCAGTCGTCGCCCAGGAACTTATGGACGTCGAGGTTGTGCTCTTCCATGATCTTGCGGAAGGTTTCCTTCATCTCCTCGGGGTAATCCGGGAGTCCGCCTTCTGCCAAGACCTGTTCGGCACGTGCCTTGATGTTCGGACCGAAGTCCCAGTCTTCGTCCTTCAACAGTCGGGTGACCTCACGAGCCGGCCACGACACGACGCCAGCGTCGCGGTGGAAGCGGGCGGCGAGCTGGTCGATCTCCGCGAAACGACCGGGCAGCGGCGCCTGCTCCTGGATCATGCCGACCTCTTGGAGCACGGCATCGACCTGCGGGTCGGGCTCGAGCGGCACACCGTACTTGCCATTGTGGAACAGCTTGTTGAACTTCAGCCGGACTCGCTGGCCACCGGCCTTGGGGTCCTCGAGCGGGTAACCGACGGCGTGGCCCCACGTGAATTTCAGGTTCGGGGTAAGCCCAAATGCCTTCTCGACCCCGCCCGGCTTGCGGCCGAACGCGATCAGGATCGAACCGACGCCGAGCGACGTACCGGCGAGCAGCGACTGCGAGACGGCCTGGCCGGTCTCGAACCGCAGCAGAATCTCGGTGCGCTCGGTCGGGAAGCTCATCAGACGCGGCACGGTCTGCGTCATGGTGAACTCGTAGTTCCACCCGTGGTACTTGGTGAGTGCACCCGAGAGCGCAAGCGACGACAGACCATCGTTCGCACGGCCATACCACGCGTTCAGGTTCGTGAGCCAGAAGATGAGGTGGCTCGACTGGTTGATGATCTGGACGTTGAAGCCCGAGACGCACTCTTCGATTTCGTCCCAGAGATCACTGTCCTTGGTGACGACGATCGCCTCTGTGGCGTTGATGTTGCCCTGGCACGACGAGAGGCGCCCGGCCTGCAGCATCGTTTGGATCTTCCAATCCTCAACCGTCCGATCCGGATCAAAGTACCGAATGCTTCGACGGTTCCCAATTGCCTGAAGTGTAGGCACCTGCGGGATTTCTGCAGCGCTGATCGACACGCGTCCCCCCTGATCCTTCTTGGATGGTCCCAACTCTTGGATACGGCGGTATCGCCGTGACGCGCGAGGCTTCCGCGCGCCGCCGGGAACCTACATCCGGCGGCCGTCATCGTACATCGCCACAGCCCTACTTTGTAACCCCTGCCACGCAGGTTGCCGACCCGGTCCTGACACAAATGAGTAGGATTGTCGGCATGCCAAGCCTCTTGTTCGTCACCGTTCCCACCGACAAGGTCCTCAACAAGGAGGGCAAGGTTCGGTACCCCGGCTCCGATCGGGCCGCGGAGAAGTTGCAGGAAGCAGGCTGGACCGTCACGATCGCCGATCCCGAGTGGCCGGCAGTCCTGGCGACGGCCAACGAGCTGAATCCTGACGCGATCCTCGTGTCGTGTTACAAGAAGGTTCCGCGGTCCCGGGATGCCGCGTCGATGATGTCCCGGATGCAAGAGCGACCGGTATACACCGTCGGCGTCCTGCAGAGCGACGACGCGTTTCGCGTGATGGCCCCGAATGTGGGTGTCCTGCGCGGCGTCGGCGAACTCCCCACCCCCTAACGGGGGTCGAGCTCAGCTCGATTCGAGTACGGCATAGGTGGCACCGTCCCCGCCTTCGTTGCGCGGAGCCGGGTCCACTTTGTCGACCAACGGATGGCGGGTGAGCTCCTCGCGCACGGCGGCCCGCAGTGCGCCGGTGCCGATGCCGTGCACGACCAACAGCCGGTCACGGCCGGCGATGGCCGCGGCGTCGACGGCGGCCCGAACCTCGGCGCAGGCCACGGCGGCGCGTTGGCCGCGCACATCGACCTGCGCAGGGACTGCAACGACCGGCGGCCGGATCTCCGGCGGGGTCGCCAGCATGGCAGCCCGCTGCCCACGGACGTCGACGACCAGACGTCCCAGCGGCACGCGCATGCGGGCACGATCACCCTGGACGAGGGCGACGTCGCCCTCGATCGTCACCACGACACCCCGGAATCCCATGGCCGAGTCGCGCACCGCGTCACCGACCGCCACCACCGCATCCGAGGCGACCGCCGGATCGTCGAGCGCCGTGCGCGTTCGACGTTCCGCGTGCGAGGCGGCCGCGAGCGACCGGTCGCGCGAGCGCAGCGCATCCGCGGCGGAGTCGGATGCGGCTGCGCTGCGTCGCGTCGCCTCATTGCGTCGCGCTGCACGGATCTGCTCGCGCAACTCGGCGAGTTCCACGCTCGCGGCCGCGAGGTCCCTGCGGGCTTGCGCACGCACCTCGTCACGATCGGACTGAAGCCGCTCCCGGTGACGGGCGATGCGCGCCTCAAGGTCATCGCGCAGTCGCTCCGCGTCGCGTCGCGCCTGCGCCGCGACCGCGCGCTCCTCCGTCGCCTGACCAAGCTCAACTTCAGCTTGAGCCTGAGCCTTGGCCGCGGCCCGAATCAGCGCGTCCGACTGCTGCCGCACGGGCGAGACCGCCCTACGGGCAGCCCCAATCACCGCATCCGGCAGGCCGAGCGATTCGGCGATATCGAGCGCGTGGGACGCCCCATAGCTGCCGATCGTGACCGTATAACGGGGACGCAGCGTTGCCGGATCGATCGCCACAGCCGCGTTCTCCGCACCGGTGAAGCCAACCGCCCACTCCTTGAGCGACCCGAGATGCGTGGTGACGAGCACGCACGCGCCCGCCCCGGCCAGCCGCTCGAGGATCGCTTGGGCCAACGGCCCACCCTCATCGGGATCGGTCCCTGCCGCAATCTCGTCAAGCAGCACCAGCGACCGATCCCCCGCGCCCGCGAGGATCTCCGAAAGGCGCCGAACGTGTGCCGAGAACGTCGACAGGCTGAGTTCGATCGATTGCTCGTCGCCGATGTCGGCGAGGATCCGGTCGAAGACCGGCAGGCGTGCGGTCTGCGCAGGGACCCGCAGCCCGCACTGGGACAGCGCCGCGAGCATCCCGAGCGTCTTGAGGGCGACGGTCTTGCCGCCGGTGTTGGGGCCACTGATCACCAGCGCGCGAATCCCACGCAGGTCGAGGTCGATCGGTACTGCGCGCTGTGGATCAAGCAGCGGATGGCGCGCGCCGGCGAGCTGCGGCTCGCGGGCGTCCTCCACCGTGCATCCCCGCCATTCGTGGGACAGCCGGGCCCGCGCCAGCGCGAGGTCGTGACCGGCGAGCGCGTCGATCGCCGAGGTCAGCTCCACCGCAACTTGACGAATACGCTCGGCCATTTCGCCGAGGATGCGTTCGATCTCGGCCGCCTCCATCGCCTCGAACTCGCGCAGCCGATTGTTGGCCTCGATGAGCTCGAGCGGCTCGACGAACAACGTGTTGCCGGAGGCCGACGTGTCGTGGACGATTCCGGGCACCGCCGAGCGCGAGCTCGCCTTGACCGCAAGCACCGGGCGGCCACGACGCTCGGTGGTGAACGTCTCCTGCAGATGGGCGGCAAGGCGGGTCGCGAGGCGGCGCAGCGTTTCCGCCGCATCGCGGCGGGCGCCCGCGAGTCGGCGCCGGTACTCGCCAAGCTCAGGCGATGCACCGTCCAGGATGCCACCGCGACGGTCGAGCGTGCGCTCGAGCGCTGTCGCGAGGCCACTCAACGCGGCCGGGTGGATACCGATCTCGAGCCGCTCAGCGAGTTCCGGGGCCTGCTCGCGGTGCCCCATGACCGCTTCGCGAACCTCGACGGCGACGGCGATCGTCGCATCGAGCCGCTCGAGGCCAACGATGTCGAGCACCCCCCCGCGCGCGACCAGACCGATCCCGTCGCTCAGGTCAAACGCGCCACCGGGGCCCGTGACCGCCTGCTCTTCCAGCGCATAGGCCTCGTCGGTCTCGCGGCGCAGGCGCCGGACCGCCGCCGGATCGCCGGAGGGCACGACCGCCCGTGCCAAGGCGGCGCCGCCGTCGAAGCTCGCATGGCCCGCCAGTCGCGCCTGGATCGTCGGGAACTCGAGCAGTTCGAGACTGCGCGCATCGATCGCGATGTCGGTACCGGTCGCCATCGCGCGCTAGAGTCGCACCGTGCTGATCATCGGCCTCATTCTCGCCGGACTGGTCATCCTCACCGGACTGATCATTGCAGGCGCCATGCTGGCCGGGGCCTGGGCAGCCACGCAGGCATTCCCGGAGGATGAGCAGCGCCGTGCCGACCCCCCGGCACACGACTAGACCGAGCTGGGTGCGGCCCGGTCGGGTTGCTCAGGCTCGCTCGTCGGCCAGGCGCGCGAGTGTGACGGCAAACCGCATCTCGGCATCGGCGTGCCACTCGATCAGCTCGAGTCCCACCTCGGCGTAGATCTCCCGCAGGAACGGCTCGTTGAACTTGCAGCAGATCTCCGTGAGGATCTCCTCCCCGTCGGCGATCTCGACTTCGGTTGCCAGGCGGCCAAACCGGACCCGCATCGGCCGCGAGGCCCTCAGGCGCATCTCGACGCGGCGCTCCGGCGCCTGCCAGACGGCGAGATGCGCAAAGTCCTCGGGGACGAAGTCGGCGTCGAGCTCACGGTTGAGCACGCGGAGCACGTTGCGGTTGAACTCGGCGGTGACGCCCGCGGCGTCGTCGTAGGCGCGCCGGGTGCGCTCGGGGTCGGAGTCGAGATCGACGCCCATCAGCAGCACATCTCCCGTGCCGAGCAGGCCGGCGACGTCCCGCAGAAACTCGGGGCGTTGGTCGGGAGCAATGTTGCCGATGGTCCCGCCCAGGAACGCGACCATCCGGACCGCATCCGCCGCCGGGCGCGGCACCTCTTGAAGGTGGTGTTCGAAGTCACCCGCGATCGCGTGGATCTCCAACGACGGATACGTCTCGGCGAGCGACGACGCCGCCTCCCGGAGCGCCTGCGCCGACACATCGAACGGCAGATAGCGGTACGTGGCGCCGTTGCGAAGCAGCGCGTCGATCAACGCGCGGGTCTTGCGGGACGAGCCCGATCCGAGCTCCACGAGTTCGGTCGGACGGTGACGATCCATGATCCCGTCGACTTCCCTGGTCAGGATCTGGATCTCCGTACGCGCCTGGTAATACTCATCGAGCTGGGTGATCTGCTCATACAGCGCACACCCCGCGGCGTCGTAGAAATGCTTGGGCTGGATCGCGCGCGGCGGGCGGGCAAGCCCGCGCCACAGATCCTCGGCGAGGCGGTCGCGGCGGCCGTCGGCGTCCAGATGCACATCGATCGTGAACGGTGCGCCGGTCGTCATCAGGCGGCCCCATCCACGGCGACGACCGGCCCGTCGACGCGCGTGACCGCGTATTCGGGAAGCGCGTGCCAGCCGCTGTCGGCATCGAGCGGCTCCGAGGCCACCGCGACGCCGTCGGCGGACCGGCGCACGTAGAGGCTGTCGCACGCCTGGTCGTCAGCCATGCGGGCCGCCACGAGCTCACGGCCATCGGTCATCACCACGCACAGCGCCGATCCCGGCGCCGTGCGCAACACGTGCTCGATCACGGATTCGAGCCCTGCCACCAGATCGCCTTCGCGCCGAGCGTGCTCGACCGCAAGCAGCAGAAACGTCTCGGAATCGCTCTGTCCGGTCAATGCGGCGTACATGTTCTCTGACAGACCGTCACGCAGCCTGCGCGCATGCCGGTGGAAGTCTGCGATGTACCCGTTGTGGGAGGCCAGCAAACCTGCGGCGGCAACCGGTTGCGTGCTCGCCACCCCGCCGGGGATGCCGGGCGTGCCGTTGCGGATGGCGGCGATGATGGCCCGCGACTCGACCGCCTCGGCGAAACCGCCGAGGTCACTATCCGCCCAGATGGGCTCGCCCCGGCGGTAGCGCGCCGGAACGGACGACGCGTGCGGATACCAGCCGATCCCGAAGCCGTCCGCGCAGACGCTCCCGCGCAGCAGTTCGCGGGCCGAGTAGCTCTGGACAACCAGCGAATGTGTCGGGTACGTGACGAACTCCGCCAATGGGCGCGGAACCCCAAGCCAGGCCAGATGTCGGCACACGGCGTCGGTCCCCGGCTCAGTCGAGATCCCAGGCCAACCGCACGCCGGCGAAGATCTGGCGCCGTTGCGGAAGGTCCCAGTTGCGAAAGGTCGTCGTCGCCACGTGGGGTTGGGTCGCCCACGAGCCTCCGCGCAGGACCCGATACCCACGCCCGAAGAACACCTCCGCGTACTCCCGGTAGGGATAGGCCCGAAAGCCCGGGTAGCCGTCGAACTCGGTGGCGGTCCACTCCCAGACGTCCCCGATGATCCCACGGCATCCGGCCTCGCTTGTGCCACCGAGCGCGCCTGGGGCCAGCGGACGGCCGAAGCGCACGCCGAGGTTGCACGTGGCCGAATCCGTGTCAGCACCGGACGCCGCATGTTCCCACTCCGCTTCGGTCGGGAGCCGGCCGCCGGCCCAGCGCGCAAACGCGTCGGCCTCGTACCAGGAGATATGGCAGACCGGCACCGATGGATCGACCGGGCACCGGCCGGCGAGGTTACGCGTCGTCCAGCCGCCCGCGCCGTCCGGCTCCCAGTACGCGGGAGCGACCACCGACTCCTCGCGGCGCCAGTCGCGGCCGGCCGGACTCCACAGATCATCGCGTGCGTACCCGCCGTCCGCGATGAACGCCAGGAACTCACGACAGGTCACCGGATCACGCGCGATCGCGTACGGCGCAATCTCCCTACGGTGGACCGGGCGCTCGCAGTCATAGGCGAAGCCGTCGGCCGCGGCGCCCACGGTCACCGTCGCCCCCGACAGCTCGATGCGCTCGGGCACCGCGGCGGACCCGGCCACGCCGCCCGGCGATTCGGTTCCCAGGGTGCCGATCGGCACGTCGGCAAGCACGAATTCCTGCAGCATCGTCTCCGCGTGTTGGGCCTCGTGGGCGGCGACCAGATCGAAGACAAAACCGTCCTGCAGGAGCTCGGGGTCCGTCGGCACGCGGTCGCCGATAAGGACCTCGAGGGTGCGGTCGCGCGTCAGCTCGAGATAGCGACGCGCCTCGGTGGGGTCCAGCAGCCGGATCCGGGAGCGGACCGGGCGCGGCGTCTCGAAGGCGTCGTAGGCGGCCTGCAGATCCGGATAGAGGGTCGATCCGCCGGCGGCCCGGCACCACACCCACAGCTCCTCGTAGGCCGCGATGTGCGCGAGGTCCCACACCGGCGGGCTCACAAACGAGCGCGGCGCATGCTGCAGCACGTCATCACTGAGGCCCATGACGATCGCCTCGGTACAGCCACGTACCGAGGCCAGCCGTTCGGCAATCGCTGTTTGGGGGGGACCGTCGACGCTCACAGTCGAGCATCGTACTGGTGATTTCGCCCGGGTCGACCCACAACCGTCGTCGGTGTCAACGCGGGCGCCCCGATCGCGCCAGCCACGAGATGGCCGCGCCCCGCCGGCGCTCGAGCTCGGCGACGGTTGCCTCACCGACCCGGTGGATCCCGACGAGGCGGTTGAGTTCGGCGTTGATCTGCGCGTGGCTCATGTCGACAGCGCGGACGAGTTCGGCAACCGCAGCGGCGTTTGCGTCCCGCAGCATGCGCCGCTGTTCGCGTGCCGAGCGGGGCCGACCCGCATGTGGATCGTCGGCGCTCGCGCGCGTCCGGGGGGCCGGCGCGAGCTCGAGCACCAACGATTCGTCGTCGTCAGGCTCGGGCATCGCCAGCATGTCATCGCCCTCGGGCTCGACACCGTGGGCGTCGCCGAGTGCGCGCGCCGCGAGCGGCGCAAACAGCGACATCTGCTCCGAGTCGCTCCGTCCGCAACCACGATCGTCCGGCTCGGCGTCCGCGATGGGATCGCCGCCCTCATCGAGGCGCCGCAGGCTGTGGCGGCGCTGTTCGGCGATCGCCCCGGCATGGTGGCGAAGCCGCGGGTCGTCCGGAAGGAACATGTACGCCGGCTGCGGGCCGAGCCCACGCGTCCAGCGCACCAGGCGCCCGACCGCCTGCCGGAAGAACAGCTCGGTGGTGGTCGTGGTTGCGTACACCCCGACACGCAGGCGCGGGATGTCGACGCCTTCGGAGATCATCCGCACCGCGACGATCCAGGGTCGCGTGCCGGTGGCAAACTCCGCGATCCGACGTGACGCGGCGGCGTCCTCGGAGACGGCGACGACCGGATCGACCCCGCAGCGCTGGCGCAGCACCTGGGCGATCCCGCGCGCGTGGTCCTGATCGATGGCGATCACGAGCCCGGCGGCCTCGGGATGCGTCCGGCGGATCTCGCCGAGCTTGGCGTCGGCGCGAGCGAGCACGTCGCCGACCCAGTCGCCGTCGACCGACAGCGCGGTCCGCAGCCGCTGCGCCGTGCCCGCGGCGTCCAGATGATCGGCGAACGAGGCCTCGGCGTGCGAGCCGTCACTGGCGATCCACTCCATCTCGCCATCGATGCGCGGAAAGCGGACAGGACGCACGACGCCGCCATCGCGCAACGCGTCGGCGTAGCCGTACTCGACGTCGGGCCGCGCCATCGCGTCATCGTCATATCGCACGAATGGGATCGCGCGGGTGTCGGAGCGAAACGGCGTGCCGGACAGACAGAGTCGCACGGCCGCGTCACGACACGCGACACGCACCGCTTGGCCCCAGGCCTGTTCGTCCCCTGCGTGGTGGACCTCATCGAGTACGACGATCGCGTCGGTGGTGAGCCGCACGAGGTCAGTCGCGCTGAGCGCCACCTGCTGGTAGGTGGTCACCAGCCCATGGACGTCGGAGGGCAGCCGCACCTCGCTGGAGGACCAGCCGGTCTCCAGATGCAGATCCAGGACCGCGGCTGCCTCGGCCCACTGCAGCTTGAGGTGATGGGTCGGTGCCACGATGATCACGCGCCGCTCCGGGTGCTGGCCGAGCAGCACGCGCACGGCGGCCAGCGCGAAGGTCGTCTTCCCCGATCCCGGCGTCGCGACCGCGAGGAAGTCCGGACCGTCGGAGGATAGGAAGGCGTCGAGGGCGGCTTTTTGCCAGCGCCGCAGGCGAAGGGATCGGGCCATCAGACAACGGCCCGGGAGGATAGCCACCGACTCGGCGGACATCGCGCGGCGTGGTCGATGCCGCCAGGGATGCACGGCGGCGGCGCCTGGGCGGCGGCACGACGCCGGGATCCGCGAACGATCAGTTGGCCCGTCAGGGCCGGTTCACGTCTGGATACCGACCCCTAGATGATTGATTCCACGGGAATTCCCGTGGCGAAGGGGTTCAAGACAGAGAGGTCGAAGTCGGCGGTGCTCAAAAAGGCACCGTCTACCCGGAGGCCACGGTGTACGCCG
>Ga0307374_10009491_pt1 | contig 14325 bp, 10 predicted proteins | sample OX3MG_FD_202532 | JGI IMG/M metagenome (GOLD analysis project Ga0307374, IMG submission 202532) | Soil microbial communities from Risofladan, Vaasa, Finland - OX-3 | ecosystem: Environmental > Terrestrial > Soil > Coastal area > Acid sulfate soil | place: Finland: Risofladan, Vaasa | collected... | reverse complement strand
GCCGCCGGCACCGTCCGCCGGCGGCCCGCCGATCGTCGAGGTCACGGACCTCGCCAAGCACTACGGCGACCTCCGCGCCGTCGACGGCATCACCTTCTCCGTCGCCGAGGGCGAGGTCTTCGGCTTCCTCGGCCATAACGGCGCCGGCAAGACCACCACCATTCGCATGCTCACCGGCCGCGCCCATCCCACCGGTGGCTCCGCCCGCGTCGCCGGCTTCGACGTCGCCACCCAGATGGACCGCGTCAAGCCGCTCATCAACCTGGTCCCGGAGGATCCCAACCTCTACGAGCGCCTCACCGGACGCGACAACCTGCGCTTCTTCGCCGAGCTCTACGGCGTGCCGATGAGCCGCGTCGACGAGCTGCTCGAGACGGTCAGCCTCACCGAGGCCGCACCGCGCAAGGTCAAGACCTACTCCAGCGGCATGAAGCAGCGCCTGCTCGTCGCCCGCGCCCTGATCAACCGGCCGCGCGTGCTGTTCCTCGACGAGCCCACCCGCGGCCTCGACCCCACCTCCGCCCGCGAGCTGCGCCAGCTCGTCGCCGACATGGCCCGCGGCGGGACGACCGTCTTCCTCACCACGCACTATATGGAGGAGGCCGACGAGCTCTGCGACCGCGTCGCCTTTCTCAGCCGCGGCCGTATCGTGGCCCTCGACGTCCCGCGCGAGCTCAAGCTGCGCTACGGCAAGCGCACCGCGACTGTGCTGCTCGACACGCGCGAGGAGCAGACCATCCAGCTCGACGAGGCCGCCGACGGCGAGCGGCTCGCCGGCTGGATGCGCGACGGTCGCGTCCTGACCGTCCACTCGAACGAGGGCACCCTCGAGGACGTCTTCATCGCCCTCGCCGGCCGGCCGCTGTAGCGTCAGGAGCGCCCGATGCACCTCTCCCGCATTCTGGCCATCTTCCGCAAGGACCTGTTCGACGCCATCCGCGACGCCCGGGTACTGATGGCGATCATCGCGCCGCTCGGCGTCGGCATCCTCTACAGCTTTATGTTCAACAATACGCCCACCACGCCGGCCGCGACCGTCGCCTACGCCGCCACCGATCAAACCGTGCTGATCGGCACCGTCCGCGACACGGTCGGGAAGACCGTCACGCTCACCTTCAACTCGGTGCCGGATGCCGCCGCCGTCCGTCAGGCGGTGCTCGACAAGAAGGCCGACATCGGGCTGGTTGTCCCGGCCGGCTTCGACGCCGCCGTCCGCGCCGGCCAGACGCCGGCCCTGACCGTCATGCTGCCGGAGTCGGCCTCCTACGGTGGAGACTACGTAGCCGCCACGCTCGAGCCGGCGCTGCGGCAGATAGCCGGTCAGGGTCCGGTCGCGACCATCCAGACCCAGACGGTGAGTGCCGCGTCCGCCACCGACGTCACCTCGATCTCCATCCTCAACCGCATCGGCCTGCGCAGCTACTTCGTGATCGCCGCCGTGGTCATGCTCGTGGCCATGGTCGCCATGCTGGCCCTGCCGATCATCCTGGCGGAGGAGACCGAGAAGAAGACGCTCGACGCCGTGGGCCTGATCGCGTCCTACACCGACGTCGTGATCGGCAAGTCGCTCGTCGGCATCACCTACATCGCGATCTCGCTCGGGCTGCTGCTGGGGGTGACGCGCCTGCTGCCGGCCAACCTGCCACTGTTCGTCGGTGGGGTCTTCGTCTTCAGCGTCGCTTTGATCGGCTTCGGCCTGCTCATCGGCGGGCTGTTCCGCAGCGCCAACCAACTCAACACCTGGGGGGGCCTGCTGCTCATCCCGGTCATCGCGCCGGCCTTCATCGTCGGCCTCGACGCCCCCAGGATCGTCACTGCCGCGATCTGGCTGCTGCCCTCGTCCCAGGCCACGCGGGTGATCATCAACGCCGTGTCGGGCCAGGCAGTCTTCCCGAGCCTCTGGTCCGCCTTCCTGGTGATTGCCGGCTGGGTCGTGGTGGCCTACCTGCTCCTCCTCTGGCGCCTCAGCCGCCGCGAGGCCTGAGCGCGTCCGCCTGCACTCCCGAGACCTGCCCCGACGCTGGCTGTCGCGTCGGGGCTATCCTTAACCCCGGCCGGACCGGCCACGAATGGAGAGGTCCGCTGGAACCGACAGACGTGCTCGAGGTCCTCGACCGGCTGGCGCGAGCCGGCGTCCGCGGCTGGCTCGACGGCGGCTGGGGCGTCGACGCCCTGGTCGGGCGCCACTCCCGGCCCCACAGCGACCTCGACCTGGTCATGGCCCTCGACGACGTCGAGCCCGCCACCAACGCCCTCGCCGACCTCGGCTTCGCGATCACCGAGTCCGAGATGCCCACCCGGCTCGTCCTGGGCGACGGCCGCGGCCGGGCGATTGACCTGCATCCGGTGACGTTCACTCCGTCGGGCGATGGCCTGCAGCGGCTGCAGGACGGCCGCGTCTTCGCCTACCCGAGTGCCGGCTTCGCCGCCGTCGGGCTCGTCTGCGGCAGGCCGGTTCCCTGCCTCAGCCCCGACGTCCAGGTCCTCGTCCACCAGGGCTACCCGCCCGAGGCCGACGATCGCCACGACATGCTGCTCCTGCGCGAGGCCTTCGGTATCGACCTCCCCGCGCCCTACCGCGACGACCCCGGCTCGCCTCGCTGATCCAACCTTGCCGGTCCGGCGCGATCCACCGGGTGGTGTGCTACCCTCGGTGACGGTCGATGCTGGACGGCCGTGGGGCCACCGTCGATGGGAGCAACGCGTGCATCATCGGGTCTCCGGGGTTCTCCTCCTCTGTCTGGCGTTGATCCTGTCCGGCTGCGGCGGTTCGACGGCGCCGGCGCCCACCACGGCGCCGTCGACCTCCTCAGTGGCGACCTCGACCGCCGCCACCCCCGGCTCGACGCTCGCGTCGACTCCCGGCGCGGCGGTGACGCCCGGCGGCAGCCCGGCGACGGCCTCCGGTCCCCGCACGAAGGTCACTCTCCAGACCGGCTTCCTGCCGAGCATGAACTCCGCCCCCTTCTACCTCGCGCTCGAGCAGGGCTACTACGCCGCCGAGGGGCTGGACGTCACCATCCAGGACGGCTCCAATCCGGACCTCCTCAAGCAGGTCGGCAGCGGTGGGGTGGACTTCGGGATCAGCGGGGGCGACTCGGTGATCCCGGCGCGGGCGGCCGGCGTGCCGGTGGTGATGGTCATGCAGCAGTTCCAGCAGTACCCGGTCGGCCTGATCACCCTCGCCGGCGGCGGCGTTACGATCAACAAGCCCGCCGACCTCAAGGGCAAGAAGATCGGCGTCTCGGCGCCCAACGGCTCGACCTATTTCGGCCTGCTGGCGCTGCTCAAGACGGGCAACCTCACCACCGGCGACGTGCAGATCATCAGCATCGGCTTCACCGAGCTCGAGGCGCTCACCCAGAAGCGGGTCGATGCCGCTATGACCTTCGTCACCAACGAGCCGGTCCAGGCGAAGGCGCTCGGCTTCCCGGTCAACCAGATGAACGTCTCCGACTACGCGAACCTCGTCTCGACCGGCCTCGTCACCAGCGACCGCATGGTCCAGCAGCACCCGGACGTGGTGCAGAGGTTCGTCAACGCCTCGCTGCGCGGGCTGGTAGAGGCACAGCGCAACCCCGAGGCGGCCTACCAGGCGACCATCAAGCGCATGCCGGAGCTCTCGCCGGCCGACGCCACCGTGCAGCGCGACGTCCTGACCGCCACGCTCACGTTCGAGCAGCAGCCGAGCGGCCACCCCTACGGCTGGAGCGACCCGGCCGCCTGGTCGACGACGGTGGAGTTCCTGAAGTCGGTCGAGGTGGTGACGACGAACGTCGATCCGACGGCGTGCTACACCAACACCTTCGTCGACCACGCCGCGCCATAGGGCTCACCAGCTCACGGCTGGAGGGCCAGATCCGGGTCGTCCCAGGCGGTCGTCTGCCAGTCGTCGGCGGCGCCCTCCGGGGGCAGCCAGTCCGGCAGCTCCATCTTCAGGTGCCAGGAGAGCGCGCCCACGTACGGCTCGTAGAGCCGGCGCAGCCCGCGCAGGCGCGCGTCCGCCTCCGGCCCCTCCGACAGCCGGAGTCCCGCGCCCGCCAATAGCGCCCGCAGCTCGACCAGCCGCTCCGGCGGCAGGCGGTCCGGCTCCGGCTCGCGCGGCGGCTCGTTGAAGATCTGGCTCAGATCGACCGCGGCGTGCCGGGCGATGGCGAAGGTCAGCTCCGCCTCGCGCCTTGGTACCTCGTCGATGCCCAGCATCACCAGGGCGCACGCGTCGAGGACCGTCGTCAGAGCGCTCAGCCACGACTGGTTCTCGTGCTGCGAGCGGAAGTAAGCCAGCGAGGGGTAAGACAGGTGGCTCTCCAGCAGCTGGGCTGCCCAGCCCTCCCAGTCGCGCAGGAAGATCGCGACCGCGTCGGTGCGAGTCTGGATGGAGTTGCGCCGCAGCAGCTCGACGGCGCTGGGCGGTGAACCGGCCCGCGCGTCGAGCAGGGAGATGTTGACCTCGCGGCGCGAGAAGGCCTGGTAGAGGATCGGCAGGTAGCCGATCACCAGCGCCAGGAAGCCAAACCCGGTTCCGCCCTCGATGACGGTAAGCGCCTCGGCGTCGGCGGAGGTCGGCGTGACGTCGCCGAGCCCAATGGTGAAGAAGTTCGTGCCGCTCATATAGAGGTCTTTGCCGTAGCCGACCGTGCCGTGGTTCGTGGCCAGGTGCGAGCCGAGCGCCCACTGCAGCGTCCCGAAGCCGACGATCAGCGCTCCGGCCCACACCGTCAGCAGCAGGATCAGGGCGAGCGGCCCGTAGAAGGCCAGGAACGTCTCGCGGGGGCTGCTGGCCTCCGCCTCGCCCCCGCCGCGCATGTGACGCGCCAGCCACAGCCAGGCGGTCCAGGTCGCCCGGTAGAAGGTGCGCGTCAGGCGCACCGGCCGCACCACCCGGCGCGGCAGCACCACCGTCTCGAAGGCGTCCCAGAGAACGCCGGCGATCAGGATGAACGCGACGACGCCGCCGACGACGTGCATGGGGACTCCCCTCACCGCGGGGCCGGGCGGTCAGAGCAGGCCGAGGATGTGTCCGATGTTGGCGCCCGCGTCGACCACCGGCTCGATCGCGCCCGAGCGCGAGGTGAGCAGGCAGGTGACGCCCGGTCCGTGGCCCGCGATGATCGAGTCGCCGTGGGCGATGATCCCGACGGTGACCGAGCCGCGCCGCAGGTAGCGGCCGTAGGAGGCGTCGGCGTCCACGATCGCCACCAGGTCGCCCAATCGCAGGTCCTCCAGCCCGTGCTCCGCGACCGTCTCGTCGTCGAACATGGTGATGTCGTAGTCGCCACGGTAGGCGTTGTCGCGACCCAGCCCCGAGCCCATGATGGCGGCCGGCACCCGGTGCGTCACCGGCACGACCAGCTTGCCGTTACGGACGCCGAGCGCCCAGTGGTCCAGGAAGTCGGGGTCGAGGCTCATGCACTTGAGATCCGGCACGTCCGGCACGGCCAGCCCGGTGCCGAAGGACTTCACCAGAATGCGATCGCCTGGGATCATGCGCTCCAGCGCGTCGGGCGGGAAGTCGACCATGACGTGCTCGGCGCCGCCGTGCTTGCCGGTAACCACGCCACTGGTGCCGGCCGCCTCGCCGCCGAGCACGGTCGCCCGGTTGCCGATGCAGGCCAGCACGTTGAGCCCGCCGTTGGCTCCGTCGTCGGGGTTCTTCATCGAGACGGCTGGCTCGACGTGATCCCCGACGATGTCGCGCACGCGGTGCCCCACCCGCACGTTGTACGTCACGCCGCCCGTGCCGGGCAGGACGCGCGGCTCGCCGTCGGTCGAGATGCGATAGGGGTTGGCCGGCGGCGGCGCGTAGCGCGGCGGGGTGACCTCGCCGACGACGGAGAGCCGGACCAGCTTGGCGCGGTTCGTCTCGAAGCCCGCCAGCGCCGTCTGGGGCGCGGCGGTCGATCGCCCGGTGCTCATGGTGTCCCTCCTCGGCGTGGCCCCATCGTTCGTCTGACGCGATCTTCCCGGCCCGGCGAGGCGCTGTCAAGCGAAGCGGCGGCGGGTCATCAGCGCGACGCGAGCGCCTCGGCGCCCAGCCGCCGCGGCAGCACGGTGTAGGGAGTGCCGACGTTCTCGGGGTGGTACTCGAACACCGCCCGCTCGAAGTACTGCACCGTCATGCCGTTCTGCTGAAACTCCTCGCTGAGCGGGTAGCCGAAGAGGGCCAGCGACTCCCGGTACGACACCCCGGGGTCGCCGAACTCCAGTCCGTGGCTCGCCCAGTAGCTCTTGAACCCGAAGCAGATTCGGTGCCCGGTCGCGGCGAAGAACGTGCAGTTGGCGTCGGATACCGCGGCGACGGGCTGGAACGGGGCGCTCCCGAGCAGTCCCTGACCCAGGGCGGCGGCTGCCCCCAGCCGGCCGAGCTCGACCTCGTAGGGCGTGCCACGGTTCTCCGGGTGATACTCGAAGCGCTGTCGCTCGAAGTACTGCACCGTGTAGGAGACGCCCGTGTCGGGGTTCTTTTCCTGGTACTCCTCGGTCAGCGGATAGCCGAAGACCGGCAGGCCACCCGACTGCTCCCAGAACGCCTTAAAGCCGTTCGACAGGGAGTGGCCGGTCTGCGGGAAGTAGAGCGAGGTCGAGGCGGGGGTGGACGAGGCGGAGCTGGGGACGGCATGGCCCGGCGGGTAGATCAGGTAGACCGTGCCGCCCGAACTCGCCAGCCAGAGCCGCTCCAGCGTCGCCCGGTCGTAGACGATGCGCACCCCGGCGTCCGTGGCCGCGGCGGGGTCGTTGGTGATCACGTTGCCCGCGGCGTCGAAGCCGCGCACCACCAGCAGGTGGCCGTCGCTCGCCGGAATGGGCGAGCCGGGCAGCGCCCCCGGCCCGTAGGCCACGCTGATCACGACCGGGATACCCGCCGCGATCCATGCCTCGACGTCGGTCATCGAGCCGAGCCGCGTGACGTAGGACTCCAGCCCGTAGGTCGCGGCGAAGGCGGTATTGAAGGGCCAGTTGCCCGTCCCCTGGTAGGTCGCGTCGTAGGTCGCGGCCGCGGCGTCGGGGACCGCCACGCTTTCGCCCCAGTAGCTAAGCACCATGGCCACCGACGTCGGCGAGCACCAGGCCTCGCCGCCGTTGGGGTAGAGCATCTGGGAGTGCTGGGGCACCGGCAGGTCGATGCCCCAGGCGACTTGGCTGGACGTCGCCCCATCGCCGGCCGTCTCGCGCTGGGAGTTCGACGTCATGACCGCGACCAGCCGGAGATGTGGACTGACCGTCGGATCGACAGTGAACAGCGTAACCCGGTACTGGTAGCGCGTGTAGACCGGACCGCCCGCGAGGTCCAGCGTGTCCGTGGCCACCGACCCGTCCGCGTCCGACTGGCCGCCCGCGCTGTGGCGCTGGATCGTGCCGCTGTCCGATGCCCACACGCCCAGCGTGTAGTGTGCCGTCCAGTGGCTCGTGTCGGGCCGGTAGGCCCGCAGTTCGACCTGGAGCCAGCTACCGGGCGGCGTCTGGGCGTCCCAGGAGACGACGGCGCGGTCGAACGGGGCGCTGGCGTCGAGCGGCGCCGACTCGAGCGTGCCCCAGCGGTCGGGCTCGCTCCCGTGCACCGTCGACGCCTGCCCGGCCACCCAGCCGGTCGCCCCGAGGTGCACGTCGGCCTGCCCGTTCGTCGCATCGACCGCGACGCCGGCCAGGCTATCGCCCGCGAAGTCCGCCGGCTGGGTGTCGAGATGCAGCCCCACGTAGGGCGAGATCGGCGATGCCGCGGCCGCCCTGCTCGCCGGCCGTGCGATCGTCAGCAGCGCCGGGAGCAGCAGCACGAGCGCCAGTGCCCAGAGGCGTCCGGGCCCACGACGACTCCTCGAAATGATATCCGTCTGCACGCTCCCGCCCTCTCCCGGCCGCGGCCGCCGTGTCGTTGAGGGAGGAACGGTCCGGCGGCGTCGCGGTTGCCGGCCGCTCCCGCCCTCTCCCTGGGTGGTCGTGACCGCGGGCCGTCCGGCATACTTCCGTCAATTCATCCGGATCACCGAGGAAGGCACGATGACGGGCGTTCTCCGCCGGGTGGCAGCCTTGCTGCCGCTCCTGGTTCTGCTGGCCACGCTCCCGCCGCACACCGCCGCGGCGCATCCCGCGGTCCAGGCGCGCACCTGGATCATCCTGGATCCGACCACCGGCGACGTGCTCGACGGGCAGGATCCGCACCTGCGCACCGCCATGGCCAGCCTGACCAAGGTCATGACCGCGCTGGTTGCGCTCGAGCGCGGCAACCTGCAGCAGCGGGTGACGATCGAGCCCTCCGACCTCGTCGGTGAGTCGAGCGCCGGACTCCAGGCGGGCGAGACCGACTCGCTGACGACCCTTCTCTACGGGCTGCTCCTGCCGAGCGGCAACGACGCCGCCATGGCGATCGCCCGAGCGATCGGCGGCAGCCCCACCACCGACGATCCGGCCGCGCGGGCGCGCTTCATCGGCTGGATGAACGACGAGGCCACCACCCTCGGACTGCGCGACACCCACTACGTTAACCCGCACGGGCTCGACGCCTCCGGCCACTTCTCGTCGGCCTACGACCTGGCGCTGATCACGCGTGCCGCGCTCGCCTACCCCACCTTCGTCCAGATCTCCGGCGCTGCCAGCTACGACGGCGACGGCCACCACTACGATCACCTCAACCAGCTGCCCAAGCGCTACCCGGGCATCATCGCCGGCAAGACCGGCTGGACCGACGCCGCCGGGCTCTGCCTGATCGAGGTGGCCCAGCGCAACGGCCGTCAACTGATCGTCGTCCTCCTCCAGTCCACCGCCGACCACTGGTACGGCGACGCCGCCGCGCTCCTCGACGAGGGCTGGACGCTGCCCCTGCCCGCCACGACACCCGACCGGGCGGCGGCCGTCTTCTCCTGGTGGCAGACGCGCAGCGACGGCCCGGTCGAGGCCGGCCGGACGCAGCGCAGCTGGGTGTGGGGTCCGGCACCGCTCGGCCCGCCGACCCTCGAACCCTACGCCGAGGATCCCGGCGGCCGGCGCCTGGTCGAGTACTTCGACAAGGGACGCATGGAGGTCAACGACCCGCTGGCGCCGCTGAGCTCGGGCTGGTACGTGACCGGCGGGCGGCTGGCCGCGGAGATGATCACGGGGCAGCGGCAGACCGGGGACAACAGCTTCCAATCACTGACACCCGCGGCCGTGCCGCTCGCCGGTGACCCCGGCGGCGACGGGCCGACCTACGCCACGCTCGGGCCGCTCCTGACGTTGCCGCCCGCGGCCACGGGCACCGTCGTGACCGCGCGCCTGGCCGCCGACGGCACCGTGATGAGCGACCCCGGCACGGCCGGCTACGGCGTGCTCGCCGGTACGGCCAACGGCCCCACCGGCCACGGCATCGCCTCGGTGTTCGCCACGTTTCTCGGCCAGCAGGGACCGGTCGAGGTCGACGGGGCCACCGCCAACGGCCCCCTGTTCAGCCCGCCGCTCTCGGTGACCGGCTACCCGCTCACCGAGCCCTACTGGGTCCGCGTCCCGGTCGGCGGCGGCGTCCAGGACGTGCTGGTGCAGTGTTTCGAGCGCCGCTGCCTGACCTACACGCCGTCGAACCCCGCTGGCTGGCAGGTCGAGATGGGCAACATCGGTCAGGCGTACGTGACGTGGTTGAACCAGGCTGCAGCCGACCAGGTGATGACCGTCGAGCAGGCCGACGCGCTGGCCGCGGGCGTCGACTGGTAGCGACGGCCCCCGCGGAGCCACCCGCTCTCCTGGACGCCGCCCGACGCCGCGTCTGGTGCTACGTTTGCGGTAGCGGGCGTGCCGTCCTCCGGCAGGTCGGAGCGGCCGAGCCCGCCGGCCCGGACGGGACGGGGAGAGGAGCGCGCGGTGCGGCCGAGCAGCCAGGCCGAGCGGTCCGACGTGGAGTTCCGCGCCAAGCGCGGGGCCAACCCGCGCGCGATCGACGAGCTGCGGCGGTGACTGCGCCGCGCGGCTGTATCGCTCCGCCTGGAGCGGTGAGGCTCAGCGTGCTCCCGGCGGGGTGCGGCGTGCTACACTGACGTTACGTTCGACTTCCGCGATAGCGCATTCCGGTGCGATGCCATGTATGAGCGTGTGAGTCAACCTTCTGACGTCCCGGCGTCTGGGCCTCGAGTGGCCGGCACGCCCGTGGAGCGTGGGTTCCCACTCGTGGTCGGCCGCGAGCGCGAGCAGGCGATGCTTCGGCAGCACCTCGATCAGCTCCTCGCGGGGCGCGGCGGCCCGGTGCTCGTGGGGGGCGCGGCCGGCATCGGCAAGACCACGCTGGTCGAGGACCTGGCGCGCACGGCCGACGTCGAAGGTGCGGAGGTCCTGTTCGGTCGCTGCTACGATCTCAGCGAGACGCCGCCCTATGGTCCCTGGCGCGAGGCCCTGGGCGCGCCGGAGGACGTGTTCGAACCTCGGACGCCGCCAGAAGACCCCGGTGGCAGAGCCGACAGCGGCGCAACTGCAATCATCACCCGGGTCCGCGCGCACCTGGCGTCTCGCGCCGCCCACCGGCCCACCGTCCTGGTGCTGGAGGACCTGCACTGGGCCGACCCCGCCTCGCTCGACCTGCTGCGCGCCGTCGCCCGCGATCTGGAGCGCGAGCCCCTGCTGGTCGTCGCGACCTACCGTGACGACGAGGTGACCCGCCACCATCCGCTCTACACGCTCCTGCCGCTGCTGGTGCGCGAGGCGCGCGCCGCACGGGTACGTCTCCAGCCGCTCGACCGTGCGGGCTTGACAGCCCTGGTAGCCCGGCGCTACGCCCTCCGCGACCGCGACGCGGACGAACTGGTCAGCTACCTCGCGCGGCGCTCGGACGGGAATCCCCTCTTCGCCGGCGAGCTGGTCCGCTCGCTGGAGGAGACGGGCGAGCTGCGGCAGATGGCGGCGGGCTGGCTGCTGGGAGACCTGTCCAAGCAGACGCTCCCACCGCTGCTGCGCCAGGTGATCGACACGCGCGTAGATCGGCTGGGCGAGCCCGCGCGCGAGCTGCTGGTGGCGGCAGCGGTGATCGGCGAGCTGGTGGCCCTCACGCTCTGGCAGGCGGTCGGCGAGGCGGACGAGGCGACGCTGAGCGCGACGATGGACCAGGCGATCGCGGCACACCTGCTCGCCGAGACCGCGGACGGTGCCGGGGTCCACTTCGCCCATGCCCTGATCCGCGAGGTGCTCTACGAGGGCTCCCCGCGCCTGCGACGCCGCAGGCTGCACCGAACCGTGGCCGAGGCGCTCCTGGCCGGTCCGGCTCCGGACCCCGACGAGGTCGCCTACCACCTGCAGCGGGCCGGTGACCCGCGAGCCGCGGAGTGGCTGGTGCGGGCGGGGGAGCGGGCGCGACGGGCAGGAGCTACCGTCACCGCGGCGGCACGCTTCCGCGCGGCCATCGCCCTCCTCGGGCCGGAGCACGCCGCGCAGGCGGGCAGCCTCGCCCTGCAGATCGGGTACCTGCTCCGCAAGCGGAGGTCGGATGAGAGCGAGGCGATCCGGTCATTGCGGGAGGCGATCCGGCTGGCTGAGGAGGCAGGCGACCCGGTGATGGCGGGGGTCGCCCACTGCCAGCTTGGCTACGTGCTCCAGTTTATTCACACGCGCCAGGCGATCGCCGAGCTCCGACTGGGTGTGGCGGTATTGGAGAGCGCTCCGGCTGAGACGTGGGAGCGGACAGCCGTCCCACGCGAGGGGGTCATGGTCGCGTCACTGGCTGATGCCCGCATGCTACTGGCGTGGGTCCTGTCGCTGGTCGGTTTGTGTCACGAGGCGCTGCAGCTGCTCGGCGGCACGCTCGATGTCCCGCTCGAGACCCTCACGTACTACGGCTTGCTCACCCTGTTTCAGCTCGCCGTCACCCTTGGCCGGCCCGACGTGGCACGACCGGCTCACGCGCGCCTGCGGCGGGATCTCAGCGCCCCTGAAGACGCGGTGGTTCTTGCCTCCACACTCGACGGCTATCTCATCAAACTGGTACTGCCCTACTTCGCGGACGATCACGCCTATATCGAAGAGGAAGTTGGCGTGATACAGCGGACGTGGGCGCTCGCCCAGGAGCTGCAGCTCGTCGATCCCTTTCCACTCGGTGCGGTGCGGTTTCCGGTGAAGCTCGTGCGGGGAGAGTGGGTGGCCGCCCGGGACGACGCCCGAACCATGCCCAGGATGGTGGTAGGCAGCGGTTTGGGCGAGTCGTCCGCGATCATGCTGGCCACGATCGCGCGGCTGCGGGGAGAAACGGACGGGGCATGGCAGGCGGTGCAATCCTGGCTGCCGCAGGGCAGCACGAGCTCGCCGGAGCCGCGGGGAACAGTGCTCAACACGCTGACCTTCCTGGTGCTGGGTGGACAGCTCATGCTCGACGCCGGGGACCTCAATGGCGCCCGGCAGTGGGCCGAGGCCACCGACCGCTGGCTGGACTGGTCGGGCTCGGTCCGCTTCCGCTCCGAAGCCCACGCCCTCTGGGCACGCTACTGCCTGGCCACGGGTGACGCCGACCAAGCGCGCCGCCATGCCCTGCAGGCCGTCGAGCATGCCACCACCCCCCGCCAGCCGCTGGCCCTCCTGGCGGCTCACCGCCTGCTCGGGCAGGTCGAGACCGCGGCCAGGCACTTCGGCGAGGCGGAGACGCAGCTGCGGGAATCAGTGTCGCTCGCCGACGCCTGCGGCGCCCCCTTCGAGCGCGCGCTGACGCTGCTGGAGTTGGCCGAGCTGCGCGCCGCCGAAGGACGTATCGAGGACGCGCGCGTCCTGCTGGCCGAGGTGCGCGCGGTCTGCGAGCCGCTCGGCGCGAAGCCGACGCTGGAGCGCGTGGCGGAACTGGAAGCACGCCTCGTCGTCAAGCCGACCGACCGCCCCTTCGGCCTCAGCGAGCGCGAGGTCGAGGTGCTGCGGCTGGTGGCTGAGGGCCTGACCAACCCCGAGGTCGCCGAGCAGCTCTATCTCAGCCCCCGCACCGTCGGTCAGCACCTGCGCAACATCTACAACAAGCTCGGCGTCAACACGCGCGCCGCCGCGACCCGCCTCGCCGTCGAGCACGAGCTGGTCTGAGCCCCACACCCGGCCACCGCTTCCGCACGCGCCTCCCACCACTACGTCATCTGACGCATCCCCGACGCCGCGGGGTTCCCGCGGCGATTGCGTCATCCTCGCGATGTGCCGGATGCGGCCCACGCCTACGCTAGACCCATCGATCGAGTGGCGTGAGGGAGCGAAAGGAACCGAGGATGAACGACACGATCGCCGCCGCCGTCTTCGCCGAGTACCGCCGCGGCGAGGGGCAGCGCAACCGGAGCGGCTGGCAGCAGCCGTCGTCCAACCGCTCGACGGCCCTGCGGCGCCAGCTGGCCGAGTTGCTCCTGACGCTGGGCGCACGGCTGGCGCCCGACGCCACGGTCCCGTCCGCAGGTTCGTCTCAGGTGTCCGTGGCCTGAGGCGGGGATCACCAGGAACAAAAAGGAGAGGGAACCATGGCAACGATGCGTTTACTGCAGCAGCGATTCGACCCGCGGGGGATCGGCCTCTGGCTGATCGGGGTGCTCTGCGGCGTCCTGTTGATGCTCGGGCTGAGCGGCCTGACCCATCGGTCCCACGCGCCCCAGCCCGCGGCCCCGGCCGTGAGCGTGGCCGCGCCGGCGGTGGCGGCGACGACGTTTGGCCCGAGCGGCCGCGTAGTTGGCCCGGGCGAAGGGCTGCATACCGCGGCGGTAGCCGCGCAGGCCGTGGCGGCGACGGGCTTCGACGCCAGCGGGAACGTGGTGCGACCGGCCCAGGGCCCCTTCCTGGACAGCCAGGCGGCGCCGGCCGTGGCCGCGACGAGCTCTGGCACGAGCGGGCGGGCAGCCGGTCCCGGCGAGGGACTGAACAACGCGGCCGGAGCCGCAACCGGCACAGCGCCCTTCGTCATGCCCAATATCGACCGGTGGGGCGCCGACACGCTGGGCAACGCGGTGATGACGGCGAGCGCCGCGCTGGTCCCGCCACCGGTGGACGAACTGCGCGCCTATCGAAGCCAGCGTGCCAACGCGGTGCCCCAGGCGACGAGCTTCGACGCCAGCGGTCGCGTGGTGGGGCCAGGTGAAGGGCTGCGGTCCGCGGGCGCCACGTCGAACGCCGCCAACGACCTGCCGCGCCTCGACGAGACGACCTACTACCAGAACCAGCGGCTGAGCGCGCTGCCAGCACTCGATCGGGCGCGGGGGACTGACCCCAGGTAGCCGATGGTTTCCGCCAAAACGGTCGGGCCGGGGAGCGCACGCTCCTCGGCCCGACGCCGCGTCTGGTGCTACATTTGCGGTAGCGGGCGCGCCGTCCTCCGGCAGGTCGGAGCGGCCGAGCCAGCCGGCCCAGACGGGACGGGGAGAGGAGCGCGCG
>Ga0307374_10009488_pt1 | contig 14327 bp, 11 predicted proteins | sample OX3MG_FD_202532 | JGI IMG/M metagenome (GOLD analysis project Ga0307374, IMG submission 202532) | Soil microbial communities from Risofladan, Vaasa, Finland - OX-3 | ecosystem: Environmental > Terrestrial > Soil > Coastal area > Acid sulfate soil | place: Finland: Risofladan, Vaasa | collected... | reverse complement strand
CCGCCGTCCGTCTGGCCGCCGTCCGTCTGGCCGCCGTCCGTCTGGCGGGTGGCTGGCTGGCCCGTGGCCGGCAGATCCGCAGCCGGCGCACCTGCGACCGCCAGGGCTGGCGCCATGGCAGCGAGCTGACGGCGACCGCCGAGAACGAGGCTGGCTCCGGCGATGGCTGCGGAAGCCCGGGGGGTGAGCGGCGATCCGTCCAGGCCGATTACCGTGATCATGGGCCGGCCACCCACTCGGGCCGGCTGGCGGCGACGACCGTCCGCCCAGTGAAGTCCACCAGCGCGACGTCCGCGTCCACCCGGCCCGCACAAGCCCGGATAAGCACCCAACGAACCCGGCGGCACAGCTCATCCCCAGCCCGGCGAAGCATGCCTTCCCGGTCCCAGATCTCGTAGGCGTGGCGGCCGGTGTTCGCTGCGGCGATCTCCGCGGCCACTGCCGCTGACCCCCCAGCGGCCCTGGTCACCTCACCGAGCAGTGCGAGATCGACCTTGGACCGGGTGTAGTGGGTCATCAGCACGCCCGCCGCGAGCTTGGTGAGCTTGCCGGCCATCCCGACGAAGATGACCCGGTCCAGCCCGGCGGAGGTGGCCCGGCGCAGCGCAGCGCCGGTGAAGTCGCCCACCTCCACGAAGCAGACGTCGGGCAGGCCGGGCAGCAGGGCCATGGCGCCCTTCTCGGTGCGCCCGCCGGTGCACAGCACGGCGGTGCGCTCCCCTTGCGCGGCCATCACCGAGATGGCCTGCTCGACGCTGGCCCGCCAGGACGCGGTGGAGAACGGGCGGACGATCCCCGTGGTGCCCAGGATGGAGATGCCGCCGATGATGCCCAGCCGGGCATTGGTGGTCTTGCGTGCCATCCGCTCCCCGCCGGGCACCGAGATGATCACGCATACCCCACGGGCCGCCAGGTCGGCCACCTCAGCCACCGCCTGGGTGATCATGGCGCGCGGGGTGGCGGTGATGGCCGGCTCCCCGACGTCGATGCCCAGGCCGGGCTTGGTGACGACACCGACTCCCTCGCCGCGCTCCAACGCCACGCCGGGCTCAGCGCGCCACCGCACGGTGGCGGTCAACCGTGCGCCGTCGGTCACGTCGGGGTCATCGCCGGCGTCTTTGACCACGACTGCGGTGGCCCGCCGCGGGTCGTGCGCACAGGACTCGACCGGGAAGGTGACCCGGCGGCCGCCCGGGAGCGCGACCTCGACGGTCCGTTGGGTGGCCTGGTCGCGCAGCGCGGTGGTGGCGGCTTTCGCCGCCGCCGACGCGCAGGTGCCGGTGGTCCACCCGGTACGCAGCGCCCGCGGCCGCACCTTGGCAGTCCGCGGCAGGTCGGGTTCGCGCAGGTCGGGTTCGCGCAGGTCGGGTTCGCGCAGGTCGGGCCCGGGTCGGTCTGGCCCGCGCAGGTCGGGCCCGGGTCGGTCTGGCCCGCGCAGGTCTGGCCCGGGTCGGTCCGGGCCGGAATCATTCGGCGGCCCGGTCACCGGTCCACCTCGCGCAGCGCGGTACGGGCCTGGCGGTCAGCCCGGCGGAAGCCGTGGAAGTGCCCGGGGTGATACAGCCGCGACCGGGTGCCACGGGCGGCGAGCGCTGGCCCGACCAGGAACAGCGTGTGCTTCCACAGCTTGCGTGCCTTGACAGTCTCCTCCAGGGTGCCGACAGTGCAGTCGGCCACGAACTCGTCGGGCCAGGTCGCCCGGTACGCCACGATCACCGGCGTGTCCGCTGGATAGCCGCCGGCCAGCAGTTCGGCCTGCAGCTGGCCGGAGCGGGCGGCGGACAGGAACAACGCCATCGTGGTGCCGTGCCGGGCCAGCTCCCGGATCTCCTCACCAGCCGGCATCGGGGTTTTCCCGCCGCCGAGGCGGGTCAGGATCACCGACTGGGCGACCTCGGGAACGGTGAGCTCTCGGTCGGCGATGGCAGCCACCGCGGCGTAGGCGCTCACCCCGGGGACGGTCTCGTGCGGCAGCCCGAGTTCGGCGCAGAGCTCCCGTTGTTCCTGCACCGCGCCCCACAGCGCCGGGTCGCCGGAGTGGATTCTGGCTACCACCAGGTCCTCGGCCAATGCGCGCTGGTAGAGCGTGCGCACCCCCTCCAGCGGCAGTTGCGCGGAGTCCACCACCTCGGCTCCGGGCCTGGCATGCTCCAGCACGTCGGGGTGGACCAGGCTCGCCGCCCAGACCAGCACATCCGCCGCCGCGATGACCCGGGCCGCGCGGAGGGTGAGCAGGTCGGCGGCACCGGGCCCGGCCCCCACGAACCACACCTTCGCCCTGGTCACAGATTTCCCGGCCCGGTTGCTGGGTGGCTGTGCTGGCGCCGGGTCAGAGGTTCCCCGTACGTCGCGGGGGGCTGTGCTGTGGTCCGGGTCACTGGCTTCCCGGCCCGGTTGCTGGGGACTGTGCCGGCGGCCGGTCACAGCTTTCCCCCGCGCATGGTGCGGCGGCCCGGCACGAGCAGCGTGGACAGGTAGGGAGCCGGCCCCGTCACCTCGGCGGCCGGGCGGATGTCCTCGCCGGGCAGCCCGAGGCTGGCGCCGTGCACGGCGCCGTCCAGGCGCCCCGCGTCACGGACGGCGGCGATCACCTCGGGCAGGTGCCGCCCGCTCTTGTAGCCAACGACGGTGTCGAATGCGCCGAGGGCCGCGCGGAAGCAGTCGATCCCGGCGGTCAGCGGGAGCAGCGCCAGGGACTCCCGGCCCTCGCACAGCACCGTCCCGCTGCGTGCGGCCAGGTCCTGCATGGCGGTGATGCCGGGCACGGTCTGCACGACCAGGCCGGGGACCCGCTCCCGCACAGCGTCGGCCAGGTAGGTGAAGGTGGAGTAGACGTTGGGGTCGCCGATGGTGGCGAACGCGACCACCGCCGCGCCTTCCTGGTAAGCCGCCGCCGCGGTGTCCGCGGCGCAGGCCCAGGCCGACTCACGGCGCGCCCGGTCAGCCCGCTCGCTGAGCGCGAATACCACCCGGCGGATGCGCCCGTGGCTGATGTGCGCGAGCACCGTCGCCTCCGCACGTCCCTGCTCACCAGGTCCCTGCCCGCCAGGTCCCTGCCCGCCAGGTCCCTGCCCGCCGACTGCCAGCACCGGGACCAGCACCACGTCAGCCTCGCGCAGCACGCGCACGGCCTTGACGGTGACAAGCTCCGGGTCGCCCGGCCCGACGCCGACCCCGATCAGTACCGGCCGGTGAAGGGAGGATCCGGTCATGCCGCCGCCTCCACCACGCGCCGCGCCAGCCAGGGGTACCCGGCCCAGTGCAGATGCAGGTAAGACGCGTGCACGGCGTGCCGCACGAAGCCCTCGCGCCTGCCGCCGACCAGCCAGGCCGCGGCGGGGGAGTGCGGCGGGTCGGCCGTCGTGCGGTGAAATTCGTGCCCGCGCACCGCCGTCCCGGCCGGTGCGAGCACGGAATCGCCGGCGGCAGTGGCATCGCGGTAGCCGAGGGTGAGCCGGCCGGTCATCCGGGCGGTGGCATCCAGCACCCCGCACATCGGGTGGCCGTCCAGTTCCCGGGCGAGGTACAGCAGCCCGGCGCATTCGGCGACGACGGGGGCGCCGGCCTCGGCGAGCCGGGCGACGTCCGCGCGGAGCCGCTCGTTGGCGGACAGGTCGGCGGCGTGCACCTCGGGGAAGCCGCCGCCGAGCACGAGCGCGGCGCAGCCGGGCGGGAGTGCCTCATCCCGCAGCGGGTCGAGGGTCACCACGTCTGCGCCAGCGGTGGTCAGCAGTTCGGCCGTCTCGGTGTAGCTGAAGCTGAACGCGGCACCGCCGGCCACCGCCACCACCGGCCTGCTCGCCTGTCGCGGGACCCGGGCCTTGGCGGCCTCGGGCGGGACCCAGGCATCGGCGGCGAGCGAGCCCGCGGTGGCGGCCAGGGCGACCACTGCCTCGAGGTCGACGGCCTGGCTGACCAGCGCCGCGAGCCGGTCCAGCGCCTGCCGCGCCGCGCCCTCCCGTTCCGCCACGGGCACCAGGCCCAGGTGCCGCGCCGGGACCGCTACCGCGTCATCGCGGCGCAGCGCGCCAAGCACCGGGACACCGAGATCGCCCAGCGCCACCCGGAGGATCTCCTCGTGCCAGGCCGAGCCGACCCGGTTCAGGATCACCCCGCCGAGGCGCACCCCGGGTTCATACGCAGCGAACCCGGCGACCAGTGCGGCAACCGACCGGCCCTGCGCGGCCGCGTCGACGACCAGCAGCACCGGCGCGTCCAGCAGCCTTGCGACATGGGCGGTGGATCCGTACGACGTGGTGCCGCGCCCGTCGTAGAGCCCCATCACGCCCTCGACGATCGCGATGTCAGCCCCTGCCGCGCCGTGGGCGAACAGCGCCGCGATGAGATCCTCGCCGCACAGCACGGGATCGAGGTTGCGGCCCGGCCGCCCGGTCGCCAGCGCGTGATAGCCGGGATCGATGTAGTCGGGGCCGACCTTGTGCCCGGAGGTCACCAACCCGCGGCAGCGCAGCGCGGCCATCAGCCCGGTGGCCACGGTGGTCTTGCCGTGCCCGGAGGCTGGCGCGGCCACCACCACGCGCGGCAGGCTCACCACTCGATGCCTCCCTGGCCCTTCTGGCCCACGTCCATCGGGTGCTTGACCTTGGTCATCTCGACGACCAGGTCGGCGGCCTCTACCAGCCGCGGGTCCGCACCGCGGCCGGTGATGACGACGTGCTGGTCGCCCGGCCGCCCGCGGAGCGTCTCGACCACGTCGTCCACGCCCACCCAGCCCCACGTCATCGGGTAGGTGAACTCGTCGAGCACGTAGAACCGGTAGGCCTGGGCCGCCAGGTCCCGCTTGACCTGCGCCCAGCCCTCCCTGGCGTCAGCGGCGTGGTCCGCTTCGGTGCCGGGCTTGCGGATCCACGACCAGCCCTCGCCCATCTTGTGCCAGGTGACCGGTGCGCCCTCCCCGGTCTGCTCGTGCAGCCTGCCCAGCGCGCGCAGCGCGGTCTCCTCGCCCGTCTTCCATTTCGCGCTCTTGACGAACTGGTACACCACCAGCGGCCAGCCCTGGTTCCAGGCCCGCAGCGCGAGCCCGAAGGCCGCTGTGGACTTGCCCTTCATGTCCCCGGTGTGCACGACGATGAGCGGGCGAGCACGGCGTTGCCGCGTGGTGAGGCCGTCATCGGGGACGACGGCCGGCTTGCCCTGGGGCATCACGCCACCTCCCGGTTCTTTCCTGCAGAGAGCGTCCGGACAGACATCGTCCGGACGGAAATCGTCCGGACCGAGGCCGCCAGCGGGCCGGCGGCCAGTTCCTCCAGCCGCAGCAGGGACCCCGCCAGCGCACCGGCCAGGCCCGCCGCCAGGCCCAGCCGGACCGGGCCGGCCTCGCAGTCCACCACCACGGACGTCACCCTGGCGGCCGCCAGCAGCGCAGCCGCCCGGTGCGCGGTGGTCACCGGGTCGGGCCCGGCACTGGCCCGCCCGTCGGTGACCAGCACGAGCAACGGCCGCCGGTGCGGGTCGCGGAGCCGTTCCGTGCGAAGCACCTCGTGAGCGCGCAGCAGGCCGGCCGCGAGCGGAGTGCGCCCGCCGGTCGGCAGCGCCGCCAGCCGCGCCGCCGCAGCCTCAACCGACGAGGTCGGCGGCAGCAGGAGCCGCGCTGATGAGCCGCGGAAGGTGATCATGCCGACCTTGTCCCGGCGCTGGTAGGCATCGAGCAGCAGGGACAGCACGGCACCCTTGACCGCGCTCATCCGGGCTCGCGCGGCCATCGACCCGCTGGCGTCCACCACGAACAGCACGAGGTTGCCTTCCCGGCCCTCCCGGCGGGCTTCACGCAGATCCTCGCGGCGCAGCAGCAGGCCACCCGGGCCGGTGCGGCCACGCCGCAGCTGGTGCGGCGCGGCGGCGGCGATCGTCGCGGTCAGGTGAAGCTGCCTGACCGGCCCCCGGGGGTGCTGAGCCCCGGTGACGCGTCCGGTGTCCGTCCTTGCCCTGGACCTGCGGCCCGCCGCGCCGGCGCCAACCCCTGGCACTTCGAGATGCCTGACGCGGAACACCGGCCCCGGCGCGGCGGCCGCGCCAGCCGGCCCGGAGCCGTCATCATCAGCCGGGTCGCCGGCCCTGCCCCGGTCCGCCGGGCCGCCCTCGCCCGGCGAGCCATCCCTGTCCTGGGCCGCCGGGTCGCTCTGGCCCGGCGAGCCATCCCTGTCCTGGGCCGCCGGGCCGCTCTGGATCGGCGCCCGGTCCCCGCCCGCGGCGTCCGGCGTGGCTGCGGCGTCCTGCGGCGCCGCGGCCGGGCTGTCGTCATCAGGCCGAGCCTGGTCTCGTGGCCCGTTTCCTGGTCCGCCGCGCCCCCCGCCGCCTGGATCGTCGCCGGGGTCTGGCTCGTCGCCCTCCCCGGCTGCGGCGAGCGCCTCGTTCAGCTGCTGCTCGTCGAGTTGGGGGGCGTCGAACGGCTGGCGCCGGCGGCGGTGCGGCAGCGCGAGCCGGGCCGCTGCCCGGATGTCGTCCGCGGTGACCTCCAGCCGGCCCTGCCACGCCGCGTGCGCGATCGCGGCGCGGGCGGTCACCAGGTCCGCGCGCAGCCCGTCCACCCCGAACGCCGCGCACACCGACGCCACCTGCCGCAGCGCCGCGTCGCTGAGGACCACGGCAGGCAGCCGGTCCCGGGCCGCCACGATGCGTTCCGCCAGCCCGGTCTCGGCTGCCTGCCACTGGGCGGTGAAAGCCGACGGGTCCGCGTCGTAGCTCATCCGCCGCCGGACCACCTCGGCGCGCAGCCCCGGCTCGCGCGGCGCGGCCGCCTCGACGGTCAGCCCGAACCGGTCCAGCAACTGCGGGCGCAGCTCACCTTCCTCCGGGTTCATCGTGCCGACCAGCAGGAACCGCGCGGCATGACGTACTGACACGCCGTCGCGCTCCACGTAGCAGGTGCCCAGCGCCGCGGCGTCCAGCAGCAGGTCCACCAGGTGGTCGTGCAGCAGGTTGACCTCGTCCACGTACAGCACGCCGCGGTGCGCGTCGGCCAGCAGGCCTGGCTCATACGCCTTGACGCCCTCGGTGAGCGCCCGCTCGATGTCGAGCGCGCCAAGCAGCCGGTCCTCGCTGGCCCCGACCGGCAACTCGACCAGCCGGGCCGGCCGGGTGGGCGCTGGCGCGCCCGCCTCGTGCGGGCCGTCCGGGCAGGCCGGGTCAGGGTCGCGCGGGTCGCAGCGGAACCGGCACCCGGCCACCACCGCCACCACGGGCAGCACCGCGGCCAGCGCCCGGACCATGGTGGACTTGGCGGTGCCCTTTTCCCCGCGCACCAGAACTCCGCCGATGCCCGGCGACACCGCGTTGAGCACCAGGGCCAGCCGCAGTTCGTCCATGCCGACCACCGCGCTGAACGGAAATCCGCCCGTGCTCACCGGACGCCCTGTGCTGACCGGAGACCCTGTGCTGACCGGAGACCCTGTGCTCACTCTTCGTCACCTTCCAGCTGGCCTTCGAGCTCGAGGTAGGCGCCGCGCAGCCGCTCGATGACCTCCGCCGCGGGCTCCGCCCACAGGCCCCGGTCGGCGGCTTCGAGCAGCCGCTCGGCGATGCCGCGCAGCGCCCACGGGTTGGACTGCCGGATGAACGCGCTGACCTGCTGGTCGAACACGTATGACTCGGCGAGCTGGGCATACATCCAGTCGTCCACCACGCCAGCGGTCGCGTCGTAGCCGAACAGGTAGTCCACGGTCGCGGCCAGCTCGAAGGCGCCCTTGTAGCCGTGCCGTTGCATCGCGGCGATCCAGCGCGGGTTGACCACCCGGGACCGGAACACGCGCCTGGCTTCCTGGGCCAGCGACCGGGTGCGCACCTGGTCGGGGACTGCCGAGTCGCCGATATAGGCGGCGGGGGAGCGCCCGGTGAGGTGCCGCACCATCGCGACCATGCCGCCGTGGAACTGGAAGTAGTCGTCGGAGTCGACGATGTCGTGCTCGCGGGTGTCAGTGTTCTTGGCGGCCACCGAGATGCGCCGGAAGGCCGACTCCATGTCGGCCCGGGCCGCCCGCCCGTCCAGGTCGCGGCCGTAGGCGTAGCCGCCCCAGATCGCGTAGACCTCGGCGAGGTCAGCGTCGGTGCGCCAGTTGCGCGCATCCACCAGCGGCAGCAGGCCCGCCCCGTATCCGCCCGGCTTCGAGCCGAAGATGCGGGTCGTGGCCCGGCGGCGGTCGCCGTGCACGGCGGTGTCCGCGTCCGCGTGCGCCCGCACGTAGTTGGCCTCGGCCGGCTCATCCAGCCCGGCGACCGTGGTGATGGCGTCATCGAGCAGGGCGACCACGTGCGGGAAGGCATCACGGAAGAACCCGGAGATCCGCACCGTCACGTCGATCCGCGGCCTGCCCAGCTCGCTGAGCGGCAGCACCTCGAAGCCGGTGACCCGCCGGGACGCGTCATCCCAGGCTGGGCGGCAGCCGAGCAGCGCGAGCACCTCGGCGATGTCGTCGCCCTGGGTGCGCATGGCCGAGGTCCCCCACACCGTCAGGCCGACCGCGCGCGGGTAGCTGCCGGTGTCGGCGAGGTGCCGGTCGACCAGCGAGGTGGCCAGCGCGGCACCCACCGCCCAGGCGCCCCGCGACGGGATGGCCTTGGGGTCCACCGAGTAGAAGTTGCGGCCGGTCGGCAGCACGTTGACCAGCCCGCGGGTCGGCGAGCCGGACGGCCCGGCCGGGACGTACCGGCCATCCAGCGCGCGCAGCAGGTTCGTCACCTCGTCGGTGGTGCGCGCCAGCCGGGGCACCACCTCGGTGGCCGCGAACTCCAGCACAGCCACCACGTCCGGGGGCGGGGTGCTGGCCTCATCGGTGCCTGCGACATCGCTGCCGGCCACATCAGTGCCTGCTGCCCCGGTGCCGGCTAGCCCGGTGCCGAGCACCTCGACGGCGACCAGGCGCGCCTTCTCCGGCTGCCAGCCACGCGCGTCCAGCCCGGCCAGCAGCCGGTGCGCGAGTGCCTCCAGCAGGTCGAGCGCATCGGCGCCGTTACGGGCTGGTCCGTCCGCCACGCGGGTCAGTCTGCTGGGCAGGCTGACCGGCTCACCTGGCGCGTTGAGTAGCTGCTGTTCGGACAGTCCCGCCCAGGCGGCCAGTGCGCTGCGCAGCCCGGGCAGCGCGCTGCGGCCGCCCCACACCTGCGCGGCGCGCAGCACGGCGAGCACGGTGGACACCCGCTGCTCCCCGGCGGGAGCGCCGCCCAGTATGTGCAGGCCGTCGCGGATCACCGCGTCCTTGACCTCGCACAGGTAGCCGTCCACGTGCAGCACGAAGTCGTCGAACTCCGCCCCGCCCGGCTGCTGCGCCACGTCCAGGTCGTGGTGCAGTTCGGCGGCGCGGATGAGCTCCCAGATCTGCGCCCGCACCGCGGGCAGCTTCGCCGGGTCGAGCGCGTTCACCGTGGCGTACTCATCCAGCAACTGCTCCAGCCGGGCCAGGTCGCCGTAGCTGTCGGCGCGCGCCATTGGGGGGATCAGGTGGTCGATGATCGTCGCGTGCCCGCGCCGCTTGGCCTGGGTGCCCTCGCCGGGGTCGTTGACGATGAACGGGTAGACCAGCGGTAGCGAGCCGAGCACCGCGTCCGGCGCGCAGTCCGCGGACAGCCCGAGGCCCTTGCCGGGCAGCCACTCCAGCGTGCCGTGCTTGCCCAGGTGCACGATCGCGTCCGCGCCGAAGGAGCGGTCCAGCCATCGGTAGGCGGCCAGGTAGTGGTGCGAGGGCGGCAGGTTGGGGTCGTGGTAGATGGCGACGGGGTTCTCGCCGAACCCGCGCGGCGGCTGGATCATCAGGATGACGTTGCCGAAGCGCAGCCCGGCCAGGACGATGTCGCCCGCGTCGGTGTACAGCTCGCCGGGTGGTTCGCCCCAGTGCTCGCGGACCGACGCGCGCAGCGCGGCGGGCAGCGCCGTGAACCAGTCGTCGTAATCGGCCCGCGGCACCCGCAGCGGGGCCGCTGCGAGCTGCGCCTCGGTGAGCCACTCGGTGTCCTGGCCGCCGGCCTCGATGAGCCGGCGGATCAGCTCGTCGCCGTCTTCCGGGAATCCCTCGCCAAGGTCGTAGCCCGCGTCGCGCAGCGCGCGGAGCAGGACCACCGCCGAGGCCGGGGTGTCCAGCCCGACCGCGTTGCCGATCCGGGCGTGCTTCGTCGGGTAGGAGGACAGCATGATCGCCAGCCGCCGCTGCGCGGCGGGCACGCGGCGCAGCCGGGCGTGCGCCACCGCGATCCCGGCCACCCGGGCGGCCCGCTCCGGGTCAGCCGCGTACACCGGGACCCCGTCCGGCCCGGCCTCCTTGAAGGAGAACGGCACCGTGATCAGCCGGCCGTCGAACTCCGGGACCGCCACCTGCATCGCCGCGTCCATCGGGGTGAGCGCGGCGGCGGAGTCCGCCCAGCCGGCCCGCGGCGAGGTCAGGCAGAGCGCCTGCAGGACCGGCACGTCCAGGGCCGCCAGCGCGGCGACGTCCCAGGCCTCGTCGTCACCGCCGGCGCTGGCGTCGGCGGCCACCGTGCCACCGGCCGCGAGCACCGTGACGATGACCGCGTCCACGCCGTTGAGCAGCTCATAGACCTCCGCGTCCGCCGCGCGCAGCGAGCCGCAGAACACGGCGACGGCGTTACCGCCCCGTGCCTCGACCGCGTCGGCGAGGGTGTCCACGAAGCCGGTGTTCCCGGCGACCGCGTGCGAGCGGTAGAACACGATGCCAACGGTCGGCCGACCCGGCCGCCGCGCCCGGCTGCCGTGCACGCCGTGTGCCGGGAGCACGACCGGCGGGGCGAAGCCGGCGCCGGTGAGCAGGATCGTGTCGGACAGGAACCGGGCGAGCTGCCCGAGGTTGCCCGGGCCGCCCTCACGCAGGTAGGCCAGGGCCTGCGCGGCGACGCCACCAGGCACCGTGGACAGCGACATGAGCTCGGCGTCCGGGGCCGGCTCCCCGCTCAGCACTACCGTGGGCAGGCCGCTGGCCAGCACCGCGTCGAGGCCGTCAGGCCAGCTGCGCCTGCCGCCGAGCAGCCGCAGCACGACGCAGAACGCCCCGTCGATCAGGGCCGGCAGGTCACTGGCGCTGGTGCGGGCCGGGTTGGCCAGCCGCCACGGGCCGCCGCTGGCCCGGGCGGCCAGCAGATCGGTGTCCGAGGCGGAGATCAGCACGATGCCGGGCGCCGGCCCGGACCGTGGCGGCATCAGCGGAGCGGCGGTTGCGTGGACCGCCGTGGGCTGGCTGGCAGCGGGCTAGGAGGACCAGATGACCGCATCATCGGGCGGAGCCTTCCTCGGGGTGACCACGCCCCGGGACGAAGGACCGACGGCCGCAGTTTCCTGGCTCCCGGATCGCGGCTCCACTCTGCCTTCCCTCCGCTACGCGGAAGTGGCTGCCTTCCCACCGCTACGCGGAAGTGGCCTTCCCACCACCGCGCCTCCCCGCCTTCCGGCGGCCGCGCGATAGTGGGTCTCGCGAGTGTCGCTCCCCGGTGACAGTGGCGGGACCGCGCCGGATTCACACCGGCTTCCTGCACTGCCGTCGATGGACGGGAAAACAACACCACACCCCCGCCCCCCGGGTCAAGCCGCCTGGCGCGTCAGCGGCTGGGCTGGGACACCTCGACCGCGTCGGTGATGGCGTTGAACTCCTCCGGGCCGAGTTCGATCCCAGCGGCCGCGATGTTGTCCGCGACGTGGTCGGCGGACCCGGAGCCGGGGATCGGCAGGACCTGCGGCGACCGGGCCAGCAGCCAGGCCAGCGCGATCTGGCGCTGGCTGACCCCGTGCCGCTCCGCGGCGGTGAGCAGCGGGATGATGCGCTCGGTCTCCTGGATCGGCGCCCACGGCAGGAACGCGATGGCCTCCTGGGAGCACAGGTCCAGGACAGGTTCGGAGGACCGGTCGTTGACGTTGCAGCGATTCTGGACCGACACGATCGGGGTGATCCGCTGCGCCTCGCGGAACTGGTCCTCCCGGACGTTCGAGATCCCGATGTGCCGGATCTTGCCCTCGGCCTTCAGTTCGGCGAGCGTGCCGATCGAGTCGGCCAGGGGCACCCTGGGATCGGGCCGGTGGAACTGGTACAGCGGGATCTGCTCCAGCCTCAGCCGCCGCAGGCTGCCCTCGCACGCCTCGCGGAGGTGCTCCGGCCGGCCGTCCGGCTCCCAGCGGTTCGGGCTAGGGCGGACCAGGCCGCCCTTGGTCGCGATGACCAGCCCGTCCGGGTACGGGTACAGGGTCTCGGCGATCAGGTTCTCGCTGACTTCCGGACCGTAGGAGTCAGCGGTATCGATGAAGTTAACCTCCAGCTCAACGGCCCGGCGGAGTGCTGCCTTCGCCTGCTCGTGATCTGATCCGGCGGCTCTGCCCAGATACCAGGACCGGTGATCCGCATAGCGCCGTACCCCATCCGGTTCACGCTGAGATCGCCGCCGATGTCGATGGTGCCGGCCGCCGCAGCCGTCGGTTGGCTCGTCATGGAATCCTCCTTGCGGTTGCTGCCAGCTTTGCAGGTCCGCTCAATGGCGCAGCGGCGGGGTAGGGGGCTTCGCCGCAGGTGCCGACGACTACCTCACCAAGCCGTTCAGCCCGGATGACACCCGCCGCCCGGGTGACGGTGAAGGCCGGTGCGGCCTGCCGGGGATCGGCGACCGGGATCGCGACCGTCTGGCTGTCGCCGTCGGCCAGCTGGTACACCCGCAGCGTCACGCCGTCGGCGTAGTCGTAGTCGGGCCTGCCGTCCACGGCGCCGACGGGTATCACCGCCCCGGGCCGGGCCAGCAGCGGAAGGCTCATGAACCCGTGCCGCTCGCGGTGCCACCGGGGCCCGGTGACCTCCGCGCCGGTCAGGAAATGTGTCCAGGTCCCGTCCGGGACGTAGTAGGAAACGTCGCCTTCCGCGCTGAAGACCGGTGCCACCAGCAGGTCGTTGCCGAGCATGTACTGCCGTTCGAGATGGGTGCACGCGGGATCGGCCGGGAACTCCAGCACCATGGCGCGCATCACCGGCACGCCGTCGGTGTGCGCGTGCGCCGCCGCACGGTAGAGGTAGGGCATCAGGCGCGCCTTGAGCTTGGTGAACATGCGCAGCACGTCCACCGCCTCGTCATCGAGCAGCCAGGGCACCCGGTAGGAGGACCCAGCGCGTTCCCCTGCTCATCGGCCAGGCGCGTACTGTCGGCAAGGCAATCACGGCCGCATCCCCCCGTGCCGGGCGCCATTACACCGAGATCCTCCGCGAAGCCATCCCCGCCTGACAAAGCAGGGAAGAATCGCCGGTGCCAGCTGGTCTCACCGTGTGGCCACCGCGCGGTGAGCGCACGCGATTCCCAGGGTCCCTTCGTCTTGCCCAGCTGCGGTGGGAGGCCAACCAGATTCCATGGTCCACTGATACCGTGCGGGCCTGCGTTCCCGTGTCTGTTTCTCACCGCCTGTGATGTATTCCTTCCTTCGAGAGGCGACAATAACAGGCAGGCGCGGACACGTTATCCGGCGAAGGCAGAAGGGGATCGATGTCGCGAGAGTTGGGGGCCTGGCTCCGGGAGCAGCGGCAAGCCCGTAGCTGGACCGTGCCCGAGATCGCCCGCCAGCTCCGCCAGGCCGCCAGGGTCTTGGGTGGGACGGTGCCGGGCAACGACATCCTGATCGCTCAAATCCGTCGGTGGGAATCCGGCAAAGTCGGCGTTTCCGAGCGCTACAGGCTGCTCTATTGCAAAGTGCTCGGGATCCCGCCCGCCCAGTTCGTACGTATTCGGAAATCGTGTGGCTGGGAGCAGGCTTGACCGCGCCTACCTGGGTAAACGCGATTCGGACCACAGGACTTCCGAATAGTTACCCCAGTTCGGCCCGTCCGCCGGGGGTGACTTGCCAGTCAAGGCGCTTGAGCCGCAGGTTGGATGTTGGAATGAAATAACTAGGTTAATCTGCCTATTTATTGTTTACCCTCTGCGGCCATCGTGTAATTCCAGTCCCCATGGAAGTCGTGCCTCCGGAGAGGCAGTGCCTGGATCTCCTGGTCAGCGACTTTGATCCCCTTGAGGAAGACCTGCTGGCTGAGTTCTGCGTTGATCTTGAGGCCAGTGCTGGTTGTTGTCGAGCCGATGAGGTTCACCACGGCCTGGTGGCTTTCCAGGGGGCGGCCACGCCAGTTCATCGTGATCTGGCTGAACGTAAGTATTCGGAAGTCGTGTGAGCGGGCACGCGAGTAACCGGCGTGGACTTCTGCGAGGTCCGCGCCGTTGAGGGCGTGGTCGTGCGGTTCAGCCGGGCTGCTGTGGTGGCTGTGCCCAGGACTGGAGGTCTTCGGGGCTGGCGTTCCAGGGCAGGAACCGTTCCAGGCCCGGGCCTGAGGGGGGTTTCCCGCCGTTGC
>Ga0307374_10009486_pt1 | contig 14329 bp, 13 predicted proteins | sample OX3MG_FD_202532 | JGI IMG/M metagenome (GOLD analysis project Ga0307374, IMG submission 202532) | Soil microbial communities from Risofladan, Vaasa, Finland - OX-3 | ecosystem: Environmental > Terrestrial > Soil > Coastal area > Acid sulfate soil | place: Finland: Risofladan, Vaasa | collected... | reverse complement strand
AACTTTCTAATATTTAATTAATTTATAATGGAAGAATGGATGGATCCTTGGATTAAACCGCTAAATGAAGTATCTGTATAAAGGGTAATTGAATTGTACCAATACCATTTTCCCACTTTAACAATGGACTTGATGAAAAGGTTTATCAATTTGTCCAAAGGTGGAAAACATTTTTCTGCAGAATCTATTTGTAAAAAAAATCAAGTATTGTCAGTCTGCTAAGGTAAGGCCGGGTGTTGAAGTGGATTCCCCAATCTCCAACTGTAGATGTGCTGGAACAGACATTAAAAACACCTTATCCCGGAGCCATGCATGTGGGTCTTGGGAGCGGCTTTTGCGGATGCAAACCCCATGTCAGATGGCTGAACAAGGAATGGATTATCATGTGATTCATCCGGCTTCAGGACAAAAGCAGGTGATTTACCGCTTTTCAACCGGTGCCCATTTTTTAAGCAGGCTGATCAGGTCTTCCAGGCGAACCGGCTTGCTGATATAGTCGTTCATTCCAGCCTGCATGCACAGATCACTGTCCTCTTTCATGGCATTGGCCATCATGGCGAAGATGACTGGTTGTTTACTCGGCCTGCCCCGGATGATTTTGATCGCATCCAACCCATCCATTACCTCATTCGCTATATTCCATGGCCTTCGGGGACTTCTTTTGTTTGCAAATGGAAGCAGGAAAACATAATGGGAATTTGACAAAACACAATAACATATTGTCAAAAAAACTTTTGGAATGAACAAACTTTTTGGTCACATGAATATTTTGTTTGCTCTATCAGAGAGGCTTCACCAGAATCCGTCCGTCAGTATATCCATTCACGAGATTAGCATTTGTCGCTACAACTCTTTGGCTAAAGACCGATGGGTTTTACGCTCCGTGTAAAAATTCAGGAAAAAAAACTTATTTTTTATCAATAACAGGGTCTTGAAAGCCGATCAGAAAGGCTTTGCAAACAGGTAAATTCCCCCAATGGCCAAAATCCCAGCCAGGATATTCAAAGCAAAACCCCAGGTAACCAGTTTTCGGACCCGTTTTACCGATAGGATCAGGCTATAAACCATCTTCAGCAGATTATTGCTGAACATAGCCTGCAGGGTAGCTGCTCCCATCATGGCCAGGGAGATGTTATGCGTCGCCTGGAATAAATTCAGCAGGAAAGGATCAATATCAGTAAAACCAACCAAAAAGGAAAGCCCGGTCAACCCAGCTGTCCCCAGGTAATGAAGGGTCAGCTGGGTCAGGGCGGAAAAAAGCAGGTATAATGCCGCAAACATGATGGCGATTTTAAATTCCAACGGATTGCTATGTCCATTGATAATATGTTCTGCAGAATGATCTGCCGGTACCTTAATCTGATAGATCCACCAGGCGATCAGCAGGGAAACCCCAAAAAGTCCTAAAAAATACGGCCAGATCAATGCGGCCAGCGGGGAATCGAAAATGACAATCAATATAAAAATACGGATGTACATCATGGAAGTAGCCGCGAGGATTGCACCGGCATATTGTCCTGCGGAAGCGACTTCTTCCTTACTCTTGCGCGCGATGATGAAGGTAGTGGCAGTACTGCTGTATAATCCGCCTAAAATACCGGTTATCAGGAGGCCTGAGGAAGGGAAGACAAATTTCTTCAGCAGATAACTGAAGTACGAGATCCCGGAAATAACCACAATGGCCAGCCAGATCTTATAGGGGGAAACAGGAATGAAGGGACTGATGTTGCCGACAGGAAGAACAGGCAGAATGAGGACTGCCATGATGATGAATTTACTCAGGGTAAAAAATTCATCCTTGTCCAGTTTTTCAGAAAAGGTTTGAAAATATCCCTTCAATTCTGCCAGCAGCAGCAGTAAAATATACAGCAATACAGATAGCCAGTGGGGCTGTTGGATAACCACCAGGGGCATGCTGAATATCAGGAGGGCCAGGATAATGCTGGTTAGCCCGAAGCCCTGTCCATTTTTGACCTTCATGAAATAGAAAATGGCCAGAAAAGCGGAAACAGCAATTAACCCGGCCACAAAATAGAATACAGACGGAAGCAGGGCAAGCAAATAACCCAGCAAGCCCAGAAAGGTGAAGGTCCGGTCAGAGCCAAAACTTGTTTTGCTCTTGGCTGCAAAATGCCTCTTTTGTTCCATACCGATCAGCAGGGAAAAAAAGAAAACAATTCCTAAGCTGATGAGTGCGGGCGGAAGATTATGAAGAAATGACATCATGTGGAATTTTTTTACCCTTTAACAGGAAATGCTTTACCTGATCATTGATGACAAAGCTACAAAAGGCAAAATATAACAGGGTGCCCCCTGTCATGGCCACCGGAAGGGAGGAAATACCGGGAATCCCGGTGGTTAAAATGAGGCAAACCAGCAGTACATCGGCCCCTATTGCCCAAACCACTATTTTTGCCGGGGCCTGAGAATAAAAATGATCCTTGGTGCGTACTATGATGATATTGAAAATGCTGGCAAAAAACAAGATAGCGAACCCGAATGAATGCATGGTCTGGCTACCTGTTATCGGAAATATTGTCTTGGCCACCCTTAACCAAAGCAGGCTCTCCAGGACCATCAGCACGCCAAGCAGGAAACCGTTTTTCACCAGCGGCCGGATATTCCAGGTTTCCGGATCCCTGGACCCGCTCACCTGATCGGCGGATAAGGTCAGGGTCACAAAATCCACAATAATCAACAGCACCACCATATCTGAGGCCCCAACCACAAACTGACCGGTGATGAGATAGGCCGCACAAACGAATAACACGGTAAACAAGGTCTTGGCTATTTTGCTGACCACCCAGTTGGCAATGCGGTGATGGATGGTGCGGCCAACCTTGATCAGGAGAATGATATTTTCCAGTCCCGCCTGCAACAGGATCACACTGGCTGCCTGTTTGGCGATATCGGTGGCCGATTTGACGGCAATTCCCACCTCAGCCTGTTTCAGGGCCGGGGCATCGTTTACCCCGTCTCCGGTCATTCCGGTAATTTCATGATGCTGCTGAAGGTTGGTGACAATGGTGAACTTATCCTCCGGTAGTACTTCTGCAAACCCGCTATGGGCCACGATGATGGCATGTTTATCATTGATGGATGTTTTTTCACGCAGTAAAGCGGCGCTGACGATATCATCGCCCATACCAACTTCCCTGGCAATCTCCCGGGCAATGGGTAACGCATCGCCGGTAAGCATTTTTACCCGAACCCCCAACCCCTTTATTTCCGAAATCATTTGCGCAGAATCCTTTAAAGGGGGATCGGCCAATGCCACCACACCTGCCAATGCCGTGACCTGATCCCTGACCACGGCCACGGCCATGGCCCTGAACCCCCTGGCTGCCCACTGAACGACCACGGCGTCAGGTGCGTCTTTTCCCGGCTGGCATAAATCCCTGATTGTGGCATAAGCCCCCTTCATGACGGTAAACTGCTTGTCTTCCTTACTGACCGTGGCTTCGGTTTTCCGGGTATCGGCTGAAAAGGGAATAAAGGAGACCTGCCGGTAAGGGGATGCATCAATATGATGTTCAGCTGCTTTTTGCAGGAAAGCCTGGTCAATGGAGTCATGGTTTGCGGTTACCGATGCCAGCACCCCATACAACAACACTTCATCCGCTGTAAAGTTTTCAGATGCCCGGATTTCCTGAATGGACAATTCATTCTGGGTGATCGTTCCCGTTTTATCCATACATAATGTCGTCATCGTTGCTGCGTCCTCTGTGGCGCTCAGCCGGCTGACCAGGATGCCTTTTTCAGCCAGCTGGCGGGAACCTTTTGCCATGCTGACGGCAAACATGGCAGGCAGGGCCACAGGCACAGCCGAGATCAGCAAGATGAGCAACAGGGGTAGAATGGTTAAAAAAGCTTCCCCGCGGAAAAAGGAAACGGTGAACGTGATGGCCACAAAGATGATGACCACCGCAAATAATATTTTCACCACGCTGGTCACCACTTCCTCCATATGCAGCCTGGGTTTGGCCGTCTGGACCAATTGGGCCGTCCTTCCGAAAGTGGTATGTAACCCCGTTGCGGTGACCACCGCGCTGCATTCTCCTTGTTTAACCACGGAGCCGGAGAAAAGCATATCGCCTGCCTTCTTGTCCTTGAGCTGGGATTCCCCGGTAAGTGCTGATTCGTCAGTTCCTGCCTGTCCATTGATCATTTTGACATCAGCAGCGATAAAATCCCCTGACCTGATCCGGATGATATCCCCCGGCACTAGCTGATTACCCGGGGTGGTCTGCCATTTTGCGTCACGCAGGATACGAACGGTAACCTGCAGGCTTTTTTTTAATGCCTCCACGGTTTTGGCAGCCTTCCGTTCCTGTATAAAACCAATGACTGCATTGAACAGCATCAGGCCGGAAATCAGATAGACATCAGCAGCCTTATGCAGGAAAATCGATACGATAATGGTCAGCTCCAGCATCACCGCCGTCAGTCCCCGGAAATGTTTAAGGAACAACAAGGCCATGGATGGCTCTTTCTCCGATACTTCATTTAAGCCATAGGTGGACTGCCGGTGTAGGGCCTCCTGCTGAGATAACCCCTTTTCAGGTTGAACCTGAAGGGCGGCTAATGCTTCCTCCACGGTGTTAACGGCAAACTTATTTTGTTGAACCGGCATTTTACCTGTTTATTTGAAATTCCCGGATTGGTGATTCAGGGCTCATTGCGTTATCCGCGCATACCCTGAAGGAGTCAGTATCCAAACGCATTGCCGGTCTGTCCTGGGATTGAAATTCATTACCCAGGGCGGTAATTGCGGCGGGAAATCCATCAGGACGAGACGGTCCGTAGTTTTACAGGAATCCCAGCTCGAGTTTGGCTTCTTCACTCATCTTATCCTTATCCCAGGGAGGATCAAAGGTCAGGGTTACATCCACCTGGTTCACCCCGGAGACAGCCCTGACTTTATTTTCTACCTCGAAAGGGATCTCCCCGGCAGACGGACAGGATGGAGCGGTCAGGGTCATGATCACTTCCACATTGCCCTGCTCATCGGTATTTACTCCATAGATAAGTCCCAGCTCAAAAATATCCACCGGGATTTCGGGATCATAAACCGTTTTTAGGGCATCGATCACCTGTTGTTTCAAAACCTGAGGGTCCATATGATTGGAGTTAGGGGGTCTGGAATGTCTGAAAAGCCAGGGCAAATAGTTTCATCTGCCTGACCATGGATAAAAGCCCATTTGCCCGGGTGGGAGATAAATGATCCTTTAGTCCCACCCGGTCAATGAAATACAGTTCGGCCTGCTGAATTTCCCGGGGGGTATGCCCGGATAATATTTTCACCACCATGCTGACCAGACCCCTGGTGATGATGGCATCGCTATCAGCGGTAAACCGCACTGATCCATCCACCAGTTCTGCATGGAGCCAGACTTTGGCCTGGCAGCCCCTGATCAGATTCTCGTCCTTGCGGTATTCCTCGGCGATCAAGGGCAATTCCTTGCCCAGCTCGATGATATATTCATACTTGTCCATCCAGCCCCCGAAGAGTTCAAATTCTCCGATCAACTCATCCTGTTTGGCATTGATCGTCATGACCAGTTGTTTTACCTGAGCATCCGGATGGCGTTACGAACCGCATTACAGAGGGTATCGATATCCTCAAAATTATTGTAAAAAGCCAGGGAAGCCCTCACTGTGCCTGGAATACCATAAAAATCCATCAGGGGCTGGGTACAGTGGTGGCCGGTACGTACGGCAATCCCGGATTGATCCAGGATTACCCCTACATCATAGGGATGCAGGCCTTCAATATTAAAGGATATCACGCTTGCCTTCTGTGCTGCTGACCCATAAATGCGTAATCCCTCAATCTGCTGCAGTTTTCCGGTGGCGTATTCCAGCAACTGCCGTTCGTAATGGAATATTTTGTCTGTGCCTGTAACCTGCAGGTATTCCAGGGCAGCCCTCAGCCCGATAGCCCCGGCAATATCGGGGGTACCTGCTTCAAACTTGAACGGCAGCTCATTATAGGTGGTCTTTTCGAAAGTCACTGTTTTGATCATTTCTCCTCCGCCCTGCCAGGGAGGCATGGCGTTCAGAAAATCCTGTTTACCATAAAGTACTCCGATTCCAGTGGGGCCGCAAACTTTATGCCCGGAAAAAGCCATAAACTCGCAGTCCAGTTCCTGCACATCAGGGTGCAGGTGCAACACAGACTGAGCTGCATCAACCAATACCGGAATTCTGTGACGGTGGGCTGAATCAATGATTTCTTTTAAGGGATTGATTGTACCCAGGGTATTGGAGACATGGGTAAGTGCCAGGATTTTGACCCGGGAATTGAGCATGCGGTGAAATTCCGTCAGCTCCAGTTCCCCGATCTGGCTGATGGGGATAACCTGCAGCCTGGCGCCTTTTTCTTCGCAGAGCATCTGCCAGGGTACAATATTGGAATGGTGTTCCATGGCCGTGATCAGGACCTCATCCCCTTCCTTCAGGTTTTCCCTGCCGAAACTGGAGGCCACCAGATTAATGCTTTCGGTGGTACCCCGGGTGAAGATCACTTCATGGGTATGGCGGGCCCCGATGAACTCTGCTACTTTAGTGCGGGCTGCTTCAAAGGCATCCGTGGCCTGCTGACTGAGGTGGTGTACTCCCCGGTGAACATTGCTGTTGATCTGGCGGTAATAATCCTCTATGGAGCGGATAACCTGCAGGGGTTTCTGGGAAGTAGCCCCATTGTCCAGGTAAACCAGCGGTTTGCCGTGCACCAGGGTGTGCAGGATGGGGAAATCATCCCGGATCCTCCCGGTGTCCAAGGCATAAATCCCGCTGCCAGCTACCGTTTCCATCATGATAATTTCGAGTCAATCAGGTCATTGATATAATGCTTCAGGGGTTCCAGGCGGATCTTTTCCGTGACATCATAGGCAAATGCATGTATCAGCAGGGAATTTGCTGTGGCTGCACCGATACCCCTGGTACGCAGATAAAAAGCTGCTTCTTCGTCCAACTGGCCGGTGGTGGACCCATGACTGCACTTCACATCATCTGCAAATATCTCCAGTTCCGGCTTTGAATTGATTGAAGCCAGTGCTCCGATCAGGATATTATTGTTTTCCTGGAAAGCATTGGTCTTCTGCGCATCCGGCCGGACAAATATTTTCCCGTTGAAAACCCCGCTGGACTGATCTTTCAGGACCCCTTTGTACCACTCATTGCTCCTGCTGTTGGGTTTCCGGTGATCCACAAAAGTGTGATTATCCACCAGCTGATCCCCGCTGGTCAGGTACAGTCCGTACAAGTGGGTCTCCGCATGTTCTGCATCTATTGCCACATGGGTGTTGTTCCGGATAAAACGGCCGTTAATGCAATAAGTGTGGTTATTGTACAAGGAGGAATCCGCCTGGGTTACCTGGGTATGGTTAATGGTGATCTGGTGCAGGCTGCCATCCTGGATCCGGTAATGATCGGCCGTGCTGCCTTCCCCGAGGTACATCTCTGTGGCAGCATTGATCAGGATATCTTCGTCCAGGAACAGGGAAACAAAATTTTCCACCAGCGAAACTTCGGAGCACGGCTGAAGGATATATAAGTTTCTGGGCTGTATAATCAATGGTGCTGACCCGGTGAACAGGTGAGTGATGAGCACCGGAGCCCCGATCCGGGCATTTTTCTTCACTTCGATGAACAGGCCGTTTTCTGCCAAGGCAGTATTCAGTGCAGCAAAATGGTATTTGGTGGTATCCAGGTATTTTCCGAAATGCTCCCGGAAAGCAGGCAGATCGGCCGCTTCAGCCAGCGTACAGACCTGGATCTCGCCAGGATCTGGAAGCCGGGAAAGTTCGGGATGCAACACCCCATTCACCAGAACAATATGCCAGCCCTCCAGATCTGGGATTTCCAGATTCAGGATATCTGTTGCTTTCAGTTGAACGCCATTGCGGCCAGCCAGGTGATAATGGGGTTGCAGGAAGGGGATGATATTGGTATATTTCCAATCCTCCTCTTTTGTGGTCGGGAATTGAAGCGCCTGAAAATCCTTCCAGGCAGATTCCCTGAGGTTTGCCCATGGGCCCGCAGGAGTCATCCCAATAACCGGGGCCAGGCGGTCATGCTCTTCCAGCAAATTATCATACAGGGACGCTGTCTCATTCATAATCATAGTAAATAAGTTGAACCGGACTAAGCCGTGGTGGCCACAGAACCTTGTTCGGCCTTGAGCCAGTCATATCCCTTTTCCTCCAGCTCCAAAGCAAGTTCTTTGCCCCCGGATTTAACGATCCGGCCATCATAAAGTACATGCACATAATCGGGAATGATATACTCCAGCAAGCGCTGGTAATGGGTGATGATCACAAAGGCATTCCCGGGTAGGCGGAGCTTGTTGACCCCGGCGGCTACGATCTTCAGGGCATCAATATCCAATCCGGAATCTGTTTCATCCAGGATGGCCAACCTGGGCTGAAGCATGGCCAGCTGGAAAATTTCATTCCGTTTTTTTTCCCCGCCGGAAAATCCTTCATTCACCGACCGGTTGGCCAGCTTGGCGTCAAAATCAACCAGTTTCTGCTTGTCTTTCACCATTTTCAGGAATTCCCGGGCTTCCAGGACCGGAAGTCCCCGGTAAGCCCTGATCTCATTGATGGCGGTCTTCAGGAAATTGACATTGGAAACACCCGGAATCTCCACCGGGTACTGGAATGCCATAAAAACGCCTTCCCTGGCCCTGTCCTCCGGAGAAAGATCCAGCAGGTCCTTGTTATCCAGTTGCACCTCACCTCCCGTAACGGCAAAATTTTCCCTGCCGGCCAGTACGGAAGCCAGGGTGCTTTTGCCTGAGCCGTTAGGGCCCATGATGGCATGCACTTCGCCGGCTTTCACAGTCAGGTTTACCCCTTTCAGGATTTCCCGCTCACCGATATTCACTTTCAGATTTCTGATGGATAGCATTTCCGGTTGATTATGTATATATTTCGTGTTTTACCTAGGTTCAGCCCACACTGCCTTCCAGGGATATGGCGAGCAATTTCTGGGCTTCCACAGCAAATTCCATGGGTAACTGATTCAGGACTTCCCTGGCATAGCCATTTACAATGAGGGCTACGGCCTTTTCCGCATCAATGCCCCGTTGATTGCAGTAAAATATCTGGTCTTCCCCGATTTTGGATGTGGTAGCTTCATGCTCCAGCATCGCCGTGTTGTTTTTGGATTCTATATATGGAAAGGTATGTGCTCCGCAGCGAGCTCCGATCAGCAGGGAATCACATTGGGTGAAATTGCGGGCATGGTCGGCATTCCGGGCCACCCGGACCAGTCCCCGGTAGCTGTTTTGGCCCCTACCTGCAGATATTCCCTTGGAAATGATCCGGCTGCGGGTATACTTACCGAGATGGATCATTTTTGTTCCCGTATCGGCTATTTGTTTATTTTTAGTCAATGCCACCGAATAAAACTCCCCTTCACTGTAATCTCCTTTCAGGATAACCCCGGGGTATTTCCAGGTGATAGCGGAACCCGTTTCCACCTGGGTCCAGGAAATTTTGGAATGATTCCCGCGGCAGATCCCCCTTTTGGTCACGAAATTAAATATGCCTCCCTTTCCGTCCTTATCCCCCGGATACCAGTTTTGCACGGTGGAATACTTGATCTCGGCATGGTCCAGGGCGACTAGCTCCACTACTGCAGCATGCAGTTGGTTTTCATCCCGCCTGGGAGCCGTACATCCTTCCAGGTAGCTGACATAACTGTGGTCATCAGCAATAATCAGCGTGCGCTCGAACTGACCGGTATTCGCTGCGTTGATGCGGAAATAAGTGGACAGTTCCATGGGACACCGGACTCCTTTGGGTATGTATACAAAGGAACCATCGGAAAATACTGCTGCGTTTAATGCAGCAAACACATTGTCGGTGGAAGGGACCACCGTACCCAGGTATTTTCTAACCAGCTCAGGATGATGCTGTACTGCCTCTCCGAATGAACAGAAAATAATTCCCAGTTCTGCCAGTTTTACCCGGAATGTAGTGGCTACCGATACACTGTCAAACACTGCATCAACTGCCACTCCACTAAGCATTTTTTGTTCGTTTAGGGGAATCCCCAGCTTTTCGAAGGTGGCCAGCAGTTCCGGGTCCACCTCGTCCAGGCTTTTTAAATTTTTCCGGGCCTTGGGGGCTGCATAATATGAAATAGCCTGGAAATCAATTTCCGGCAGTTGAAAATTCTGCCATTCAGGCATTTCGCTCTCAAGGAAATGACGGTATGCTTTCAACCGCCATTCCAGTAAAAAAGGCGGTTCATGCTTCTTTTCGGAAATGAACCGGATGGTATCTTCACTCAGCCCCCTGGGGGCCATATCCATTTCAATGTCCGTAGAAAAGCCATAAGCATATTCCCGTTGTGATATATCTTCAATTATCTCTTTATCAGTTTTCATGTAATATATTGACTATTAATATATTCATAATATTCATCTCTAATTCAACATGAGGAATGACCAGTCCAATTCCGCCATGAGTTCGGGAGCCAACAGCAAATATCGGTATTCCAGGCTGTATCTATCATGCCAATGGGAAAATTTCTATATCCAAACCGCAATTTTCAGGCCTCCTGATCCGGCAGGAGGAAAAAGGTGAAATACAATAAAAGTATAATATATGGGGAATTTCCTGGTAGGGGTTGTCTCAGAGCGAAAAACTTTCACCACAGCTGCAGGTCCGGGCTGCATTGGGATTGAGGAAGTATAACCCTTTACCCCCCAGTCCATCCGAGTAATCCAGTTCGGTCCCAAACAGGTAAAGCAGGTTTTTTTTATTCACCACTACCTGGATCCCCCTGTCTTCAAATACCTGGTCACCTTCATTTAACTGGTGGTCAAAGGCTAACTGGTATTCCAGGCCGGAGCATCCTCCGCTTTTGACCCCTACCCTGACAAACGTATTTTTACCCTGACCATCCTTTTGTATCAGCTGTTCAATGTAAATGCTGGCTTTTTCAGAAACCGTTATCATATTCTGCAAATTTCATCAATAAAAACCGATATCCCATCCTCCGGTAGAAGAAATGACAAATTCATCACCGATGAATGGGGAAATGGGGTACCCAGCCATCGCAAAGGCCTTTTCAGGCCGGAATGCCATGGTACATTGGGAACAGGGTTCCGGTGATCCCCCGGGATGCATCAGCGACCAGAAAGGATACCAGATCTGCAATATCTTCCGGAGGTGTCCATTTTGCCCCCTCCTTTTCGTCAATACCCAGTTTGGCTGCAGGCGTCCCGATCACGGCCGGCACTATGCAATTAGCCCGGACCTGATGTTTCCTGCCTTCTTCTGCAGCATTCAGGGTGAGGGCAACCAGGGCTGATTTGCTGGCCGTATAGGCCCCATTGCCCGGAGCGGGGTGAAGCACGGCCCTGGCTCCAATGGTAACAATGGATCCCTGTCCCCGACTGATCATCTGCGGAAGTATGGCTTTCAGCAGCAGGAAGGTAGACCGGGCATTCAGGTTCATGAGAAAATCAAAATCCGAATCCGAAGTTTCCCCCAGGGATATCCCCGGACGGAAACCGCCCGCCAGGTGGACCAAGGCTCCGAAATCCTCATGTCCGGAAAAAAAATCCTTCACCCCGGATGCAGTGGTGATATCTGATACGGCTGCAGTGAATTGTTTTCCGGACATCCCCGGAAATTGCTGATCTAATGCGGCTAAGCCAGAAAGTGAACCCACCGCGGCATGCAAAAAACAGCCTTCCTCAATCAGGCGTTTCATGACATAAATACCCAGGCCTCCGCTGGCTCCCGTGATAAGTACCTTGGTGTTGGTCATATGAATAGGATTCAGGATGCTCCTGCGATGCGGTACACATCGCTAAAATAGATACTCATCCACCGCTCCGGATTGGACAATGGGGTAAACCCCAATTTGTGGTATAAGCCATGTGCGTCCATAGTCCCCAGTGTCCAGCGTCGCAATCCCTGCAAATCGGGATGTTCCAGGACGAGGCCGACCATCCAAATGGCCAGACCTCTTCCCCGGTATTCAGGGAGTACAAACACGTCGGCCAGGTGGGCATAGGTGGCCAGATCGGAGATCACCCGGCAAAATCCCACCTGTTCCTCCCTGTGATATACCCCGAAGCATGTGGAATGGGCAATGGCTCGACGGAAGGTTTCCAAGGGTATCCCTAATGACCAATAGGCTTCCTCCGATAAAAACCGATGGATAAGCCCGATATCTAACTTGCTTTTATCGGGGCTGAACAGGAATTCCCCCCGAGTGAATTCGGAAGGTGTCATATGGGAATATCCTTAGTTACCGCTTTACTGATTTTCACCAGTTCCTTCACCAGTTCTTCCAACCTATCGAGCCGGAGCATGTTCGCCCCGTCAGATCTGGACATTGACGGTTCGGGATGGGTTTCAATGAATAAACCATCCGCCCCGGCGGCAATGGCTGCCCGGGCAATTGTTCCGATCAGGGTAGGGTTTCCGCCCGTGATGCCGCTTTGCTGGTTGGGTTGCTGCAGGCTATGGGTGCAATCCACTACCACGGGTACCCCGTGTTCCTGCATCCAGGGAATATTGCGGAAGTCCACCACCAGGTCCTGATAACCGAAAGTGGTGCCCCGTTCAGTGAGCAGGATCAGTTCATTCCCTTCATTGCGGATCTTCTGAACGGCAAACCCCATGGCCTGGCCGCTCACAAACTGCCCTTTTTTGACATTGACCGCACGGCCGGTCCTGGCTGCGGCCATAAGGATATCCGTCTGCCTGCATAAGAAGGCTGGGATCTGCAGAATGTCTGCATAAGGTGCAGCAATGGCCGCTTCCTGGGCACTATGGATATCTGTGGTAACCGGTATGGAGAAAGTATGTCCGATTTTCTTCAGCAGTTCAAGTCCAGCAATGTCTCCGATACCTGTGAAGGAATCTACCCGGGTCCGGTTGCCTTTGCGGTATGATGCTTTGAAAATAAAGGGTACCTGATAGCGGTTGCAAATCTCTCCGACACGCGCTGCAATGTCCATCAGCAACTGTTCCTCTTCAATCACACAGGGGCCGGCGATGAGAAAAAAATTGGAATGCCCTTTTTTCCCGGTAAACAAGTCCTTAATCAGGTCCATATGCTAAGTTACCAATTCCGGGTATATTTGCCTGAAGTCCCTGTTCCTATGAACCCTGCAAAAGAAAGGATTCTTGTTATCGGTGCCTGCGGGCAGATTGGTGTCGAACTTACCCTGGCGCTCCGGCAAATTTATGGGGAAATCAATGTCGTGGCTTCCGACCTGCGCGATGAGCATGCGTTGCTAAAAGGTACTGGGCCCTATGTGACCCTGGATGTGATGAACAAGGAAATGTTGCATGTCCTGGTGATCCGGCATAACATTACGCAGGTATACCTGCTGGCGGCCATCCTCAGTGCCACCGGAGAAAAAAATCCTTCCCTTGCCTGGCATATCAATATGCAAAGTTTGCTCCATGTACTGGAGATTGCCAAGGAAGAAGGGCTGAACCGGGTGTACTGGCCCAGCTCAATTGCCGTATTTGGGCCAGGTTCTCCCCGGGAATCAACCCCGCAGCATACCACCATTGAACCTACAACGGTATACGGCATTTCCAAATTTGCTGGGGAAAGATGGTGTGAATATTACCATAAACGGTTTGCAGTGGATGTGCGAAGCCTTCGGTATCCCGGATTGATCAGCTATAAATCGGAACCCGGCGGAGGCACGACAGATTATGCAGTGGAGATTTTCCGCTCAGCCCTTGATCAGGGAAGCTATACCAGTTTTCTATCTGCGGATACCTACCTGCCCATGATGTATATGCCCGATGCCATCCGGGCCACGATTGAACTCATGCAGTCCGACCCGGCCAGGATAACGGTCCGGTCATCCTACAATCTGTCAGCGATGAGCTTTTCCCCTGCGGAGATTGCCGGGGAGATCAGCAAACATATACCTGGATTCAGGATACATTATTCTTCGGATTACCGCCAGCAGATTGCGGACAGCTGGCCCCGGAGCATTGATGACCTGCAAGCCAGAAAGGACTGGGGCTGGAAACCACGGTATGATCTTTCCGCCCTGGTAACCGATATGCTGGCCAATCTTGGAAACTGAGGGTCAGTGCTTAGCGGACAATACATCTTCCATGGAGAAAATACCTGTCTTCCCGGCTATCCAGCCTGCGGCCTCTATGGCACCTTCTGCAAATCCATTCCTGGAATGGGCGGTATGGCTGATCTCCAGGTCATCGGTTAAACTGCTCCAGATCACCCGGTGAGTGCCGGGCTCCTGGTCCAACCGGTGGGAAAGTATGGAAATCGTTGCGGCATCGTCACTCTCGTGGTTAACCCATTG
>Ga0307374_10009485_pt1 | contig 14329 bp, 14 predicted proteins | sample OX3MG_FD_202532 | JGI IMG/M metagenome (GOLD analysis project Ga0307374, IMG submission 202532) | Soil microbial communities from Risofladan, Vaasa, Finland - OX-3 | ecosystem: Environmental > Terrestrial > Soil > Coastal area > Acid sulfate soil | place: Finland: Risofladan, Vaasa | collected... | reverse complement strand
TCTTCCCTGGCCACCTGGTTGTGTGCGATCGCCAAGCGGCGCCTGGCCCGCCATTACGAAGCCGAGCGCAAGGCCGAAGTGGCCAGGCACGGTCTGCAACTGGTGACCGAGGAGGACGCCGAGGACCGGGACGTGGAGCGCCTGGACCGGCAGGACGAGGTGGCCCGCGCCCTGGGCCGGCTCTCCCCCTTGCACCGACAGGTGCTGGTTCTCAAGTACCTCGACGACATGTCGGTGGAGGCCATTTCCAGCCAGTTGGGCCGCAGCCGCATCCAAGTCCAGTCCCTCCTGCAGCGCGCTCGCCAGGGACTCCGAAGCGAACTGGAGGGCGAAGATGGCTGAACCGTCCGCCGACCTGGCCGAGCTGCTACAGGGGATCGACCGGCCCCGCCCGCTGCCGGCGGGGCTGCGTCACCGACTGGAGGCGACCCTGGCCGGGACGGTCTATCCCGGTTCGGAGGTGACGGCCCAGATGATCGAGCCGTCCGCGACCCAGATGATCGAGCCGACGGCGGCCCGGGCGTTGCCGCCTGGCCTGTCCGACCGGCTCAGCGGACTGATACTGGCTGAGGCGGGCCGGCCCGGGGACGCGCTGGAGGACAAGCGGTCATCGGCCCGCCTGGCCGGCCGATGGCAGCGGGTCCTGGCCGGAGCCGCCGCCGCCGCTGTCCTGGTGGCGGCCGGCATCGGGATCGGCCTGCACTCCGCTCAGCCATCCCGGAGCTCCACCACGGCCTCCGGTCCACCCAAGGGCAGCGGGGTCTCCTCCACCGGCGGTGCGATCAGTTCCGGTTCGCCCTTGAGCCCGACGGCCGGCCCGGCGGCACCGGGACCGATCGGGGGTCCCCAAACGGCGCAGAGCCCCACCAGCTCCACCGCCGCCGCGGCTGCATCCGGTACCGGGAGCGCGGCCTCATCCGGTAGTGCCGGTGGATCGGCCGGCACCCAGCCGGCCCCATCTCCGGCGGCGGCAGCCGCGCCCAGCCCTGCTCCGGCGGTCCAGTCCCTGAGCCCCCGCCAGGGACCGGCCACGGGGGGGACCTGGGTCACCATCACCGGAAGTCATCTGGGCGGAGCCACGGCCGTTCACTTCGGTTCCACCGCCGCCACCCATGTGGTGGTCGAGCCGAACGGTCAGGTGCGGGCGCTGTCCCCGGCGCACCTGCCCGGCTCGGTGGATGTGGTCGTCATCACGCCGGAGGGCACTACTCCCACCACGCCCGATGACCTCTTCGACTTCACCACCTAGAGGCGCTCGAGGATCTCACTGGAGGTGATCGCCCCCGGGGCCCATCCCTCCCTCACGGCCTGGCGGGCCAGCCGGCAGACCAGCTCGTTGGCCGGGGTGGGCACGCCGCTGAGCCGACCCAGGAGCACGATCTCACCGTTGAGAAACTCGGTCTCGATCGAGCCGGTGCCCCGGGCCAGGCTCTGCCAGGAGGAGTCGCCCAGTCGATCGGCGCCGTTCACCTTCCCCAACTGGAGGCGCTGGCCCCTCCGTTCCCGGTCTTCCTCGGCCGAGGCGAAGTCGATCCCGCCGACGCCGTAGCAGGCCTCGGCCTCCTCCCGCAGCCTCCGGTTGAGGGGACCGCCTCGCTCCTCGGGCCCGCACAGGGCGCTGATGACATTGCCCAGGTTCATGAGGAGCTTGGCGTACTTCCAACGCATCACATCGGTCCGGACCTCACTGTCGATGGTGGAGCGGCCGAAGGCCTCGGCCACGGCTGAGGCGGTGGGATCGGCTCCGGAGGGATAGCGGCCGATATCAAGGATGGCCGTGGTCGGGGCGGAGTAGGCGATGACCACCCCGGGTTCCATATGGCCGGCCGGGCAGGCCACGAACACGCCGTAGACCGAAGCGAAGCTGCGCAGCATCATCCGCTCGTTGACGACGCCATTCTGGAGACAGACAATGGATACCGACGGCGGAGCCGAGCGAACCAGGGCGTCACGGGCTGCCGAAGTGTCCTGGCCCTTGACGGCCAGGAGGACGATGTCGTCACTCCGCCAATCGATCTCGGCCGGATGCTCTCTCACTTCCGGGTGCAGGGTGACGCTGCGATCGGGAGAGTCGATCCGAAGGCCGCGTTCGGCCATGACGGCCCGGTGTTGGCCCCGAGCCAGCAACACCACTTCGTGACCGGCCTCAGCCAGACGGCCCCCGACCACTCCGCCGATGGCGCCGGCCCCGTAGACGATGAACCTCATCCGATCGAGCTTAGGTAACCCTCTTCGGACCCGGCCCCGGCCAGAATGGACCGGTGCGGATACGGGCGGAGGGCAAGCCGGGTCTGGCGGACGATGAGCCGGGTCGGGGCGCGTCAATGCAGGCGGCCCGGGCCGCCTGCATTGGCCTCCTGGTCCTGGCCACCGCCGGGTGTGGAGCGGCGTCGAAGAGCCCAGCCCAGGACGGCCGTACCCAGGCCGCCTTCGGGCCCATCACCGAGCCCTTCGATCCGGGCCACGCCGCCGTCACCAGGACCGGGGGAGGGAGCTGTTCCACCGCTCAGACCACCGTCGCGGCCGAGACCTGTCTCGAGGACGAGGCGGAAAACACTGATGTGGCCATCGACTCGCTGAGGAGGGCACAGTTCGCCGCCGCCAACCCTGCCGCCAAGGCCGCCATAAGGGCCGACGACGCCCTCTGGATCAAGGGCCGGCCGGAGATCTGCGCCGCCGCCTATCGGAGCGGAGGCAGCATCGATGGAGTGGACATCGCCTCCTGCCTGGCCGATGTCAGCGCCGCCCGGCTGGCCGGACTGAAGAGGGCCGTCCCCGAGGTCCATCTGCAGGGCACGGACAACACCGATGTCAGCCAGCTGGCGTACTTCACCGCCGCCGACGGCACCCGCATCGGTCTTATCCACACCCAGGGAGACCAGACGGGCGGGGCCGTGGTGGCCTGGGTCGTCATCGGGGGCTACCGCGGCTACCGGGTCGAGCCGGCCCAGTTCCTCTATGTCGACGGCTCCTTCACCGACATCGGCATCCTCCAGGACGGTGCCGCCGCCGGTCACCAGGTCGGGGTGGGTCAGCTGTACCAGTTCGGTGTCGATTACACGCGGCTGGCCTCGGACTCGGGGTCGGCCAATGGGACCGGGGGATTCGAAGTCAGCGCCGGGGGCGTGACCGAGGTCGTGTTCCGCTGAGGAGGTTCCGCTGAGAAGCCCGGGGACGTCCTAGCCGGTGGGCGCCTTGGCCTCCAGCATGTAGCCCCGACCGGGGAGGGTGTGGATGGAAAGCCCGGTCTGAGCCAGCCGCCGCCGCAGGCGCAGGACCTGGATCCGGAGGTTGCCCCGGCTGTCGGTGCCGTTGCCCCATCCCGCCGCCAATAGCTCGTCGGTGGCGACGGCCTCTCCCAGCCGATCGAGCAGGAGCCGGAAGAGCCGGGCCTCCAGGGGAGGCAGATCGACCCAGCGGTCGCCTATGTGCAGCACGCCCATGGAGTCGAGGTGGGGCCGGTTCTGGCCGCCATGGAAGCGGAGACGTTTCAGCAGAGCGGCCGCCCGGGCGGAGATCTCCTCATCCGAGGCCGGCAGCATGACCCAGTCCTCCAGGCAGCCCTCGACCGGCGGCGGCGCCGCCCCGCTTTCCACCAGGTAGAGCCGACCGGGACCGGCCGCGCCATGGAGGGCGACGGGCGGTCCCGGCCACGGGATGAAAGCGACCCCGTCCATGCCAAGGTCAGATGCCGTCACAACCTCACTTCCACCCCCGGGTCCGGATCGGACACCGGGCCACCTTGTCCCGGGGATGTTTCCCATGCTTTGCCCGATCGTTACAAGCACGCGAACTCCGGTTCCCGGAAATCGCCTGGCCCGGATCGGAGCCAGCCGGGACAATGGGGGATGGCCGACCGCCGCCGTCCGACGCCGGCCACATCCCGGGTAGGGGAGTAGGGGGTGCGGCCCGAGTGGGCGGATCTGCCCGCCGCCATTCGAGCGGAGGTCGAGGACCGCTTGGGCAGTCCGGTGGTGTCGGCCGTCAACCAGCGGGGCGGCTTCGGGCCCTCGTTGGCGGCCCGGTGCGGGCTGCCCTCCGTGGCCGGGCTGACTGGATACTTCCTCCACCACGCCAACCTGCCGGCACCTCCCGGTCTGCCGACCTTGCGCGCCTTCCGGGCTGCCCAGGGTGTTCATGCTCTCGATTGGCTTCGGGTCAGGACCCTTTGGTCCTGAGGAGCACCGCTTCGGCTCCCTAGCGCGGGCGGGGTCGGATGAATCTGCACTCACAGTGGCCGCGAGCCCCATTTCGTTTCGAACGGGCCGAAAAACATTCACGCCTAGGCAGGAGGCCGCGTCCGATCCACCCCGGATCTGGCGCGAAGGTGTGTCATGGGGTTGATGAACGGCGGAGCCTCCAAGGCCTATTCGGCGCGCCGCCCCGGCGCGACCGTCACCGGCGCGTTGCTGGCAGTGTTGATGGCGGCCTCGTGCGGCTCGGCGGCCCCGACACGGCGCGCCTCGGGCCACGGCTCGACTGGCGTCGGCGCCTCGGGTACGTCGGACCCGGCCGGCTCCACCGGGATAGCGGCTGGCGCGTCCACCCCGTCGACCGTCGGCCAAGGTGGAGGGGCCGGGACCGGTACCGGACCAGGTAACTCAACCCAGGTCACGACCGGCCGGCCCGCCGGCGCTCCGCCCACCACCCTGGCAACAGCCAGACGCCAGCCCAAGGTCGACACCTCTGCTCTAATTGGCACCAGGCTGGCCTTCGTGTCCGGAAGCGCTCTGTGGGAGGTGAACGCCGGTGCCCTCAACGAGGTGGCCGCCCCGACCGGGTTTCTTCCCTCACATCCGACGTTCTCCGCCGACGGACGTTGGCTGGCCTTTTTGGAGACACCCTCCGGTTCATCCACCGCCATGCCGCAGCTCTGGCTGGCCACGTCGGCAGGTCGTTCCGCCCGGGTGGTCAGCGCCGCCCCCGATCCCGAGGCCCTTCAGTGGTCTCCGTCGGGGGAGAAGTTGCTTGTCACCACGGCCGGGGCCACCGGACCGGCGGAGGTTCTGGTCGTGGACCCGAGCGGCTCGGCCACCCAGTTGGGTTCCGGGCTGGTCGCCTCGGCGGCTTGGTCGCCCGACGGCACCCGGGCGGGCGTCTCTCTGACCAACCACGGCGCCACCGGGTTTACGTCGGTCATCGAGTCCGTTCCCGCCGCCGGCGGACTGCCCACGGTGTGGCAGACCAACACCCAGGACGTGTTGGAGGTGGCTGAATGGTGGAGCGCGTGGGGGATCGTCTACTGGGACGATCCCGACGGCTCGGCTTCGATCGCAGCCGACGGCCTGGAGCTGGACGCCCTGTCGGGGCCGGCCCAGACCCCGCATCCCTTGGCCGACACCCTGGTCCGATCCGACTGGCTGACCGCCGGACCCGACGCCGCCGCCGCTCTGGTGCAGGGAGGCGACCGGTTGGAGTGGGACGGGAAGTCGGTGGCGGTGTGCAAGCCATTCGGCTGCCAGTCGGTCCCCACTCCGAGCGGGTCGGTGACGGTGGACCCGGCCCTGTCTGCCCAGGGCCAGCTCGCCTATGTGCAGGGCAGCGCCAGTCAGAGCTTCGACTCCAGCCCGGCCCAGGTGTCCGCTTGGGAGGCCGGCCACAGCCTGTGGGTCGAGGCGGCCGGATCCAAATCACCCAGCCCGCTGGCCGGCGGAAGCGGGGCCAACGCCCCGGCGTGGTCCTCCGATGGTCAGCGGCTCATGTTCGTCAAGGCCGGCGTTCTGTGGGTCCTTCCGGCCACGGGTGGCACCCCGGTGGAGGTGGCGACCGACCTGAGCGTCCCGCCCTCGTACTACGGGCAGGTGCAGTGGCTCGAGCAGTTCGCGTGGACATCCGGCTGAGCTGCAGGGGGCAGCCTCAGGGCTCAGCCTCAGCCCATGGCCCCGGCCAGGTGGGCGGTCACCAGGGCGTTCCAGCGCTCGGGCGTCTCGAAATAGGGAGAGTGTCCGGCCCCGTCCACCACCTCCACCCTGGCCCCGGGCACCGACGCCGCCACCCGCTGAATCCAGTCAGGCGGGAAGATCTCATCCTCGCTGCCCACGATGAACAGGACCGGGCAGGTGATGCCGGCCGTCTGCGAGGCGCTGAAGGTGGTGGTGGTCAGCCCGGTGAGGGCCCCGGCCCGCTCGGCGTTGGGCAGCCCCCATCCACCGAGTTGCTGATAGAGCAGGGCCCGGTCGGGATGGGCGGCCCGGAAGGCGGGGCCCAGGGCGGGATGGTCGCCCACCACCGGCTGGGCCTGCCTTGGCATCGAGCGCCGTTCCGTCCACTCCGGGACCGGGATGCCGCCGAGGGTGTCGGCCAGGACCAGGCTGGAGACCAGCTCGGGCCGGGCCAGGGTCAGGCCCATGGCCGCCCAGCCCCCCATCGACTGACCCACCACGTGGGCCCGTTCCACCCAGAGGTGAGCGAGCAGGGCGGCCAGGTCGGCGGCGGCCACCGAGGGCGAAGCGGCCCCAGAGCGGTTGGTGGAACGGCCGAAGCCTCGCTGGTCCCAGGTGAGCACCCGGAAGGCCCGGCAGAACCAGGCCACCTGCTGGTACCAGACGGCGTGGTTCCCGCCGGCGCCGTGGCCGAGTACCAGCCAGGGGGCCGGCTCCTCCCCGCACACCTCGTAGTAGAGCTGCTCTCCCTCCCGCTCGAGAAGGCCGGTGGTCCGCGGTACGCCGAACTCGCTCATCGCCCGCGACCGGGCCCGCAGGTCACCGGCCGACACTATGTGACCGATGCCACCCTCGGCGGCCGGCGGTGGCCTTGGGTCCACGACGGGGGCTCCTCTACCCTGCGGGTATGCCCACCAACGCCATCGAGGCCGAAGCCCTGGTCATGCGCTACAAGGGCGGCGTCCTGGCTCTCAACGGGGTCGATCTGGCCGTGGAGGAGGGCACGGTCTTCGGACTGCTCGGCCCCAACGGGGCTGGCAAGACCACGGCCGTGCGCATCTTCACCACGACCCTGAAGCCCGACTCCGGCTGGGCCCGGGTGCTCGGCCTGGATGTGGTCGAACACGCCGAGGAGGTCCGGGCCAGCATCGGGCTGGCCGGGCAGTTCGCGGCCGTGGACGAGAACCTCACCGGATACGAGAACCTCCGTCTCATCGGCCAGCTCAACCAGCTGGGCCGGCGCCGGTCCGTGGTGCGCAGCCGGGAGTTGTTGGGCCGGTTCGGCCTGGAGGAGGCGGCCGACCGCCCGGCCAAGACCTTCTCGGGCGGCCAGCGCCGTCGCCTCGACGTTGCCGCCTCGCTGGTGGCCCGGCCCTCCGTCCTCTTTCTGGATGAGCCCACCACCGGGCTCGATCCCCAGAGCCGCAATGACCTGTGGGTCATGATCGAGGAGTTGGTGGCCGAGGGCACCACCGTGCTCTTGACCACCCAGTACCTGGAGGAGGCCGACCGCCTGGCCAGCATCGTGGCCGTGGTCGACCACGGCCAGGTGATAGCCCAGGGGACTCCCGAGGAGCTCAAATCCAAGATGGGCCGCACCGTGCTCGAACTGGAGATGTCCAGCGCCGCCGACGCCGCCGCCACCGTCGAAGCCCTGGAGCGCCTGAGCGGTGAGGCCCCTCAGCTGAGCGGGGCCAAGGTCGAGATCAAGGTGGACAACGGAGCCGAGTTCCTGACCCGGGCCCTGCGTTCCCTGGACCGGCGCAAGCTGGTGCCGCTGCACCTGGCCCTGCGCGAGCCCAGCCTGGACGATGTGTTCCTGGCCCTCACCGGCCACCGGGCCGAGGAAGCGCCGGCCGAGGAAGGGGTCAAAGCATGAGCACCACCACCGCCACCATCCCGATTCCTCTGGTCGGCCACCGGGAGCCCGCCGCCGCCCCTTCGGCCCTGCGCCGGCTCCGGCGGGCCGTGGGCGACTCCCTGGCCATCACCGAACGGAACCTGATCGGATTCGTGCGGGTGCCCGAGTCGCTCTTCTTCCTGTCGGTGCAGCCCATCATGTTCGTGCTGCTGTTCCGCTACGTCTTCGGGGGTGCCATAAGGATCCCGGGAGTCGATTACACGAACTACTTGATGCCGGGAATCTTCGTGCAGACGGCCGCCTTCGGATCCATCAGCACCGCCGTCGGCATGGCCGAAGATTTGCAGAAGGGCCTGATCGAACGCTTCCGCGCTCTGCCCATGGCCCGCTCGGCGGTGATGGCCGGACGGAGCCTGGCCGACCTGTGCCGGGCCATGCTGGTCATCGTCATCATGACCGGCGTGGGCTTTGCCGTCGGGTTCCGTCCGCACGGCGGAGTGCTTGGCTTCTTCGCCGGGATCGGAATCCTGCTGCTGTTCGCCCAGGCCATGTCCTGGGGCTTCTCTCTCATCGGCCTCACCGCCCCCAACAGCGAGACCGCCCAGGTGATGGCCTTCCCCGTCATCTTCCCCCTGACCTTTGCATCCTCCGCCTTCGTGGCCATTCCGTCCCTGCCGTCGTGGCTCCAACCGTTCGCCCGGAACCAGCCCGTCTCCCAGATCATCAACGCGGTGCGCGACCTGATGTTGGGCAACAATGTCCACGTTCCGACGGTCCTGCTCACGGGGGGCTCGACCTCCCACGCCGCCGTGTTGGCCGTGCTCTGGTGCCTGGGACTGGTGGCCGTCCTCGCTCCGGCGGCGGTGCGGCGCTACCGTCGCGCCGTGTGAACGATGACAACAGCCCGGCCGGGGTCGTAGCCCGGTTCATCAGTGCCTGGCCGGAGGGCGATGCCGCCGCTCTGGCCTCCTTCTTCACCGACGACGCCGTCTATCACAACATCCCGATGGAACCGATCGTGGGAAAGGAGGCGATCGGGGCCACCTTCGCAGCTTTCATAGGGATGGCCGAGCGCATCGAGTTCGAGACCCTTCACACCGCCGTGGACGGTCCGATCGTGATGACCGAGCGGATCGACCGCTTCATCAGCCCGGCCAAGACCATCGCCCTCCCGGTCATGGGTACCTTCGAGGTAGTGGACGGAAAGATTCGGGCCTGGCGGGACTACTTCGACCTGGCCCAGTTCACCACCCAGATGTCGGCCTGAGCACCCAGGAGTCCTCCTATCGGGCCCTCTGGGCCGTGCCCGGCTTGGCCCGTTCGGTGGGCTCGGCCCTCCTGGCCCGCACCGCCGCCGCCATGCAGGCGGTGGTGGTGGTGCTGTTCGTACTCGGCCGCTTCCACTCCCCGGCCCTGGCCGGCCTGACGGTGATGATGGCCTCCCTGCCCGGCCTTCTGGTGAGCCCGATGGCCGGGGCCCTCCTCGACCGGGTGGCCCGCATCCCGCTGATGGCCCTCGACTACTCGGTGGGTGGTGCGGCTCTGCTCGTCCTCACCGTCCTGGCCCTCACCCACCACCTGCCCCGATGGGCGCTGTTGCTCACGGTCGGGACGGCCGCCCTGTCGACGCCGCTGTCGGCCACGGGTATGCGGGCGCTGTTCCCGACTCTGGTGCCACGTCATCTCTGGGACCGGGCCAACGCCATCGACAGCGGCGGCTACGTGGTGGCCGCGGTCATGGGCCCCGGTTTGGCCGGCCTGGCCGTGGCCACCCTGGGCTCCACCGTGGGTCTGATCGTGCCGGCCTCGTTGCTGGTCGGAGCCGCCGTGCTCCTGGCCGGCGTCCGCCTGCCGGCATCGGTTCAGGCTGAACCGGTTCACCTGGTGATCGACGCCGGTCGGGCCCTGGTCTATGTCTGGCGGCATCCCACCTTGCGCATGCTGGCCGTCACCGTCTCGGTTCTCAACCTGGGCTGGGGTGTGGAGAGCGTGGGTCTACCGGTGCTGGTGCTGCGCCGGCTGCACGGCGGCGCCCCCACCGTGGGCCTGCTCTTTGCCGTCATGGGCCTGGCCGGCATCGTGGCCGCCCTGGTGGTCGGGCGACTGGGTTCAGAAGGGCGGGAGCGTCGTTTCCTGTCCGTCGGCTGTGCCGTGACCGTTCCGATGATGGCCGGCCTGGCTCTGTTGCACTCCGAGGTGCTGCTGGCCGGTTGCATGGTCCTGGGTGGGCTGGCCAACGGACCGGTGGACGTGGGTATCTTCTCTCTCCGTCAGCGGGTCACCGACCCGCAATGGTTCGGACGGGCCTTTGCTGTGTCCATGAGTCTCAACATGCTCGGTCTTCCCATCGGGGCCGCTCTGGCCGGCCCGATACTGGCTCACTCGGTGACGGCTGCCTTCCTGGCCGCCGCCGCCGTCCTGCTGGTGGCTTCCTTTCTGCCTCACTGGATGGGCGACCGGACCGCCCCGGCCGCCGTCATCCACGCCGGAGGGCGCATCTGATGCTGGTCATCTGGGACTTCATCCTGGCCGGACTGGTGTTCCTGTTGTTCCTGGTCTTGACCTGGCTGGTGCTCTGGCCGCACGGGGAGTCCTGGCTGCCGGATGAGCTCCGTGACGACCGAGCCGAGGCCGGCTGGCGCTCAGCGACGCCGGCGGGCGAGTGAGTCCGGCGACATTCAGAAAGCCGTGGAGCAGAACGGGGCCTGATTGGTCCCGAAGAACAGGTCGGGCCCGATCTCGGTCGAAGCCGGCGGCCGCCCCGATCACGCCGGCATCGACCAGGACGGAGGGGTTCACTCCGCCGAGCACCAGGCTGCCCAGGCCGGCCGGGCCCATGGTCAGATCGGGATCGGCGCCGGCTCGGGCCGGCTGGCAGCTGGCCCCGTCCGCCGATCCCTCCAGGGACCAGGTGCCGCTGTTCCAGGGGCACAACTCGTCATCGATCCTGATGGTGAGCCGGTCCGACACCCGGTAGCGGCGGCCGGAGAGGACCTCGGCGGCATCGACGGGCCTGACCCACAACCAGTCGCGCACCGACCGAGCCCGCAGCACCCTCGGGTCGGCCAGCAGCCAGCGCAACTCGTCCTCCACCGGCCGGACCCGGAGGTACACCGACTCGACCAGATCCAGCTCCAGCAGATAGCGCAGCAATGCGGACCGGGCCGCAGGGGAGTGGGCCACCAGTTCATCCACGCGCAGCCGGTTCTGGCTCACGCCCGGCTCCCACTTCACCTCCACTCCGTAGATGGCGTATCCGTCATCGATGCCGTCGCTGCGGTGCACCACGGCGAAGTTCTTGGCCATGTCCCTGGAGTTGGCCAGCGCCCACCAGCCATCCGGCCGGGACATCTCACCGACCTGGGTCCGGGACACCGGTTCGTACAACTCGGGCAAGGTCTTACGGGCCTCCTCCTGGCTGAGCAGGCGGGTGTCGCCCACCGGGATCGGCTGGCGCAGGGCCCGCCCGCGGACCGGGATGGCGAAGTCGGCGGCCATGGTGGCCGGCCCGTAGCCGAAGCGGGAATAGATGGTGGCCTCGCTGGCGGTGAGCACGGCCAGCGGCACCCCGGCCCGGCGTACTGCCGCCAGCTGCTCGGCCATCATGGCGCTGAGCACACCCCGGCGGCGGTGGGTGGGGCTGACCGAGACCGAGGTGACGGCGGCGGTGGGCAGCCGGACGGCGCCCGGGAGGGTCAACTCGCTGCCGAAGGAGCCAGCCGTGCCCACGATGCGACCGTCCTGCCGGGCCCCCAGCAGATCGCACCAGCCGAAGAAGTCGAGGTCGGCCTGGTTTTCCGGGCCGGGGATCTCCCCGAAGCCGGCCCGGAAGACGCGCTCGAACTCGGCGTAATCATCTCTTTGGACCGGGGCTACGTCGAAGGCCACGCCGACTGTCTATCCCCTGGCCGTCTCGACCGCCCCGGAATTGAGCGGCGGTCCCGGCGCCTCGGCCCAGCCGATGCGGGAGTCGGCCAGGCCCAGGTACAGCAGCCACCGCCCCTCGAAGAGCACCAACCCTTCGGCAAAGATGACGTCTCCCACCTGACCCCGCCTCTCCTCTTCGTCCTCGACTTCGAGGAAGGCAGCCGTGGACCGGGCGATGCAGGCTCCCGGCTCCAACGTGTCCAGCAGGGCCTGGCCCGGTCGGTAGGCGAAGGGGGCCAGTTGGGCGTCGCCCCGGACGGGATGGTTGGCTCCGTTGTAGATGAGGTGGATACCGGTCTGGTCCAGGACGGCCGGTGGACCCGGCTCGACCAGTAGCGAATCGAATCGGCCGGGCCGCGGCGACAGCACCGGGCGGGCCACCCGCGGTCCGGGCACCCGGTGCACCGACCAGGGGGAGTCGTCGCGGTCGGGATGATGGATGAGATAGCGATCCGGGTCGCTGTCGTATTCGACCGGGCTCCAGCGGATCAGATCATCGGAGGCAGCCACGAAGCAGGTCCCCTCGCCCCAGTACATCCAGAACCGCTCCTGGATCCGGGCCGCCACCAGTCTCCCGGCCTGCACCTCGGTCACGATCGAACCACTCTTGGACCAGCGGGTGGCCAGGGGACTGCCGGCAAAGGCCGGGCCTCGCTTCTCCCAGTGCCGTAGATCGGATGAGGCGGCCGAGAACAGGCTGCTGCGACTTCCGTCGAAGGCGGTGTACAAGCAGACGAAGTCCCCGTCGGGTGTCTCCACCACCCTCGGGTCCTCGCATCCGCCCGGCCACTCCCAGGCTTGCCAGTCATCCGCGTCCGGATAGATCACCGGTTCGGGTTCCAGGGTGAAGTTGGCCCCGTCGGAGCTGGTGGCCAGCCCGATGCGCGAGGTGCCGGCGTAGCGCCCGACCCGGTCCTCGGCCCGGACCAGTAGGCAGACCTTTCCGGCGCGCACCACCGCCCCGGGGTTGAAGACGTCCTTGGCCGCCCAGGCCACCGGCTGTCCTGAGAGCGGACAGTGGAAGCTGAGATCGTCACGGGGCCCGAGGATCACTCCCGGCCGGCGGGTGAAGGGACCCAGCTCCCAGTCGCTCATCCCGATCCCAGGGCCTCGGCGGCCAGCACCTTGGCGCTGGGCCGCACCCGCCGCTCCCTGTCCATGAGGCCGAAGGCGACGTCGTAGCCGTGCCGCCACTCGTAGTTGTCCACCGCGGTCCAATGGAAAAAGCCCCGGACGTCGGCTCCGCTGGCCAGGGCCTGATTGACGACCTCCAGTCCCCGGGCGATGTAGGCCGCCCGCACCGTGTCGTCATCGGTGCCGATGCCGTACTCGGCCACCAGCAGGGGGGTGCCGGGCAGCTCGGCGCTCAGTCTCTCCAGGACCAGCCCGACGCCGTCGGCCCAGATTCCGTAACCGAGCGGGGAAAGGGGCGCTCCCTCCGGGTGGGGAACGATCCGGCCGCCGGCCACCCCCATGGTCGAGTAGTAGGAGAATCCGATCAGGTCGAAGCAGCCGGCCAGGTCGGGCCGGGAAATGGGGGTGCGGCCCCGAACCGCCAGGCGACCCTCCCGCACCAGGTCCAGCCAGGTGGTCCAATGCACCTCGGCGGCCCGGGCCGCCAGGCGCACCGTGGCCGGGTCGTCATCGCGGGCCACGATGGGGGAGAGGCCGTAGATGGAGGCGACCGACCCACCGGTCTGCTTGAGCCGGACGGCGGCTTCGGCGGTGGCCAGGTGGATGGCCTCGGTCACCTCGGCGGCCTGATCGCGGTCGTTGTGACCCGGGGGCCAGCCTCCGCCCCGGTAGGCGATGTTGGCGTAGTAGTTGGTCTCGTTGACCGGCTGCCAGCCGTAGGCCAGGTCCCCGAAGGTTTCGGCCATGAACTCCACGTGGGCGGTCCAGGCCCCGAGCCGGTTGTCCGCCACCAGGAACCCGCCCGACTCCGCAAACCAGCGGGGCAGGGTGAAGTGGTGCAGGCAGACCCACGGTGCCACTCCGGCGTCCCGGGCCGCCTGCAATACGGAGCGGTAGTGCTCCACCGCGGCCGGGTCCCGCCGGCCGGGTTCGGGTTCTATCCGGGCCCATTCGATGGAGAGGCGGTGATGGCGCAACCCGAGCCCGGCCACCCCGGCGAAATCCTCGGCGTAGCGCCGGGAGAACCCGTTGCCCTCCCCGGATACCGGCGCCCGTCCGGCCGCCTCCCAGGCCATCCAGTCGGAGGCCGGGGCCGCCCCTTCGCATTGGGTGGAGGACGCTCCCGTTCCCCACATGAAACCGTCCGGCCAGCGCATGGGCGCATCCTTGCAGGGGCCCAACTAGCGCCGCCGCATCCGCAGGACCACCCAGCCCTCGTCCTGTCGGCGCTCCTCTGTCTCCAGTCCGCTCAAAGCCGCCTGCACCTGTGCCGGTTGATCCAGGGCGGGACTCGGTCCGGCCCCGGGTTCAGGGGCCAGCAGTCCGGCCACCACCAGCGCCCCACCCGGGGCCACCAGACCGGTGAGCGGCCCGGCCAGGGCGATCGGGGCCAGGGCTCCACCCAGGTTGGCCACCACCAGGTCGAATCCGGCCCGCAGGGCGTCAGGCCCGGCCGTCAGCACCAGCAGGTCGACCCCATTGGCGGCGGCGTTGGCCCGGGTGGCCAGCGACGCCCGGTGGTCCA
>Ga0307374_10009481_pt1 | contig 14334 bp, 9 predicted proteins | sample OX3MG_FD_202532 | JGI IMG/M metagenome (GOLD analysis project Ga0307374, IMG submission 202532) | Soil microbial communities from Risofladan, Vaasa, Finland - OX-3 | ecosystem: Environmental > Terrestrial > Soil > Coastal area > Acid sulfate soil | place: Finland: Risofladan, Vaasa | collected... | reverse complement strand
CGCGCCGGTAGGCGATGCCGCCGATCAGCACCAGGAACAGGACTGCTGCCCCCGCCCCCAGCCCGGCGTCCCGCTGGCCTGCTCCTGCCTGCCAGATGGCAGCGGCCGCGCTTGCCACCGCGCCGGTGGCGTTCGTCCACACCTGCCCCGTGCTATCGCCCAATCCGCCTTGCAGCAACCGTGCCAGATGCACCTGGTGGACCCAGTCGTAGTTGACGATCCACTCCTGCCACACGCTGGAGAGCGCGTCCATGACCATGCTGGCCTCGGGAAAGAGACTGGACGCCGCCGTGCCGCTCGCCGGGGTGGCGTCGAAGGCCACCCAGCCGCCGCGCTTGAACCGCCGGAACGAGGCGGGCGCAGGGAAGTACGCCTCGACCCAGGCATGGGCATCGCTGCCGCGCACGATGTATTCGCCGGTCAGCGCATTGTAGTCACCCAGCACAAACCCATTCACCACCCGGGTCGGGATCGACAGCGAGCGCGCCATGACCGCCAGCGCCGAGGCGAAGTACTCGCAATCCCCCTGGGGCTGATCGAACAAAAACGTGGCCAGCGGGTCGGGGCCTTGCGGCAGTTCCTGCAGCGTGTACTGATAGTGGGTTTGCAGGTATTGGCTCAGCGCTTGCATCCGGTCCCAGGTATCCGGCGCGGTATGGGCCGTGATCGTGCGCGCCAACGCCGGAATACGCGGATCGAGGCTGTCGGGCAGCTGCAGGTCCTCGCCGAGCACGCCCCGGAACCGTTCCGGGTTCACCGGCGGCGCCGTGCGGAGTGTCTGAATGTCAGGCGGCGCCACGTCGGAGATGCCCGCATACGATACGCCGCTAAAACCCTGCCCCAGGCTGGACAGCGTATCCGTGGTGCGGTCCCACGCCAGCACGGGGAAGCGCGTGTCGACTCGCAGCAGTTGAGCCGGAAAAAACAACACCGGACTGCCGATCGGCTCCAGCGTCACGCTATAGTGCACGATCGGCGCCGCCCCCTGCCGTGGCGGCGGCATCCCCACCTGCAGTTGGCCAGCGTCGGTGCGGTACAGCGTGGGGCTGTCGGGCGCATACCAGCGTTGCCCGTCAAAACGCGTCAGCCCGCGCCCGCGCCACGGAATCTGTTGAAATGCCGTCGCGTCGAACCCCGAACCGGGGCTGGTGGGGCTGGTGACGCGGATATGCATCACCGGCGTATTGGAGCGCTGCAGGCTGGCCACCGCGCCCAATTGCACCTCGTCGCTGAATCCGCTCAGTCCATTCTGCGGGCGTGCTGCCCACGCCCCCGTCGTCAGGCGCGGCAGCAGGAAAAAAATCACGATGCTGAACCCGGCGACACCCACACTGAGCAAGAGGCTGAAGCGCAGCAGCGGGCGGAGCGGCGCGCGCCGGTTCACGGTCTCTGGCGCGCCCCCCACTCGTTGCGACTGCATCATCTCGTGCACCACCAAGGTGGCGATGAGCACCGCCAGAAACACTAAGAACAGCAGGAAAAACGCTCCCGAAACCGTCAGGAGCGCCGCCGCCAGCACCTCCAGCAGCGCCAACAGCCCCAGCGTCATGTAATCGCGATTGGTGGTGGCCGAAAACATCTGGGCCGCGCCGGCGAGCACCACCAAGTGGAGCGTGGCGGCCACGAAGTCGCCCGACAGCACCATCCCATCCAGGACATAGACCGGCAGGTACAGCAGGAGCGCCGTGACCGTCCAGCGCACCGGAATCCGGGCCTCGAGGCCGCGCCAAAAAAGGTAACCGCGCAGCGCAAACGCGGCCCCGGCCGGCGCCATCACCAGCCAGGGCAGATCGCCGGTGATCGCCAGCGCGCCAAAGCCGGTGGCCAGCAATAGCAGCAGCAGCCCTTCAAAGTACCGGCGCAGCGGGGGCCCCATGAGCTCTAGTTTACGGCTCCGGCGTCTCGCGCGGGGCCACCCGCGCCCGTAATTAGTGGCAAGCTGTTAGAGCCCTCATGCCGGAACCAGACACATTTGCATGGACTTTTCATACCCCGCTGCCGGAGCACACGGACGCGTTTGCCGAACTCGCGGTTGAACTCGGGGCGCAGTTTCAGGCCACGCTCATGAGCGCCCCAGATCCTGCCGGTGGCCTGGTGCTGCGGGCGCAGTTCGCCGGCGAGGCGGACGCCGCCGAAGCGCGCGGGCGGGACTTTTGGCTGGAGCTGCACAGCCGCTGCCTCGATGCCAACCTCTTGCTGGAGTTGGTCGACACCCCGTCCGCGCCAGCCTGGTCGCCGCTGTCGGCGCTGGCCCCTCCCGCTCCCACGACACGGCGGCATTCTGCTGCGGCTCCGGAGTCGGCCTTGGCGCCGCTCCGCCCGCAGATCCCCGCCCAGCCCCTCTATGACCTTCTGCGCGCCGACGACCCCGATTTGGACCGGAACCTCGACGAAACCATCGCCTGGATCGAGCGTGCCGATCTGCCGGTCATTAATCTGCTCAGCTACCTCGACCTGCCCCTGTTCCAGTCCTACGCCGCCGAACATGAGGATGAGCGCGATCAAAACCAGTTTTTGCACATGCTCCACACTTGGGCGTGCTACCGCCGCTTCGGCGAGCTGCACGCCCGCGTTCCACTCGAATTGGCCGAGGCCTTCACCGATCCCCGTTACCTGCGCCTGAACACCACCCAATTCCGCTCCCCGGCGCCAGCGTTGTGTGTGCAACTGCCCGACTGGGCGTTCGCATTGCGCCCGGTGGCATCGAGCCGTCCGCAATGGGCCAAGGAGGTCTACCTCACCCACCTCGAGCCGCCCACCCCGGCCGACGACCGGGAACTGACCCTGATGATCGTCACCTACGACGAACGCGGCGATTTTGGCTTCGTCCCGCTGGAGTTGCCGCTCAGCCTGCCGGCCGTGGGGGAGTCGATCGAGGCCTTTTTTGCTCCCGGCCTCGACGACGCCGAGCTGGGCGCCAACACAGAAGACCTGCGCCGGCTGACTGTCATCGCCGCCACCTATTGCCTCTATGCCAGCAGCGCCGACCCGGCGCGATATTTGCATTCCATCTAAGGCGAACCTCGGATTGGCCTCGATTCGGCTCCGGGCCAGACTGAACTGAAGTTTAGGAGTTCGCGCCGATTTGCCACTTCGTCGCTGCCTTCCATTAACGCTGGCCGTGGTGTGCCTGGTCGCGGTGACCGTCGCGGTGACCGTCGCGGTGACCGTGGGTGCTGGCCGCCCCCGCCCTGTCCTGGCGGCGCCCCCCCAGCCGACCGGCGCTCTACCAGCCGTGTTGGCTGCTACGGCACCTTCCAGCGCCACCGCCTTGGTGCGCACCGCTCAGCCCTACATGGTTGACGCCCGGACACTGCCAGCGGCCGCTGCCAAGTTTACCGATGCTGGCGTAGTCGAGCTCTATCACCTGCGCTATGAGCAGGTCATGCCCAGCGGACTGTCGGCGCTCGTCGTGCAGCGTGTGTTCCAGATCCGCAACGCCGAGGCGGCCGATCTGTTCGCCCTTGACGACCTCTGGTACGACAGCTCCCGCACCGTCTTCCAACTGCAATACGCCCATGTCCTGCGCCACGGACAGGTGCTCAACGGCTCCGACCGCGGTAACCTGAACCCTGGCGCGACTGGCAATCAGCCGCGCTGGGTGAGCCTGCCCCGGCTCCGTGCCGGTGATCGGATCGACGTAGTCTACCTGCTCCTGCCTCGCCAGAGCCGCGACTGGTCCGTCCTCGCCGGACACTTTATCGGTAACCTGTTCGCCTTTCGCGACAGCTTCCCGACCGCGCAGGCGCGTTATGTGCTCGCCTCCCGCCAACCGGTGACCTTCGGCCAAATGGCGCTCCCGCCCCCCAGTACCGGTCACGATCTGAAGGGCAGCCCCATCTGGAGTTGGGAGGCCGTGGATCTGCCCGCGTTCCTGCGGCAGCCCGGAGGCCCATCGATTACCGACAGCTCGCCCTTTGTCCAGGTCTCCGGCTTCGGTTCCTGGGCGGCGATGGCCACCTGGTACAGTGGCCTGTTGGCGGAGCGCGCCCGCATGGCGCCCGCCTTCCAGCAGCAACTGCTGCGCTTGGCCCAGCCGCTGCCGGCGCACTCAACCCTCACGCCCGCCGCCACGCGCGCCGAGGTGGACCGGGTGTGGGGCTATCTCGCCACCCACCTCGATTACCGCGGCAATGAGAGTGGCGTCCACGCTTATGTGCCGGCGCCGGTGGTGAAGGTCTTCGCCGACCAGCGCGGCGACTGCAAGGACGGCGCCCTGCTGCTCACCACTTGGTTGCGCGCCGAAGGCATTGAAGCCGATGTGGCGCTGGTGCGCACCCCCGTCATGGGTCGCCTCGCCGGCGCTGCCGACGGTGGCGGCGCCGCTGCCACCGTCGCCGCCTTTGACCATGCCCTTGTCTATATTCCCCTGACTGGCCAGTGGATTGACACCACGGCTCCCGGGTTGGTCGGCTCCGAACTCCCCGCCTCCGATCAGAACAGTCTGGCGCTGATCATCCGTGCCGGTCAGCGCAGCCTCGTGCATGTCCCCGCCGCTCCCGCCGCCGCCAACTTCACCCGTCGCAGCGTCCGCCTCACGCCCGCCGGCCAGGGGTGGTACCAGGCCGCCGGGGAGATCAAGGTCCATGGCGCCGACGCCCCCGCCTTGCGGGAGCGGTACGCCGTCGCGGCCCAGCGTCCAGCCGCCTTGCAGGCGTGGCTAGGTTCCTACTTTCCCAAGGTTCAAGTCGATTCGGTGGCGGTCGAAGGCGTGGCCCCCGCCCGGGATACGGTGCGCGTCAGCTTCACCGCCAAGATTCATCCCCAGCACCTGACCGTCGCCTGGCTCCAGCGCCATTACGCCAACTTGATGGCCTCCGAAGTGGCGCGCCAGGAATCCTTGGAACTGCCCCTCCGCTGGCAGCTCGACGAGTCCTGGTCGCTGCGATTGACCGGCGCCGATCCCTGCGCCGCGGTCGCGCCCTCACCGGCCGTGCACCGCGACAGTCCCTTCGGCTCCCTCGCCATTGCCGTCGATTGCGACGCCGGCTGGCTGCGCGTCGACTCCCGGGTCGTGCAGCCCACCGAGCGCGTGGCCGCCACCCAATACGGCGCCTTCCGCACCTTCTGGCAATCCGTCGATGCTGACCTCAACGCGCCCCTGCCGCTGGCTCCCACCGGACGCCTCGTGGTCCTCACCGCCGACACCCGGCGCTGAACCGCAAGTGAAGGTACAATCACTCCGTTCAGTAGCTCGGAAGGAGTGCCCGATGAATCGACGCGATTTTCTCCGCGCCGGCCTGCCGTTGGCCGCCGTGCCCCTCGTACTGTCTTCCCGCTCGCCGGCCCAATCGGCCGCCGCCGCCCTCCCGCTCCCCTCCCCTGGCGCCGACGGTTGGGTGTCGCTGATGAACTTTCGCGATCTCTCCGGCTGGTACACCATGCTGCAGCGCTCTGGGCGCGGCGTTGCCGAGAAGCGCGGCATGGTGACGTTCGAAGATGGCATGCTGCACATCCTTGGTAACGAGGTCACCGATCAACCCGCAGAATCCGGATATATCGCCACCCTCAATGAGTTTGAGAACGTTCACATCCGGGTCGAGTACAAGTGGGGCGTGAAGCGCTTCCCGCCCCGTACCGAGACCAAGCGCGACAATGGCATCCTTTACGGTCTGGTGGGCGCCGACAAGGTCTGGCCGGAGATGGTTGAGTGCCAGATCGAGGAGGGCGACGTCGGCGATGCCTTTTTGACGGCGGGGACGCGCTGCGTGCAAAACTCCCACGGCAATGGCCTTTTCGCGGGTGCGCCCGGTTACAATGGTTGGCCCCGCCCGGGTGCCACGCCCGCGCCCGCGCGCCGCGGGGGCCCGCCGCGCACTCCGCCCGAGCCCACCTCCGCCCGCAAAATCAAGGACGGCAACTTCGAAAACCTGCACGACTGGAACACCGTCGAAGTGATGTGGCAAGGCGACCGCGCCGCCCACATCGTCAACGGCCGCGTAGTCAACGTGCTCTCCCGGCTGCAGCAGCCGGACCCGCAGCATCCGGGGCAGTTCCTGCCCCTGACGAAGGGCAAGATCGCCATCGAACTCGAGTTTGCCGAAATCTGGTATCGGCGGGTGGAGGTGCGTTCCCTGGTCTGATCCTTTGCCCGCGCCAAGCAAAGTGCGCAGCACCCGCTTGGGGCTTCGGGGCCCCAAGCCGGTGCGAGCACAAGCGGGACGCGCGGCGAAGCCGCGCTGGGGCCCGTGCCAATCAAATGCCGCTTGGCCGAACGGCGCAGAGCCTGTAAGCTGAATACAATCGCCCGATGCGCAAGGGTCTCATGATCACCATCCTGGCGGTGGTACTGATTGGCTTGGGGAGTTGGTGGGTCTGGATCCGCTCCGCCCACGGCTTCAGCGCTAACGCCAAGCCCACCTGGATTGAAGCCGAGTTGGCCGCGCTCAGCCGCCGCTGGGCGCTGCCGGGCAGTCAAAACGACCTCAAGAACCCTTACCCCGCCACCGCGGAGCGGTTGCAGGCGGCGCACCAGCTTTTTCACACCCAGTGCGCCCTCTGCCACAACGAGAACGGTGATGGCCACACCGCCATCGGCGGGTCGCTTTATCCCAAGACCCCGGATCTGCGCGGGCAGACGCAGGCCAAGAGCGATGGGGCGCTGTTTTACTCCATCCATAACGGCATCCGCTTGAGCGGCATGCCCGCCTGGAGCGGGCAGGACACCGACGAGCAGATCTGGGGCTTGGTGTCTTTGATTCGGAGTTTCAAACTTCCATGAAGCTACGCTGGTTAACCCTGTGCTTGCTCGCCTTGGCGATCGGTTTGGCTGGTCAAGACCAGACCACGATCACCATTTCCGGCACCTCCAAATATCGTCTCGCGGTGCCGGATTTCGCCGCCGCCGCGGGCGTATCCGCGGCCGAGCAAGCAACCTTCAACCAGGTGCTCTGGAACGACTTGTACCAGACGGCGGTGGTCACCATGGTGGGCCGAAGTCTGTACACCGCGTCGGCCCCGACCACCGAGGCCGACCTCAATAACGCCGTGGTGCGCACCGCCTGGACGGCGCCTCCGCTCGCGATTCAGCGCCTCGTGTTCGGGCAGATGGCGCTCGTCAACGGCGGGCTGGTGGTTTCCGGCTATCTCTACGACGTCAACCAGCCCCCCGGCGCCGGCCGCCTCCTGGCCCGCCGCTATGCCGATCCGGGCACGCCCGCGGGCGCGCGCGCCATCGCCCATCAGCTCGCCGATGACATCGTGGCCGCGCTCGGGTACGGCCCCGGCATTGCCACCAGCAAGATCGCCTATATCAGCAACCGCAGCGGGTCGGAAGAGGTCTGGACCATGGACTACGACGGCTTCAACCCGCAGCAGCGCACGCGCTTGCACGGCATCGCCTATTCGCCCCGCCTCTCGCCCAACGGTCAGGAATTGGCGTTCATGAGCCAGATCGGCGTTCACCAGCAAATCCGGCTGCTCTCGCTATTGACTAATAAGTTACTCCCGTTCCCCAGCTATAAGGGCCTGACCATGTCGCCCGCTTGGTCCCCCGATGGCTCCAAGCTCGCCTTTGCCGCCAAAATGGGCGGCCAGAACTTGAATATCTATACCATTAACGCCAACGGTACCGGTCTGCGGCGCTTGACCCGCTCCAGCGGTTATGACAATCTGTCGCCGGTCTGGAATCCCAAGCCCCCCCCCGGTTCCGATGGCCAGATCGCTTTTGTCAGCAGCCGCACCGGACAGCCGCAGATTTACACCATGAACGCCGATGGCAGTAACCAGCAGCGCCTCCCGCTGGGCGGTTATGCCACCAGCCCGTCCTGGTCGCCCAATGGACTGGTGCTGGCCTTCGCCTGGGTGCGGAACGGCGGTGGGGAGGACAGCGGCGCCCTGGATATTTATTTATGGTATTTCCAGGATCAAAAGTATGTCCAGCTAACCCATAATGGGGAACGCAATGACTTCCCCAGTTGGGCGCCCGATGGCCGCCACATCGTTTTCCAGTCGGGCGCGTCCTATCACAAGCAATTATTTTCCGTGGCGGCCGACGGATCGGTGCCGGTGCAGTTGACCCATGCCGGCGACAATGAAATGCCCAACTGGAGTTGGCATTAGAGGGAAATCAAGGGAATCGGCCACTTTAATGAGGAGAAAATGAGGAGAAAAATCCATGCGTAATCTGACCCTGCGGCGCTGTGTTAGCGCCGTCATCCCCGCCGTGGTTTGCCTGGGCTTGGCGGCGTGCGGCCACAAGGCCGTTCCGCCTCCGCCCGTGCCCGAGGCGGCTGCCCCGGCCGCGGCGCCCGCGCCCACCGTCACCCTGAATGCCAACCCCACGGCAATTGAAAGCGGCGGGCAATCCACCCTCACTTGGACCTCGTCCGGCGCGGTGCGGGTCGAACTCAACGGCACCGCCGTCAATCTGAACGGCTCCCAGGCCGTCACTCCCACCCAGTCCACCGACTATCAGATCGTGGCGCGCTCCGCCGACGGGCAGACCGCCAACGCCGCCGTCCGGGTCACGGTGACCGAGCCGCCGCCGCCTCCGGTGGCCGCCGCCCCCGCCGCCGAGGACATCAACAGCGCCTTTAACGCCGCCGTGCGCGATGCCTTCTTTGATTACGATAAGAGCACCATCCGCCCCGACGCCCAGAGCGCGTTGAACGCCGATGCGGAATTTTTCAAGTCCCATCCGGGCGTGGCCATCAATGTGGTCGGCCACTGCGACGACCGCGGTAGCGCTGAGTACAACCTGGCGTTGGGCGACCGCCGCGCGCAAGCGGTGAAAAACTACCTGGTCTCGCAGGGCATCGATCCCAATCGCATTCAGACCGTGAGTGTGGGCAAGGATCAGCCCTTCTGCACCCAGGAAACCGACGATTGCTATCAACAAAACCGGCGCGGGCACTTCACCCCTCCCGGCCAGTAGGACGGCGGCGTTAAAATGACTACAACCGGCGGCTCCGGGCAGCGATGCCCGGAGCCCGCCGTGGTTAATCGACCCAGGGCGGGAGGCGCGCATGCGAAATCGAAAATGGCTGGCAATGATGGTGATGGCGGGGCTGTTGGCCTTGGTGCTGTCCGCGCCCGCGGTGGCTGAGGACAAAGGCATCATCGCCCTGCAGCAGAGCGTGAGCCTGTTATTGAACCAGGTCAACGATCTGCAAAAGAGCCTGAACACCCAGATGGGGCTGATTCAGGGCATGGTCACGCAGAACACCGACGCCGTCAGCAAACTCTCCGGCACGCTGGCGGCCATTCAGCATGCCTTGAACGGCAACCAAGTGGTTGCCAGCCAGCAGCAAAACACCGATGCGCAACAGTTTCAGTCGCTCGCCGACCAGATCGCGGATTTGAAGGCGCGGCTGCAACAGATCACCACCACGCTGCAGCAGGTGCACCAAATGCAGCAGACCATCCCCGCCCCTGGTCCATCGCCGCTTGCGGCGCCCGGCGCCGCGGGTGCGGCAGGCCCAGATTCCGGCGCCGGTCCGGGGCCGTCGGCAGGTTCCTCACCCGACGCCAGCGCCGCGCCCGCCGCCAGCCCCGCCTCCCAGATCTATCAAAAGGCGCTGGCCGATTTCCAGAAGGGCAGCCCCAGGGCGCAGGCCGAGTTGGCGGGCTTCATCCGCTCCTACCCCAGCGATGCCGAGGTGCCGGACGCAACCTACTATCTCGGCACGATCTATCTGCAGAAGCAGCAGTACAACGAGGCCATCGACTTCTTCAGCGATCTGATCGAGCAGTACCCGGATAATGCCAAGACGCCGCTGGCCGAGTTGAACAAGGGCATCGCCCTCTCCAAACGCGGCGACAAGCCCGCCGCCATCAGCGAACTGCGCGCGCTTTCCGCCAATTATCCGGGCACGGAAGCCGCCCGCCAGGCCGACATCGAACTGCGAGTCCTCGGCGCCAGCAGCGCCCGCAAGCGCCGCTAATTGGCCGCGCGGCCTGCGCTCATGGCAGCGGGAGTGGCAACGAACTCCTCCACAATGAGCTGCAGCCGCTCGCCGTACACGGGGTGCGAGGTGTGTTCCAGGCGGAAGCGGAGATCCAGCCACAGGTCAGTCGTCATCCGTTCCCAGCTCGGCCGCCCCGGGCGGCTTTGATAAACGCCGTCCCGCCACAGGTTCCACACCAGGGCGGTCTGGCGCCGGCCGTCCTGCTCGACCACCAGCTTGGCGTGCCGCTCTTTGAGAATCAGCGGTGGGACCGCGATGCGTACCCCCCGGACAAGAAATACTGGTTCTCGATTCTCCTCGCCCCATGGTTCCATCCGGGCCAGCTCCTGGGCCAGGGCCAAGGTGACGTCGCCGAGGCGAAGCTCGAAATCCGCCGCGATTGGCGCCACGGGCGCCGTGCCGGCTGCCGCTGGCGTGCGGTTGACCCGCTCCGCCAGCGCGCCCAGCCGCTCGGCCGGGAGCGAGAAGCCCACCGCTTGCGCATGGCCGCCATAGCGGTCGAATAACTCCCGGCAGGCGTCGAGACGTTGCAATAAATGGAAGCCGGCGGGCGCCCGCCCCGAACCGTGCGCCCGCATCACCCCCGCCTCGTCCCCCTGCAAGCTGGCCACGAGCACCGCCCGGCCGGTTTGTTCCAGCATCCGTGCGGCGACAATGCCCAGCACCCCCCGGTGCCAACCCGCGCCGGCGTACACCAGGACTTCAGCGTCGGCGGGCGCCGGCTGCGCGGCAATCGCCGCCTGGATGGCGGCACACGCCCGCTTCCGATCCTGGTTGAGCGCCTCCAGCGCCTGCGCGCGCGCACCAGCGTCGGCGGGCGCCGCAAAAAACAACTCCACCACCTGCTCGGCGCTCCCCATCCGCCCGGCGGCATTCAGCCGCGGCGCAATGCGGAAGCTGATATCGCTGCTGGTCACCGCCCGCGGATAGTGGGGGAGCGCCGCCTCCAGCAGCGCCCGTAAGCCAGGATTCGCGGCCTCGGCCAAGCCCGCCAGCCCCGTGCGCGCCAGCACGCGATTCTCACCCAGCAGCGGTACGGCGTCGGCGACGGTGGCCAGCGCCACCAGCTTGAGATACGATCGCACGCCCGCGGGCGTCAGTTTGCCGCTGCGTTCGAGCAGCGCCTGCGCCAGCTTGAACGCCACCGCCGCGCCGCACAGGCGCTTGTCCGGATACCCGCATCCCGGCTGGTGCGGATTGAGGATCGCCAGCGCGGGTGGCAGTTCGTGATCGGGCAAATGGTGATCGGTGACGATGACGTCCAATCCAAGTTCGCGCGCCCGCCGCAGCGGCCCCAATTCGCGGATTCCGGTATCCACGGTAATCGCCAGCCCCACGCCATCGGCCACGGCCTCGTCAATGACGGCATCGCGCAGCCCATAGCCATCGCCCAGGCGCTGCGGCAGCCGGTAGCTCGCCTCCGCTCCCAGCGTCCGCAGCGCCTGCCGCAGGATCACCGTGGCGAGCGTGCCGTCGACGTCGTAATCGCCCAGAATGCGGATGGGCTCGCTGGCGGCCACGGCCCGCAGCGTGCGTTCCACCGCCGCCTCCATGCCCAACATGAGCCCGGGAGCATGACTCTGACTGAGCTGCGGATCCAGGAATTCGGCCAGCGCCGCCGTATCCTCCCACCCGCGATGAGCCAACAGGCGGGCCAACAGCGGCGACAGCCCCAGCTCACGCTGGAACCGCTCCGCCGCGCCGCTCACTTGAGCTGAACCAACCCCGCGACCGAGGGCGCCTGCTCGGCGGGGACCTGCTCGTCCCGCCAAAAGTCCATCATCGAGGTGTAGTGGACGCAGGCCACCGTGCAGTAGGGCGCGCAGCTCTTGGTGGTGTGATACTCCCGCCGGATGTCGTCGATGGTGTATTCCGCCAGCGGCGTCCCCGGAAACCCGCGCTGTTGGGAACAGTAGTGCACCAGGCCGTTCTCGCAGATATACAAATAGCGGCTCCCGGCACGGCACTTCCAGTCATTGGCTTTCGCCTGCGTGATGTTGTCCTGAAACCGGTTGAGGCGGGCAAAGCTGCGCTTGCCGAGATTGCGCACCTGCTCGTAGATGGCGGCTTCGTTGGCTTCCAAAGGCCGCAACTGCCCGTGGCCGTCGTGAATGATGCCCACAGTGGTGATGAAACCCAGTTCGACCGCGCGGCGCGCGATGGTCAGTGCATCTTCCGGGTGTTTCACCCCCGAGCCCAGCACGGAGTTGATGTTGACCTCAAACTCGGCGTATTGCGCCAGCAGCTCCAGCTTTTTGTCCAGCACTTTGAGGCTCTTCACCGAGACCTCGTCCGGCTGCACGTTGTCGATCGAGATCTGCAAATAGTCCAACCCTGCGCGGTTGAGCCGTTCAATTCGCTCCTTGACCAGCAGGTAGCCATTGGTGATGCATCCCGCCATCATGCCCTGGCTGCGAATGCGGCCGATAATATCGTCCAACTCCGGGTGCAGCAGCGGTTCGCCGCCGCTAATCGTCACCAGCGTCGTGCCCAACGCGGCCAACCGGTCCACCCGCCGGTCCATCTCTTCGAGCGGTACCGGCTGCGACACATTGTCGTACTCATTGCAGTAGCCGCAGGCCAGATTGCAGCGGCGCATCGGCACCATGTGCACTTGCACGGGGTGTTCGGTCGAGCGCAGTCCCCGCCACAAAAGTCGGAGTTCGCGGAGGCGGCGCTGCAGCGGCTTGCGTCGATGTCTCGGCATAATCGAGATAACGGGTCAAAGGTAGTCTGCCCGTAAACGCCGAAATTGTCATCTTGGAACCGCCGAATGGGGCCAAAAGGATAGTGGGCGGTCGCGCCCGCCAGGAGCCACAACGCCGTTCCTGCCCTCATCATCCATGCGGCTATGCACCGCTGGGGCGTTGGCGTGATCGTGGCGATGGTCTGGATCACCGCCGCCGCGGGGAGCGCGCACGCACAATATTTCGGCCAGAACAAAGTGCGGAACAAGGCCCTCAACTTTGAGGTGCTGAGGACGCAGCACTTCGACATCTATTTCTATCCCGCCGAACGCGACGCCGCCGCGCAAGTGGGACGTCTGGCGGAACGTTGGTATACGCGGGACACGGGGTTGCTCAACCACGTCCTGACCACGCGCCAACCGATCATCCTTTATGCCAGCCACACCGATTTCGAGCAGTCGCCAGTGGTGCCCGGCATGATCCAGGAAGGCACCGGGGGCGTGACCCTCTCTTTGGGGCGCAAGGTGGTGCTTCCGCTCACTGGCACGCTCGCCGAGACCGACCATGTGCTCGGTCACGAGTTGATCCACGCCTATCAGTACGACATGACTACAACTCGCGGCAGCCCAGAGCCCGGCGCTGCCCGCCTGCCCTTGTGGTTCGTTGAAGGCATGGCTGAGTACTTGTCGCTCGGACCTGAAGATGCGCATACGGCGATGTGGCTGCGCGACGCCATTGCCCGCGATCGGATGCCCACCATCAAGGATCTCAATAACCCCAATAAATACTCCCCCTACCGCTTTGGGCAGGCATTTTGGGCCTTCGTCGGCGGCCGCTATGGGGACGATAAAATCGGCCCGTTGCTGCTCGCCGCCGCGCGACACGACGACCTCAACACCGCCTTCGAAGACATCCTCCACGTGAGCGAAAAACAGCTCTCGGAGGAATGGAAACTGGCCGCGCTAGCCAGCAACCGCCCCGTTCTCGACGCCACCCGTCCCGTCCCCACCGCCGACGTGCTGGTCGCCGGCAGGAAAAACGAAGGCGGGCTCAACGTCAGCCCCGCCATCAGCCCCGATGGCCAGTGGATGATGTTCTTTTCCGAGCGCGGCCTGTTCTCCATCGAACTCTATCTGGCCAACGCCCGCACCGGCCAGATCGTCCGCAAAATCACCTCCACCGCCATCAGCGCCCACTTCAACAATCTCGAGTTCATCAACTCCGCCGGGGGGTGGGCGGCCGATAGTCGGCGCTTCGCCTTTGGCCACGTGGAAGCCAGTAAGGCCAGCATTTCGATTTACGACGTGAGCCAGCAGCGCGTCGTGCGCCATTATCCCATTCCCGGCGTGGGGGAGATCTTCAGTCCCACCTGGTCTCCGGATGGCCGCGAGATCGCTTTCACCGCCATCGCCGATGGCTTCACCGACCTTTATCTGTTGAACCTGAACAGCGGCGCCGTCCGCCCGCTCACCCACGATAGCTTTGCCGAACTCGAACCGGCCTGGTCCCCGGATGGCAGCCGCATCGCCTTCGTGACCGACCGCTTCACCACCAACCTCGCCGATCTGTCGCATGGCCAGTACCGGCTCGGCCTGCTCGATATCAAATCCGGTGCTATCACCCCCATTCCGGCGGGCGGCGGCAACCAGACCAATCCGCAGTGGTCGCCCGACGGCTCGAGCCTCTTCTTCCTCTCCGATACCAGCGGGATCACCAATATTTACCGCCTCGACCTGACG
>Ga0307374_10009479_pt1 | contig 14335 bp, 7 predicted proteins | sample OX3MG_FD_202532 | JGI IMG/M metagenome (GOLD analysis project Ga0307374, IMG submission 202532) | Soil microbial communities from Risofladan, Vaasa, Finland - OX-3 | ecosystem: Environmental > Terrestrial > Soil > Coastal area > Acid sulfate soil | place: Finland: Risofladan, Vaasa | collected... | reverse complement strand
ATCGGGGCCCACCGGCCGGGTCGGAGGTGGTACACCTCCGCCCCGGCCCGCGGATCAGTAGCCGAGTGAGTTGCAGAGGTAATAGCAGGAGTAGGGGAAACTCGGCGGCTGGTCCCCCGACGGGAGGGTGGCGAAGATGTCCACCGCCCCGGCGGTACTGAACCAGGGCTGCTGGCCGGTGGGGAACTGGCCCCACAGGTAGCGCTTGCCGTTGCCCATGTACTCCTGCATCCCCTTGCCCGAGTTGTTGGTCTCGTCCAGTCCGGAGGCATTGGGGTTCCACCAGATGAGCACGCCGTCGTTGATCTGGTTGTAGTAGTCCCAGGGCCAGATCTTGTCTCCGTAGGCGATGAGGGCGTTGGAGATCCGGTTCTGGTAGTTGAGCGGGCCGATGTAGCCGAACAGGCCGGGATAGACCTTGCCTATGCAGGCCACCCCCGTGCTGGAACCCAACGGGCCCGATTTGGTCGTCGATGTGTAGGGGGGCATGCCGCACTGGAGGTGGTAGGGCGTCAGATCAGGACCGGCCATCTGTACCCCGGCGAAGAGCCACTCGAAGAACGGGTAGTTGACGGTGAAGTCATCCGGGTCGGGAGGCGTGGTCCCGAACTGCCAGTGGTAGAAGTTGTAGGCATCGGACGAGGTCGGTTGCACCCGGTCGGCCAGGAAGCTGATCCCGAAGGAGTGAGTCCACTGGCTCTGGTCGTAAAGACGGCCGTAGTGGGTGGTGTCGATGAGGGCGGAACCCGAATCGAACCACTCCGGGTAGTAGCCCTGCTTGGTGGCCGCTCCGGTCAGGAAGATCGGATCCAGCGGATCCGACACCAGGATGACGGTCGTTACCCCTTGGCTCTGGAACTTGGCCATCAGCGTCTGCGCATCGGCCGGCCCGGTCGGATCCACGATGGGGAAGGAGACATCCTCGGCTAGGTCGGCTCCGCAGGCTCTGAGTTTGCTGGCGAAGTAGTCCGCGCCCGAGCGGTAGATGTCGGTGTCATCCAGACTGGACGCACCGGGCCAGATCAGTCCGAACAGCCGCTTCTTGGCCACTGGGGCGTTCAGGTTGGTGCTGCCGGCGTACTTGGGGGCGTAGGGGACCAGGTTGTTGCAGATGACCTCGGCCCGCATGTTGTAGGCCGCCGTCTCATCCGGTAGTCCGGTACCCCAGACGTAGGGAGCCCACTGCAGGTAGTAGGACGCCGCCACCGTGACGGTACAGAAGCACAGGACCCCGTCGGCGGACAGGGTGTTCTCATAGGCGTTGGTGCCACAGTCCAACCAGGAGGCAAAGGCCTTCATCTGCTTGGCCACCTTGTTGGCGTCGGACTGGCATTCGGCGTTCTGGGCGGCGAGCGAGTCCCCCGAGTTGTAGCTGCTGGTGTAGTACTGCAGCTGAACCTTGCGGCCGTAGGTCTGGTAGTGATGCTCGAAGAGATCGACGAACTGGGAGTTGCCTTGTTCGATCTCGGCCTGGGTATCCGGGTTGTTGGAGGCGGCCCGAAGGGCGGCCGCTTCCCCCTGGTTCTGGGCCAGCGGAACGGCAATGGTGATGGTGCTGGCGGACACACCGTTGTAGGTGCTTCCTCCGTTGCCCATGGACGGAGTCCAGTTGGGAACGCAGGGTGGGGAGTACACGGACGGAATGGCCTCGTGCCCGGTGGCCTGATTGCAGTGCGGGTCAGTGGTGGACACCGCCGGCGTGGTGGTGAGGGCACCGCCCCCACCCGATCCGGATGAACCTGCGCCGGAGGCCGATGAACCTCCGCCAGCGGCGGCCAGCGAGGCCGAGCCGCCCGTACCACCCGAGGTGCCGCCGGAACTGCCGGCCAGGGCCGAGCCGATGGCGCCCGATCCGGTCGAGCCCGAGGCGGACGAGCTCGAGCCGCCCGGGTTGGCCGCACCGGTAGCCGCACCGGTGGACGCCTCCGGGGCCGAAGAGGAGAGCGAGGTGGAAGAGGGCTTGCCCGGGAGGAAGACCACCACCAGGACGATGGTGGCCACCGCCAGGAGGAAGGGCCGGTATCGCATCAGGCCCTTACCGATGTCGCCCAGTGTCATTTCCCCGAGGCCTCGTTTAGCCGTTGTCATTCGCCCTGCTCCTTCGTGTCGGCCTTCCTGGTCCTGCTGTTGGTCGTGCGTGCTGCCCGGAGCGGCGGCGTCGCCACCCGCTTGGTGGCCGGGGCCCGCTTGGTGGCCGGGGCCCGCTTGGCCAGCGCCTTGCGTCCCGGACGCTTCGGCGCCGCCACCGCCGGCGGGACCGAGCCGGACCGGAACACGGCATCGGTGCTGGTGCCGAGATAGGAGGCCACCACCCGGGGATCGGAGAGGACCGCGGCCGGAAGGCCCCGGGTGACGGTGCGACCCAATTCCAGGGCGATGATCTCATCGGCCAGCTCCGTCAGAAGCGGCATGTCGTGCTCGATGACCAGGATGCTGGAGTCGGTCATGTCCCTGATCCGGCGCAGCACCGGGCCGAGGGCCTCTGTCTCGCGCTGGGCTATACCGGAGGACGGCTCGTCGAAGAGTATGACCTTGGGCTCGTGGGCCAGCAGGCAGGCCAGGTCCACCATCCGCCTGGTCCCCGTGGACAACTCGGACACGAACTTGTTGCGGAACGCCTCCAAACCCACCAGGTCGATGAGTTCGTCCACCCGCTCCTGCACCGCATCTTCGGCATCGCGCACGGCCGGTAGGCGGACGGCGGCGGCCAGCGGATCCCTGACCTCCAACTGGCACTCGAAGGCGACCTTGACCGTCTCCTGCACGGTGAGAGCGGGGAAGAGCTTCGAATCCTGGAATGACCGCCCGAGGCCGGAGCGGGCCCGGGCGTCGGGAGAGAGGCCGGTGATGTCCTGGCCATCCAGGAAGATGCGACCGGCATCCACGGGGATGAAGCCGGAGATCAGGTCGAAGATCGTGGTCTTGCCGGCCCCGTTGGGACCCATCAGGCCGAGGATCTCGCCGCGGTGCAGCGTGATGCTGACGTCCCGGGTGGCGGCCACCCCGCCGAAACGCTTGGAGATCCCCACTGTCTCCAGGGCCGGAACGGAGTGATGGCTGGGAGCCGCTCCCCGGGCGAAGCCGTTGCGCTCCCCCGGTTCCCCGACCGAGGCGAAGGCGGCGCCGGGAGCCGGCGTTCGGTCCGCATCCACGGCATCCCCCATGGCCGAGGCCGTTCCTTCCAGGAACACCGCCCGCAGAACGTCGGGCCGGCGCAACAGCTCCTCGGTCGGGCCGCTGAAGCGGATCTCACCCTTCTCCATGAACACGGCCCGCTTGGCCAGGGTCAGGGCCACGTTGACCGACTGTTCGACCAGCAGGATGGTGATGCCGTCCTCGGCCAGCTGGCGCACCGTCTCCAACAGTTGGCCGACCACGGCCGGGGCCAGACCCAGGGACAGCTCGTCGATCATTAGCAGCTTGGGCCGGCCCAGTAGGGCCTGGCCCAGGGCCAGCATCTGCTGCTCACCACCGGAGAGGTTGCCGGCCGGGATGTCCCAGCGCTCCCGCAGGACCGGGAAATAACCGAGGACCTTCTCGGTGGACTCGGCCAGATACTTCTGGTCTCGGCGCAACATCCAGCCGGCTATACGTAGGTTGTCGGCCACCGTCAGGGAGGGGAACACGCCGCGGTCTCCCGGGACCAACGCCATGCCCAACATCGCCTTGTTGACGGCGTCGGCATGGGTCACGTCGCGACCCCCGAAGAAGATGACCCCTCCGATGGGGTCCATGGTCCCGCTCACCGCCTTGAGCAGGGTCGACTTACCGGCCCCGTTGGTCCCGAGCAGGGCCACGATCTCGCCCTCGTGGACCTCCAGGTCCACGCCGAAGAGGATCTGGAGATTGCCCGAGTAAGCCACCTCCAGGCCCCGGATGGTGAGGATGGCGTCGACGTTGGCGGCGCTTTCGACGGCCACGGCCTGGGCCACGTCCCGGGCCACGAACTTGCGGGCCGAGATCTCCACCACCCCGGCCATCACCATCATGATCCCGAGGACCCAGGTGGCCAGCCGCTCGTGGTGGTTGGCGATGCCGCCGATGGTCGGCGCCACGATGATGGCGCCGATGGTCACCCAGATGAGCGAGTAGGAGTAGGCCTGGCCCCGAAGACGTGGGGTGGTGACCAGGCCGATCATGGCCTGATAGGCGGGGGCGTAGCCGGCCGCGCCGATGGCCAGGATGAACAGCATGGCCGCCGCCACCCACCGCCCGGGCACGACGCCCATGAGGATCACGCCGGCGCCGAACTCCACCACCATGAGGCCGTTGACCACCGGCAGCAGCTCCGGCTTCATGGCCTTCATCCAGCGCTGGACGTAGCGCCCACCCAGGATGGTCCCGAGGAGCCCGCCCAGGCCGAAAAGGGTGGTCAGATAGCCTCGGGCCGCCGTACCGAAGTGGTAGACGTCGTGGAAGAAGATGCTCTGCAGGCTGATGAAAGAGACCACGCCGCCGCCGAAGAAGGTGGCCGCCCACCAGGTGCGCCGCAGGGACCGGATGGCCTTGAGGCGGCGGAAGCCCTCCCAGAAGTTCGCCCTCTCCTCGCTGCGGGCCAGGGCGTCGGCTATGCCCACCGAAGCCCCCCGGCCCGGATCCCGGAGCCGGCCCAACAGGATCACGGTGGCAATGACCGGCACGGCCAGGACGATGAAGGTCCCCCGCCAACCCAGGGTGGCGCCGATGACACCCGAGACGGGGCCGGCTATCAGGCCGATGGCGCCACTGGCGAAGAGATAGAAGGTCCAGGTGATTCCCATGGCGCTGGGCGGGTAGTAATCGGTGATCAGGCTGGAGTGGGTCGGCGTGTTGATGAGCTGGCCCAGGCCGACCCCGAACAAGAGCACCGAGAACAGCCAGAAGGTCGGCGCCAGGCCCAGCCCGATCCCGATGACACCGACGGCCAGGGTGCCGAACATGGCCAGGCGGACCCGGTTGGTGCGGTCGGCCCAGTAGCCCACGAAGGGCGAGGCCACCGCCGGCAGGATGGACGTCAGGGTCTGGACGGTGATGAAGGTCTGGTTGGAGAGATGGAAGGTGTCCCGGATGTTGGGACCGAGGATGCCGACCCCGATGACGGTGAAGCGCTCGATGGCGTAGGCCATCATCAGGATGAAGACGGGCGCGAGCCCGGTGGGGCCCACCGAGGCCCGCAGGGTGGCGTAGTAACGACCCGGCCCGCGGGTAGCCGCCACCGCCGGCGGGCCGGTCAGATTGGCTTCGGCCTGGCTCATCGGGCCCCCACCTCGCTGAGCAACTCCAGGCCGGCTGCCTCCGGCTCGGCCAGCGGCTCGGGCTCGGGCGGGAGATTGAGCGATTCCGCCACTGACTCGGGCTCTCCCCGGACGGCGGCCATATCGGCCACCAGGCTGGGAACGATGAGGCCCCGCCGGTCGGCCACCCAGCGCAACAGGCGATCGCGGCCCAGGAAGATGGCCGAACCCACCCCTCCCGGGAGGAACATGAGTATGAAGATGAGCCCGGCGCCGCTGCCCAACAGGGTCAGGATGCCCTGGAAGGATTGGGGCACCGAACTGGTCAGCCAGCTCAGTCCCTCCAGGTAGAAGGCACCAGCGAAGACCCCGGTCATCGAGCCCAGCCCACCGATTACCACCATCACGAATACGTCGAGACTGGACTGGGGGTCGGCCGAACCCGAGTACAGGTACTGCTGGCGGCCCAGGATGAGCACGCCGGCCACGGCGGCCAAGAAGCCGGAGATGGCGAAGGCGGTCAGCTTGGCCCGGGTCAGGTTGACCCCGTAGGCCTGCACTCCCCTCTCGTTCTCCCGCACCGCGATCAGGACCCGCCCGGTCCGGGTGTTGCGCAGCCCGGTGACGGCCACGATGCAGACCAGCAGCACGGCCAGGGAGAAGTAGTAGTAGCGGTTGGAACCGTCGAGGGATACCCGCCCGAACAGGGGCAGGCGGGGAATCTGGGTGAAGGCTCCTGGGATCCACGAGAAGTGGCCGGAGGATAGGAAGTAGAAGTTGGCCCCGAAGCCGAAGGCCAGCGTGGCCGCCGCCAGCATGAGGCCCCGGATGCGCAGGGCGGGCACACCCACCGCTATGGCCACCACCGCCCCCAACACCCCGGCCAGCAACAACTCCAGGGTTATGTCGATGTGCCAGTGCAGGGTCATCCAGGCCCCGGCCGTGGACCCGACGCCCACGAAGCCGAACTGGCCCAGGCTGATCTGTCCCGTCCAGCCGACCAGCACCCACATGGACAGTCCGATGATGAGATAGGCGCACAGGAAGCTGGCCAGATCGGTGCGGGCCGAGCCGATGAGGCGGGGCACGGCCAGGATCAGGACGCCCCCAGCCAGAGCCAGGGCGGCGCGGACCCAGCGGACCTCGGGCAGCCGGATCAGCTCGGGAGGGATGGGGCGCACCTCTCGTAGGGCGGCCCAGGTGGACAGCCCGGCCGTTTCCGCCCGGGTGGCCAGCCGACCCCGCTGGGCCAACAGCGCCAGCAGGATGACCAGGAACAGCACGACATTGACGATGTCGGAGGACCCGGTGTGCCAGACCACCGACTGCTGGACGATGCCGAGCAGGATGGCGGCGCCGGCTATCACCGGCATGTTCTCCATGCGGCCCAGCACGGCGGCGGTGATGGCCAGCAACAGCACGGAAAGGCCCAGTGGGGAGCCGATGGACAGGCCGACCACGCCGGCGTTGAGGATGATGGCGATGGTGGCCATGAGGGAGGCCACGCCCCAGACGACCAGGTTCACCCGCTTGACCGGTACTCCGAGCAGCGAGGCCCGATCGGAACTCTCGGCGCAAGCCCGCACGGCCACACCCATGTTGGTGCGGTTGAGGAAGAAGGCCAGGCCGGCGATGACCACCGGGATCATGACCATGGCCAGGATGTCGTTGCCGTAGAAGCGCACGGCGCCGACGTTGAAGTGGAAATTGAACGGGGACGGGAAGGTCTGGGGCGGCGCCGTCGAGCCGAACCAGCCGGGCAGGCCCACTTCCACCACGGTGAGAAGCTGGGATATCCCGATGGTCACCACCGTCAGGACCAGCCGGGGGGCTTTGGAAAAGCGGCGGATGATGACGAACTCGACCAACAGGCCCACCCCGATGCCCGACACCAGCCCGGTGGCGATGGCCAGCGGATAAGGCCAGTGGGAGACGGCCAGGAGCATGACGGTCAGGGCCGCCGGGGCGCCCCCCATGTCGCCTTGGGCGAAGTTGATGATCCGGTTGGCCCGGTAGACCAGGGCCACGCCCAGGGCCAGGAGCGAATAGAGGCCCCCGATGACGGCGCCCTTGAGGATGACCCCGACAGGGGGATCCCAGAGCCGCTCCACCGCCCAGTACAGAGCCAGGGCCGCCGCCACCCAGTTGAAGACCCTCCGGACGCGGGCGTCCTCCACCCACTTGCCCAACCCGCTCGACACGGCGGGTTCACCGGCGCCCAGCTGGCCCGGGGCCACCGTCGTCATCTGGTGTTCCCCCCACCATGTCCCTCGGGCATGCACCCCCCAGGTGCGCTCCCAGCAGGCGAGTTCCTGCCGGCCCCAACAACCCCTTGCCAGGCTCACCCGACCGGTCGGACACTCCACCCGAACCGGACAATCCGTTCAGCCCGGGCAGAACTTAATCACCCCCCGTTGAGCTGCACCAGTCGCCCCGGGTTCTCCTTCTCCAAGGATCGGGCCACCCGGACCAGTTCAGCGGGACTCACCGTCCCGGACACCCGGACGAAGTGGGACCCCCCGTCGGGCTCGGCGCTCACGAACGACGCCGTGGCCGACAGCATCAGCTGGCCCGTTCCCATGACCGGTCCGAGGGCGATGTTCACGCCGCCCGTGGGGGCCTTGAACACCGAGTTTCCGGCCGTCACTCCCTGTTGGACCACGATCACGTTCGGCCCGGACAAGTAGGCGTCATCCATCTCCGTGACCAGGCCATTCGGCAGGCCCAGGGGGTTGGGCTGCTGCCCCGAGGTCTGGTCGAAGAGCTGGGGCTGGGACGGGATCACGGCGTAGCGGCCGTGGTGGATAAAGCCGGGTGGCACCCAGGTGGCCACCCAGGACAGACCGGGGGGCGAACTCGACAGGGTCAGGGCCTGGAACGACCCGCCCCCTTCATCGAAGGGCGTGGCGGCCGCCGCCATCTGGTAGTCCCCGCCCCCGCCCGCCGCCGGCCCGGTCGAGAGTTCCACGGCCTGGCGCAGCTGGGTGAGGTGGGTGTTCTTGTAGGTGGCCTCGGCCAGGACGACGCCATCGGCGCCGACGCAACTGATGACGTAATTGGCTGTGCCGCTGAGCTCGGCCATGGCTCCGGTAGCGGCCAGTGACTGGGCGCTGCGGTAGTTCCAGCACCGCCGGCCCAGGACCGTCGACGTGCCCTGGTAACGGAGGAAACCACCGTTCAGAGCTGAGTTGATCACGGCGTCCAGCCGCACGTCCCGGGCTCCCATCATCACCGGCACATGGATGAGGGCGGGCTCGGAGTCACCGGTGGTCAACACCTCGGCGCCCAGCCGGGACACCGTGGCCAGGTCGACCGGACCGCCCGGGGGCGGGCCGGACAGGGTCTGATCGACACTGTCGAAGGGCCGGTCGACCCAGACCTGCTCGGTGTATGGCGACAGGCCCTGAGCAGTCACCCGGTACACCACGTGATACCCCTCCGGCACGACGAAGTGGGGTATCACCGCCGGACCCGACTCCACCGCTGAGCCGGAGCCGTAAGGGACGGCGCCCGAGCCCCAAGGGGCCGCCGCCACCACCAAGGCCCCGGCCGTGCCGATTGCCACCGCCGACAGCGGGACCCAGCGCATGATCCGGAAGGGCCGCTTGGGCTGCTCCCACTGCGGCGGGGGACGACCGCCGGGCCGAGCCGGAGGTCTCCTCGTGGCCACGTCCTAGCCCCCGATCCGGAGGAACAGGGCCTGGAGCATCAGGGACTCGTTGGGGTTGCGGATGAGCTCGCGTCCGGCCTCGCCGATGGCGGCGGCGGCCTGGGCCGCGGCCTCGGCCTCGCGGGGCGACCGGGCCGCCACCAATCGGTCCCGATAGGCCACGCTCAACTCCACCAGGCCGGCCCGCAGTTCGTCCATGCGGGCCCGGCGCTGCTCCCGGCGCTGGCGCTCCTCGGTCTCCTTGGCACTGGTGCGCTCCCCGGTGGCCTTGGCCCGGGCGGCGGCGGCCTGGGTTTCCTCGGCCTGACGGACCCGGACCGGCTCCACTGCTGCGTCGAGAGATTCGATCAGCCCGGCGGCCAGGGTCAGGGCCGCCGCCCCGGTCCCGTCCAGGCGTTCGGGGACCGCCCGCCAGGCGGCCATCCGGGCCTGGAAGGCCCCGTCCACCACCACCGTCCCCGGATCGGCCACCTCGACCTTCACGCACCGGCTGGCGATGGTGACCAGCTCGGGGGTGATCCGCTCCGCCGTCACCACCAGAATGGTGCTGGGGCTCGGCTCTTCCAGGGTCTTGAGCAGGGCCGGGGCGGCCGGGCCGACCAGGTGGAAGTCGGTGCACACCAGGACCTTGCGTACGCCCTCCAGGGGGGTACGGGCCGCCATCCGGGTGATCTCCCGGGCCTGGTCGACAGTGATGGAGGCTCCGGTCCGCTCCACCAGCACCAGGTCGGGATGGTTGCCCCCCAGCACCCGTTGGCAAACCCGGCACTGACCGCAGCCGCCGTCCGGACAGAGCAGGGCGGCGCCGAAGGCCACGGCGGCGGCCCTGGCCGGGCCGGCCGGACCGACCAGCAGGTAGGCGTGCACGGGGGCAGGCACGGCCGCGGCCAGGGCGGCGGCGGCCCGGGGCTGGCGGTCGAGAGCTTCCAGCACCGGGGGCAAGGTGATCCCGGGGGCGCTCAAGGACACGTCGGAGGCGGCGTCGGTCCTGGGCCGGATGGCATGGCCATCACTCTCACATCTCCCACGGCGGCTTGGGGGTCGCCTGGCGCACGCCGGCCCAGCGGTCGTAACCCGAGGCCACCTGGGCCGCCACCTCTTCGACCGAGCCGGTGCCGTCGATGACCAGCCAGCCCTTGGGGTCCTCCCGGGCCATCTCCACGAAGCCGGCGTGAACCCGGGCGTGGAACTCGGCCCCGGCCCCCTCCAGCCGGTCGGCCGGCCGGGCCATGCGGGTCCGGCCCACTTCGGGCGGTACGTCCAGGAAGACGACCAGGTCGGGCCAGATGCCCCGGCTGGCCCAGGAGCACATCCGGCGCAGGTCGGCCAGGTCCAGGCCTCGGCCGTAGCCCTGGTAGGCCAGAGTCGAGTGGCTGAAGCGGTCGCAGATGACCGTACCGTTGTTGTTCTGGGCCGGTCCGACCACCTCGGCCATGTGCTGGGCCCGGGCGGCCAGCATGACCAGGGTCTCGGCCCGGGCATCGAAGTTGTCCATCGGGTGGTGCAGGACCACGTCGCGGAGGGTCTCGCCCAGGGGCGTGCCCCCGGGCTCCCGGGTCAGGACGGCGCCGATGCGCTCGGCCAGGCGGGCGGCCTGGGTCGACTTACCCGAGCCCTCTCCCCCTTCGAAGGCGATCAGCCGCCCGCGCACGGTTCAGTCAGAGGTCCCGGAAGGGGGCTTCTTGGCGGCCGTCTTCTTGGCGGCCGTCTTCTTGGCGGCCGTCTTCTTGGCGGCCGTCTTCCTGGCGGCCGTCTTCCTGGCGCCAGCCTTCTTGGCTGTGCCGGTGGACTTGCGGGCCGCCCCGGCCCTTCCGGCCCGCTTCTTGGCCGGCCCGGCGGCCCGGCGGTCGGCCAGTAACTCGGCGGCCCGCTCATCGGTCAGGGACTCCGGCTCATCGCCCTTGCGGAGGGAGGCGTTGGTCTCCCCATCGGTCACGTAGGGACCGAAGCGCCCGGACTTGACCACCATGGGCTTACCGCTTACCGGGTCGCTGCCCAGTTCCTTGAGGGGCGCGGCCGCGGCGGCCCGGCCCCGGGTCTTGGGCTGGGCGAAGAGGGCCAGCGCCTCCTCCAGGCTGACGGTGAAGAGGTCCTCTTCACTGGCCAGGGAGCGGGTGTCGGTCCCCTTCTTCAAGTAGGGCCCGTAGCGGCCGTTGAGGGCCTCGATCTCGGCGTTGTCCGCCGGGTCGGTGCCCACCACCCGGGGCAGGCTCAGGAGCCGGAGGGCGTCGTCCAGGGTGACGGTGTCCAAGGCCATGGTCTTGAACAGCGAGGCGGTGAGGGGGCGCTCTTTGGAACCGGAGTCGACTTCGCCGAGTTGGACGTAGGGGCCGAAGCGGCCGGCTCGCGCCACCACGGGCAGTCCCGAGGCCGGATCGGTGCCGATGGTCCGATCCCCGGACGGAGCGGCCAGCAGCTCCTGGGCCCGCTCGACGGTCAGCTCATCCGGGGCCATGTCCTCGGGGATGGAGGCCCGCTCCTCCCCGTTCTGGACGTAGGGCCCGTAGCGGCCGACCCGAGCGTAGATGGTCTCCCCGGCCGGGGTCTGGCCGATGGGGATGGAGTTGACCTCCCGGGCGTCGATGCGGTCGAGGTCATCCGAGACCAGGGCCTTGAGCCCGGGCCGCTCGGCCCCGAAGTAGAAGCGGCGCAGGTACGGCACCGCCTCGGCCGAGCCCCCGGCTATCTCGTCCAGGTCGTCCTCCATGGCGGCGGTGAAGCCGTAGTCCACCAGGTCCCCGAAGTGCTCCTCCAGCAGCCCGACCACGGCCAGGGCGGTGAAAGACGGCACCAGGGCGCTGCCCTTCTTCCACACGTAGCCCCGGTCCTGGATGGTGGAGATGATGGAGGTGTAGGTGGACGGCCGGCCCACGCCCATCTCCTCCAGGGCCTTGATCAGGGACGCCTCGGTGTACCGGGCCGGGGGCTGGGTGGCGTGCGAACGGGGGTCCAGGCCGGGGCCCGCCTCGGTGTCCACCACCGTAAGGGCGTCGCCCTGAGCCAGGGACGGCAGTCGGATCTCCTTGTCCTCCAGCTCGGCGTCGGGATCATCGGCGCCCTCCACGTAGGCGCGCATGAAGCCGGGGAACTGGATGATCTTCCCTGAGGCGGCAAAGGTCGCCTCCTCCGCCTTCCCCTCCGCGCCGGCTGCGGCCCGGCCGACGATGCGAACCTGGGCGCTGGTGCCGCGCGCATCGCTCATCTGGGAGGCGATGGTGCGCTTCCAGATCAGGTCATAGAGGCGGGCCTCGTCCCCGTGCAGCTGCGCCCCCAGCGACTCGGGGGTGCGCATGTCGTCCCCGGCCGGGCGGATGGCCTCATGGGCCTCCTGGGCGTTCTTCACCTTCTTTTCGTAGCGGCGGGGGGCGTCGGGCAGATACGCCTTGCCGTACAAAGTCTCGATCTGGCGCCGGGCGGCGGTGACGGCCGTCTCCGAGAGAGTGGTCGAGTCCGTCCTCATATAGGTGATGAAGCCGTTCTCGTACAGGCGCTGGGCCACCTGCATGGTCCGGGCCGAGCTGAAGCGCAGCTTGCGGCCCGCCTCCTGCTGCAGGGTGGACGTGATGAAGGGGGCGTAGGGCCGGCGAGTGAAAGGACGCTCGTCGACCGAGGCCACCTCGAACTTGGCGTTCTCCAGCCGCCGGGCCAGGTCGGTGGCGGCCGCCTCGTCCAGGCGCACCACGTCGGCGTCGGTCTTGAGTTGCCCCGACTCCTCGAAGTCCCGCCCCGACGCCAGCCGCTTCCCATCCAGGGCGCTGAGGGTGGCCGGGAAGGACTCGGTGTCGCCCTCTTTCTCGAACAACCCCTCGATGTCCCACCAGTCGGCGGAGTGGAAGCGCATCCGGGCCCGCTCCCGGTCCACCAGCATCCGGGTGGCCACGCTCTGGACCCGGCCGGCCGAGAGGCGGGGCATGACCTTGCGCCACAGGACCGGGCTGACCTCGTAGCCGTAGAGGCGGTCGAGGATACGGCGGGTCTCCTGGGCGTCCACCAGGCGGCGGTCCAGGTCCCGCCATTCCCTCACCGCCCTTTCGATGGCGGGGCGGGTGATTTCGTGGAAGACCATCCTCCGGACGGGGACTCTCGGGTTGAGGACCTCGAGGAGGTGCCAGGCGATCGATTCGCCTTCGCGGTCCTCGTCTGTGGCCAGGTAGACCTCGCTGGCGTCCTTGAGCAGGGCCTTGAGCTTGGTGACCTGGGCTTTCTTCTCCGGGGCGACCACGTAGAGGGGCTTGAAGTCGTTCTCGGTGTCCACGCCCAGGCGGGCCCAGGCCTCGCCCTTGTAGGCGGTGGGCACGTCGGCGGCGTTGCGGGGCAGGTCCCGGATGTGCCCGATGGAGGACTCCACCATGTATTCAGAGCCCAGGAACCCGGCGATGGTCTTCGCCTTGGCGGGACTCTCCACGATCACGAGGGGCTTGGCCATTTAGGGTGTCAGGGTTGGCAGATACCTAAGGCTCTGTCAAACGACCGCCGCTGGGCGCGGGAGGGCGCCGGCCGGCCCGGGAGGCTCAGCCCGCGGTGCAGGTGGCCGGAATCGTCACCCTCTGTGGGCCTTGGGCACCGAGCTGGAAGACCCCGTCCGATCCGGCCGCCACCGGGGTCCCATTGGCCGTGTCGGGCAGGGCGAAGGCAGCTATGAACGAGCCGTTCTTGAGGTCGAAGCACCCGGCCCGCTGGTAGCCCCATACATACAGCCTCCCCGTCCCGTCGGCCCGTCCGACCACGGCGTCGCCCAGGCGCTCGGAGCTCTCCCCGAAGTCGGTGCCGCCGATGTTGGCGTAGCTGGAGAGGTCGGCCCCGGTGAGGCCCTGGACGTCATCGGCCATGCCCGTGGCGAAGTGGGCCCAGACGCCGTAGCCGGTGGCCAGGACGCTGTCCCCGCCGGGCCCCCCGAGGGAGGCGGAATGCAGGACCTTTCCGGTCGATGCGTCCCTCTCCACCACCTCCAGGGGCTGCTGGACGAGCTCATAGAGGAGGCTGCCATCCGGGCTGAGGGACACGGACTCGGCCGCCCCCGCCCCCCCCGATGGGGAAGGAAAGGCGCCGACCGCGGCGGGCTTGGACGGGTCGAAGCGCTCCACCGCACCGGACGTGAGTCCGACCCACACCGCTCCCCCGGCCGCATCCACCGAACTGGCCGGCCCGGTGAGCGGGTAGCTGACCCGGGTGGCCAGGGTCCGGGCATCCAACTCGACCAGGGACGAGGGGCCGGTCGAGCTGGCATAGGGCTGGGCGTCGGTCACGACCCACAGTCCGCCGGAGCCCACGGAGTAGGCCAGCGGCCCGGGCAGCGAGGCGGAGGTCGCTCCCTCCGAGGCCGGACCACTGACGGGATAGCGCAGCACCACGACCGGTCCCGTGCTGGTGTCCTGAGCGGCCGGCGAAGTGCCCGTCACATACACGGATCCGCTCTGCTCCGTTGCGCTGGACAGCCCGTAGCCGGCCGGGA
>Ga0307374_10009478_pt1 | contig 14336 bp, 13 predicted proteins | sample OX3MG_FD_202532 | JGI IMG/M metagenome (GOLD analysis project Ga0307374, IMG submission 202532) | Soil microbial communities from Risofladan, Vaasa, Finland - OX-3 | ecosystem: Environmental > Terrestrial > Soil > Coastal area > Acid sulfate soil | place: Finland: Risofladan, Vaasa | collected... | reverse complement strand
ACGATCAGGTAGTCGTTGCCCAGGGCCTGCCATTTCTCCACGCGCATCAGGGATCCGATCATTGCATTGCGGCGGCCAGCTCGTCGGCGCCGCGACCGCTGGCATCGACCAGCTCCACGCCCGCCAGCTTGCGCATCCACGTCAGTTGGCGCTTGGCGTAGTTGCGCGTGCGCCGCTTCATCGCGTCGATGTCGCCGGCGAGGAGCTCCTCGAAGCCGAGCGCGGCGCGGGCGGTGGCCGAGGCGCCGGCCCGGTGCGCGGCGCGCACCTCCTCGAGCACGCCGGCAGCGACCATCGCGTCGACGCGGCGGTCGATGCGCGCGTAGAGCTCGCCCCGCTCCATCGTCAGGCCGATCAGCCGCGTCGGGTGGCGAACGTCGTCGCTCCACAGCTGCGAGTCGCCCTCCGGCGGCTCGAGGGCGCCGATCTCCTCGAGCTCCAGCGCGCGCACGATGCGATGACGGTCGGCCGGGTCGATGCCCGCGGCAGCCCACGGTGCGCGCTGCTCGAGCAGCGCGTGCAGAGCCTGGGGTCCGCTGCGGTCGAGTTCGGCGTTCCAGCGCTCGCGCGCCCCGGCCGGCGGCGGCGGACGCAGCGCGAGGGCGGTCAGCGCGGCACGCAGATACAGGCCGGTGCCGCCGATCACGATCGGTGTGGCGCCGTCCGCCAGCAGCTCGTCGATCTGGGCGTGAGCGAGCGCCGCGTACTCCGCCACGCTGAAGCGCGCGTCAACCGGCAGGAACGACACGAGCCGATGCTCGAGGATCCGCTGCTGGGCCTCCGTCGCGACGCCGGTCAGCAGCTCGAGTCCGGCGTAGACCTGGAGCGCGTCGGCCGACACGGCAACCGGGCGCTTGCCCCGCTCGCGCAGCCGCCCCGCGAGCGCGAGCGCGACATCGGTCTTGCCGACCCCGGTCGGGCCGAACAACGCGATCAGGGCCTCGGGCACGGCGTCAGTATCGTGCGGGTCATGGCACTTCGCATCGGTGTCGGTCTCTCGCGCACGCACGACGCGCGTGTCGGTGCCATCGAGGCGGCCCAGACAGCCGCTGTCGGCCTCGCGGGGGAGCGGGCCGACATCGCTGTCGTATTTGCCTGCGGCGCCCATCTGGCGGCGCCTGAGGCGGTCCTGGAAGGTGTTCATGAGGCGCTCCGCCCGGCACAACTGGTCGGCTGCGGGGCCTCCGGGGTGCTGGCCGCCGGTGCCGAGGTGGAGAACGGCACGGCGGTCGCCGTGTGGACCGCCGCGCTGGCTGACGGCTCCGTGACCACATTTGAGGCCGCCGCACCCCACGCTGACGGCGACCGGGCCGTCGAGGCCGCCACCGAGCCGACCGGACTGCCGGTGCTGGCGGACGCGACCAGCGCGATCGTCTTTCCCGACCCGTACACATTCGACACCGAGGCGCTGCTCGCGGCGCTGCGCCGCACGCTTCCCGAGCTTCCGGTGCTCGGCGGCCTGGCGAGCGCGCGAACCTTCGACGGGACCGCGGCGCTGTTTCACGACGAACTCGTGCTCGAGGAGGGCGCCGTGGGCCTGGCCTTCGAGGGCGTGCCCGTGCACACCTGCGTCTCACAGGGTGCATCGCCGCTCGGCCCGGAGCTGACGATCACGCGGGTCGAGGGGCAGGTGATCCACGAGCTCGCCGGAAAGCCGGCCCTCGTCAAGCTGCGCGAGGTCTTCGACGAGCTCGGTGAGCGCGAGCGGGGCCTGATCGCCGGCGGTCTGCTGATCGGCATCGTGATCGACGCCGGGAAGCCCGAGTACGAGCAGGGCGACTTCCTCGTGCGCGGCGTGGTCGGCGCCGATCCCGAGCAGGGTACGCTCGCGCTGAGCGCGAACCTGCGAGCCGGCCAGATCGTGCGTCTGCATGCACGCGACGCGCGCAGCGCCGACCGCGACCTCCAGGAAGCGCTTGAACAGGGTTGCGCCACGCTCGGCGCCGCCACCCCGGCCGGGGCGCTGTGCTTCACCTGCACGGGCCGGGGCCGGAACCTGTTCGGCGTCCCCGACCACGACGCGGCGGCGCTCGCCACCGCGCTTTCCGGAGCGCCGGCTGCCGGCTTCTTCGCCGCCGGCGAGATCGGCCCGGTTTCCGGCGAGAGCTTCCAGCACGCGTTCTCGGCCAGCGTCGCGGTGTTCGGCGGCTGATGGCCGTTCAGCTCGACGGCGCCCGCGTGTTGCTGACCGGCGCCACCGGAGGGGTCGGTCAGGCGATCGCGCGTCGACTGTCGAGCGAGGGGGCGCAGCTTGTCGTCACCGGCCGCCGCTCCGACGCGCTGCGAGCGCTCGCCGACGAGCTCGGTGGGCAGGCGATCGTCGTCGATCTCGCTCACCGCGAGGAGGTCGAGCGCCTGCTGGCCGGCGCCGGCGAGATCGACCTGCTCGTGGCCAACGCTGCGCTGCCCGGCTCCGGACGCCTCGCCACACTCGAGCGCGACCACGTCGACCGCGCGATCGAGGTCAACCTGCGCGCTCCGATCGCGCTGGCCCACGGCGTTCTCCCGTCGATGCTCCAGCGCGGCCACGGGCACCTGGTGTTCATCGGCTCGCTGTCCGGCAAGGCCCCCAACGGCGGGGCGTCGGTGTACAGCGCGACCAAGTTCGGGCTGCGCGGATTCGCGCTCGCGCTGCGCGCCGAGCTCGCCCCGGCCGGCATCGGCGTGTCGCTGGTGGCCCCGGGGTTCGTCAGCGACGCCGGGATGTTCGCCGACACCAAGATCAGGTTGCCGTGGGGGCTGACGACCCGAACTCCCGAGGAGGTCGCCGGCGCTGTGGTGCGGGCGATCGTCGAGAACCGCGGCGAGATCAACGTCGCGGCGCTGACGATGCGCGTGGGCGCCGACATCGCCAATCTGGCGCCGGGGCTCGCGGCGCGCGCGGGCCGCCTGATCGGTGCCGACCGGCTCGCCCTGCGGTTCGAGGAGCGCCAGGCGGACAAGCGCTGACGTCTCAAAACAGGCGGGGCTGCGTGGCCGGGTTGGTCGACGCCACCCCGACGCGCGGCTTCACGCGGGCGCGCTCGAACCGCTGGACGTCTGGCCGGGACGCGCGCTCGGGGCGCACGAGCGTCGTGAGCCGCCGCCGTTCGTCCCCCGGCAGGTACGCGCCGCGCGAGTAGAGCTGCGCGTAGCGTTCGGCGAGCTCGGGACGCGATTCCCCGAGCCAGTCGCTGAAGACCTCGCGCACGCCGGGCCGCAGGTGCAGCGCAACCGGCGTGACGTTGCGCGCCCCGGCCGCGCGTGCTCGCCTGACGATCTCCGCGACCGAGCTGGGGTCGTCGTTGATCCCCGGCATCAGCGGGGCGACCAGGACGCTGGTCGGCACGCCGGCACGCGAGAGTTCGCCCACCGCCTCGAGCCGTGCGGCGGGATGCGGGGTATGCGGCTCGGTCGCCCGCCACGCGCGCTCGTCCAGCGTGGGGACCGACAGCGCGGCGCTGACCAGCCCCTCGGCGGCGAGTTCGCGCAGAAGCGGCAGGTCGCGCAGCACCAGCGGTGACTTGGTCAGCACCGAGCACGGCGTTCGCTGCTCGAGCAGGGCACGCCAGATGTCGGGCATCAGGCGATAGCGCGCCTCGACCCACTGGTAGGGGTCGGTGTTGGTCCCCAGCGCGACGTGCTCACGCGTCCAGGCCGGTCGCGCGAGCTCGCGCCGCAGCACCTCCGGAGCGTTGACCTTGACCACGATCTCGCGCTCGAAGTCGCGACCCGCGTCGAAGTCGAGATATTTGTGCGTCGGGCGGGCGAAGCAGTACACGCACGCGTGGGTGCAGCCACGATAGGGGTTCACCGTCCAGCGAAACGGCATCGCCGAGCGCTCCGGCACGCGGTTGAGCACGGAGCGGGCACGCACCTCGTAGAAGCGGATGTCGAGCGCCTCCGGAGCGTCGAAGCGGCGCACGACCGCCTCGTCGCGGTATCCCGGGAGCCGGCGTTGGTCCTCGTCGGTGAGTGTCAGGTTCGTCCAGCGCACGAACGTATGTTCGCATAGCGCGCGGACGGGGCGGCGTTCAGGTCGCAAGGATCACCTCGGATGCCTTGATGACCGCGGTGACCTCGGTTCCCTCGCGGAGCCCGAGCTCCTCGACCGCCTCGACGGTGATCGGGCGCTCAGCCGGCGCGGGCCAGCAGGCGCTCCTCGCCGGCCAGCGTTTGGCTCGTGGCGCTGTGCACATCGACCAGCGCCAGCTCGCCCGGCCGGGCAAGGCCCGAGAAGTTGATGACCTTGTTGTGGCGGGTCCGGCCGCGCAGCCGATCGGGGTCGGTGCGACTCGTGCCCTCGACGAGCACCTCGACCGTGCGCCCGACGAAGCGCTGTGCGCGCTCGCGCGCGCAGCGCTGGACCAGTTCGACGAGGCGCTCGAGCCGCGCGACCTTCTCCGCGTGCGGCACGACGCCGGCGGTCAGCAGCGCCGCCTCGGTGCCGCGGCGCGGCGAGAAGATGAACGTGAACGCGCCGTCGTAGGAGACCTGCTCGACGAGCGAGAGCGTGGCTTCGAAGTCGGCCTCGGTCTCGCCGGGGAAGCCGACGATGATGTCGGTCGTCAACGCGACGTCGGGGACGCGCTCGCGGATCAGCGCGACGCGGTCGAGATAGCGCTCGCGGTCGTAGGTGCGCCGCATCGCCCGCAGGACGCGCGAGGAGCCCGACTGCAGCGGAAGATGGATGTGCTCGCACAGCGACGGCAGCTCGGCGTGGGCCCGGATCACGTCCTCGCGCATGTCCTTGGGGTGCGGGCTCGTGTAGCGAATCCGGTCGAGCCCGTCGATCGCATCCAGCTCGCCGAGGAGCTGCGCGAAGCTCGCGCGCGACGGGCGCAGGTCACGGCCGTAGGAGTTGACGTTCTGGCCGAGCAGGGTGATCTCGCGGACGCCGTCGCCGACCATCCCCTGCGCCTGGTCGAGCAGGTCGGCGATTGGCCGGCTGACCTCGCGGCCGCGGGTCGACGGCACGATGCAGTACGAGCACGCACAGTTGCAGCCAACGCTGATCTGCAGCCAGCCCTGGAACGCGCGGGAGCGCTTCTCGGGCAACTCGCCGGTGAAGCCCTCGAACTCGAAGTACCCCTGGGCGCTCAGCGAGTCGCTGGCGAGGAACTCGGCCAGCCGGTGGACCTGGCCGGGACCGAACGCGACGTCGACGAACGGGAACCGGGTGAAGACCTCCTCCTTGATCGACTGCGCCCAGCAGCCGCCGACCCCGATCACTCGCGTCGGATCCTCGCGCTTGAGCCGCTTGGCCTCGCCGAGGTGCGCGATCAGCCGGCTGTCGGCGGTCTCGCGGATCGAGCAGGTGTTGAAGAGGATCAGATCCGCCTCGGAGCGCTCCGGCACCGGCTCGTAGCCGAGCGACTCGAGCATCCCGCGCATGTGCTCGGAGTCGTGCTCGTTCATCTGGCAGCCGAACGTCGTGACGTGGTAGCGCAGTGGGCTACGGCGAGCTGCGACCGGCGGGGCTGGCGTCATGCACGGAATCGTACGCGAGCTGATGCCCGTCCCCTAGCGATACACACGTCGCCGATGCCGTGCCGTGCGCCGGGCCGAGGTCGTCGCCGCATTCCAGGGAAACGCAGCACCGAACCCCGCCGGGGGCGGCCTGGGTTTGCGGCGTGGTGGCTGCGAGGCGTAGGCTCCGAGCGTGCCGATCCGCAGGTTTGGCAGGCGCCGCGCCACAAGCGAGCCGCGCGTGCATGTGGCCGACCCCCGCTTCGAGAATTGGGAGACCGTCAGCACCTTCGAAGAGCAGACGACGGCCGTGGCGTGGCGCGACCAACTCCGCGGCCTCGGCGTCGACGCTGCCTGCGCCGCCGATCATCCGCTCGACCGGTTTGGGCGCGGCGACATCTTCCTCGTCGTCCCACCAGACCAATGGTCTCGCGCGAGCGAGATCATCGAGAACCTCGACTGACGTCCGCGACCCAGGCAGACGGACGGCTTGCCAGGCGCTCCGCGCCCCAGGACCATTCGCACCGGCGCCCGCCAGGACCGAAGCCGCACCAGCCAGCAGCAATCCACGCGGCCCTGATCACCCGGAAGGCCTCGCCCCCAGCTTCCCGCGTTCAGCGCGCTCGCAGCGAATTCCGCACCGGACCGGCGGCGTCGATCGCCCGGATGGCGTCATAGGCGACCTCCGTGTCGAACCCCAGGCGCATCAGCATCGCGAAGGCACGCTGTCGCTCGCGATCGTTGGTGAGCGAACCCGGGCCGCGGCGCTCGAGCACCGCGGCGGCGGCGGCCAGCTCGGTCGCGTGGTCGGTGCCGGCGAGCGTTTCGTCGATCAGTTCGGCGTCGATCCCCGCGGCCTCCAGGCGCGCGCGGATCCGCTGGGCGCCCCAGCCGTCAATGGTGCGGCGGTCCTCGGCGAGCAGGCGCGCGTAGCGCTCGTCGCTGAGGTAGCCCTGCTCGATGACGATCGCCAGCGCCTCGTCGACGACCTCCGGCCCCAGCCCGGCGCGCTGCAGGCGCGCACGGAGCTCGGCGACGCTGTGCTCGCGTCGGCCGAGGTGGCGATAGCAGCGCCCGAGCGCCTCGTCCAGCTCGTGGGCCCGCCGCTCCGCCGCGTCCGCCGAAGCCACCGCGTCAGGCGGCTCGTTCGTCGGCGATCGTGATCGAGGCCGCCTCCTGCTCGAAGTCGATCGGGCGCTCGTCGGCGACGGTCTCGTCGTCGAGGCGGTCGATCGGCACGACCAGCTCCTTCGAGACCCCGAGCGCCGCGTAGATGCGCTGCTCGATCTCCTTGGCCATGTCGGGGTGCTCGGTGAGGTAGGTCTTGGCGTTGTTGCGGCCCTGTCCGAGACGCTCCTCCCCGTAGGAGAAGAACGAGCCGGACTTCGTCACGATGTTGTGCTCGAGGCCCAGATCGACCAGGCAGCCGGCGGTCGAGATCCCCTTGCCGAACTCGATGTCGAACTCCGCTTGGCGGAAGGGCGCTGCGACCTTGTTCTTGACGACCTTGACGCGAACCCGGTTGCCGACCGCCTCGTTGCCGTCCTTGAGCGTCTCGATCCGGCGAATGTCCAGACGCTGGGAGGCGTAGAACTTCAGCGCACGCCCGCCCGGCTGGGTCTCCGGCGAGCCGAACATCACGCCGATCTTCTCGCGGATCTGGTTGGTCAGGATGCACAGCGTCTGGGTGCGGTTGAGGTTCCCGGCCAGCTTGCGCATCGCCTGGGACATCATCCGCGCCTGCAGGCCGACGCTCTGATCGCCCATCTGGCCCTCGAGCTCGGCGCGCGGCGTCAGCGCGGCGACCGAATCGATCGCCACCACGTCGATCGCGCCCGAGCGCACCAGCATGTCGGCGACTTCCAGCGCCTGTTCGCCGTAGTCGGGCTGGGATACCAGCAGCTCGTCGATGTCGACGCCGATCTCCTTGGCGTAGAGCGGATCCATCGCGTGCTCGGCGTCGATGAAGGCACAGGTCCCCCCCAGCTTCTGAGCCTCGGCGAGGACGTGGTAGATCAGCGTCGTCTTGCCCGAGGACTCCGGGCCGAAGACCTCGACGATCCGCCCGCGCGGCACGCCGCCGATGCCCAGCGCGAGATCGAGCGAGAGCGCGCCGGTGGGGATCGCGGCGACGCGGACCTGCGCGCCCTCGTCTCCCATCCGCATGACCGTGCCCTTGCCGAACTCTCGCTCGATCTGGCTCAGCGCGCCCTGAAGGGCCGCCGCACGGGCCTTCGCAGCCTTGTCGTCTTCTGTCACGCTCATCGTCAAAGCTCCTGTCGCGCTGGATCGGGTAGACCACCCTACGCGCCGCCGCGGACGGAACTCGCTCGTCCGCGAGCCGGTCAGGCGGGGATCGATGCGAGCGGCGCGTAGCTCGCGCCGGCGGGGTCGAGATCGGAGCGAAAGAGGGTCGCCGCGGTCGGTGTGAAGGTGATCGCCGGGGTCGGCGGCAGCTCGTGGGCCCGTTCGCTGCCGGGCCGCATGCGCGCCAGGGTGATGTGGGGTCGGTAGCGCTCGCGCGGCGGACGCCAGTCGAGCGTGGCCGAGAGCTCGGCGACGAGGGCGTCGTGCAACGCGCGCAGGCCGCCGGAGGGGTCACCGATCCCGACCGCGAGCGCGCGCGGGCGCCGCGGCGGAAGCCACGCCGGCGCGCCGACGCTCAGCTCCTCGACGGCGGCGAGCGGCTCGACCATGCTCGCCAGCACCACCGCGATCTCCGCGACCGCCGGCGGCGGCTGCTCGCCGAGGAAGCAGAGGGTCAGATGCAGCGAGTCAGCCGCGAGCCGGCGCACCGCGCCGCTGCGCCCGATCGCGCCGCGCGCCCAGTGCGCCAGCGCTTCGCGGACCGCCGGCGGAGGCTCGGCGGCGATGAACAGCCGCAGGCCGCCGCTCACGCCGGCGGCGCGTCGGCGAGGCCCAGCAGCAGGCGGCGGAGCAGATGCATCACGGCGGTGGTCGTGCGCTCGCGTATGTCGGCGCGCGAGCCGCGCTGGTCGGCACGGCGCACCAGCCGGCGACCGTCCGCTGCGGTCAGCGCGATCCAGACCAGGCCGACCGGCTTCTCCGGAGTGCCGCCGTCCGGTCCGGCGACGCCGGTCACGCCGATCCCGATGTCTGCCCCGACGCGCTCACGCGCGCCGTCGGCAAGGGCGACGGCCACCTCCTCGGAAACCGCGCCGTGCACCTCGATCAGCTCGGCCGGCACGGCGGCGAGCTGCGCCTTGACATCGTTGGCGTAGGCGACGATGCCCCCACGCAGGAACGCGGACGCCCCGGGTCGCTCGGTCAGCCGCCCCAGGACCAGGCCTCCGGTGCAGGACTCGGCGACCGCGACGGTCAGTCCCTGGGCGAGGAGCAGCGCCGCCACCTGCTCGTCCACGCCGCTGCCGTCGTCGGAGAACAGGACGTGGCGGTGGCGCTCGCGGACGATCGCCTCGAATGCGCGGTAGACCTCGACGGCGTGCGGCTCGTAGCGGGTGACGATCTCAAGCTCCCCGCCCCGCACGCAGGTCGTGACCTCGATCTCATCGAGCGCCACACCGGCCTGCTCGGCTGCGCGGAGCGTCGTCGCGATCTCGGACTCGGGCAGCCCGAACAGGCGCAGCATCCGCTGCTCATAGACGGTCGCGCCGCGAATCGCGTGCGCGAACGCCTCGGTCTGCGTGGCCATCTGCCAGAGCGGTTGCAGCTCGCGCGGCGGACCGGGCAGCACGACCACGGTCGGGCCGCTGCGGCCCGCGGCCGGCGGCACGACGAGCCCCGGCGCGGTGCCGACCGGTTCGAGCACCGTCGCCCCGGCCGGGACGACGGCCTGCTTGCGGTTGGACGCGCGGATCGTCTCCTCCGTCAGGTGCGGCCAGCGCGCGCGCAGCGGCAGCACGATCGCGGCGATCCGCTCCTCGAGAGCGCTGTCGAGAACCATCTCGCGGCCGCTGAACTCGCCGACCACGGTCGCGGTGAGATCGTCGGCGGTGGGCCCGAGGCCGCCGCTGGTCACGACCAGGTCGACCTCGACCGACGCGCACCATTCGAGCGCCGCGAGCATGTCGGCCGGGCGGTCGCCGACGATCGTCACGTGCGCGAGCTCGACGCCGAGCTCGAGCAGCCGCTCCGCGAGCCAGGGGCCGTTACGGTCGCTGACACGGCCGCTGAGGACCTCCGTGCCGGTCACGACGATCGCCGCGCGTGCGCTCACGAGCAGCGCGGCGCCTGTCCGGCGGGCAGTTTCAGGTAGTGCCCGCTGACGAAGATCTCGTAGGCCACCGTGGTTCCGGTGGCGTTGACCGGAATGGTGTGTGCGTTGACGGTCATCCGGAGCGAGCCGCCGGTGAAGCTGACGCGGAAGCGGTTGTCGGCATGGTAGATCGGCAGGACCGCCGTCGGCCCCAGCAGCGCGGACACCCGCTGCAGCCCCGCGCTGGCCGCGGTCTTGTAGGCGATCAGGCAAACCCGCACCGGGGTGGTTGGGACGAGCCGCAGCGCGACGCGCTTGACCGCGGGCGCCCGGGGCGGGGTCGTGCTCGTGGTCCGCGTCCGCGAGGACGTGGTGTGCGTCGCTGGCGGTTTCTTGCTGTTGTTGCTCAGCTCTCGCACCACGAACACCGCTGCGGCCAGCAGAACGACGAGCAGCGCGATGAGCAGCACCCGCGATGAAGGCCCGGACGGGCGCTTGTTGCGCTCGCGGCCCCGCTCGCGCCCGCGCTCGCCGCCCCGGTCACGTTCCCGGGGACGCTCGCGTGCCCGGCGTCCGTCCCGGCGCGACGGCAGGACCGGCGCGAGCTCGATCTCCGACGGGTCCTGGTACTGGCGCTTGAACTCATCGACCAGCATCCGGCCGTCGAGGCCGAGCATGTCGGCGTAGGTGCGCAGGAAGGCCTTGGTGAAGGTGTAGCCGGGAAGCAGCGTCCACTCTTCGTCCTCGAGCGCGCGCAGGTACTTCGCGCGGATCTTGGTGCGAGCCTCGAACTCGGCGATGTCGAGGTGATCGCGCATCCGCGCTTCCCTGAGCATCGCGCCGATATCGGTCATTTCGACGCCGAAGGGTATCGGGCTATTCGGGCTCTGCGGGCGTGCCGGCCTCGCCGGCGTGTGCTCGCGCTCCAAGCGCTGCGATCACCTGAGGCAGATCGGCCTCGGACACGAGCACCTGACGCGGCTTGGACCCCTCGTATCCGGAGATGATCCCGCGTCGTTCCAGCATATCGATGACCCTGCCGGCCCGGGTGTAGCCGAGCCGCAGCCGACGCTGGAGCATCGATGTCGATGCGGTTCCCATCTCGACCACCAGGGCGATCGCCTCCTCGAGCAGCGGATCCTCGTCGGGGTCGAAACCCTCGTCCTCGGCCGCCTCCTCGGACGCCGCCGGCTCGACCTCGGCGAGCAGTTCGGAGCGGAACTCGGGCTCACCCTGGCGGCGCCAGAACTCGGTCAGCGCCGCCACCTGGCCCTCGTCGATGTAGGCACCCTGGATCCGCTGTGGCGCCGGGCTGCCAAACGGTGAGAACAGCATGTCGCCGGCGCCGAGCAGCGACTCGGCGCCATTCTGGTCGAGGATCACCCGGGAGTCCGTCTGCGACGACACCGCGAAGGCGATCCGCGACGGCACGTTGACCTTGATCAGGCCGGTGATCACGTCGACGCGCGGGGACTGGGTCGCCAGCACGAGGTGGATGCCGACCGCGCGGGCCTTCTGGGCAATCCGGATGATCGCGGTCTCGACGTCGGCCGGAGCGACCATCATCAGGTCGGCGAGCTCGTCGATCACGCAGAGGATGTAGGGGAGCGGCGGCTCGCCGCGAGCGAGGCGGGCATCGTTGAAGTCGACCAGCGAGCGGGTGCGTGCGAGCGACATCATGCCGTAGCGCTGCTCCATCTCCCGCACCAGGTTGCCGAGCGCGTTGGCGGCCATCCGGGGGTTCGTGATCACCGGCGTCAGAAGGTGCGGGATCGACTCGTAGTGGTTGAGCTCGACCTGCTTGGGATCGATCAGCACCAGGCGCACGTCGTGCGGCGTCGCGCGCAGCAGGATGCTCGAGAGCATCGCGTTGACCGCCGCGGACTTGCCGGCGCCGGTGGTGCCGGCGACCAGCAGGTGGGGCATCTTCGCGAGGTCGGCGCCGATCGCGTGACCGGAGACGTCCTTGCCGAGCCAGACCGTCAGCGGCGACCAGTCGGTCGGGGGCTCCTGGTAGACGTCGCCGAGGCGCACGATCCGGCGCTTGGCGTTCGGCACCTCGACGCCGACCGCCTGCTTGCCGGGGATCGGCGCGAGGATCCGCACGTCGGTCGCGGCGAGGGCGTAGGCGAGATCGTCCTTGAGGCTCGCAACCTTGGCGACCTTGATCCCCGGGGCGAGGCGCAGCTCGTAGCGCGTGACGTGGGGCCCGGTGACGGTGCCGATGACCTTCGCCTGCACGCCGAAGTGGCCGAGCGCCTCGAGCAGGCCGGCTGCCACCTTCTCCTGCCCGGCCGTGTCGGGGCGAACCTGCTCGGCGCTCGAGCGTGTCAGCAGGCTGGGTTTCGGCAGGCGCCACTGGAAGCTCGGATCGTCGGTCACCGACGCGCGGTAGCGGCCCTGCGGCGTCAGCTCGGCGGGGTCGGGCAGCGGCTCGCGACCGGCGAGTTCGGACGCGGCGGTCGCGAAGTCGCCGTCGTCGTCCTCGGGGCCCGGCTCCTCGACGGGGTTGAGCTCGGCGAAGTCCGGCGGGTCGATCGGCGGCGCCTCGACGTGAGTTGCCCGCACGATCAGCTCCCGGTCGTCGAGCTCGGGAGGAGTGACGCGCTCCGGCACGCGCCGGCCGGCGCGGGCGGCGGCCCGGCGCTCGCGGCGGGCCTCGGCGAGGCGAACGCCGCCGTGGCGGATCGCCGCGGCGAGCGAGCCACCGGAGAGCAGGACGACGCCCGCGAGGGCGAGGAACACGGCGAGGATGTGCGCACCGGTCACGCCGAGCAGGCGTGCGGCCGCCCACAGCTCGGCCTGGCCGAGGACACCGCCGTGCCCCCTGAAGTAGGCCGACGACCAGAAGGCGTGCCGCGGGCCGTTGCCGGCCAGCGCGAGGGCGCCGGCCGCGAACAGCAGAATCGTGCCGGCGCGAAACGGCTTGACGGTCGGGATCAGCGGGCGCATCACGAGCACCACGCCGGCGCCGACGAGCGCGACGGGGATGCCGAGTCGCGCCTCGCCGATCAGCCACGCCAGCGCCTTGGCCAGCGAGTCGCCGGCGCGGCCGCCGTCCCAGTGGGCGTACAGGACGAAGCCGAGCAGCACGCCGAGCGCGACGAGCCCCAGGCCGAGCACGTCGAAGTGACGCTGCTGAAGGCGGATCGGGCCCCGCCGGCGGCTCGCCCTGCGCCGGCGCGCCGGACGCTTGCGAGCGGGCGTGGCACGCTTGCGCCCCGCCGGGCGGCGGCGCGTGCTCTTGCGGATGATCGCCATTGCCTCGCCCATTCGACGCCGCGGGCCGTTTGCCTTCCGCACCGGCGGCCTGCCGCGGGTGAGCGATCAACGCGAACTAAATTTCGGGCCGATCGCCGCCGCGCTGCCCTAAGATCGCTGGAAATGGCCGACTTCGAACGCTCACCACGCGTGCTCGTGGTCGAGGACGACAGCGAAATCGCCGACGTGCTGCAGCGTTCGCTGCGTCTGGAGGGCTACGAGGTCCGGCTCGCGGGCGATGGCCGCGCGGCGCTCGACGAGGCGACGGCGTTCCTGCCCGACGTGGTGATCCTCGACCTCGGCCTGCCGAAGATCGACGGCATCGAGGTCGCCCGGCAGCTGCGGCGCGACGACAGCGTCCCGATCCTGATGCTGACCGCCCGCGACGCCCTCGAGGCTCGCGTCACCGGCCTCGACGCCGGCGCCGACGACTATCTCGTCAAGCCGTTCGAGCGCCAGGAGCTGCTGGCCCGGATCCGTGCGCTGCTGCGTCGCACGCCCCCGCGCGGGAGCGCACCGCTGCGCGTCGGCGATCTGAGCCTGAACCCCGACACCCACGAGGTCCACCGCGGCGAGCGCGACGTCGAGCTGACCCAGCGCGAGTTCGAGCTGCTCGAGTACCTGATGCGCAACGAGCGGATCGTCATCTCGCGCCAGCGCCTGCTCGACGAGGTGTGGGGCTACGACCCCTTCTCGACGACGAACACGATCGAGGTCTTCGTCTCGAACCTGCGCCGCAAGCTCGAGGCCGCCGCGGAACCGCGGCTGCTGCACACGATTCGCGGAGCCGGCTACGTTCTCCGGGCTTAGTCAGCGACTGCGAACGCAGCTGGCGCGGCTGCCGATCCGGTTGCGGTTGGCGGCGAGCGTGGCGATCGTGGTGTTCGTCATCTTGTGCGTGGTCGCTGTAACCGTGGGAATGCTGACCGTGCGTCGGCTGCGCTCGGACTTCAACGCACAGGTGGCGACGCAGGCGCAGAACATCGCGAGCGCGATACACCCCGACTTCCGGGCCGGCGTACTGGTCGTCCCAAGCCTTGAGGCATATGCGAGCATCGACAACGGGGTGGCGCGAGTCATCCCCGAAGGCGGCGGCAACTCGCTCGCGACGCCGGGCGCGCCATATCTCGGGTCCCCGTACAGCCCGACCAACGAGATCAATGGATACCGTGTAGCCACCGTCCGGGTGCCGTTCGGAACCGGTGGCGAGGACACCGTGTACGTGCAATACGGAATCCCGGTCGCGTCGCTCGCCGGCGAGATCGCCAACCTCGAGCTCGTCCTCTTGCTGGGCGTGCTGATCGGCACCGCGCTCGCGTTCGCCGCCGGCGCGTTCGTGGCGCGCCGCGCCATCGCGCCGATCGCCGGCCTCACCGCGGCCGCGAGCGAAATCGAGCGCACGGGCAACCCCGACCACACCCTCCCCGAGCCGATCGCCGATGACGAGGTC
>Ga0307374_10009477_pt1 | contig 14338 bp, 13 predicted proteins | sample OX3MG_FD_202532 | JGI IMG/M metagenome (GOLD analysis project Ga0307374, IMG submission 202532) | Soil microbial communities from Risofladan, Vaasa, Finland - OX-3 | ecosystem: Environmental > Terrestrial > Soil > Coastal area > Acid sulfate soil | place: Finland: Risofladan, Vaasa | collected... | reverse complement strand
TCTCCGTGAACGCGTCGGTGGCCATTCCGCGGCACGAGCTGGAGGTGCGCGCGTCGCGGGCCGGCGGCGCGGGCGGGCAACACGTGAATACCTCGTCCACGCGCGTCGCGGTGGAGTGGAACGTGGTGCGGTCGCGCGCCATCACCGACGATCAGCGGGCGCGGTTGCTGACGGCGCTCGCCTCGCGCCTGACCACGGACGGGACGCTACGCGTGGTGGCCAGCGAGCGCCGGAGCCAGGCGCAGAATCGGGAGGCAGCCGAAGAGCGGCTGGCGGGCGTGGTGCGCCGCGCGCTGGTGGTGCCCAGGAAGCGGCGGCCCACGCGTCCCACGCGGGCGTCGGTGGAGCGGCGGCTGGAGGCGAAGCGCCATCGCGGCAAGCGCAAACGTGACCGGCGCGACGACGTGGACTAGGCGGGGCGGTCGTCGCTCACGTGCCGGGCTTTCAGATCGGCGATCGCCTGCCGCAGTTGGGGCGCGACGCGTGAGCCGGGATACCGATCGACCAAGCGCCGCAGCTCCACGAGCGCCCGCGAGGGTGTGCCGAGCGCCCCGAGGTAGAGGTCGGCGAGGCGGTTGCCCACGTACATATCGTCGCCGGATGAGAGGCCGGGAAGGCGCTGCACTTCGTGGAAAAGCTCGGCGGCGCGGGCGGGGTTGGCGGCGAGTGTGGCGTACAGTTCCGCGGCGCGGATGCGCACCGGGATGCCGAGCGGATCGGCCGCGATGCGTCGCTCGAACGATGCGAGCGCCAGGGGCAGCTGGCCTTTCATCACCAGTGCCTGTTCGGCGGAGAACTGCTCCTGGTACGGCGTGCTGGCTCCGCTCGGATTCAGGTAGAACCTGGCCACGGCCACGCCCGGTCCGATGAGGGCGAGCGAGAGCGCTGTGAGCCCCACCCATGCGAGCAGGACGCAGAGCGGCACGAAAACAACGGGCGGGAGGCCGGTCGGGTTGTGATTGGCCGCCACCGGAATGAACATCAGGGCCCCGAGCGCGCTCCAGCCAGCGGCCTTGAGGATCAACCAGGCGTCTGGCCCGTGCCGGTCGGACAGGGTGGGCCGGTACGGACGGGGTGCTCGGGGCGGTACCGGATGTTCGGAATTTCGCATGGGGGTGGCGGAGGGGGCGGCCGCGGGTTGTACGTTCGTCGGGCGGCGGCATCCGGGCAATCCCCGCCCGCTCGGGCACCTTGAGGGAAGTTCGGCGTACCACATTTTTGTTCCACCGGTGCCCCTTGCCCCGGCGCGCGGCGTCCGGTATTCAGCAGGGGATCGTGCACAGCACGGCGATGACGTCCACATCAAGCGGTTCGACCGCGGGGCTTCAATGATTCGTTCGCTCACGCGTCCGGTGGTCCTCGGCCTCGCGCTGGTCGCGCTGGGCGGGGTCCAGAGCGCCTCTGCCCAGTACTTCGGCCGGAACAAGGTCCAGTACGACAATTTCAGCTTCCGGGTGCTCAAGACCCCGCACTTCGACATCTATTACTATCCCGCGGAGTCGCTGGCCACGCACGATCTGGGGCGGATGGCGGAGCGCTGGTACACGCGCCACTCCGAGACCTTCTCCCACCAGTTCGACCGCAAGTCGATCGTGCTCTATGCCGATCACTCGGACTTCGAGCAGACCAACGTGGTGCAGGACTCCCCGGACCAGGGCGAGCAGGGCGTGACGGAGGGGATGCGCACCCGGGTGGTGATGCCGTTCCAGGGGAGCTACTTCGACAACGACCACGTGATCGGCCACGAGCTGGTGCACGTGTTCCAGTACGACATCGCGGAGAACGGGGACGTGAACGGCCTGGCGCGGATGAGCACGCTGCCCGGCTGGCTCATCGAGGGCATGGCCGAGTACTTCTCGCTGGGCCGGAACAGCGAGTTGACGGCGATGTGGATGCGCGACGCGGTGGAGCGCGACTCGTTCCCCACCATCAAGCAGTTGAACACCGACCCGCGGTACTTCCCGTACCGGTACGGCCAGGCCCTGTGGGCGTACGTGGCCGGCCGTTGGGGTGAGCGGGCGGTGGTGGACGTGTACCGCACGTCGCTGCGGCTGGGTCTGGACAACGCGATCACGCGCGTGTTGGGCGAGACGCCCGATTCGCTGGGCAAGGACTGGGCCGACGCCAACAAGGCGCTGTATACGTCGCAGCTCGTGGGGCGCACCAAGCCGCAGGACGCCGGGCAGCCGGTGCTGCAGACGGGGCGCAAGAGCGGGGACATGAACGTGTCGCCCGTGATCAGCCCGGACGGCCAGTACGTGGCGTTCTTCTCGTCGCGCGGGCTGTTCAGCATCGACCTGTACGTCGCCGACGCGAAGACGGGGCGGATCATCAAGAAGCTGGCGGCGCCGTCCAGCGATCCGCACTTCGACGCCCTGAACTTCATCAATTCCAGCGGCGCCTGGTCGCCCGACGGCAAGCAGTTCGCGTTCATCGTGGATGAGAACGGCAAGAACGACATCGCCATTCTCAACGTGGAGAATTCGCAGATCGCGCGCCGGATCTCGATCACCGACGTGGGCGCGGTGACGGGCATCTCGTGGTCGCCCGACGGCAAGCAGATGGCGCTGTCGGGCATGCAGGGCGGCATCAGCGACATCTACGTGCTCGACCTGGCCACCGAGAAGGTGCGGCAGCTGACCAATGATCGCTACGCCGACTTCATGCCGGAGTTCTCTCCCGACGGCCAGACGATCGCGTTCTCCAGCGACCGCGGTCCGCAGACCAGTTTCCAGAATCTGACGTACTCGCCGCTGCAGTTGGCGACGATCAGCGTGAACGGCGGACCGGTGACGGTGTACGCGCCGTTCCCGAACGCCAAGGAGATCAATCCGCAGTACACGCCCGACGGGCAGCATCTGCTGTTCGTGTCCAACCAGGACGGGTTCAGCGACGTGTACCGGCTCACGCTCGCCACGGGCGCGGTGACGCGCGTGACCAAGGTGGCCACCGGCGTGAGCGGCATCACCGAGGAGTCGCCGGCGATCACGGTGTCGCCCACCACGGGCCGGCTGCTGTTCACGGTGTTCCAGGGCCAGGGCTATGCGGTGTACGGGCTGGACGCCGACGCCACCAAGGGACTGCCGGTGCAGCCGACGTCGGCGGTGAACGTGGCCAGCATCCTGCCGCCGGGCGACCTGCCGGGCAGCAACACGGTGACGGCGTATCTCAACGATCCGCTCAATGGCCTGCCGTCGGGCAACGCATTCACCACCCATCCGTATCACTCGTCGTTCTCGCTCGACGCCATCAGCCAGCCGAGCATCGGCGTGCAGACGGGCGGCTATTTCGGCACCGGCGTGGCCGGCGGCATCGCGGCGCTGTGGGGCGATCAATTGAGCGACCGCCAGATCACCACCGTGTTGCAGGCCAACGGCACCGTCAAGGACATCGGCGGCGCGGTGTACTACCAGAATCTGAAGCACCGGTGGAACTGGGCAGTGGGCGTGGAGCACGTCCCGTATCTCACCGGCTACACGGGCCTCTCCGACACCGTGGCGGCCGGCGGCATCCCCGCGCTCAACTACTATCAGATTCTGCAGCGCATCTACATCGACCAGGTGTCGTTCAACACGCAGTATCCGTTCTCGACCACGCGCCGCGTGGAGCTGGGCGTGTCGGGCACGCGGCTGAGCTACGATCAGGAGATCGACCGGTTCACGTTGGTGGGCAATCAGGTGGTGGACGAAGCGCGGACCACCGGCGTGGGATACCCGTCCAGTTCCTACGCGCAGGCCGACATCGCGCTCGTGGAAGACAACTCGTATTCGGCGTACACCGGGCCCGTGTCGGGCGACCGCTGGCGGCTGGAATTCAACCCCACGGTCGGACAGCTGAATTTCCAGGGGTTGTTGGCCGACTACCGGCGGTATTTCTTCATGCAGCCATTCACGCTCGCCATGCGCGGCATGCACTACGGCCGGTACGGACGAGACGCCGAGGCCTACGGCACCGGGCAGATCTATCCGCTGTACCTGGGCGAGGAAACGTTGATCCGCGGGTACGGATACGGGTCGTACGGCGTGAACGAGTGCGTGGCCAATGGAGCGTCCAACGCGTGCCCGGTGTTCGACCGCCTGCTGGGCAGTCGAGTGGACGTGTTCAATCTCGAGTTCCGCATTCCGCTGTTCGGTTCGCAGCAGTTCGGGCTGTTTCCCACCTCGTTCCTGCCGGTGGAGATCGCGCCGTTCTTCGACGGCGGCATCGCCTATTCGGCGTCGCAGCCGCCCGACTGGCGGATTGCGACCACGGCCAACAACATCCCGGCGAGCTGCTCGAGCCCGGCCGCGCAGGCCACCAGCCAGTTCGTGAACTGCGTGGATCACATTCCGGTATTCAGTACGGGGATCACGGCCCGCGTGAACGTGCTCGGCTACCTGATTCTGGAGACGTACATCGCGCATCCGTTCCAGCGCCCGGGCAAGGGCTGGGTGGTGGGCGTGCAGATGGCGCCGGGTTGGTAGGCTGATGCACGAAGGGCTCGCGGAAACGCGAGCCCTTCGTGGTCCCACCCCCGTCTATCCCGTCCGGTCAGCCGCCCGTGGGCGGCGCGGGCGGCGGTACCTTGGTGGAGTCGCGGCGCTGGGGCCCGAATCCACCGCGGGCACCTGGCGGACCGAAGCCGCGCTGCTGCGACGGGCCCATGCCGCCCGGGCCCATCCTGCCGGGCCCCATCATGCCCGGACCACCGCGCTGGTTCCACCGCGCGCCCGGCCCGAATTCCCCGCGGCCCGGCCCGAAGCCGCCGCGGTGCGGCATGAACGCGCGCATCATGGCCTGGTGGCGAAAGCGCATGCGCTCCTGCCGCATGGCGCGGCCCGCCATGGCCACGCGCTGGCCAACGCGCGTCCGGTTGGCGTCGAACTGCTTCTGCTGATCGGCCGTGAGCACGCCGCGCACGCTCTGCTGGAGCTGGCCGCGGTACGCGATGGCCCGATTGCGATCGCCCTCGATCTTCTGGCGCGCGGCGCGGAGCGCGATCGTGTCGCCCTGCTCGCGCGCCGTACGCAGCGCCTCGCGGTCGGCCTGCGCCGACTTGCCCAGCGTCTGCATCTGCGCGCGGTTGCCGTCGCGCAGCTTCTGCATCTGCGCTTTCTGCGCGTCGGTGAGCGTGATCCCGCGGAACAGCTGGCGGGTGATCATCGCTCCCATGCGCCCGCCCCTTCCCTGGCCCTGCATGGGCCCCATCGGGCCGGGGCGCTGGGCGGCGGCCACCGCCGCCACTCCGCAGACCAGCGCCGCACCGGCGATCATCGCATTGAACTTTCGCATACATCCCCCTGGTTCCCGTGCCGCACATTGTCGCGCGGCGTTCGTGAAGGGAGACGCCGGCGTGAGCAAAGCGTTAAGGCACGCGCGGGAGCGCGGGGCGGAGCGAGCCGCAAGTCGGCAACGGGAGAAACATCCGGCGGCTCACGTGCCGCCGTACCACTCGTAGCCCTGATCACTCCAATACCCACCATTCCGCTCGGCCATGAACTGCACGCGGACCAGGTACTTGGTGTTCTTGTACCCGAGCTTGACGGGGGAATGCACGCGGGCGGGCGCCCCGTGCGCCGGCGCGAGGAGCTTGCCGTCCATGCCGTACGCGATGAGGGTCTGCGGGTGCATGGCGCTGGCCAGATCCCAACTCTCATGGTAGTCGTCGTCGAACGACGCGAAGTCCACGTACCTGGCGTCGGGATGCACGCCGACGAGCTTGGCGATCTCCGAGACGCGCGTGCCGGTCCACTCGGCCACGGCCGTCCACCCTTCCACGCAGTAATGATTCACGCGCTGCGTGACGCGCGGCAGGCGGAGCAGATCGTCGTGCGACAGCGTGAGCGGGCGGTCCACGAGTCCGCCGATCTCCAGCGTCCAGGGGCCGCGCGTCTTCTCGTCCCAGACGGGAACGTCGTCCGAGATGTAGTACTCGGGAAATGCGGCGCCGGCCAGCGCGGCGCCGCGCGGCGCGCGGTCCATGGACGTATGCCGGAACAGCCAGCGCTCCACCGTCTCGTTCCTGCGCTCGGCGAACCGGAGCAGCGGCTGGGCGGCGTGGGGGCCCTGCGAATCGCACGCGGCGAAGAACGCCGCGGTGAGCGACGCGCCGGTGAGCTGCAGGAAACGGCGGCGGTCGATGGTCATTCCGCCTCCGGCGGCAGCGCCGCGGGCGCGGCGGCGGGCGGCCGCTTCCACCAGAAGGGGCGCGCGTTGCGCGCTTCGGGCGATCGGTCGCGGTTGTAGCCGCCGGTGGTCATCGCGCGGAGCGCGTACGGATCGACGGCGAACACCATGAAGACGTGCGCCAGCGACAGCACGACGAGCGCGACCATGGCCAGGAAGTGCCAGTAGCGCGCCCACACATAACCGCCGAGGATGCTGGTGAGCCAGCCCAGTTCGACCGGCTTCCAGATGGCGATGCCCGACACCACGGCCGCGATGCCGAACAGCGGAAGGGCGAAGTACGTGGCGCGCTGCAGCGCGTTGTGCTTGCCCTGCCGCGGATGGTCCGGGCGCGCGAAGACGTAGAACCGGGCCATCTCCCAGGCGTCGCGCAGCTGGCCGCGGCGCGGCACGAGGTCGCGCCACTCGCCGTGCAGATAGATGAACCCGAGGTACACGAGCCCGTTGAGCGCGAGCAGCCACATCATGGCGAAGTGCCAATTCCTGGCGCCGGCCAGCCAGCCGCCGAAGGTGAGCCCCACGGGGATGATCTTGCCCGCGAACGGGTAGCAGCAGAACGTCTCGCCCTTGCGCGCGAACGCGGGATACGCGTCGAAGATGCGCAGGCCGCTGGCCACCATGATGGTGAGCGCAAACGCATTCACCCAATGCGTGACGCGCACGATCCAGTGATGTCGTGGTTCCGGCATGGGCATCACATTATCCCATCCGGGGTTGCCCGTCGAGGGGCCTGCGCGATCAGTGCATGGAGCGCACCGTGGTGCGCGCCTTGCCGGTATGGAAGAAGAAGAGCAGCGGCAGCGACGACAGGAGCAGCGCGCCGCTCAGGAGGTAGATCTTGGAGAACGCGAGCACGCTGGCCTGCGCCGTGATCTGGTAGTCGAGGATGGCGAGCGCCTGCTGATGGGCCACGAGCGGCGCCGCGCCCCGGGCGATCATCGCCTGGGTGAGGGCGTGGAGCCGGCCGAGCGACTGCGGGTCCATGGTCGTCACATGCTCCGTGACGCCGGCCTTGGCGATCGTCGTGAATCGCGTGAGCAGCGTGGCCATGATCGCGATGCCCAGCGATCCGCCCAGTTGGCGCGTGAGGTTGAACATGCCCGTGCCCTGCGCCAGGTCCCGGGTGGCGAGTTCGGCCATCGTGGCGTTGGTGAGGGGCACGAAGATCAGGCCAAGTCCCACACCGCGCCACACGAGGGGCCAGAACAGATCGCCGCGCCCGGCGTCGAGCGTGAGCGTGGAGAGCTGCCACATCGAGAGGAAGAAGAACAGCGCGCCGATCGTGACCGTGGCGCGCGCGTCCAGCCAGTTGGCGTTGCGTCCCACCCAGGCCATGGTGATCGCCGACGCGATGGCGCCGGGCAGGATGACCAGGCCCGTCTGGTTGGCCGTGAACCCGTGCAACTGCTGGAGAAACACGGGGAGCACGAACACCGACCCGAACAGCGCCAGTCCCAGGAATGCGGCGATGCTCACGCCGGCGGCCAGCTGCCGGCTCTTGAGCACGCGCAGGTTGATGACCGGTTCCTTGGCCGTGAGTTCGCGCCAGATGAGCAACACGAACGAGGTCACGGAGACCACGCACAGCACGGTCACGAACCGGGAATCGAACCAGTCGTAGCGCTCGCCGCGCTCCAGCATCCACTGCAGCGAGCCGACGCAGGTGGCGAGCAGCGCGATGCCCGGGATGTCGATGCTCGTGGCGCGCGCCTGGTGGGCGGCGTCGTGGACGTACGTGTACACCATGAACCCGGCCAGAATGCCGAGTGGGACGTTGATGTAGAAGATCCAGGGCCAGTTGTAGTTGTCCACGATCCAGCCGCCGAGCGTGGGGCCGATCGTCGGGCCCACCATCACGCCCACGCCGAACATCGCCTGGCCGATGCCCACCTCCTCCGGCGGGAACGATTCGAACAGCGTGGTCTGCGCGGTGGACAGCAGCGCGCCGCCGCCCAGTCCCTGGACCACGCGCCAGAGCACGAGCCCGCCCAGCGAGGTCGCCGCGCCGCACATGAACGACGCGAACACGAACAGCGCGATGGAGCCGGTGAGGTAGCGCTTGCGGCCGAAGTACGACGACAGCCACCCCGACATCGGGATCACGATCACGTTGGCGATGATGTAGCCGGTGGACACCCACGAGATCTCGTCGAGCGTGGCGCCGAGGTTCCCCATCATGTGGGGAATGGCCACGTTCACGATCGACGTGTCGATCAGCTCCAGCACCGCCGCCAGCGTGACCGCGATGGCGATGATGTACTTGTACTTGTATGGGTCCTCGTCGCCCACGGCCTGAGACGCCGCGGCTGGCAACACGACGCGCGCCGTGCCCCGCGCGCCGGCGATGATGCGCGCGCCGTCGTCGACCGTTCCGGTCGAATCCTTCATCGGGTGGTGCCTCGGCTGCTATTGCGTGACGACGTGCGCCACCACGGACATGCCGGGGCGCAGCGGATGATCGGGACCGCAGCCGCGCGTGACGGCGATGCGAACCGGCACGCGCTGCACGACCTTGGTGAAGTTTCCGGTGGCGTTGTCGGGCGGCAGCAGGGCGAACTTGGCGCCCGTGGCCGCGCTCAGGCTCTCGACCTTGCCCTTGACGTCGCATCCCGGATACGCATCGACGTCGATGTCCACCGGCTGGCCCACCAGGATGTCGGAGAGCTGTGTCTCCTTGAAGTTGGCGGTGACCCAGACGCCGGTGTCGGCGACGATCGTGAGCAGCGGCTGGCCGGGCTGGACGAGCTGCCCGATCTCCACCTGCTTGCGCGAGACGAGTCCCGCCATGGGCGCGGTGACGCGTGTGTACGACAGCTGCAGCTTGGCGTTCTCCACCGCGGCCTGCGCCGCCGCCAACCGCGCCTGCGCCAGCCTGACCCCGGCCTGCGCGGCCGTGATGTTCGACCCCGCCGCGCTCTGCTGGCGTTGCAGCGCCTGCAGCGTGGCCGCGGCCGCGTCGGCCGCCGCCTGCGCGGCGTCGAGCTGCTGCTTGGACACGATCTGCTTGGCCACGAGTTCCCGGGCCCGGGCCAGATCGGCGTTGGCCTTGGTGAGGTTGGCCCGGGCAGCCCCGATCTGCGCCTGCAGCGACGCCCGTTGGCTGGACGCGGCCTGCACCATGGCCTGCGCCTGGCCCTCGCCCTGCGGACCCGACACGGCGGCGCGCGCCGCGGCCAGGTCGGCCTCGGCCTGCGCCAAGCGCGCCTGATACTCGGCCGGGTCGATCTGCACGAGCAGCGAATCGCCGGCCACGTGGACGTTCTCGTCGATCGTGAGCCGCTGCACGTAGCCGCCGACCTTGGCGAGGACGGGCGTCATGTCGCCGTCCACCTGCGCGTCGTCGGTGGACTCGTGGACGCGGGCGTAGCGCCACGCATTGAACGCCCACCCGAGCCCGGCCAGCGCGGCTACGATGAGGATGGGAATGAGGATGCGCCGCCGGGAGCTGCCGGCGGTCGGTGTCGCGTCGAGATCGGAGGTATTCGGTGAGGTGGCCATGGTCGGTACTTATGAGAGTTTCGTGGTGGTGACGGCGATCGGGACGCGGGCTACTGGATCGAGGTGGTGCGGCCTTCGGCGCGCGCGAGCGCGACGCGGGCGGCCTGGTACGACGTCTCGGCGTCGATGAGCTGCGTGCGGGCGGCGTTGAGCGACAGCGACGCGGTGATGACGTCGGCGTTGCCGGCCACGCCGGCGCGGAAGCGGTCGCGGGCCTGCGCCACTTCCTGCTCGGCCAGGCGCAACCGTTCGCGCGTCGCATCCACGACCTGGCGGGCCGACGAGAGGTCGAGCACCGCGCTGCGCACGTCGACCATCACCTGCTGGCGCAGGTCGCGCTCGCGCACTTCGAGGTCGCGCATGTTGGCCTGCTGCTCGCTCACCCGGCTGTCGCGGCGCATGCCGTCGAAGATCGGGACCGAGAGCTGGATGCCCCACGTGTACGTGGCGAGCATGTGGCTGAGCCGCATGCCGATCGTGCCGTCGTCGCCGAACGCCGCCACCGTGGGCAGCCGTTCCGACTGGATGGCGCGCACCTGCAGGCGCTCGGCGGCGAGCTGCTGTTCCAGCGCCCGGATGTCGGGGCGGGCGCGGAGCGCCGCCTCCACCGCCGCCTGCGGGTCGGCGGCATCGGGCACGTCGGGCAGCGAGCCGAGCGAGTCGGTGAGCACGAGCGGCGTGTCGAGCGACAGATTCACGGCGCGCGCCAGGTTGAGGCGCGACCGCGCCTGGTCGTTGCGCGCCGAGATGAGCTGCGCCCTGACGCCCACCAACTGCGACTCGGCCCGGGTGACGTCGAGGGCCACGCCCACGCCGGCCGACAGCTGATCGCGCGCGATGCCGAGCAGATCCACGGCCAGCGACGAATCGGCGAGTCGCGCCGAGAGCTGCGCGTCGGCGCGCAGCGCCTGCAGATACGCCATCGCGGCCTGGGTGGCGGCCTGCTCGGCGGCAGCGCTCTCGTTCACGCGCACGGCGGACGCGCTGGCCTGCGCCGCGCGATAGTGCTCGAACGCGCCGGCGTCGAACAGGGTCTGCGAGATGCGGCCGCGCAGATCGAGGGTGGTCACCGGCCCGATCACCTGCCCGAGCGGATCGAGCAGCGGCGGCTGGCCGGGCGCCGTGGGGAAGTTGAAGCCGAACGTCGCCGAGTTCACCGTGTGCCCCGACTCGAGGGCCGACGCCGAGAAGTTGGGCAGCAGACTGGAGCGCTGCTGGTCCACGCGGGCCCGCGCCGCCGCCGTCTGCAGCGTGGCGCTGGCCACGAGGGCGCTCTGCCGGGCCGCCATGCGCACGGCGTCGCCCAGCGAGAGCCGCTGGGGCGCGAGCTGCTGCGCGCCGGCCGCGGCCGGCAGCAGGAGCAGGGCGGCGAGCAACGGGCGCGCGGTACGCGCGCGCGCGCGAGAGGGAAGGATGACGTTCATGAGGGTGAATCCGTGGCCGCCGCATCGGACGCGGGGCGAATGGCGTTGAGGTAGAACTGCTTGATCTCGTCGAGCAGCTGCTGGTCCGACTTGCCGCCGATCGAGTCGCACAGCACCGGCTGGTGGCGCCAGTTGCCGTAGGTGACGAAGAGGGCGATGAGCATGCGGGCGGCCATGCCCGGATCCATGCGGCGGAATTCGCCGCGCTCCATGCCGCGCTCGAGAATCGACCGCAGGAGCGCGCGTCCGCGACTGAACACCTGGCGGCCGTAGAAGTCGGCAAGGTCGGGAAAAGCGTGAAGCTCGGCGTTCACCCAGCGGTGGAGCGGCGGAAAGGCGGCGGAGCACATGAAGCGCCATTGGGCGTCCATGAACGAGTGCAGATCCTCGAGGGCCGTCTTGCCGGCGATGCGCCGTTCGAGTTCGTCGATCGCGTCGCCCACGGTATGGAGGACGACTTCGCGGAACAGCTCTTCCTTGCTCTGGAAGTAGAGGTAGATGGTGCCCTTGGAGACGCCGGCGCGCTTGGCGATGTCGTCGAGCCGCGCGTCGGCGAGTCCGTGCTCGGCAAAGGTGGCGAACGCGGCATCGAGGATCTGCCGCGGCCGCTCTTCGGGGAGCCGGCGCCACTTGGGTTCGTGCGCGAGTTCTGGTTGAACCATCGTGTCCTCCAATGCCTTACACGTAACGGCTAACCGACGAGTCGGTCATTTACTGCACAGGACAAAAAGAGGGCGAGGCTGTGGGTTAAGCCTCGCCGACGCGGTAACTTACTTGCTGGTCAGTAACATGTCAACTTATGGGTCCGCGATCCCCTTACCCGCGGCCGGTGAGCGTCGAGCGGAGTGCCCGCTCCCCCACGGCGGAGAAGGAGACCACCCGGGTAGTCCTGTGCGGCCGCGCCCATCCGAGGGCGAAGCACCGGCGCAGGATGGCGGCGCCGAGGGCGCCCGCCAGATGATGGCGTCGAACACTCCAGTCGAGGCACGGCAGGCAGAGGGGCCGGCGGGCCCGCTTCAACGCCGCGACGTCTATCCCCATCTCGAGGCAGAACCGTTCGCCCTCCGCGGTGAGCGACAGGGCGCGGCCCTGGCCGCGAAGAAACCCGCGCTCTCTGAAGCGGTCGAAGACGAGCACCCCCAGGTCTCCGGCGAGGTGGTCGTAGCACACCCGGGCCTTGCGGAGGCCCGGATCCGCCGGCCCCGAGTTGACGTGGACGGCGCCGACGCGCCCGGCGAGCCCCATCAGGCGCTCGATCGCGGCGGCCACGTCGCGATTGGCCAGCCGGAAGTAGCGGTGGCGGCCGGCGCGCTCCACGGCGACCAACCGCACCTTGACCAGCTTGGAGAGATGGGAGCTGGCCGTCTGCTTGGTCACGCCCGCGGCCCGGGCCAACTCGGTTGCCGTGAGGGCGCGGCCCGTCATGAGCCCCATGAGCATCGTGGCCCGGGCCCGGTCGCCCATGAGCCTGGCGATCGGCACGATATCCGGCGCGGCGTCCATAGTTCCACAATAGTCGAACCATATGCGTGGCGCAATCGGCTATGCTGCAGCCGATCGCCGGGGTGCGTCCCTTCACGCCAGGAGCGTCCGTGTCCATCACCTGCTTCATCCGCTACGAGATCGACCCCTTCCAGCGCGATGCGTTCGCCGAATACGCGGCCAACTGGACGCGCATCATCCCCCGCTGCGGCGGGGACCTGATCGGCTACTTCCTGCCCTACGAGGGAACGAACAACGTGGCCTGGGCGCTCATCTCGTTCTCGTCGCTCGCCGCGTACGAGGCGTACCGCAGCCGCCTGCGCGCGGACCCCGACGGGCGCGCGAACTTTGCCATGGCGCAGTCCAAGCGCCTGATCCAGCGTGAGGAGCGGAGCTTTCTCGAACGAGTCCAGGCCACCCGCGGCCCGGAGGAGTAGCCGGAGCGGCGGGGACGGGGGCGTGCGCACGCGGCGTGGCGCGCGATATAGTTCAGCCATGACCGACGACGCGTCAAAGATCCGCATCGACAAGTGGCTGTGGGCGGCGCGCTTCTTCAAGACGCGATCGCTGGCCACCGACGCCGTGGCCGGCGGCAAGGTGGAAGTGAACGGCGACCGCGCGAAGCCGGCCAAGCTGGTGCAGCCCGGCGACACGGTGCGCCTGCGGCTCGGGCCCTACGAGCACTCGCTGGTGGTGCGCGCGCTGGCCGGGCGACGCGGCTCGGCACGCGACGCCCAGGTTCTGTATGAGGAGACCGCGGAGTCGGTGGCGGCGCGCCAGCGGCAGGCCGAGCAGTTGCGCCTGGCGCCGGCGGCGTTCGTGTTCGAGGACAAGGGGCGCCCCACCAAGAAGGACCGGCGCGACATCAAGCGGCTGATCGACCGCCGGCGCGACTGACGCTCAGTCGGGCGGCGGACCCGCCACCTGCACGAGCGTGTCGGCGTCGATTGCGTGACCGCCGGCAAAGGGCACCGCGACCAGGGGAATGCCGGCGCCGCGCAGGAGATCCATCTGCTGCGCGTTCCGCGACGCACCGAAGTACGGGTCGCGATCGCCGTAGGCATAGGCCACGGGCTCCGACCCGAACCGGTCGCGCGCGGCGCCGAAGTCGATGTCCTGCGGAATGCTCCCCGACCACGCGATCAGCCGGTCGGCGCGCGACTGCCCCTGCGCCAGCCAGCGCATGACCGTGGACACGCCCTGCGAGAAGCCGAGCGCCACGAGGCGCACGCGCGAGCGGTGGGCGCCGCCGAGGAGCGTGGCGGCGAGGGCATCGAGGTACGCCACGTAGTCGGCGATCTCATGCTCGCGGTCCTCGCGGGTCATCCAGGTAGCGCCGATCTTGGCGTCGGGGCTGTGGGGGAGCGCGGGGTCGAGGTAGAAGCGGGACAGCGCCTCGGGCGCGGCGATGAGCCGCGACGGATGCGCGATGGGCGCGAAGTGGCGCAGGAACCGGCCGGCCAGCTGGCCGTAGCCGTGGCAGACGATCCAGACCTCTCGGACGCGCGCCCCGGGCTCGCCGAGCGTGTGGTAGCGCGCGGTGCGCGTGACGCGCAGGAAGTGCTCGCCCACCGGACTACTGCGTATGCGCGGCGGTGAACAGCTGCGACTGCGTGGCGCTGCGCCGGAGCAGGTCGATCGCTCTGGTGAGCTGGGGATCCTCGTTCAGCGTGAGCTGCTTGGCGACGCCGTCGCCGAACGCCTTGCCCACGGTGCGCACGGCGAGCTGCTGGATGAGGATCGAGTCGCCGACGGCGGCGAACTTGGGC
>Ga0307374_10009474_pt1 | contig 14341 bp, 9 predicted proteins | sample OX3MG_FD_202532 | JGI IMG/M metagenome (GOLD analysis project Ga0307374, IMG submission 202532) | Soil microbial communities from Risofladan, Vaasa, Finland - OX-3 | ecosystem: Environmental > Terrestrial > Soil > Coastal area > Acid sulfate soil | place: Finland: Risofladan, Vaasa | collected... | reverse complement strand
AAACACCGAGACCCAAAAACAAAATCAAACCCAAATACCATGCGCCTGCCGATCACCCTTGGAGAAGATCATGGAAGCGGACATTTCTATCTTGCGGAAAACCGGACATTTCTACTTTGCGTTGACAGATGCTCGGTGCGTCTCTGCCGTTGGCCGGCTACTTCGGGATTTGGCTGTCGAGCTCCGCTAAACTTTTCCTCATCCGGGTGGAATCCGGGAGTCGAGGAGAATTCGCGAAGATTGCCGCATGCCTCTTCGATTCTGCTCGCCACCGCGAGAACGATTTCATCCTCGAACGGCCGGCCGACAATTTGCACGCCGATGGGTAGCCCTTCCGGAGAGCGACCTACGGGCACCACGGCGGCAGGATTACCTAGAAGGTTGAACCACTGGCTGTAGCTCATGGCCTGCAGATATTCTACCTTGCGACCGTCGACCGTCCACTCCCGTTCGCCGTGGCGAAAGGCGGGAATCGCGCAGACCGGGCAGAGCAAAACAGGGTATCGCTCCATCTGCGGCAGAAACCGGCCTCGCAAATCATCACGTTCCAGCAACGTATTCATCAGATCATCGACCAACAAAGGCGGCTCTTTGCGCACAATGCTGATGAACTCCGTCAGGATGGGACTGATTTGCGATTCGTTGCCTTGGATGAGGGGTCTTAATACGAGTTCGCCGGCACGGCCGAAAAGGTTCCACCAGAACCTCCGCGCGGTTTCCAAATCGCTAGGGAGAAATTTTTCAACCGTCATTCCGGCCTGTTTCAGCGCATCTGCCGCAGTGCGCACGGCGAAGCGCGTCTCTGGCGTCACCGGAGTGATACCGTCGTCTTCGAAAAACCCGATCCGCAGTTTGTCAATTTCCCCTTGGGTCGACTGGCGAACTGGAACGGGTGATGATGATGGATCGCCGTATTCAACTCCTGCCATGGCTTTGAAAAGGATCTTCAAATCGCCCACCGTGCGCGCCATTGGACCGACGACGCCCAGTTGCGCAAATGGTCCCGCCGAAGGCGGAAAATGCCCAGTGGCAGGAATGCGGCCCGGCGTTGGTTTCAGCCCGCAAATGCCACTGTAATGCGCGGGAACGCGAATCGATCCGCCGCCATCGCTGCCTACTCCGGCGGCGGAACAGCGCGCGGCAATGGCCGCTGCTTCGCCGCCGCTCGAACCTCCCGGTGTGCGTTCGCTGTCCCAGGGGTTGTTTGTTCTTCCCGTAACGACGTTGTCCGTCTCATAGGCCATGAGAAATTCCGGGGTGTTCGTGTTTCCGAGGAGAACTGCGCCTGCCCGGCGCAGTCGCGAGACAAGCGGGGCATCGTTTTCAGCGATATAACCGGCGCGCAAGCGCGAACCGCACTCGCATGGCCATCCAGCCACATCGATTGAGCTCTTGATGCTGATCGGAACGCCGTGCAACGATCCCAGTGGCATGCCATCTTTTTGCGCAGCGTCCGCGGCTTTTGCCTGCCTTCGCGCTCCCTCGGTGTCGACGTACACGAAGGCGTTCAGGTGCGGATTCAGTTGCGAAATTCGTTTGAGATGAGTTTCGACTAGCTCCGTGGACGATATCTCTCCTCGCCGGATTGCCGCAGCCATCTCGCCAGCGGAAAGCGAAGTTACGTCCTGGTCTAGCTTCTGCGCATGGCCCCGCATGTGAAAGTCTCCCTCGTATTGGGAATCGTGGGTGTATTCACTCACTTGATGAACAACATGTCGCGTGCCCGCAGAGCACGCTCCAATTCGGGAGAAATCTGCCGATGAATCGTCGCACGCGCGGCACGCCGCACAGAATCGTTCTCGCCGTACTCGCTGCAGTGCACCCGGCTAACGATTCGCTTGCGGCGAAGGCAGAGACGCAGACGCTGTCGGAGGGAAGCGCCGCTCGAGCCAGGCGCGCGCCTCCTCTGGATGATAATCAAACGGGCCCAGCCCACCGCGGTAAACAATTTTTCCTGCCCTGTTAATGATGTAGATTCGCTCTGGCCACGCGGCGTATGTATGATCGGCGGCGTTATTCATCGTATCGATGGCAATGGGAATCGGAAAATGGAAGCGCGTCACAAAATCGTTGGCGATGGCCACGCGTTGGGGAAACGTGGTCGGTTGCGGGTAGCAAATGTCCTCAGCGACATTCGACTTCATCTGCCATTCGTCCTGCGGATGCGCCTCGCGAATGTAGACAGTCAGAAAATCGGCGCGGTCTTTGTATTGGTCGTAAATCTTGACGAGATTTCCAATCTCGCGGCGGAACGGCGGTCAAGTATAGCTCCCGAAAATTAGAACGAGCGGCCGCTTGCCGATCCGGTCATGCAGATGAAACGCGGTTTTTCCATCGAGGGTGTACACGCGAATGTCCGGCGCGCTATCGCCCACGTGTAAATTGCCCTCGCGCCATTGCGGCAGCGCATAACGCAGGAAACCGTAAACATCTCGCGGACCGCCCATGAAATGGGCCAGTACAACGTAGGCCGCCAGCAGCAGAAGCAATGCGCTACCCAGGGCCCATTTCCACGCCCGCCGTCTTTTCATTGTTCCGTCCGTTTTACGCGAGAGCAAATTGCCGGTCAGGATGGTACGCGAACCTCGCGATGTCAACACATTCCATTGGTCAACGTAAAATGTTTACGAGTAATAGTTTTATATTATTGCGGCGCGCGCTGAAATCCGATTAACTTCTGCGTCGTATCGGACTCCCATCTTGATTAATGTCAAATCGAATGATGCTACTAAACCTGCGGCGGCAAGCGCATCGGCCGACCCGAGGCCTACCCGGGATAGATGCTTGCATGAATCGAGACGGAAAAAGATGACCGGCATTCAGTTCTCGCCGGCACTCCTCGCGATTTTACTCTTTCTGCAAAAGTTATGAAGAAATTTCGGACCGGACTTCTCGTCGTTTTGTTCCTGACGGCTTTGTATGACTACATGTGGCCGACGCCGACGATCCATTACTATGTTTTCGTCGTACTCCACCTTGCCGCGGGAATCGCGTTTCTCGTTCTAGTTTTCCCATTCTTCCGGACGACGTGGCGCGAGTCCGGGCTCATGGAACGCACGGGATGGGGTTTGCTCTTGGCAGGCGGTGCGGTCGGCATCGTTCTGATTTTTACTGGGACGCCACGCAACAAGTTTCCGATTCTATACGCGCACATCATCGCATCGGTCATCGGCGTGATTTTGCTTCTGGGTACTTACGCGAACCGAAAAAACTGGCGCGTCGCGGCATCTATCCCAGTTTCGCTGCGCTGGGGTTTGATTCTCATAATTTTCGCGTCGGTTTCGTATGGCGCTTGGTGGACGCGTAGCGTGCACTGGCAAGCCTCGTATAAGATCAAAAATCCGCCCATTGCGCCCGCCAGCATGAATCAGGAAGGAGGTGGGCCGTCGGGGCCGTTTTTCCCCAGCTCTGCAACCGTCGCCGGAAACGCCAAGATTCCAAAACAATTCTTCCTGGAATCCGAGACATGCAAGGCCTGCCACGCCGACATTTACCGCGAATGGGAAAGCTCCGCGCACCACTACTCCTCGTTTAACAATCAGTGGTATCGCAAGAGCATCGAGTACATGCAGGACACCGTCGGCATTCGGCCATCGAAATGGTGCGCCGGCTGCCACGATCCGGCCCTTCTCCTGACGGGCATGTTCAACCGCCCAGTTCGCGAAATCGAGAAAACGCCGGAGGGCCAGGCGGGCCTGGGCTGTGTGATGTGTCATTCGATTGAGGCTGTTTCTTCAACCATGGGGCAGGGCGGATACGTTCTCCAGTACTCGCCGCTGGACAGACTCGCCACCAGCCGCAATCCCGTGGTGCACAATTTGGTGGATTTTCTCATAAAGCTGAATCCCGAGCCGCATCGCCGCGCTTTTCTTAAACCGTTCGTCAGGAATCAAACGGCCGAATTCTGTTCGACGTGCCACAAACTGCATCTTGATGTCCCGGTGAACCATTACCGGTGGACACGAGGCTTCAATGAATATGACAACTGGCAGGCCAGCGGAGTATCGGGCGACGGAGCGAGGTCTTTTTATTATCCGCCGAAGCCACAAACCTGCACGGATTGTCACATGCCCAAGGTGCGCTCAACAGATTTTGGCAATTATGACGGCTTAATTGATTCCCATCGATTCCCGGCGGCCAATACTGCTCTGCCATACGAAAACGAGGACGCTAAGCAACTCGACACGGTCGAGAAGTTTTTGAAAGCCAACCAAGTCAGCGTCGATATTTTTGGGATTTCGCCGGAGCGGACAAGACCTGCGTCGAATCGCCCCACGCGAGTGGCAAATTTCAACCCTGTGCCGCAACTCCAGACGACTTTCGGCGTTGGCGAGGAATCGGAGTTCACCGCGCCCAAGGGGCAGGAAGGATTTGCAACTCGCGCGTCGCAACTCACCGCGCCCTTCGGCCGCTTTCCGGTCGAGGTTCGGCGTGGCGACATGGTGAGAGTGGATGTGGTGGTCCGCACACGTGGCGTCGGTCATTTCTTTCCGGGCGGGACGATCGATGCTTTCGATCTTTGGCTGGAACTGAAAGCCAAGGATGAAAGCGGGCGCACGATTTTCTGGAGCGGCGAAGCGGGCCAGAACGGTAATACGAATGGGCCCGTTGACCCGGGCGCACAATTTTACCGCTCGTTATTGATCGATTCTCAAGGCCACCCCATCAATAAGCGGAACGCGTGGGCCGAGCGTGCCGTCATTTACGTTCACTTGATTCCGCCCGGCGCTGCCGACACGGTTCACTATCGCTTATATATTCCGAAGGACGCTGGCAATCGCATCACATTGACGGCCAAGCTGAATTATCGAAAATTCAGTTGGTGGTTCACGCAGTTTGCTTTTGCGGGTGTTCACGACCCCAGCCAGCGTCATCGTGACGTTTCGCCGGGTCATGACAATACTAGATGGGTTTTCGCCGGCGACACGCAAGGCGATTCTGGAGACCGGCCCGGGATCCCGAACCTACCCATTGTCGTTATGGGTGAAGACCACGCGGAATTGCAAGTATTGCCGTCGAGCGCACCACCTCCCAAGCCGCGCGTTGATGTACAGGCCGCGGACTGGCAGCGGTGGAATGATTACGGTATTGGGCTGCTGCTGCAGGGCGACTTGCAGGGCGCGGAGGCTGCTTTCGAAAAAGTGGCGCAGGCTGTGCCGAACCGCGCGGACGGCTGGGTGAACATGGGCCGCGTGCAGCTTCAGGAAGGGAACTTGCCGCACGCGGAGAACGTTCTGTTGCAGGCTCTCAAAGTAGCGCCGTCCCTGGCCAGCGCACATTTCTTCTACGGAAGCGTGCTGCGAGATCAGGGCCACTACCGTGCGGCAATCGACCAGTTCAAAATTGCGCTCGAACAATATCCGTATGACCGCGTTGTGCGCAACAATCTTGGCCGAACCTTCTTCCTGGAGCGCCACTACGCCCACGCTGTTCGTGAATTCCAGTCCGTACTTGCAATCGATCCCGAGGATCTCGAAGCGAATTACAACCTCATGCTCTGTTACAACGGCATGGGCAAGCCCGGGCGTTCTCACGACTACGAGGTGCGCTATTTGCGCTTCAAGGCGAACGAAGCTGAGGACGCCTTGACCGGTCCGTATCTCCGCGCTCATCCTGACGACAATAACGAACGGCAGCCGATCCACGAGCAGACTTCCGCAGCGATTGCGGAAGTGCACTCGCCATATCGTTCCGGCGGCGTACCTAAGTCAAAGGGTTCGCGCCAATGACGCGCACTCCCATTAGAAAATTCGTGCTAATTCTCACGATTTGTATCGCGTTTTTTTCTTTAGCTGACCTGCGCGCTGGCAAGCGCCCCGTGGCTCCTATCACGTTTCAAGATGTGACTCGATCCGCGGGAATCCATTTTGTGCACAACAACGGCTCTTTCGGGGGAATGTGGCTCCCGGAGGCGATGGGGTCCGGGGTCGCGTTTCTGGATTACAACAACGACGGCTGGCAGGACATCCTTCTGATCAACGGAAAAAACTGGCCGGGTCACGCCGGTCGCCGGTCCACGATGGCGCTCTATCGCAACAATCACAACGGAACATTCACGGACGTGACTCGTCGAGCCGGTCTGGCCGTCGCGATGTACGGCATGGGCGTTGCGGTCGGAGATTACAACAATGACGGCTGCGACGACGTTTTTGTCACGGCCCTGGGCCAGAGCCATCTCTTCCGCAACAACTGCAATGGCACATTCACCGATGTCACGAAGAAAGCTGGCCTGTGGGGACCGAACGAATTCAGCACCAGCGCGGCATGGGTTGACTTCGACCGCGACGGCCATCTTGATTTCCTCGTCGCGAACTACGTTCAATGGACGCCGAAGATGGACATTTATTGCACCCTCGACGGCAGGACCAAATCGTATTGCACACCGCAGTCGTATCACGGTACATCGCTGCGTCTTTGGCACAACAATGGCGACGGAACGTTTACGGACGTCACGCGCAAGGCCGGCCTCTACGACCCGACCTCGAAGAGCCTCGGTATTACGATTTTGGATGCGAATCAGGACGGCTGGCCGGATATTTTCGTGAGCAACGACACAGAGCCCAACAAGCTTTACATCAACAACGGCAACGGGACTTTCACTGAAAAAGGGGTCATGGCGGGCGTCGGCTTCAGCGAAGACGGCACTGTGCGAGCTGGCATGGGAACCGATTCCGCCGATTATGATCGTTCGGGCTATCCGAGCATTCTGGTCTCAAATTTTTCGAACCAGATGCTCGCGCTTTACCACAACGAGCGAAACGGTTTGTTCGTGGACGAGGCGCCGAATTCCGAGATTGGCCACGCGAGCCTGCTTACGCTTGGCTTTGGCTGCTTTTTCTTTGATTATGACAACGATGGCTGGCCGGATATTTTCGTCGCGAACGGGCACATTGATCCAGACATCGAGAAAGTGCAGCGCCAAGTCCGCTATGCGGAGCGCCCGCTACTTTTCCGCAATTTGGGCGGCGGGAAATTCAGCGATGTAACGTCCTCCGTGGGGGCGGCCTTCAATTCTCCCCGCGTTGCCCGCGGCGCCGCTTATGGGGACGTCTACAACGATGGCAAGCTGGACGTTTTGATTTCGACCAACGCTGGCCCGGCCTATCTTTTCCGCAACGAAGGCGGAGCGAATCACAGCCTTCGCATTAAGCTGGTTGGAACCAAATCGAATCGCGACGGCATTGGCGCGGTAGTCAAAGTGGTCTCGGGAGGTTCCAGCGAGTCGGAAATGCTTAAGAGTGGGTCGAGCTATCTTTCCTCGAGCGAACTTGTGCTAACGTTTGGGCTCGCGCAAAGTGCAATGGCAACCGATATCGAGATTCACTGGCCGAGCGGGCACGTGGATTACCTGAAAAATGTTTCCGCGGGTCAGACCGTGACGATAAAAGAAGGAAAAGGGATCATCGCCGCAAAACAGTATCAGAAGGACTGAGGCAACCATGCACCGAAATCCTCATCGGCTTGCGATTCTCGGTGCGGCGCTCATCTTCTTATTTCTCCTGCCATTTTTCGCGCGGCAATTTTCTCCGGCGCAGGCTTCGCGGGAGGGAAAAAATGCGATAGCGCAAGCGGCAGCGCACAACAACCTGGGCGTTGCCTATATGGATCGCCAGGAGCAAAAGCGGGCACTCGCGGAATTCGATAAGGCCTGGGCTCTTGATCCGCATTTGTACGCCGCCCGGCTTAATCAGGCCATCGCCCTGTTGAATCTTCAGCAGTATTCGCGTGCGCAGTCGGTCCTGGACGAAGCTGCAAAACGCGAGCCGAAAAATGCTCGCGTGTGGTACAACCTTGGACTTCTCGAAAAATCGAGTGGGCGTGCGGATGCCTCTGCTGCGGATTTCGCGCGCGTGGCAGAGATCGACCCGGCGGACGCCGATACGCAGTACTTTCTTGGCCAGGATTACATGGCCGCGCACGAATATCCGAAGGCCATTGCGGCATTCGCGCATGCTCTCAAGATTAATCCGTTTCATGTCTCGGCCGAATTTGCGCTGGCGCAGGCCTACCAACGCTCCAGAGAAACGGGGCGCGCTCGGGAGCATCTCCTTCGGTTCCAGCATTTGGTCGCGATGAAGCTCGGCACGCCGATGAGCCTAACTTACGGTGACCAGGGAAAGTATTCACTCGCTGAAATAATTCCTCCCGGAATCGAACAAGTCGGACCGCCGATCCCCGTCCATTTTGTGGATGTGACCTCACAATCCGGCCTACCAACTCATGCCGCGTCGGAAAGCAACCAGGCGAATGGAAAGGCAAGAGGAAATCGGGGCTCCGGCGCATGCGTTTTTGACTACGATGGCGACGGCCGTCCCGATATTTTTTTGGTGAACGCGGATGGAAACGGTCGCCCCGCTCTCTATCACAATCTGGGCAATGGGAAATTTGAAGATGTGATCGCGCAGTCCAGAATAAAACTTCCCGGCGTCGGGATGGGCTGTACGGCCGGCGATTACGACAACGACGGGCATCCTGATCTTGCGGTGAGTTACAACGGCGGCGTCGCGCTCTTTCATAATGATGGCAACGGAAAATTCCACGACGTGACCGCCAGCGCTGGAATTCGTGTTACGGGACAGGCCATGGGCGTGACGTTTGTAGATTATGACCATGACGGCGACATCGACCTTTATGTTGCTCGCGCTCCTGTGCCCCACAGTACGGATTCGTCCCCTTCTGCCTCAGGGTCGCCGAATGAGCTCTGGCGCAACAATGGCAATGGCACATTTACGGAGGTGACGCAGCAAACGGGTTTGGGCGGTCCGGGGCCGAGCTGGGGCGCGGTCGCGACCGACATGAATAATGATCGTGCTGTGGACTTGGTCGTAGCCGCTTTTCACGGAGCGCCCGTTGTGTATTTGAATCCTCGCGAAGGCAAGTTCCACGCGGAGCAGCCTTGGGCGTCTCCAATACTCGCTCCAGCAGTCGGGGCCCTGGCGTTTGACTTCAACAAAGACGGCTGGATGGATCTGGCATTCACGCACTGGAGCGCGCCTGGACTTTCATTATGGCGCAATGTTGACGGGAAACAATTTGTGCCGGTCGCGCTGCCAAAGCTCGATTGGTCGCGCGGCTGGGGTTTGGCGGCGGTTGATTATGACGACGACGGTTGGATTGATCTTGCTGCCGTAGGCTCGGATTCTTCTGGCGGCCACATCGCCCTTTTTCGAAACCAGGGTGCCGCTGGGTTCCGCGATGTTTCAAAGGCAGTCGGCTTGGACAAGATACATCTCGTGCATCCGCGCTCGCTCATCACTGCGGATTTTTTTGGTGATGGAGCGACGGATTTGCTGATTACGCAGAACGGCGGAGCCCCTGTGCTCTTGCGCAACGTGGGAGGCAATCGCAATCATTGGCTCAGGGTTCATCTCAATGGACTCAATGACAACAAAAGCGCGATTGGCACTAAGATTGATATCTTTGCTGGATCGATTCGTCAAAAATTCGAAATATCGTCAGCCTCAGGATACCTCGGACAGAGCGACACGAACATCACCGTGGGCCTCGATGGCGTCGCAAAGGTAGATATCCTCCGCATGCTGTGGCCCACCGGAGTGCTTCAGGACGAAATCGGTTTCCCTGCGGATTCTCGCCAGGCGATTACTGAGCTTGATCGCCGCGGCAGTTCGTGTCCCATCCTGTTTGCCTGGAATGGCCACAAGTTCCAATTCATCGCGGATATTCTTGGTCCAGGCATCGTAGGCCATTGGGTTGCGCCGGGCCGCCGGGACGTCCCGAATCCGGCAGAGTACCTTAAGGTGAGTGGTTCCGACGCCCGGCCAAAAAATGGTCTGCTCAGTTTCCGTCTGCTTGAGCCGGAAGAGGAGCTCGACTATCTCGATCAAGTTCGTCTTGTTGCCGTTGATCATCCAGCGGATGTCGAAGTCTATTCAAATGGCCATTTCGCGATGAATCCTCCGTTCCCGGTTTTCAAGGTGATTGCCAGCCGCGATGCTCGCCCGCCGCTTGCGGCACGGGATGATCATGGCCGAGACGTTCTGCCGCTGTTGCTTGCGCGCGACCATCAATTTGTCGCCGGTTTCAACGGCCCGCCCTATGCAGGTTTCGCGAAGCAGCACTGGCTGGAGCTCGATCTCGGCAACTGGAATCCGCGGCGTCCATTGCATTTGATTCTCGACGGCTTCACCGACTATTTTTCCGCGAGCTCCTTGTACTCGGCTTGGCAGGCCGGATTGAAACCGATTCCGCCCTACGTCGAAGCCCTCGGTGCCGATGGCCGCTGGCAGCGAGTCGTGAACGACATGGGATTCCCTGCGGGCCTCGAACGCACCATGACCGTCGACCTCTCCGGGAAACTTCCGCCGGGAACAAGAGAAATCCGCATCGTGACGAACCTGAAAATCTATTGGGATCGAATCCGAATCGACAACTCCGCAGATGCGCGCTATCGCGTCATGAATGTACCGTTCGCGAAGGCTGAACTCGAATTTCGAGGGTACCCGCGCTATACCGAAGGTAAAACAGCCGGTGATTTAAGCTATGCGTACGACGACGTGAGCGCAACCGGCCCATATGCGCGCCAGGTCGGCAATTATACGCGATACGGAGACGTCAGCTCGCTTGTCAAACACGCGGATGAAGAATACGTCATATTCGGTTCCGGTGACGAAGTGGCGGTGAATTTCGATCCGTCCTCGCTACCCGCACTTCAACGCGGCTGGGCGCGCGATTACTTTTTCTATGCCAATGGCTTCGACAAGGACATGGATTTCTATGCCGATTTCGGTGGCACGGTCGATCCGTTGCCAATCGACACCTTCGCGTCGTACCCCTATCCTCATGGGGTTAGCTACCCCACGGATCCGAGCCACTTGGATTACTTTTTGCGTTACAACACTCGCGCCATTTCCGGGGCACCGCCAGCGTCGTATCGCTTCGAGTACCGCAAGAAAGGGTCTTGAACCAGAATCCGATGAAACGAAAAATTGCGGTCATCACCACATCGAGAGCTGACTACAGCCATCTGTACTGGCCGTTGCGAGACTTGTCGAAGCACCCCGAAGTGGATTTGCGAATCATCGCGCTCGGCTCGCATCTATCCCCTGAGTTCGGGTGCACGATTCGAGAAATCGAAAAAGACGGCTTTGAAATTAGCGCGCAGATTGAATGCTTGCTCAGTTCCGATACGGACATCGGCATGGCGAAGACGATTGGAGTCGCGACTCTCGGCGTGGCCGACACGCTGGGGCAGATGCGGCCAGATCTGCTTCTGCTGATCGCCGATCGTTATGAAATGCTTGCCCCCGCGTCGGTAGCGCTGGCTTTGCGTATTCCCATCGCGCACATCGAAGGCGGCGAGATCAGCGAAGGGGCGATCGACGACGCTGTCAGGAACGCGCTGACAAAGATGAGCCACATTCACTTCACATCCACGGAGACCGCGCGCCGCCGCGTCGTGGCCATGGGAGAGGAAGAGTGGCGAGTACACCGCGCCGGTGCGCCGTCCCTCGATCACCTGCGGCGGCGGCGCTTGCACACTCGTGAAGAACTGGAGACCAACCTCCACATCGATTTAGGATCCCCGGCGATTGTTGTCGCGTATCATCCGGTCACGATTGCCCGCGACACTGTGCGGGAGGTGGACGCGCTCTTTGAGGCCCTCGCATCGCTCTCTCAGCAACTGTTTTTTTGTTACCCGAATGCCGATGCGGGCAGCCGCATCCTCATCGACCGCACAAAGTCTTTTTTGTCGGCCTGCGGGCGTGGAGCGCTCATTGTAAATTTGGACGCGGTCACGTATTGGAGCCTTCTCCACTGCGTTGATCTCATGATTGGTAATTCAAGCAGCGGAATCATGGAAACGCCGTCGCTTGCCTTGCCAACAGTCAACGTTGGACTCCGCCAGGAAGGCCGCGAGCGCGCCCGAAATGTCCTCGATGCTCGCCCCGATGTTGATTCGATTCTCGAGAAAGTACGAATCGCCATGAGTCCGGAATTCCGTGCTTCCTTGCAGGGGATGTCGAACCCGTATGGACACGGACACGCGTCGGAGAAAATTGTCGAAGTGCTCACTACGGTACCTCTTTCCGAGCAACTCCTGATGAAACGCTCCTCGGGTTTTCCTCATTCGGATGGTTCGGGGACGGAAGGAAACGGCGCTCCCGCGATTCGCGGGGGAATGAGCGCCGAATGAAGATAAGGAGTTGGAGCGTAGCGTATCGGCGTTATAGTCTGGGAACGTGCGCCCCATTCAGCGGTCTCCGACGCTTGGCCTGTTCCTCGGCCTGATCATTACGCTCGTAGCCGTTGTGGCTTATTCCGCGTATATCACGCGGCAAATCTCCGGCTTGCGGGAGTTGCAAGATAATCTGGCTGGCCTGTATCGGAAAGATTCGCTTCAGCTTTTGCGGATCCAGAATGACCTCAACTCGCTGGGACTCGCCCTGCGCGACATGCTTGCCAACGACGAACCGTATCCCTTGACCGCCTGGTCGGCGCAATTTCAGCAAATTCACACCGACCTGGACGACGCTCTGCAACGCGAACAGCAGTTCGCCGTGGCTCGCCGCACGCCCGAGCAAATTCGGAATTTGGCGAATGCCTTCGCGCAATTTTGGGATGCGACGGATCGCACTTTCGCTCTCGCGCGTAGTGGCAATGAAAAAAAAGCGCGAGAACAGATCCGCATTTCGCTCCAAGCCCGGCAGGCCTCTTTGACCGCCGCCGTGGCTCGTCAGTTGGTCAATAACAATGAAGGCGAGGAAGCGGCTGCTCTGCAAATCGGCCAAATCTACGACCGCGTGCAGCGCCAGGTCTATTTATTTCTCACGGCGATCTTGATTGCGATATTGCTGACCAGCCTCTATTTGATTCGCTCGAACCGTCGTGTTTTTGCGCAACTGGACGCCCTGTCGAGCCAGCGCAGCGAACTTGCCCAGAAATTGATTTCCACTCAGGAATCGACTCTGCGCTACATTTCCCGCGAGTTGCATGACGAGTTTGGTCAGATCCTAACGGCCATCGGCTCCATGCTCAGCCGCTCCGAAAAATTTGCCCCGGAAGGATCGTCGCTTTGCTCCGATCTTCGCGAAGTGCGCGATATCACCCAAACCGCCCTCGATAAAGTGCGCTCTCTTTCCCAGGCCCTGCACCCCGTAATGCTCGACGAATCCGGTCTCGAAAGCACGGTCGATTGGTACCTCGCCACAGTCGAAAAGCAAACCGGTGTTGCGATAAGCTATGAAAAATGCGGCGTTCCTTTTGTGCTGGATGGCGCCGCGCCCATTCATATTTATCGAATCTTGCAAGAAGCATTAAACAACGTGGCGCGGCATTCCGGAGTTAAAAAAGCATCCATTCGGTTACGGTTTTTGGACGATGCCCTGGAACTCGAAGTGGCGGATCGCGGCGCGGGATTCGCGGGCCGAGTGGCAAAACCGGGCATCGGGTTAGTCGCAATGCGCGAACGCGCGGAGCTTCTCGGCGGCACGATTGAATTTGCCCAGCCAGCCACGGGTGGAACTGTGGTTCGCTTGCGGGTTCCGAGGAATCAATTGGCGTCATAATGCCGGATAAAATCACAGTCCTGCTGGTCGACGATCATGCCCTGGTCCGTCGGGGCTTTCGGCGCATGCTCGAAGATGAGCCGGATATTACCGTCGTCGGCGAGGCGAGCGATGGCGAAGAAGCGATTCGCCGCGCACGTGCTCTTTGCCCGCGCGTAATCCTGATGGATTCCGCTTTGCCTCATGTCAGCGGGCTCGATGCGACGCGTAAGATTCTCGCGGCGGCGCCTCAGAGTTTGATTTTAATGCTGAGCATGCACTCCGAAAATACCCTCGTGCGCCAGGCGCTCGAGGCGGGAGCCAGCGGATACATTCTCAAAAATGCTGTGGATCTTGACTTGGCCGCCGCAGTCCGGCGCGTCGCGGCCGGCGAAATCGTGCTGTCTCCCCAACTGTCGCATCCCTCTGCGCTTAAGGGCGAACGAAATGCCGGACTTACTGCGCGCGAGCTTCAGGTACTGCAACTGATCGTGAACGGCAAATCGAACAAAGAAATTGCCGACCAGCTTGATCTGAGCGCGAACACCGTTTCTGTCCATCGCGCCAACATTATGGACGCGCTGGGAATCCACAAAACGGCCGAACTAGTCGTCTACGCGATTCGCAACGGCCTGGTGAGCATCTCGTGAACCGCAGGTCATTTCTCATGGGGCTTGCGGGACTCGCGTCTGCGGCTAGCTTGCGGCGGACTGAAGGGCAGAGGATCCTCCAGCCCCCGTCGACGAATCCTGGATTTCGATTGGTGGACGTGACTTCGCGGGCCGGCATCCACTTCGAACACAATACCGGCGCATACGGGGGAAAGCTTCTGCCAG
>Ga0307374_10009472_pt1 | contig 14342 bp, 14 predicted proteins | sample OX3MG_FD_202532 | JGI IMG/M metagenome (GOLD analysis project Ga0307374, IMG submission 202532) | Soil microbial communities from Risofladan, Vaasa, Finland - OX-3 | ecosystem: Environmental > Terrestrial > Soil > Coastal area > Acid sulfate soil | place: Finland: Risofladan, Vaasa | collected... | reverse complement strand
CCTTGCGGGTCTCCCCGGCGGCCAGTACGGGATCGAGGCCGGCGCGGATGGCGGCGAGGAGGCGATCGAGCTCGGTGGCGAGGCGCTTGGCGTCCCGCCGGGCCCGGGCGACGGCCGGGGGCTCTCGCCGGTGGCTGGCCTGGTCGGCCTCGATGATGGCGGCCACAGTGGCATCGAGGTCGGTGGGGTCGGTGAGGGTCCCGAGCCAGGTGTCGAGGGCGGCCACGATGCGCTCTTCACGAACGGCCAGGGTGGGAGGGTGGTCCGGCGCCGAGGGGATGGCGTAGTCCGGCCGGGTTGACCCACAGCGGTAATAGGGCTTGTTCTTCATGGTGGCGCCGTTCATCGACCGCCCGCAGCTGGCGCAGCGCACCCTTCCGGCCAGCAGGTAGCGCCCGGGCTCCGAGCGGGGCTGGCGGCTGCCTCCGCCGGGGGTGTTGGTGATCCGCCGATTCACGCTTCGCCACAGGTCCTCGGTGACGAGGGGCGGCCAGGACTCGGTCTTGGCCCACGTCCAGTCGCCCTCGGCCTGGCGGCGTTGGCGGGAGGTGGTGCCCAGGGCGGCGTCGGTGGTGTCGATGAGCGCGTCGTGGCGGCGCTGGCGGCCCGCCACCTGGCGGCCCAGGTAGCGGGGGTTGATGAGGATGGCCCGCACTGCCGACCCGGCCCACACCCCGGCCGAGCGGGGGTGCCGTCGCGGCCCGACCTCACCGGGGCTGGGGAACCCTTCGCCCTCGAGACGCTGGGCGATGCCTCTGTAGCCGAGGCCGGCGTCGAACATCTCGAAGATCCGCACCACGACCGGGGCGGTGTCGGGGTCGGGTTCAAGGGTGCGGAGGTGAACGCCGAGGGCGGCCTGTTCGGGGTGGGGGTGGAGGGTGGGGGTGTCGATGAGGCGGTAGCCGTAGTTGGGCCGACCGCCGAGCCAGCGCCCCTCGGCGGCCAGGGCATGCATGGCCGCTCGGGTGCGGATCCGCAGCCGGTTGCGCTCGGCTTTGCCCAGGCCGGAGAACAGGCTCATCACCAGGTCATGGGCTTCGGAGTCCGGGTCGACCCGACCACCCACCTCGGGGACCCACAGGTCGATGCCGAAATGGGCCAGCACCGGGAAGACCAGGCTGAACTGGTTCCCGGAGAAGGCCCGCTGGGGCTCAGCCACCACCAGGGCCCCCCAGTCCCTCGCTCCGGGTCGCTGGGTGGCATCGGCCATGAGCCGGCTGGCTTCGGGGCGGCGCGCCCAGGGAACCGACCGGCTCACGTCGATGTCGTGGTAGACCGCCACGATGTGGCCGTCGTGGGGGCCGATGAGCTGCTCGGCCACGTTGAGCTGCCAGCGACGGGAGTCCTCGGGGGACTGGTGGTCCTCGGTCGAGGTTCGGACATAGGCGGCGAAGAGCATCGTCATGCCAGGGTCATCCCGGGAGTCCTCATTGGCCCATTCTGGCCGGGGGCTGTGACTCGCGACTCGCCAGAGGAGACGGCTCGGGCCCACCGTGAGACTCGAGGTAGGCACGGACGATGTCGCCCAGCAGCCTGGCGGCCGAGGGCGTGAGTGCCGGGCGATCCTGGTCGGCATCGACCACCGGGGGATGCGATCGGGCTGAGACGGTGGCAGTCGCTCCTTCCGACTCGACGGCCGCGAGGGTGATGACCGACTCGGCGGCCGGGGCCAACCTGACACCGCCAGCGCAAGAGGAGAGGCGTAGTTCCGAGCGGTCGGCCTCGCCCGGGCTGAGGGGGCCGAGATCGGGTCCTTGGTTCGGCACTGCCTTGGAGCTTCGGGTCATCGGGACATCTCCATGGAACAGATCGATTCGGGCTCAGGTAGCGACCCCCGGGGCGGGGGCGAGCCCATTGGGCGAGCTTGAGGAACTAGGCCAGATGGCGGCCTTCGATCTCGCGTGATCGGCGTGCCGGTCGACAGACCTGGGCCCAAGTGATGGGCGACGTGGACCCGCGGCAGGTACAAGGCCCAGTCGGTGAGATTCACCCCGTCCCGGGCGATGATCCGAGTCCCGCGCACCCATCCCGGATCCCCACCGGATGGCAACGCCCGTCCCGCTGCCGTCCCGCCAGCCTCATCCCGGCGGGCCCCATCCCCCGGACAGACCCTTGCAGGTTCCCCTCCGGGAAACCTGCGGGACCGGGGTTCCCGGTCGAGCCAGCCGGAGGGACCCGCGGGGGCAGGAGACTTCCTTCCGGGGTGGATGGCCCCGGCTCGGAGCGGGCTGGGACCCCAGCGGGACGGAAACGGGAACGTCGCCGGGACGCCCCGGCATCCCGCGGTGCTTGAAAAGCGGGCCGTGCCGGTCGGTTCATGGCGGTCCCGGCCCCAGTGGTCGCGGCCAATCAACTCTGCTCGAACGCTCCGGCCGGGTGAGGCGGTAACGCCAGGGCCCAACGACGGGACGGGGTAGGGGAGTCGGACGGGGGTCATGGATCAGATCCGTCGGGCCGGTTCGACCCGGGCGGAGTCACGAATCTGGCGGAGGTCGGCCGGGGCGAAGGCCAGGCGACCGGTGAGCTTGTAATACGGGATCACCCGTTCGGCGACCCGCCGGCGCATCCAGCGCACGGTGACACCCAGGAAGGCGGCGGCCGCCTCGATGTCGACCAGGTCTTCCTCCGCCCCGCCCCCGCCCGGCGCCGGACCGGTCACGGCGCAGCCCCCGCTTCGGAAGGACGAGTCGATGTGATGGGGGAGACAAGGCGGCAACTACGCCGGGCGGTCGGGGACCGCCCGGCCATGTCCATTGTCTCCTCGGGCCGGCCCGGGCTCGTCAAGGGCCACTCGGCCACCCGTGGCCTCGTTCGGCTCCGCCGCCCCTGGACGACCCCTGCAAGGGTCCCTGTCGGGGAGAGGCTCCTAACTCCTCGGATTCCCCACAATCTTCCCCACACCCTGGCCATGGCGGGATCATGCGCCGCCACCTTCCCCAACCACTTCCCGAAAACCTTCCCCAAATAGAAATTTCCGGTCGGACCCGCGGGGGACGGGACGGCCTCCCGGTTCCCGCCCGCTCGCCGGCGTGGGCAGATGGCGTCCCTGCTCCGGGGCCTTTTCCCCAATCCAAGGAAGAGATGGGGAATGGGACCGGGCCGTTCCCCAATTCCATCCCAGCCTGTTTGGGGAATCAGAAATCCCCTCCGGACCCCCGGGGATGGCCTTCCCCGGTCTCGGGCCCGGCGCCCCAGGGCCATGGGCGGAGTCAGCTGGTCCGCGCCGGTCGCCAGGAGGGCCACGTCCGTCTCGTCAATGGCTGAATCCACCTCCAACTCCTCCCTGCCGCCCGGGCTGGCTCGCCCCACGCCGCGGCTTCCCGGTAGTCATACGCAAGCGAACCGGTACAACTACCGGCACAAGAACCGGCACAAGGACCGGTACGCGTCTTTTTTTTCCGGACAAGACCTGGGACAGGGAGCCCCGCCGGAGGAGAACTGGGACAGAACCTGGGACAAGAACCGGGACACGCCCGCCCGTGTGTCCGAGCGGGGGCCAGAACCGGTCCCAACCGTCACAACTACCGTCACAACTACCGTCACAACGGCCGGACCAGGTAGTGGACCGAGCGGAGGCCCAGGCCGGCGGCTTCATCGCCAACCTCGGGGACGCCCACAACAGGCGAACCGGGTCGTCATCGGCGCGCCGGTCGTCGCCGGGGCGCCAGACCGGGACCCCCATGGCAACGTGATCCTCACCACCGTCCTGAGCACCGCCCCGGGCTGGCCGCACGGCGCCGGGCGAGGACGCTGTCCCAGATACTCGGACGCAGGCACGCTGTCCCAGATACTCGGACACCGAGGCCTCGATCCTCCCCGTGGCACAGCGTCGCGGATGCATACCTCACTAAGCCCGTGACCGAGCCCGTTCCTCGCGTTGCCCGCTCGACAACCTGCCCGGTCCAGCACAACCATTGACCGCTACTTACCGAGCGTGAGATAACCCTCGACAGGCGTCACAGCCAAGGCGCATAACCACCCCCAACGGCCAAATCTTCGAACACGATTGCAACGTGGGTTCCCCACATTGCTGGCCGGCCGGAGCGGGGTGAGTGAGCATGGCCTGGATGCGGATGATGGGCACCGACTCGGTGGAGTACCACCGGGAGACGGTTCTCTCCCGCGCCGATGACCATCCCGGCGCTGCCCTCGGCTATTACGCCTCCCGGGGCGAGACGCCCCTGGTCTGGGGCGGTGCCGGCGCTGAGGCCCTCGGCCTGGGCGGGGTCGTCACCGACGAGGCCTACTCCGCCCTCTTCGGCCCGGGCGGGGCCAGTGACCCCCGCAGCGGTCAGCGCCTGGTCACCACCCGCCGTCCGGGCATGGAGCTGGTGGTGGCCGCCCACAAGTCCGTCGCCGAGCTGGGCGTCATCGGCAAGGCCGAGGACATGCACGCCATCATGGATGCCGAGCGCGACGCCACCCTGGGCTATCTGGATTCGGTCACCCAGACCAGAGGCGGCCGGCGGGGAAGGGGAGCAGCCAGCGCCCCCACCGCCGGGCTGGTCTATGCCACCACCCGCCATGCCACCTCCCGGGCCGGTGACCCCGCCCCCCATGACCATGTCCTCCTGGCCAATGTCGTGGCGATGGCCGACACCAAGGGCGGCTGGAAGGCGGCGGACACCACGGCCTGGCGCGAGCACCTCCACGCCGCCACCGTGATCGGCCGGCTGGCCAGTGCCCGGGTGGCGGTGGAGCGGGGCTATGCCATCCAGGCCGACGCCGGCCCCTCCGGGCGTCTCGGGCACTGGCGGATCACCGGCATCCCCGAGGTGGTGTGCGACTGGCACTCCAAGCGCTCGGCCCAGATCGAAGAGGAGCTGGAACGCACCGGGCATTCCTCCTATAGGGCCCGGGGCATGGCGGCGAGGGCTTCCCGGGCCCACAAGCGCCATGAGCCCATCGCCGATCTCGTGGGACTCTGGCGCTCGGAGCTGGCCGAGGCCGGCTGGGCGCTCGAGGCGCTGGCGGAGAACCTGGAGCTGGCCAACGCCGCCGCCGTTCTCCCCGAGCCGGTGGACTATCACGGCGAGCTGGCTCTGGCCCAAGAGGTCCTCGGGCCCGATGGCGCCCTGGCCCGGGCCAAGGTCTTCTCCCGCCGGGAACTGATCGTGGCCACCGGGCCCCACCTCTATGGCCAGACCATGGCCGAGGCCACCCGGGTCATCGACCGGCTCCTGGGCGACGCTGAGGTCATCCCCCTCATGGCCGTGTCCGGGGCCCGCGAGCGCGTCTATGCCCTGGCCTCGGTCATCGCGGCGGAGAACGGCATCGCCGCTGCGGTGGAGCTGGGAGCCACGGCCACCGATCGGACCAAGGTGGCCGTCGAGGCGGCCCTGGCCGAGGTGGCGGCCCGCCGGGGTTATGCCCTCTCCCCTGAGCAGGAAGACCTCGTCCGCCACATAGCCGGGGACGGCCGGGGCATCGACGCCGTGATCGGGATGGCCGGTTCCGGGAAAACGACCGCCTTGGAGGCCCTGGGCCTGGCCTGGAGCAAAGCCGGGCACCGGGTGCTGGGCAGTGCCACCTCGGGCCAGGCGGCCCGGAATCTGGGCACCGAGGCCCACATCGACAGCCACACCGTGGCCTCTTTGACCCGATCCCTGGAGAGCGGGCGGATCAGACTCGGCCCGACCGACCTGATCGTGCTCGACGAGGCCGGGATGACAGAGGATCGCGACCTGCTCAAGCTGTTGAACGCGGCCGGGGCGGCCAGGGCGCATGTGGTCATGGTCGGTGACCCCTTGCAGCTGGCCGCCGTGGGTCCCGGAGGGGCCATGGAGGCGGTGGCCGCCCGCCATCCCGGAGTGCACACACTCACCGAGAACCGCCGGCAGTCCGACGAGGCCGAACGCACCGCCCTGGCCGAGCTGCGCCACGGAGCGGTGGAGGAAGCGGTGGACTACTACGCCCGCACCGGGCGCATCCGGACCGAGCCGGATCGCCACGGGGCCATGGAGGCGGCCGTCGACGCCTACCTGGAGGATGTGGCCGCCGGAAACGACACCCTGCTGCTGGCCTGGCGCCGGGATCATGTGGCCGAGATGAACGCCCTGGCCCGGGCCAAGCTCCAGGACACCGGGGCCCTGTCCAGGGTGGAGATGACCGCCCCCGGAGGAGCCCGCTACGCCCTGGATGACCGCGTGGTCTTCACCGCCCCCAACCACGACGCCGGGGTGGTCACCTCGCAGATCGCCACCGTATTCCTGACCGATGACCAGGGTCCCACCCCGGCTCTGATCCTGGAGCTGAGCGACGGTCGCCGGGTCCGCCTGGAAGGAGAGGCCATCGACGCCGCCCACCTGGCCCATGGGTATGCCATGACGGTTCACCGTTGCCAAGGCGCCACGGTGGATACCGCCCACGTGCTGGCCGACGGGGGAGGAAGAGAGCTGGGCTACGTGGCCATGAGCCGGGCGAGGGAGGCGACGCATGTGTATTTGGCCGCCGATGACATCGACCAGGCCCGGGAGGACCTGGTCCGGGACTGGAGTGCCTCGCGCCGTGTCCGCTGGGCCATCGACACCGGCCGGCCGGCCGAGGCAGTGGAACGGGGAGAGGTCCCCCTGCATCTCATCTATCCGGGACTGGAGCGGGCTGTGGTCAAGGCCGAGGCCGAGTCCATCGCGGCGGTGATCCCCGCCCCGGTCTCTGACGAGCAGATTCGGCTGGCCGACCGCCGCCTGGAGGATCTGGAGGCATCGGGGGAGCGGATCGCTTGGGGCCAGGGTCGCTGGGCCGATCCGGCTCTGGCCGAAGCGGCCGAGGTGGTCAGGGTCAAAGAGGTGGCCCAGCGTTCCGCTGACCAGGCCGCCGACTGGGCCCGCTCGCCACTCGGCCGTGCCTGGCACCACCACCAGGCCGAGGTGGCCGCCCGGGAGCTGGCCGGGGCCAGGGACCGCCTGGAGGTAATCGCCGCTCCCCATCGGGCCGACCTGGAGGCCGAGATCACCGCGGCCAGGGCCGAGTTGGTCCGCCTCCAGGAGGGGGCAGTGGCCCGGAGCGAGTTCGAGCGGGCCCGTCCCGGGGCCGCCCCTCGCCTGGCCCGCTCGCTCCGCGAGGGGCGCTGGCCCATCCCCGCCGTGCGCCGGGCGGCTCCTGACATGGCCCTGGGGGTGGTGGAGACGGTGAACGGGCCGTCCATGGTCGAGGTCAAGGCCGAGGCCTTCGAGCTGCGACCGGGCTCGGCCCGCTACGTCGAGTACATGAAGGCCGAGGCGGTCCGACAGGCGGTGTCTCATCCTCATCCGGCGCCAACGTCGGCGGCGGCCCGGATCAGGGGGCCGAGGATGGGACGATGAGGAGTTGCCTACGGTCCCGGTCTGGTCCCGGAGGACTCGAGCGGCTGCGCTCCGCCCGGCCGGAGACCACCTTCTCCGCCGGTATCGCCTCCTGGGACGGCCAGGAGTCCACTGCGGAGCTGATCGCTCGGGCCGACGAGGCTCTCTATTCGGCCAAGAACGCTGGGAGGAACCGAATCGTGGTCTTACCATCCGCCCGAGGCGACGGCCTTAACTGACACGGAGCGCCGATCACGGACCCGAAGAGATCCTCGACGGCTGCGTGGGCGACATCACCTGATCGTTACCACCTGCGCCATTTCTACGACGACCTTGGTCTCAAGCGCTTCGGAGACGTGACGGTCGGACAACAACCTCGGAAGGAGCTTCCCCGAGACTCCGAGAGTCTCATCCGCTACCCGGGCCAAGCTGGTCAATCTTCGCTCTGGCCTCAAGGCTCAGGTCCATGCCGTGTTGGCCAAGGAGGGCGTGGCCGTGCCCATATCCGACCTCGTCGGCACGGCCGGCACCAATCCCTCTCGGGCGGGCCTACTAGATCCGACTCGAGGATCCTTTGCTCGTCGCCAGAAAGGTGGACCCCGAACGGCGAGCGGCGCGACATGCGGACCCTTCCCTGACAGGCGGGCCACCAACTTACACCGTTGTATTTATCGGCGGGACCACTAGTTCGCTCACTCGTGTCGGAGGCCGCTGAGGGAAACGACAGATGCGCGCCCCTGGCCCATCAGCCAGCCAAGTCACAGAGCGTATCCGCGGTCTGCATACCGAGCCCAGGGGCAAGATCGCCCCCGAACCCTACGACTGATAGGCAGGTCGTGCTTCCCCGTGAGCACTCGAGGGGAAGAACCGGTAGTCATTTCAGGCCATTTTGTGAATGGTTCTGGTGGTGGAGGGTCAACTCGCCTTACCGTCAACCTCAGGACGGCTCAACGGACGGTGGAAATGTCAGCTTCGCTTGGCAGGATTCGTCGCACTTGTCTCCGAGTCCGCCGCCACCCGAAGTCTGTACGCCCGCGCAAGCGTCGTCACCTGGCAGCGGGCCTCGTTCTTCTCTCCTTCGGTGGGGCCCAACTCGCCGGTATTTCGGCGGCCTTCGCGCACTTCTCGACCGAGAATGTTCGGTGGAACCAGAACCTTGATGGCACGTATTGCGGACCCCTTGCTCCACCGTTGCCGCCGGGCTATGTGGCTAGCGTTGCTGAGTGTGACGTTGCCGTCCGAGATACATCTGCCGTCACCTCGCAAGGCGGCTGGCAGTATGCGATAGCAGCTGCCGAGAGCAACTGGTGTAACGGTGGCGATCCTTATTCGAACGTGGTTGATGGAGGCGCTGATCTCTGCTACTCCGACTACACGGGCGTAAGCACCCAGTCTGCGCGTGATCAGGTGGACGTCGATCGAGTCGACCTGGGAGGCGGAAGCGCGCAGGGCCTGATTATCCTGGGCCAAGCTAGTTGGTATTATGTGACGAATCTACAGAGCCCTGATGACACTGGGGCCTACAACTCGTTCTACAGCGGCTTGGTCCAACTCACGAACAACTCGGCGGTCACTTGGTACGTCGATGGAAATGAAGGCTACACAGTCCCAGTCGGCCAGTATGATCTTCAAACCGTCGCGACCCATGAGCTTGGCCACATAGTTGGTCTGGCCCATCCCGTCAACGGGCCCAACGATCCGCTCCACGTCATGGAGGCATGCATTAATTCTGCCGAGTACAACCACGGCGGTTCACATGACGTTCAAGGCGAATTCTGGACTTACGACTCGAACAATAGCCACTACGGCCCCCTGGTCGGAAACGTGACCCCGACATCATGTTGAGAGATCCGAGAAGTAGATACCGGGATGACTCGATGAAGGTCGGAAGGACCGTGCTTGGCGCCGGAGTAGCAGTAACGCTCGGATTCAGCCTTGCTGCTTGTGGCGGAACCGCTTCCGGTACTCTCCGGCATGCGCAATCGGCCGCCGTCGGCGTACTGCCCGGGTACCAGAGCCTCACACCGCATCAGCACCTTGAGAAATCCCTCAGCGTCCCCGGCATGCTCGGAGCGGTTTATGGCGAGGTTCTGTCAAACGCTACCCAGCGAACGCTGCCAGACATACCCGGGTCGATCAAGGCCCGTCAAGTGTCGGACGCGCCCTTCCGAATTCTTGGCTCCTATGGATTCCGCCACGCCTCGCCCTACTCAACCAACAGTACGGTAACCATTCAAGTGAGCGCGCTGGCGTCGGGCGAAGGGTCGGAATTTCCAGTCGTCACGCTTCAAGCGGGCCAACAACTCTTGGTATTTGCTCAGAACAATGCTGCAACTGCTCCGGCAGGTGCAACGACCACTAGCACGCTATCCGTCTCGTCTACCGGAGATGTCGCCTTCGTCAAAGACTCGACGGTGACGTGGGGACAACTGACGACGACGTTTGCTGACTTTACGAGCACCCTGGAGCAGCATCCATCACCAAGCTGAAAACCGTCCCAGACGAGACGGGGGACAGTATTCGCGGGACGGCGGGATAAGCGAAGGCGACTCGACCTAGGTCGTGGCAAAATCTCGATACCTACGGTTGAAAGCTTCGACCGATTCAAGCGGCAGCTTGTCCCGTTTGCAGGGCTGAACCAACGGTCATGCTGGGTTCCAGGGGAACTCGCCCCCAGGTAGTTCGGGGTACTCAGGTCCCGGCGGGTCTTGGGGTCCAGGAGGGCGGCTAGACGACCATGCAGAGCCCGACGGCGGTTGTAGCTGGGGCCGAGTATCAGGCCCGGTATCTGACGAGCAGATCCGCCAGGCCGACCGCCGTCTGGAGGACCTGGAGGCAGCCGGGGCGCGGTTCGCTTGGGGACAGGGTCGCTGTGCTGGGACGATCCGGCCCTGGCCGCCGCGGCTGAGGCGGTCAGGGTCAAGGAGGTGGCCCAGCGCTCGGCCAACCAGGCCGCTGATTGGACTCGCTCGCCGGTTGGTCGGACCTGGCATCTCCTGCATGCCCAGCGCACCGGCCGGGAGCTGGCCGGGGCCAGAGACCGGCTGGAGACCATCGCCGTCCCCCACCGGGCCGACCTCGAAGTCGAGATGGCGGCGGCCAGGGCTGAGCTGGTTCGGCTCCAGGAGGCGGCGGTGGCCCGGGCCGCCTTCGAGCGGGCCCATCCCGGAGCCGCCGGGCGCCTGGCCCGTTCCGTCCGTGAGAGGCACTGGCCCATCTCCGCCGTTCGGCGGGATGTCCCCGAGATAGCTCTGGGCTCGGTGGAAACGGTGAACGGCCCTTCCATGGTCGAGGTCAAGGCTGAGAGCTTCGAGCTGCGACCGGGATCGGCCCGCTATGTCGAGTACATGAAGGCCGAGGCGGTGCGACAGGCGGCGCCCCAGCCGCATCCGATGCCGCCGGCGCCGGCGCCGGCGCCGCGGCTCAAAGGTCCCAGTCTGGGGCGGTGAGAAACGGGCGCGATCGCATGCTCCTCAAGCCCCTCCTGAACGGCTCTTCGCTCAGCGGCCAGCGCTGGTCTCGGCGGGCAGCGCCCATGGGGACCTAGGGGTCCACTCAGCGATGGCGCCCGTCAGGTCGGCCGCCGTGGTTGCCGGTTGTCCACTAACCTGACCGGGGGGGCGCAGGTGGCTGCCGCTCTCATTAGGGGGAGGTGTAAGAAGGCTTGGCTTCAGCACTCGACTCTGGACTATGGACCAAGACGGCCTTGGGGGTGTGGGGCCCTCATGGTCTCATGACCCTGTGGCGAGCAGGAGAGTCTGATATTCGATATGGGTCGTTGTTCGAATTTCAACTCCAACCGCCCATCCTCACTGTTCCCCCAGGCGGCGGTCTTCAGCAGTTCACGACGCCGTCCGACATTTTGAATGCCTTCGAAGAAGCTCAACTTTCGGCCCCGCCAAGTGTTGCCGACACTCAAGCGCTGGTAGTCCGCGAGAGTGGTGCGATGGCCGGGCTGAGCCATCTTCGTCCTTGGCCGAGTGACGAACGAATCGGGGAAATAGCGATGTTGTGGATGTCTCCGTCTCACTCGGCGTCGGCCCGGTCACTTCTGGTACTTAACACCTTCTATCTGTTAGCGTCATCTGGCTTTGTGGGTGTGATTGCCAAGGCAAACCCTCTGGCGGATCAGCTATTGTCCCGGTTTCCCTTGCTTGCTAACCTCGACGCAGTTTTCGGCGATCACCTCCAGCAGAATGGCTGAATACCTACTCTTTCAGGAGAGAGTGTTATGAGTGCTCTATTCTCAGCTGCTTGGTGCGAACAATTCAATAATGAAGCAGGAACAATCTTTGATCCGGTCGGTCAAGGTCTCACCTTCGGTATGGTCGCGACCGAACTAGGAGTATCGCCGATTGGGCTGATTCATGTGACGCCCGACGGTGCCGTAGCTGCTGCTCCTCTCGAATCCTATTCGGCACCGAATTTGCTGCTGACCCAGCCGACCGTTGATGCCGCTGCGGAACAGTGGGCCGGGCAGAAGCTCTCCGATGTGTTGCAGTCATTCGCTGCTGCTGTGACTGGAGATATGACCGCTTTTACGGCCTTTATCTGGACGAGCTTGTCCCAACTGTCCGCGTCGAGCTTTGTAATCCCTAATTGGCCGACATTCACGGATAACTAGTCAGAATGTTAGTCGCGACATCGATCCTTGGATTTGCCGTTGTGTGTCTACTTATCGCGGTGCTCGGAGTCATGCGCGAGCTAGTTTTAACGCGAGCAGAGCTCAATAGCCTCGCAAATCTGGTTGTTAATCCTCCCCTTGCGGCGCCGTTACAGCGAAAATGGAGTTCGACAGCCTTGGCTTCGCTAGAACTGGCCACAACGCCTTCGGCGATCATGTTTGTGTCTCAAGGCTGCCCTGGGTGCTCAGAACTCCTGCGGAAGCTTCATGAACTCTCCGAGGGCAATCCACTAGGCGGCTCCGTGGCCATACTTGCACGAGGAGCCGGACGGCGGGCCCTCCAGAATTGGTCTCGGGTGGCGGAGACTGCCCTCATCGACTCGGACGGAACCCTCTTCCGAGACTTCAGAATTTCGGTCACCCCGATTACGCTGCTCGTCAACGAAGACGAGGTCGTCGCCGACTTCAAACTGGGAAGTGATGTCACTTGGATCCGAGACAAGTTTCAGCCCCTAATCTAATGGCCGAGGTCGGGCCGGAAGAAGATCCCGAAGCCACCTGTATTCACCCGTCGCCTCTCATCTTGCCACGGCGGCGATTTCTGGCTTGGACCCTGCGGGGTATCGTGGCCGTCACCGGAATTATGGGAGGCCTCGTCAAATTCGCTCCAACAGCTGTTGCCGCCGGAGGAACCTCTGTTTGCTTGCCGGGGACCATAGCCGAATTCTCCTGCAGCGATGCGGATGCCCCTATCATTTACCCAGGAGTCTGCAGCACAACTGAGTCCACTGTTTGTATTCGGTACAACCTTCAGGGGGGATGCGCCATCTCGTTCACCTGTTACTGCACAGCCCTATTCAAGACCTGTAGCCCGGCGGGCGCCGCAGCTCTATGTGACTTCACAGAAGTGGACTCCGGGTTCTGCTTCTGTTGCTGCGTGGACTGCAACAACTTACCTTGATGCTCACCGGTAGAGTGGCGGCGTCTTTTGTCGGTGTGGTCTTGGTGTACTCCGGTACGGCGAAGTTGACCCGAGGACGGAGCGACTTCGAAGGTGTGCTTCGGAGGTTGTCTCTCATGCAGAATGTGAACGGTCAGTGGGTCTGCATGACTGAAGTGGGATTAGGTGCGGCGCTGATTTTCGGCGCCGTCATCGGTGGTTCCATACTAAGGACCTTGGCCTTGGCTGCGGCGGCCGTGATGACCCTGACAACGGCTATTCTTGGAGCATGGCTAGCGACTTCAGCGGAATCAGATTGCGGTTGCTTTGGAGACCGAAAAATCAGGAGCGGTGGTTCCCATTGGTACTACGCCAAGCCAGCTATTCGACCCCTGGGATACGGGCTCAGGAATGGCGTCCTTTTGGCCGCCTCGATGTTGGGGGCGGGCCTGAGTAGTAGTCGGTCGGTGCTTGCGGGATTCGGTGCGGTCGCGGTAATTCTAATCTTTGGGCTGTTGGCGTCGATAGCGCACTGGTCTGCGCAACTCCGACAGCCGTGGGCAACTTTTACTTCGATTGAGCCCTTGTTCGCCCGACCAATAGGGCCGTCGTTACAATGGTATTCGCTAGTTGACGATCTTCTAGCACCGTACATGAGCCAGCAGGGAAGCGCGTCCCGTCACAATCTTCTTTATAACGAGAGCGAATTGCCAGTTTACAGGAGGGAACCGTGAGCCAATCAGATAATCCCTATGCTGGCTCCTGGACGGGTGCGACTGTCATGCACTCCCCAGAGGCACCGGCCCCTGCAGCCGTAATGGACGTTATTGCTCAGGTTGCCAGTGGGAGCATCACTCATGCATCGGTGAGATTTCGGAGCCACCAGGTTGGAAGTGACGACGAGCGTACTGGTGTTGAAATGCTGGTCCTTAGAACGACAAAGTTCGATCCAAAGCTGGACTCGGCCAGCCGCCAAGTTACGTCACCCGGGAGCCCATATGGTGCGCTCGTACAGGCATCGCTGCTTGAGGATGGCGACGTTCGCTGGTCAGTCCGGCTGGACCCTGGCAGCCTTGCCGCGGCAAGTGATCCGCTTACCCTCTCACGGAAAGTTCAGGCCGCAGTGCTATACGCGCTTCGGACAGGTCAGTACAGCGTTTTGCCGTCCACCACTCTGTAACGAGAGAGGCCCGGCGCCGGGTGGGTATCGAATCGCAGGCACGTCACCGGACATTTGAGGCGCGGCAGAAGGCCCAGTTGTCCTTGACTGATCAGGCCGCGCAAGCGGCTCAGGGACGGGTGATTTCGAGTGGAGAAGCCGTTGCCTTGTCAGCGCGAAGATCACAGCGCTAACCACTTTTCCAACCCGACGTATGTAGCAGTTGGGCCGAGTATCGGGCCCCCGCCACCAACGGATTCTCAGAGTCCAGTCGAAAGCCCACGATGTCGTGGGCTTTCGTGCTGTTTCGGCGTATTTCCACGGGGTTATCCACAG
>Ga0307374_10009470_pt1 | contig 14344 bp, 12 predicted proteins | sample OX3MG_FD_202532 | JGI IMG/M metagenome (GOLD analysis project Ga0307374, IMG submission 202532) | Soil microbial communities from Risofladan, Vaasa, Finland - OX-3 | ecosystem: Environmental > Terrestrial > Soil > Coastal area > Acid sulfate soil | place: Finland: Risofladan, Vaasa | collected... | reverse complement strand
CCCCGCCGGGGGCGGAGCGGGCCAGCATTTGGGCGCGGTTGACGAGCAGCACGAAGGCGCTCGTGCCCACCGCGTCGCCGCCGCCGGGCGCCACCGGCGCCGCGGAGGTGACGGAGAAGCTGAACAGGGGCGGGCCGCTGGCTTCGAAGTTCAAGGCGCCGCTGGGCTGGGGCGTCGCGTTGGGCTCGGCCGTCCGCAGCAGCGCCGTGGCGCGCTCCAGCGTGCGCGGATCGGCGCTGGAGCTGAGCACGGCTTGCAGCGCCGCCTCGACCTCGGGTGCGAGCGCGGGCGTCTCGCGTTGCACCGCCTGCAGAAAAAACAGGGCATCGGCGTCCTGGTTCGTACTGGCGCTGGCGCCGAAGTAGCTCAAGCCGGCCTGGGCCAGCAGCAGGCGATCCGAGCCGTCCAGTCGGCGGGAGCGCAGCGCCGTGGCCAAACCGCGGTAAGGATAGGTGCCATCGCTGCGCGCGCACTCCTGCACCAGCGCCACGACCGTCGCGGCATCGCCCCGCTCGGCGGCGCGCATGACCAGCGGATCATAGAGCGGGGCTTGGGGCACATCGGCACGGCGCGCCAGTTGCAGCGCGGCGGCGGCGTCCGCATCGGCACCCGCAGCGGCGGCGGCGGAATCACCCGGCGGCGGGCGTTGGCGCAGGAGCGCGTCGACGGCGCTGCGCTCGGTCTCCGCCTTGATCGCCTCGACCGGGGCGCTGGCCGGGTCAGCGCTGGCCGGCAGCGGCAGGGCGCGGGCGAGCCAGAAGGCGGAGGTGTAGTCGGCGATGGCCTGCTGGGGGAAGAGCCGCATCTCGTCGCGCGCCAGGTCGGCGGTGATGACCGGGGCAGCCAACGGCCCCACCGCCGCCACATCAGCGCGTGCGCTGCCAAACAGGGCTTGCACCAGCCCCCGCGCGGCCGCGTCAAGTGGCGGCCGCCCGCTGGGCGCGGCGCGGCCACCGCGGCCTTGCGCTCCGAGCGCAACGGCCAGCAGCAGCACCAGCCCCCAATGCCTCCGCATAACGCTTAGCCTTGCTTCCTAGCCATGGTGAATCGTGACCTTAACGATATGGACGGGCGTCAGCGGCTTATCGTTGCTATCGCGCGGCACCTCGCTGATGGCATCGGCCACGTTCTGCCCGGCGGTGACTTGGCCAAAGATCGTATAGTGCCCGTTGCCAGACGGATACGGGGCGACGGTAATGAAGAACTGCGTGCCGTTGGTGTTGGGTCCGGCGTTGGCCATGGCGAGACGTCCCGCCCGGTCAAAGGTCAGTGCGGGCGTGGTCTCGTCGGCGAAGCTGTAGCCCCCGTCGCCTTGGCCGGTGCCCAGCGGATCGCCGCCCTGAATCATGAAATTCGGAATCACGCGGTGAAAAATAAGGCCAGGGTATAACGGCTGATGCGTCACCACCTTGCCGGTGCGGGGATTGCGCCAGGGCTGCGTGCCTTGCGCCAAACCGATAAAGTTGCCCACCGCCAGCGGCGCGTCCTGCGGAAAGAGCTGGACGGTGATGGTGCCGAGGTCGGTTTGGATGTCGGCGGTGTAGTTGCCGGGCGGCGCCGGTTTCGGTCCGGGAACAGCGGCGGAATGGCATCCGGCAAGCAAAAAGGCCAAGATAACGAGTAGCGACCACCAGTAACGGCGCATGCCGTCATTGTAAAGCTGCTTTTCTTTCGACGCCGGTCTGCATACAATCATCTCAAGATTCCAGATGTCTGAACCCTCTACGCGATGATCTCGATCGTCGAACGCCCGCAACGGTTGGGCCGCCTTGAGGCTTGGCAGATGGCGCCGGCAGGAGCCCCGCTGGGCCCACCGTTGCTGCTGGTGCACGGGCTGGGCGGCGGCCCCTGGGGCTGGGAAAACTTTCAACGCCACTTCGCCGAGCGCGGCTACCTCAGCTACGCGGTCGAGCTGCCCGGCCACGGTAGCGACGTCAACTCGGAGCGGGCGGGCGGGTTGGGCGCGTTCAGCGTCGAGACCTACGCCCTGTATCTCGCCAGCGCGCTGGCCGAGTTGGGTCAGTGCGTGGTCATCGGACACAGCATGGGCGGCCTCATTGCCCAGAAGCTGGCTGAGTCGCAGGATCAAGGCGGCTACGTCTTCTTGTGCAGCGCCCCGCCCTGGCATATGTTCCGGCGCGCCTACTGGGCCATGTGGCGGCGGCTGGTGTGGCATCCCTGGCGGCAGATCATCGCCCCCGTGATCGGCCGCACCGTGCTGCTGGACGATAGTCTGCAGGACGAGCTCGTCAACAACCGCCTCTCCCCCGAAGCGCGCGCCATCGTCGGCGGCAAGGACGTGCCCGACTCCGGCCGCGCCTCCATGCAGATGTGCGTCGGGTTGGTCACCATCGACGCCAGCCAGGTCCGCTCCCCCTGCCTGGTGGTCGGCAGCACCGACGACCGCCTCATCCCCCCCAGCGAGCAGCGCCGGCTCGCCCAAAAATACGGCTGTCCGCTGCAACTCTACGACCGCGGCCACATGCTCCTGCTCGAAGATGGCTGGGAAGAAATCGCCGACGGCATCCTGAGCTGGATCGCCGCCCTCCCTATCGCCCGCGCCGACATGGCGGCCTCGATCTGACCCGGCTCTAAGCCGGCAGCAGGATCAGATCGCGGGCGGCGAGCAGGCGGCGGAAGCCGCGATCAAACGTGACCAACTGCTCCCCGGCCGCTTCAACAGCGGCGGCGATCCAGGCATCGTTGACGTCGTTGCCGCGGAGGTCCAGCGCCAGCAGCTTGGATCGGAGCAGCGGCCACACTTCGCCATCGCGAATGACAACGCCGGGAGAGGCGAGCAGGGCATCAATGAAGGCCACCGCTTCCTCGGGGGAATTGGGATTGGCAAACACCCGGCGGTTCGTCACCAGGCGCAAAAAACCGGCTAGGACGAGCGGCAATAGGACCAGGTTGGTGTCTCCTGCCAGCGTCCGTTCGCGCACTTGCCTCAGCCACGGCGCTGCGATACCGAATTGGACGTGATCGTCCCGAAAGGCAGCAACCAGGACATTGACGTCGGGGATCATTCCTGGTCGGCGGCATCGAACATGGAGCGATTGCTCGATGGATCAATGCCGGGTAGCAGACCGCCCCCGCGATGCGACACCGGCAGCGGTGGCAGTGCGCGCCGTAAGGATTGAACTGGCCGCAGCCGAAGCGCCAAGCCCTCTTCAATCATCCGTGTCAGTGTTTTCCCCTGCCGCGCTGCCTCCGCCTTGGCTTGGCGCAGCAAATCGTCCCGGATATCGAGGGTGGTCTTCACGCGCCCATGATACAGAAATCTGTATTTCCGGTCAAAATCATCCTGGGGGTTAGGCGCGGGCGCCGCGAGCGGCAGCCAAGGTGCGAAACTCGGACTCGGAGTCGGCGGGGAGCAGGACCCAGAGGGTGTAGATGCCGAGCGCGGTGCCGAAGGGGATGCTGACCAGCTCCAAAATGCCGAGCACGATGGCGAGGATGCGGGCCCAGGACTCCGACTGCAGCAGCGCCACCCCCGCCAGGATCGACAGCCCGCCCATGATCAGCAGGCCGATCCCGATGGCGCCCAGCAGCGAGGGGACCAAGGCCGGGAAGGTGCTGGGGCCCCAGAACGGGCCGGGGCCGACCGCGATGCGGGGCACCATAAAACGCGCATGCGCCATCCCAAACCATAAAAACAGCCCGCCCGGCAATAGCAGCGCGCCGCGGACAATCCACAACACCGCCAACAGTTTGCGGTGACGGCGGACGCGGCCCTCCGGCGGCGCCAGGGAGGCGGCACGCGCCCCGACGCCCGGCGCCACTAGGGCGTGGCCGCACCGGGGACAGACGGATTCGTCTGGGGCCAAGGGAGCTCCGCATTGGTTGCAGTACATGCGATTACCTCATTGCTATCCTGCTTCTTCAATACGATCCAATACCGGCTGCGGTTCCCGATTCCAGCGCGGCGACGGCGCCCACCGGTCCTTGAGGCGGAGAATCGGCGATTCCAAAAAGCGCCAGGAGGCGCCCGCCACGGCGATGGCCACGGCCACGCTCACCAGGCCGCGCGCCGCCGTTCCCCACCAGCCTGCGCCCGGCCAGCCGCCCAACCAGCCATTCATGGCCGCGCCCACCAGCATGTAGACGGGATAGTGCACCAGGTAGACGGTGTAGCTGATGCGGCCCAAATACCGGCCCGGCCGCCAGCGTAGCAGGCGGGCGGCGGGGGAGGCGGTGCCGGCGCGGGCCACCGTCCACCCCACCACGCCGGCAAAGAACACCGCCAGGGCCGTGTAGCCCAGCGTGGCAAACCAGTGACTGGCGCGCGTGCCGCCGGTCAGGGCGATCAAGATGGACAGCACGGCGCCCGCGCCCAGCATTACCCGGCGATACCGCATGGCCGCGCGGCCGTCCCGGCTCCAGTAGGTCCACACCAGCGCCAGCATCGCCCCCCACGCCAAGGCGTCGAAGCGCGCCGGCAGGAACTCGTACTCGGCATGGCCCGCGGTATGGATGAAAAAGCGCAGCACGGGCGCGCCCACCACCACCCCAACCAGCACCATCCACAGCCGCCGTGGCGGCAGATATCGCACCACCGGCGCCCACATCAGGTAGAACTGCTCCTCGATCGACAGCGACCAGAGCACGGACACGCCCGCGTAGACGAAGGTGGGCGCGGCAAAGGCCCAGTAATGGAAGAACTCCAGCGACGACGATAAATACGCGGCGTGCATCAGCCAGTACGTCCACGGCTGCGGCCCGCCGCCGATGCGCGCCGCCAGGATATAAACGAAGAGCAGCAGGTAATAAATGGGGAAAATGCGCAGCGTGCGCCGGGCATAGAAGGTGGAGAAGTAGCGCGCCCGCGGCTGCCCCGCCACCGCTGTAGCGGCGCGGGGCGGGCGCGCCGCCACCAGAATGCTGGTGATCAGGTAGCCGGAGAGGACAAAAAACAGATCGACGCCCACCCAGCCCAGCCCGGTCACGCGATTGGCGAGGGGGTTGGCAATGGTGTAGTGGAACGAGATCACCGCCAGCACCGCCAAGGCGCGGAGTCCGTCCAGTTCGAGAATGCGTCCAGAGCTGGAGGAGGCGGCGTTCACGGCGGGTGGCCTAGCAGCCAGTATGAGGCCACCGCTTCCGGCAGCAATGCGCGGCGGGACGGATCCGCGCCGAGCGCACCCAGAGCCCCTTTGCCACCTACGCGGGCATGGGCAATCCTGGCATTCCCTCGGGGAAAGGGGCAGCGGTGCGCCGGCGGCGGCGTTCATAACCGCGCTCGTGCCTTCGCGAGGCGGCGAGCCACATGGCGGGGCGCACGTTATCATGAGAACGCATGCCGGGCCCGTCCGCAATATCAGCCACTCCGCCTAAAACAGCACCCTGGACGCCCCGGGACCGCTTCCTGGCGGCGGTGCGCCGCCAGCCCGTCGACGTCCCTCCGGTGTGGCTGATGCGCCAGGCGGGGCGGTACATGGCCGAGTACCGGGCGGTGCGGGCGCGGCACGGGATTCTTGAAATCTGCCAAACCCCGGCGCTCGCCGCCGAGGTCACCATCACCGCCGCCGAAACGCTCGGGACCGACGCCGCCATCATCTTCGCCGACCTGCTGCTGCCCGCCGCGCCGCTCGGGCTTCAGCTCGAGTTCACCAGCGGTGAGGGACCGCAGATCACGCCCGCCGTGCGCACCCCCGCCGACATCGCGCGCCTGCCGTCAAGCTGGGGCGGGGCGCTCGGATATGTGAGCGCTTCGATCGAGCTGGTGGCCCGCCACTTTGGCGGACGCGTGGCGGTCATCGGCTTTGCCGGGGCGCCATTTACCCTGGCCAGCTATCTCATCGAGGGCAGCGGTTCCCGCCACTACATCCACACCAAGCGGCTGATGCACGAGCAGCCCGCAGCGTGGGCGGAGTTGATGGACAAGCTCGTCACCGGCCTCGCCGGGTACCTGGGCGAACAGGCGGCGGCGGGCGCCGACGCGCTGCAGCTCTTCGATAGCTGGGCGGGGGCGTTGAGCGAGGCCGAGTACCGCAAGTTCGTGTTGCCGCACAACCAGCGCTTAGTGCGCGCGGTCCAGGCCCAGGGCATGCCGGTGATTTACTTCTCCACTGGAACCTCCGCCTACCTGGAGGCGGTGGCCGAAACCGGCGCCGACGTGCTCAGCCTGGATTGGCGGCTGGGGCTGGACACCGCCTGGCAACGTCTGGAAGCGTGGGCGCGGGACACGGGCGGCGCGGTGCCGGTGCTGCAGGGCAACCTCGATCCGGTGCTGCTGCTCACCGGCCGCGCCTCCCTGCGCGCCGCCGTCGATACCTGCCTGCGCCAAGCCGCGGGGCGGCGCGGCTATATCTTCAATTTGGGGCACGGCATCTTGCCCGAGACGCCGGTCGAGAACGTCCGCGCCGTGGTGGATTGGGTGCATGGCGGTGGATAGCCAGCGCAGCGCCGGGCTGGGACACATCGAAGCCCCGGCCGGCGCGAGCATAAGCGGGACGCGTGCCGCAGGCACGCTGGGGCCCGCGCCCGTCAATGACACCGTCGCCACCGCCATCCTGGTGCGCGGGGCGCGGCTGCACAACCTCAAGCACATCGACGTCGCCATCCCGTTGAACGCCATGACGGTGGTCACCGGGGTGTCGGGCTCGGGCAAGAGCAGCCTGGCGTTTGACACCCTCTACGCCGAGGGGCAGCGGCGCTACGTGGAGTCGCTGTCGGCGTATGCGCGGCAGTTCCTGGAGCGCATGGAGCGGCCCGAGGTGGAGAGCATCGAGGGCATCACGCCGGCGGTGGCCATCCGGCAGAAGGCGGGGAGCCGCAACCCGCGCTCGACCGTGGCCACGGCCACCGAGATCTACGATTACCTGCGCCTGCTCTTCGCCCGCGCCGGGGAGACCTGGTGCCCGGAGTGCGGCATTCCAGTCGAGCGCAACGACGTCGATAGCGTCGTCGCACGGGTGCTGGCCGAGGCCGGCGGCGAGCGCTGCCTGGTGATGTTTCCGGTGCAGGTGGCCGAGCCCGCGGCGGTGGCCAAGGGCAAGACAGCAAAAACGGCCCCGCCGCTGCCCGATGCCTGGACCACGCGGCTGGGCGAGTTGCGCGGCAAGGGGTTCAACCGGCTGTGGCAGTCCGGCAAGATGGTCGAGTTCTCGACCCCGGAATCGCTGCTCGAGCTGGACCGGACCCAGCCCGTCTTCGTGCTCGTCGACCGCCTGCTGATCGAGCCGCTGGAATCCCCCCTGGAAACCACGGAATCCGGCGCGCGCGCCCGGCTGGTGGATGCGGTCGAGATCGCCTACCGTGAGAGCGGCGAGGTGCGGCTGCATTTTCCCGACCGTCCGCTGAGCGGGGAACGGGAGTGGAGGTTTAGCGAACGCTTCGAGTGCGCGCGCTGCGGGCGGCGCTTCGAAGCGCCCGAGCCGGTGCTGTTCTCTTTCAATAGCCCGCGCGGGGCCTGTCCCCGCTGCCAGGGGTTTGGCAACACCACCGAGATCGCCGTCGAGCGCGTGATCCCCGACCCCGGGCTGAGCCTGGCCCAGGGTGCGATCGAGCCCTGGACGAAGCCCCGCGGCCTGAAGTGGCGCACGGCGCTGAAGCGTTTCGCCACCGCCGAGGAGATCCCGCTCGACCGCCCCTGGCGGTCGTTGAGCATCGAAGAGCAGCGGCGCGTCTGGGAAGGCGAAGGCAAGTACCCCGGCGTGGTGGGGTTTTTCGAGTACCTGGAGCGGAAAAAGTACAAGGTCCATGTGCGCGTGCTGCTCAGCCGGTACCGGGGCTACGCGCAGTGTCCCGCCTGCCACGGGGCGCGGCTGCGGCCGGAGGCGCTGGCGGTGTGGCTGCGCTCGAATGACGGGCGCGGGCCCCAGCGCGCCTGCGGCGCGCCTCCCGCTTATGCTCGCACCGGGCCGGGGGCCCCGTCGCCCCGGCCCGGAGCTGCGCTCCCAAACCGGCCGGGCGAACCCACGGGCGAGCGCCTGAACATCGCCGGCGTCACCGCGCTCACCGTGGCGGAAGCGTACGCCTTCGCGCAACAGTTGGCGCTGACGCCGGAGCAGGCGGCGGTGGCCAGCGCCATCTGGCTGGAGTTGCGGCGGCGGCTGGAGTTTCTGCTCAAGGTCGGGCTCGATTACATCACGCTGGATCGCGTCGCGGCCACGCTGTCGGGGGGCGAGGCGCAGCGCATCCAGCTCGCCACCTGCCTCGGCTCGCAGTTGGTGGGCTCGCTCTACGTGCTGGATGAACCCTCCATCGGCCTGCACCCGCGCGACACCCAGCGCCTGGTCGGGATCCTGCACGAGCTGCGCGACCTCGGCAACACCATTGTGGTGGTGGAACACGACCCCGACGTGATGCGGGCCAGCGACCACCTCATCGACCTCGGCCCGGGCGCGGGCGAACAGGGGGGACGGGTGGTGGCCGCCGGCACCTGGCAACAGGTGGGCGCGGTCCCCGCCTCGATGACGGGCCAGTACTTGACCGGCGCGCGCGCCATCCCCGTCCCCAGCCGCCGCCGCACGCCCGGACGCCGGGTGTTGACCATCGAGGGGGCGCGCGCCCACAACCTCAAAGACATCGACGTCGAGATCCCGCTGGGGCTGCTGGTCGCCGTGACCGGCGTCTCCGGCAGCGGCAAAAGCTCGCTCGTGCACAACGTGCTGCACCGCCAGTTGCAGCGCCGCCTGGAAACCAGCGCGGCTTCTCAGGCTGGCGACGCCGATGAGGCCGGCGGCGAAGCTGAAGCCGTGCCGGAGTGCCGCAGCCTCAGCGGCGCCCATCACCTCAGCCAGGTCGTGATGGTCGACCAGTCCCCCATTGGACGCACGCCGCGCTCCAACCCGGTCACCTACCTCAAGGCCTTCGACGGCATCCGCGAGCTGTTCGCCCGCCAGCCGGAGGCGCGGCGGCACGGCTACCGCCCCGGGCATTTCTCTTTTAACGTACCCGGCGGACGCTGCGAAACCTGCCAAGGCGAGGGTACCGTGACCGTGGACATGCAGTTCCTCGCCGACGTCGAGCTGACCTGCGAGGAGTGCAACGGCACGCGCTATCAAGCGGGCGTGCTCGAGGTCTACTGCCAGGGCAAGAATATCCATGACGTGCTGCAGCTCACCGTGCGCGAGGCGCTGGCGTTCTTCGCCGGCGAAGCCAAGATCCTGCGGCCATTGCACGTGCTGGAGGAGATCGGCCTGGGGTACCTGCGGCTGGGACAATCGGCCACCACGCTCTCGGGCGGGGAAGCGCAGCGCATCAAGCTGGCCGCCCACCTGGCCCAGCCCCGCGCCGCCGACCGCACCTTGTTCCTCTTTGACGAGCCCACCACCGGCCTGCACTTTGACGACATTGCCACGCTGCTCGCCGCCTTGCAGCGCCTGATCGCCGCCGGGGGCTCGGTGCTGGTGATCGAGCACAACCTGGAGGTGATCAAGGCCGCCGACTGGATCCTGGAGCTGGGCCCGGCGGCGGGCGCCGGCGGCGGGCGCCTGATCGCGGAAGGCTCGCCCGAGATGATCGCCGCCTCCCCGGACTCGGTCACCGCGCCGTTTTTGGCCCCGTTGCTGGCTGCTGCCAGGCCGCAGTTGTCACCTGGGCCCGACCTGCCGCATCCTTAGAGGTATGCTGGGCAGGCTGGCCACCGTCGCCCTTCTTGGTCTGTTGATGGGCACCGCCCTGTCCGCCCAATCCGCGGCCCCGGCCGCCGCCGCCGACACCGCTGCCCCCAACCCCAAGCAGATCCGCGAGTACCAGAAACTACAGGCCGACGCGGCCAAGCAAACCGGCTCCAAACAGGCCGAAACCCTGGCCAAACTCGCCGAGTTGGAGTACAGCTTCGCGGCCACCAGCTTCGCCGCTGGGCAGTCCACGCCCGGCCAGCACCACCTTGATCTCGCCGCTCACTGGGCCGATCGGGCCATGGTGTTTCTCCGCAGCGAGGCTGCCGCCGGCAAGACCAACGGCATGCAGAAGGTGGAGATGTCGTTTCAAAAGATCGGCTTCGGGCTCAGCGGCCTCGCCGCGCAGGTGCGCCTGCGCGAGCGTCCCCGGGTTCAGGCGGAGGACAAGCATTTCGCCCAACTGCGCACCCAACTGCTGGATTTTATGTTCGCGCCCAAGAAAAAATGAAGCCCGCCGCCGCCATCCTCCTGGGCCTGATGCTGGCCGCCGGCGCTGCGCGCGCCCAAGTGCGCGACCCACTCACCCCCAGCGAGGCCGCTCAAGTCCGCGACACCGCCGGCAGGCCCGAAAAACGCCTGCCGCTCTTGCTCGCCTTCGCCGAGCAGCGCCTCACCCAGTTCGAGCAGGTGCGGTTGGCCACGCCCCGGCCTCCGGGCCGCGATGCCCAGCTCTACGCCCTGCTGCGGCAGTACGCCGCCATCCTGCCCGAGTATGACGATGCTGCCGCCGATCTCGCCTCCGGCGCCAGCGCCACCAGCCTCAGCGACCAGAAAAAGTACAACCTGCCCAAGATCCTCATCCCCGCCGTCGCCACCCTGCAAAGCCTGCAGACCATGCTGCAGCACATCCAAACCGCGTCCTCGCCCTCCGATCTGGCCAACTACCACTTCGAGTTGCAGGACTGCCTTGATGTCACCAGCGATACGCTGCAAGATACCCAGGACGAGTTGGCCCCGGCCCCCGCCGCCGCTCAACCATGATCCAGCTGATCCATATGCTCCCCAGGCCCCAGGAGCCTCGGCCCCTGCTCCCCTGCGGTCGCGAGGCGGCAGCCCCTCGCACTGCGATGGAGGCCATGCCGGCGGCGCTTTCTCGACGCGACGCCACCGCGTTTGCCAGCGCCTCCGGCGCAGACGTGGGCCTCCGGCCTTCCCGCCACGCGCCCCAGGCCACGCGGCGGCTCTCTTTCGACGCGCCGCCCTCCGCAACGGCCTGCGCCTCCGGCGCAGGAGCGGGGCTCCGGGGCCCCCGCGACGCGCCGGAGGCCAAGCGGGCGGCTCCCCATCGACGCGATGTCCTCCGCAACTGCCAGGGCCTCCGGCGCAGGAGCGGGGCCCCGGGGCCCCCGCGACGCGCCGGAGGCCAAGCGGGCGGCGAAGCCGGGCGCCCGCGCCCAAAACAATGACTGACCTCGAACCGACGTTCCTCGCCGTGTTCCGTGAGCTCAAGCCGCGTACCCCCTTACCGGCCATGGAGATTCGCTTTTATCCCTTTGCCCACATCAACAGCACCATCCGCTTGCGCGAAGGCCGCGTGCTGGTGCGGCTCAGCGATCTGCTGCAAACCGCGCCGGAGATGGTGCTGGACGCACTCGCCCACATTTTATTGCGCAAGCTGTACCGCAAGCCCATCCCCGAGGTCTACAACGCGCGCTACCGCCGCTTCATCGGCCAGAAGGACATCGTCGCCAAGGCTCATCTCATCCGCCAGATCCGCGGCCGCAAACGGCTCAGCTCGCCACAGGGCCTGCACTATGATCTGGAGGCGCTCTTTGACGGCCTCAATCAACGCTTCTTCCAAGGCTGGATGGCCCGCCCCAACCTGAGCTGGGCCCCGACCGCCTCCCGCCGCAACCTCGGCCACTATGATCCCGCCCACAACGCCATCCTCATCAGCCGCATCTTCGATGCCGCCACGCCGCCGCAGTTCGTGCTCGAGTACGTGCTCTATCACGAGATGCTGCACCTGCGCTTTCCCGTCCACATGAATGGCAGCCGGCGCTGCATCCACTCGGCCGAATTCCGGCGGGAAGAGCGGCGCTTCGCGGCGTGGGCCGAGGCCGAAGGCTGGCTCAAGCGGCTTTAGCCGCGGGCACACGAGCGGGGCGCAGGGGCCCCCCGCAACGCGCCCGCGGCCAAGCGGGCGGCGAACTCTCCTCGCGCTGCCCCGGCGGGGAGAGGAAGCCGGGAGCCCCGCCCAGGAAGAAATGTACTACCATGGAAATTAAGAAGCTGCCATTCCGGTCCCTCTGCCCACTTATGCCGCGCTCTCGGATACTCGCCGCTGTGCTCATCGCCGGATCGCTCGCGGTAGGGTGCTGGGCGCAAGCCGGCTTGCCGCAGACCGGCCCGGTCATCATTCCCAAAAAGGCGCCCTCGACAGCCGCGCCCGCTGAAGCTCCGCCCCCGCCGCCGACCCGACCGGCCGCGCCCAAGCCCCAGTACAACTTCTCTGTCAACGTCCCCGAGGTGCAGATCCCGGTGACCGTGCAGACACAGGAGGGGCAGTTCGTACCCGGCATCGGCATCCAGCATTTTCAACTCACTGAAGACGGCGTGCTGCAACACATCGACAAGGTCAGCGTCACCAACGACGCGCCCATGACGGTGGTCATGCTGATCGAGTTCCGCAATACCTGGGCGCCCTTCATCTACAACATCCTCGAGGCCTCCTACGCCTTTACTGGCGCCTTGCAGCCGCAGGATTGGGTCGCGCTGGTGACCTATGACCTCAAGCCCACCGTGGTGGTGGACTTCACTCACGACAAAAGCGCCATCTATGCCGGCTTGAACTCGCTGCACTTCGCCACCTTCAGCGAGGCCGACATGTTCGACTCCCTCTCCGATACCATCGACCGCTTGGACGGGATCAAGGGCCATAAAACCATCGTGATGATCAGCACCGGGCTGAACACCTTCAGCCGCATGACCTTCAGCGACCTGCAAAAGAAGTTGCAGACCACGCAAGGCGTCACCATCTACACCGTAAGCATGGGCTGGTCGCTGGAACAGTGGCTGGGCGGCAACGGCTATTCCCAGATCGCCGAAATGGACCTGCTGCAAGCCGACAACGAACTCCGCTACATCGCCAAAACCACCGGCGGACGCTATTACCAGCCGCGCTTTGAGGGCGCCTACAACCAAGTCTTTCAGGATATTGCCGGCTCGGTGCGCAGCATGTACACGCTCAGCTACACGCCCACCAACAAAAAGCTCGACGGCACGGTGCGCAAGATCGAGGTCAAACTGGTCGGCCCCGACGGCAAGAAACTGAAGATGGTCAATCAAAAGGGCAAGACGCTGAAGTACACCGTCGATTACCGCGACACCTACACCTCCCGCCACGTCGTGGAATAGCGCTGGGCGCGCCAGCCGCTGGGCGCGGCAGCCAATTATGCAGAAATTGCGCTCGATCAGGCGCTCCCGTTGGTCGCTTTGCGGCCGCGGCCTTCTGGCAATAGGAGCATCGCCACAAAGGCGAGGAGCAGAACGTAGAGGCCGGCTTGGGGCTCGAGGCCAAGCGATGTCGTGAGCGCCGCGGTGAGGGCGTTGCCCCCGGAGCTTCCACCGCCCGCCAGGGCGGCGATCAGACCGCCCCAGCGCTGTTGCGCCACCGCAAACGCCTGCGTGAGTTCCGCGCGGACCATGTGGGTGAGCCACCAACTGGCAGCGATCACGTAGGCGCTGGAGGCGGCGCCCACCATCGCGGCTCCTATAAGCCAGCGCCGCCGGGGCCATAGCACAAACAGCAGGCTCAACAGGGCGCAGAGGCCGGCCACGATGGCCAGCACCGGGATCAAGGCCGCCAGCGCCAGTGCCGCGCTCATCCGCCGCTGCCCGGCGGGAGAAGCAGCGCCGTGGAACTGGCGCCATAGCGAGCGCGCTTGGCCCAGCCAATCGTTGAGAGTATCCGGCTGGCCCGCAGGCGCCGGGCGGTGGGTGGCGGCGTGCACCGCGCCAGCGGCTAAATCGGCGATCGTCCACTGCGCGGGCGCGGTGAGCGGTGCGGTCGCGCGCAGCGCGGGCACCGCCACGGTGACGGCCACCGCCAAGATGGCGGCGATGAGGGTCGTCCAAGCCGGTGCCGTGGAACCAGGGCGCATCGGCCCAGCATACCGCGGCGTTACGCAGCGCGGGCGCGCTTCCGTGTTTTGATCAGTTCGCGGCGGGCGCGATCCAGCGCCACCATCGCGTCGTGCAGTTTATGCTCGGCGTCCAAGCGGCGCTGGACCGAGTACACATGCCGGGCCAACTCGATCTGCAACGCCTCGACCTTGCGGAACGCAGAACGGTAGGCCCTCTCCTGGGAGGTTTCCACAATTTCACCGGTATGCCGTTTTGGATGCGGCTTGCCACCGTGGCGGTCACCGCATAGTCTGAAATGGTGAGCGAGACGATGCGATTCAGCTTATGGTTTGCCGAACATACCGCCAGCGAGGTACTGCCGCGGCTGCGCGCCGCCGCCGAGGCCTTGCCCCCGGAGGCGCTGCAGCGCGGTGTCCGGCAGTGGACGGTGCAGGCCCTGGAATGGAGTGAGCCGCCGCTGCTGGAAGAAAGCGGCGAGAGCGGCGAGAGCGCCGGCGAGCCCGGCACCGCCATCGAGGTGGCCATCGGACACTTGGCCGAGTTCGCGCAGGCCGATTGCGCCTGTTCGCTGGAGATGGAGTGGCTGCTGTGGGAGTTCGGGGATGAGGGGTGGAAGCAGACACCCCATG